>Ga0209239_1000013_pt1 | contig 111799 bp, 110 predicted proteins | sample GraSoi013_2_20cm_FD_185824 | JGI IMG/M metagenome (GOLD analysis project Ga0209239, IMG submission 185824) | Grasslands soil microbial communities from the Angelo Coastal Reserve, California, USA - Sample 10_02_2013_2_20cm (SPAdes) (version 2) | ecosystem: Environmental > Terrestrial > Soil >...
GTTTGCCGTCAGACTTCACGGAACCGGAGACCAGGGACCTCTCCTGCTCCTCTTCGCGATGGTGATTATCTGGGTGGGAGATACGGCAGCGTATTTCGTAGGGCGATCTATTGGGAAATACAAGTTGGCGCCGCATTTGAGTCCCAATAAGACTTGGGAGGGGACGGCGGCGAGTATAGTTGGTTCGCTGATCGTGGCGGTCGTTTTTGCGCGGTTTATGACTGTGCCGCTGCCGCATATGTTGGGGATGGCGGCGGTGGGAAATGTCGCGGGGCAGGTGGGCGACCTGCTGGAATCGGCTTATAAGCGGAGCGCGGGGATCAAGGATTCCGGCAGCATTCTGCCCGGGCATGGCGGAGTGCTTGACCGAATCGATGCGCTTATCCTGGCCATTCCGGTTGTCTGGTATTATTGGGTATTGATCTACTCTCCCAAGTCGTAGGTCAAAAAGCTTCCAACCGACAAAAAGGAAAACGAACGGCTCCGTGAAACAGCTATCCATTTTGGGCTCGACGGGATCGATTGGGCGGCAGTGCCTTTCGGTCGTGGAGGCTTTGCCGGAGAGGTTTGGTGTCGTTGCGCTTGCGGCGGGGGCGAATCTGGAGGAGTTGAGCGGGCAGATCACGCGGCATCGGCCGATGAGTTGGCGCGATTGCTGCGCGAAAAAGGAATCTCACCGCTCCCAGAAATTCATCATGGCCGGGAAGGAATGCTGGCGGTGGGAACGCATTCCAAGGCGGACATTGTGGTGTCCGCGGCCGTGGGCGTTGTCGGGCTGGAAGCAACATACGAAGCAGTCAAGCTTGGAAAAACGGTAGCGCTTTCGAATAAAGAGGTGCTCGTTGCGGCAGGCGAATTGGTGATGGCCGCAGCGAAAAAAGCCGGACGCGAACTGCTTCCCGTGGATAGCGAACACAACGCCGTTCATCAGTGCCTGCGAGGCGGAACGCACGGAGAAGTGCGACGGCTGGTGCTGACGGCGTCGGGCGGACCGTTTCGAAAGACGCCGCTCGCGGAGCTGGCGAACGTTACGACTGAGCAAGCGCTCGCGCATCCCAACTGGCGCATGGGGAATCGCATCACCATCGATTCGGCGACGATGATGAACAAAGGGTTCGAGATTATTGAGGCGCGATGGCTGTTTGGCATGCGGCCGGATCAAATCGAGGTAGTGGTCCACCCGCAGTCCACGGTGCATTCCATGGTGGAATTTGTGGACGGTTCTATTTTGGCGCAACTGGGGCCAACGGACATGCGCATGCCCATCCAATATGCGTTAACCTATCCAGAGCGGGTAGCATCTGATCAGGTAGCCCTGGACTGGCCAAAGCTGAAACGCTTGGATTTCGAGAAGGCTTCGACAAGACGTTTCCCCTGTTTAAGGCTGGCGCGGGAAGCGATGAAGAAGGGCGGCCCGTTGCCCTGCGTGCTGAATGCCGCCGATGAAATTGCGGTGGCGGCATTTCTGGAACGGCGACTGCCGTTCCCGGGCATCCCGGAAGTGATAGAGCGCGTGCTTGGACGAACTCCACGCGTAAAGTTTGAGAAGATGGACGACGTGCTTACGGCGGATGCCGAAGCGCGTCGAATGGCGAAGGAAGAAGTCGAGCGGCTAGGGGTTGCGACCGCGGCGGCGTCGTAAGGGAAGAAGAGGGAGAATCCAGAGAGTATGAATACGCTTCTCGGAATCGTTTTAGTTTTGGGCGTGATGATTCTCGTCCACGAATGGGGACATTTTGTCGTGGCACGACTGTTCGGCGTGCGCGTCGACGTGTTTTCCATTGGCTTCGGTCCGCGGCTTTTTGGGTTGAAGCGTGGAGAAACGGATTACCGGATAAGCGCGCTTCCATTCGGTGGCTACGTGCGTATGGCTGGACAGGATCTCTCTGAGGTCGACTCCAGCAACGTGGCGCCGACGGGTGCTTCCGACGAATTGATGAGCAAGCCGCGTTGGCAGCGAGCGCTGATCTCCGTGGCTGGCCCTGCAGTGAATCTGATCATGCCGCTGCTGTTGCTCAGCGGATTCTTCTGGATTAAGGGCCTGCCCTATTCAGCGTACTTAGACCAGCCACCTGTCATTGCATCGATGAAAGCAAACGACCCTCTGGCGAAGGGGGGGGTGGCCGCTGGTGATCGAATTGTTGCCGTCAATGGGAGCAGCACGCCGACATGGGAAAAGGTGGATGAGGCGTTCAGTGATTTGCGCCCAGAGAGTAGTAGTTATCGAGTGACCGTCGAGCACGAGGGAGCAACGCGGGAGGTAGTGGCGGTTGGGAAGGACCTCATCCAGGCCGACGCCCCGGGACATTATGCGATGGTGCCTCCTATAGTCGGCCAGCCAATTCGCGGCATGGGAGCCGAGCGCGCCGGCATGAAGCGAGGAGACCTGATTGTTTCCGTGAACGGCACGAAAATCACGACCTGGATGGAGTTCAAGGACATGATCCTGAATTCCGGCGGCAGGCCGTTGGTAACCGTGGTGAAACGCGATGGACAGCTCGTGACGCTGAAACTGGAAGCTCAGTCGATTGTGGGCGAGGATGGCAAGGCGAATTTCCGGCTGGGCGTAGGAGCCGAAGAGCGCTGGTCTTACAAGAGAATGTCGTTTGGCACGGCGGTGGAAAGCGGGTCTGTGGCGACCTGGTATGGACTGAAGCAGTTGTTAGGCGTAGTCGGCAGGCTCTTCTCCGGCAAGCAGTCAGTAAAGATGTTGCTCGGACCGGTGGGGATCATCGACCAGGCGGGACAGGCGGTGCAAGAAGGCTCGTTCGCAGTGGTCAACTTGATGGCGATCATCAGTCTTAACCTTGGCATCTTGAATCTTTTTCCGATTCCCATACTAGATGGCGGGAACATTCTTTTGCTCACGTTGGAAGGGATCCGGCGGCGCGATTTCAGTTTGGCGTTCAAAGAGCGCTTCGTTCAAGTCGGCCTGGTCTTAATCTTGGTGCTCTTTGGATACGTTATGTACAATGACGTGGCGCGGTTTTTTCCGATCCACTCTTGAACCTGCGCTGGAGAGGCGGAGGGACTGACATGGCTCCATCGCCGTCCCACCGGGTTTCCACTGGGGAGCGCCTCAATACCGCGGAGACAACCGGTAAGCTTCAGCAGGCAATGGCGACGCGCGGCATTCGAATGACGCGCCAGCGCCGCGTGATCCTGCAGGTGATGGATGACGCCGAGCAGCACCTCGACGTGGACCAGATTCTCGAACGGGCGCAGAAAATCGATTCTGGCGTGCACCTTGTTACGGTCTACCGCACGATTGATCTTCTCAAAAAGCAGGGCTTGATCGACGAACTGGATTTGCTGCATCTGCGCGGCGACCGACACTACTACGAAACGCACGGGCCGCGGGACCACATCCACGTGGCATGCTTGCGCTGCGGAAAAGTGCGCGAGTTCGAGAGCCGCCTATACGAGCAATTGAAAGAGCAGATTGCGCGCGACTTCCACATGAAGGTGACGGTGTCGCGGACGGAAGTCGGCGGCTACTGCGCGGAATGCCTGCAGAAGAAGGGCAGTGGCGAGTGACGAGTGGCGAGAAAACGAAAGACAGTGGCGAGTGACGAGTGCCTAGTGGCGAGAGAACCTAAAGCAGATTCCTCACCGCCATTCCCGCGACAATCTTTTGCGCCCGCTTGCCGCGGGCCAAACGCGGGACTGGGTTCGGAATGACAACCACGGGAGCCCTAACTTCTTGCCGCCTAAGCGTTTACGCCATTCTGGCCCGTTACTAACGTTTTCCTTGACAAGTGCAGTACTACCCTGGTAGAATTAGTGCCGTAGAAAAGTGCGCCCCGACTCCAGTCGGGGCGTTTTGTTTTTTTGGGGCTAGTCTCTTCCGCGGTTCTTCTGGGTTCCCTAGTCAGTCCCAGCGCTGGACGCATCCGCAATCTGGGAAAAAGTTTTAGCGTAGCGCCGTGCGGAACTTATCCCGACCCTGTCGGGAGCACGGCATCCTTCAGCCAACAAGAAGAGAAAGGACAAGGGCTTAACACAGAGAACACAGAGACGGTATCACAGAGATCTCAGAGAAGAGCACCAGAGTAGCCCTGTCAGTTGTTGGCTGTCGACTCTCTTCGTGACCTCGGTGCTCCGGCCTCTGTGTTCTCTGTGTTAGGTCTTTGCCTTTTCTTTTTTATCGACTCTTGCACTTTTCAACTCTTCGACTCTTAGACTTCTCTAACTCATCTCATAAATCAGAGTTTTGGAAATACCAGGATGCTTCAGGGGCTAAAGCCCACGTTTTCTGAACGTTTTCGGCACGGCTGAAGCCGTGCCCTCCTAAAGAGCCGTTTATGAGATAGCTCTTCTCTTCCAGGATCCAAACCAATGCTAAACAAAAAACTAAACGCCAAACTGCTCTGGATGCAGTTTGAAGATGTTCTCGCGCCGCGTCTCGGCCTGACGGTCAAGGAGCGCGCCGTCTATTCCTATTTGCTGCGTCATTCGCTCGTGGTAGGCAAGCTTCGCCTACAGTTTGCAGTTATGGCCCTGGCCCGCACTCTGGGTCTCGCCATCGGAGCGGCGCGCCAGGCGGTGCGCCGGCTCGATGAGCTGGGGACTTTGCGCGTGCTCAAGCGGTGCAAAACCGGCCACCTCGTCGAGATGCGCCTGCCCGAGAAGATCCGCGCCGCCCGCCCGGGCAAAAATGGCGCGTCATTGGTTGTGGGGGTTGTGGGGGCTGTGGGGATGGGGGCCACGGGGGCCGCCGGAGAGCCTCCTGCCTCCGCCCTCGAAGCCACGGATTTCTTGAAAACCTGGGCGCTCCGCAAAACCATTCACGATCGCGAACGCGGCGCTTGCTTTTACTGCCTCCGCCGCACTCCCGCTCATGTGCAGTGCCTCGACCACGTCGTCCCACGCGCTCGTTTCGGACGCAATTCCTATCGCAACCTGGTTTCCTCCTGTATCGAATGCAACTCGCGCAAGGGCGAACATCCGGCCACGAATTTTCTCCGTACTCTCTACCGCCAGGGCCGCCTGACTCCCGCCGAACTCGACACACGCCTCCGCGCCTTGAAGGATCTCGCCGCCGGCAAGCTCCGCCCTGTGGGATTTGAGGGATCCAAGTGATTGTCGGGTGATGTTGGTAGGGTCCGGTCTGTCGCAGGCTTCCCGGCTTCCGTCCCTGGCTTTCTCTCTAGGGCGCGCGCCAGGGATCGAAGACAGTAATGCTGCAATCGGCAAAGTCGGGGGCATTCCCTGTTGCAAGCTTAGCCCCGTGCGCCCGGGTAATGGCTGCGATCTGGGCGTCCGCGTGGCTGATGGGTCTTCCAAGCGCCCGACGGTGTGCTGCAATCCTTGCAAAATAGTGCGCAGCGTCGCTCTCGAATGCGAGTACACGTCCCGCGAAGTCTTCCGTAAACATCCCTTCCGCTGCAGCCAGCAGGCCGTCGCGCCGCTTACCTTTGGCGAGCAGTTCGATTCCGTAAAAGATTTCCGCCTCGGTGATCGCGGTCGTAAAGAGGTCTGCCAGCGGTTGTTGGGCGATCCATACCACGACTCGGGCGGAAGGTTTCGGCCTCATGAGTTCCGACAGCACATTCGTATCCAGAACGATCACTCCTCGAATCCTGGGGCCTTGCGCACGGCGTCGCGCTGCGGTAAGGAGATCTCGATTCCGCCAAACGACGCAAACCGGCGGCGAATCGCCTCGGCCAGGTTTCCCTTGGTCCGAGAGGAGGTGGTCAAAGCGGAGCGCAAGATCTCACGCGCTTCTTCTTCCATCGAGCGGCCGTGGTGGGCGGCGCGAACCCGCAAGCGGGTCTTGGTTTTCTGGTCCAGTTGCCGAATTGTGAGTGCGGCCATGTCAGCAATGATAGCATTGCTAGCATCGGATGCAAAGAGGCTCCTCAGCGCGCCAATTGAAGTATCCTATGATACGTGAAACCATGAGTAGAGCTACTTATCCATCGAAGCTTCCGAACTCCGTCAAGAAGGCCGCCCAGCGCCTCGCGAAAGAGGACGGTGTCTCCCTGAACCAGTGGATCGCTGCCGCCGTCGCGGAAAAGGTGGGTGTAATTGAAACCGCCGCGGACTTCTTCAAGAAGCGCGCCGGAAAAGCCAAGGGCGACGGCCTCATGAAATTCCTTTGCAACGCCCCTCGTGTCGCCCCAGAACCTGAAGACCAGCTTCGCTAACCGTGCAGCTCGCGTGGTTGCTTGTCCTGCTCCACCATTGTCATTCCGAGTCCGCCAGGGCGGGAGGAATCTGTTTTTTCTTTGCTTCGCCACTTGCCACTCGTTTACCCCGAGCTTCGAGGGGCCACTTCCTCTAGGTAAACCGCAAGGGAAACATCCCGTCTGTCCCCGAGTTTCAGGGCGGCCCCCCCGCCTCAGTGTACAATCTTTGCAGTTTTCGAAGTCAAAATGGAAATTCTGGCTCCATATCTCGCCCTACCAAAATCATCATTGTTTGGGCGAACCAATGCTGCCGAACCGACTGTGATTTTGATCCGCAATTTGTAAAGGAGTGCAAATGAACTATTCAAGTCTCGGGCTGGCGGCGCTTGGCGGCACGGTCGCGTCTTTTGCCTTTGGTTTCTTAGTGTTTTGGCTGCTGCCAGGTCTTATCAAGGAAGGCCACAAGTACCCGGCCGTATTCCGACCTAAGGAAGAAATGATGAAGGTCATGCCCATTGGATTCGTCGCAACTTTCCTATCGATCCTGGTTGCCGCCATAATTTTCGCAATGAACCATCAGGGCGGATCGGGCACTACGGGAGGTGCGCGCTTCGGCGTTCTCATTGGCATTTTCGTGGTTTGCGCATTTGTGCTGCACAACTACGTGAACCTGAACATCGGGCTGAAACTCGCTCTGATGCAGGCTGCGGCTTACTTCGTCCAGTGGACCATCATCGGAATAGTCATCGGTCTTATTTACAAACCCCTCGCTACGCCATAATCGTGAATATATCTTAAGAGTCAGAAACCGCACCCTGGAAACCGCAGGGATGCGGCACCCAAAGGCGTTTTTCGGAATTAAGGCGCGGCCACCCGCCCGCCGGCAAGCTCCGCCCCTCCCTGTAGAGGCCGGGCTTTAGCCCGGCGCTCTTGAAGACTTTGCTCGCCATCCGCCGCTCATCTTCGCCATCTTTTCTATCTTCACAGTCCATGCTAGAGTGCACTAACTGGGGTATTTCTTTTTGAGCCCCGGAAAGGATTCTGTATGGACGCGGCTCCAGCACCGAGCCCCAAGCCGGACTTTCGAACGATTGCGCATTCCGGTGGAACGGTCACCATCGACGTCAGCCTCGACCCTAAGACGGGCCTCAAGCACTACCAGCTAACTTGGAATCATTGCCGTCCCAACGCGGGCGGATTTTTTGCGGTGTACGCACTTCCGCCAGGAATCGTCGTTTCGCAGATGAACCTCGGGGGATTTGGTTCTCCCATAGACCCTCCGCCTATCCCGGGCTGCTATCAAGTCTTTGTCGGTTCCGATAGCGAAGGGAAATATGGCCGGACATGCCCCGGCTGCAACGGCTACTGGCGGAGCGAACTTGGACAGTTTTGTCCTTACTGCGGATTTCTCGGGACGACAGTTGATTTCATGACGGATGGTCAGCGTTCTTATGTTCAGCAGTGGTGCGCAACGATGGACAGGGCGCTGATGACAGAAGTTGGCGGGCAATACGTGATAGACCTCGACGCGGTCGCGGACGCTGCGGACGCTGCTCTGACCGAAAAGCCGGCCTTCTATTACGCCGAGCAGAGTCAGCAAAACAGCTACAACTGCGAGTCATGCGATGCATTTAATGACATTCTTGGAACCTATGGCTACTGCACAAGATGCGGAACGCGAAACGACCTACATATTTTCGGCGAAAAGAAAATTCCAGAGCTCCGCAGCCGAATCAATTCCGGCGGTCCGTACGAGTCTTGCGTAAAGGACGCAGTTGCAGCTTTTGATTCGTTTATAGGTCAGTACGTCGAGCAGCTCGTCAGGCGCATACCGATGACGCCGGGGCGGAAAGCGCGTTTGGAGAAAGTGCGCTTTCATGGTTTCCAATCGGTCGAACGCGACATGGGCGATATTTTCGACATTAACATTGCGAAGGACTTAACAGATGATGAAAAGACGTTCGCGAAGCGAATGTTTCACCGACGCCATGTTTACGAGCACCTAGGCGGCGAGGCAGACCAGAAATACGTCAATGACAGCGGCGAGAACGATGTTCGTGTCGGCCAGGCGCTTCGGGAGTCAGTTGAGACTGCGCACCGAATCGTTGGCATCGTCCACAAGATGGCCGTTAACGTTCATGCTGGCTTTCACGAAATCTTTCCATCGGACAACAGACCTATCGAGCGATATGAGAAATGGAAGCCTAAGCCAAGACCAAAGTCCTAGGGCGAGTGGCACAGGCTGGTGGCGAAGGGGAGACACGCATTTGCGAACATTGGGCGAGCGGGGAGAGACGGGAAGTTATCCTTTCTCTGAAACCTCCACTCATTACGAGCCGGACAAATCTTGTCGGACAAATATCAGAAAGCGTTCCGTCTGTTCCCGAGTTCCTCGGCAAAGAAAGAGAGCTAGTATCCAACCTGTCGCGACCGATAACGCAAAGAAGAAATCGGCGTAACCTAATCTTCGAAGCCGCAATAGGTGTATTTACATCGTGTCCAGACTCAGGAAAGAAAAAAGAGATCGCGTCTTGGCTGAAGCACTGGCTTTGGCCCACCCGCGTAACAGAGCCATAGACGTGATTGCGGGATTTGCTCTGGATTTCATTGCAGCGGCCATCCCGGCTGTCCTGCCAGTGCCTGTAAAATGGCGCTGGGTTATCTGGTTCCTTTCCTTTGTTGCATTGTTGTGCCTGCTTCAAATTCAAATTCCGTCCCTGCGCCGGATTCAGTTGAAGTGGAAAATCGTTGCCACGTTAGTGTTGGTTTGTATCTTCGTAGGCAGTTTCCGGTCAACAGCCCACGCTCAATGGCGTGAGGAAAAAGCCGCTGCTTTAGAAGGCGACTTGATAGGCGCGGGGGCTGCAATAAATGATGGCAAGCCGCACGGTTTTCCGCTGCTCCAAATGGGCGCGAGCGTTATCGTAATGACGCCAGTCGGAGTTGCGGACATCATGCCGTTCTTCCCAGATGCCGGGATAAGAATCGAATGGGGTGTGAAAAATCTACCATTGCTTACGACTACCGTCAGGGACTACAACGGAAATCTCGCAACCGAAGTCGTTCGAAATCACTGGCGCGTTTATCCTGCTTATTGCGGTGAAAAGAACTACACCGAAGACGCTTTAGAAGTAAAGGACACTGCGGGGCACGTCGTTTTGCAGGTGAGAATCCTAAAAGACAGGGTCCTTCTTCTCGGCGAGTGGTGGGACAATCAAGGTAACGGTGTCCGGTTAATGCGGCCCGTTGTCACCACCCCAACGAAAGGTTCAGGAATCGTTCGGATGAACCGTCAAAATCAATTCCTTGATTTACTGGTCCAACCGATATTCGAATATCCCAGCAAAGACCATTGGGGAGAAATGAAAAAGACTTGGCCAACGGCGGGTGAAGCACCCTCGGCCTAACAACGGAGTGTGTCGTATGCTGCGCCGTCGTCGCGAAACGTGCGGATTTTGACTTTTCTTCACTCAAGTCTCGCCCCCGACATCCCAAAGCATCCAAACGACGCAACCTTCGTCCCCTGTATCCGGCGCGTGGACGACCACTCTCCTTCTAGGGCAACTTGTAGCTACGTTTTTCGGGTAAGCATCGAACGAAGGAGCTTCCAGGAGGAAAAAAATGTACCGCGTCCGTCAGGAAGAGCTGCCGTTTGTGGGGAGCTCACACGAGTTTGTCGGGGCCGAGCAGGGAGACGTGGGCGTCAGCGTGTTTTTGTTCAGCGGGCTGCCGGGCAAGGGTCCGGGGCCGCATCGGCATCCCTACGATGAGATCCAGTTTGTCCGGGAAGGCCGCGGAGTATGGACCGTGAACGGAGAGACGTTTGAAGGTGGCGCTGGGGATATTTTCGTCATCAAGGCCGGCGAGATTCACAGCTTCAAAGTCATCGGGGATGGCCCGCTCGTCCAGGTGGACGTTCATATGAGCCCGCGATTTATACAGGAGAATTTGTAGCGGGTGGCGGGGTGGGCCGACCATCGACGGTGAAAAACAGTGGCGAGTGACGAGAAAACGGAAAGCAGCGGCGAGCGAGAAAACAGTGACGAGTGGCGAGTGACGAGTGGCGAGAAAACGGAAAGCGGTGGCGAGCGAGAAAACAGTGACGAGTGGCGAGAAAGCCCTACATCGCGCTATTTGGATTGGGAGGCGTGGGAGATGGTGGAGATGATAAGGCGGTTGGCGCGGACGCGATAGAGGACGGAGTACGGAGTGCCGCCGATGATGAGTTCACGGATGCCGGGTTCAGGGCCGACGCGGCCGAGATAGGGATGAATTCGCAGAGCTTCAATGACGGAAACAATACGGGTGGCCAGGCGTTCGGCGGCGGCCGGCTTGTCCAAGGCAACGAAGGCACGAATTTCCTGGAGGCGGGCCAAAGCCAGGGGCGACCAGACGATCTCTAGCGGGCCATGTTTTTTTGGCAAGTGCGATCTCAGCCGCGCGAGCGTGGACGCGGCGACTCGTCAGCGTGGACTTTGCCGCAGACACATTTCGGCGGCGGCAACTCCCGATCCGTGCCCCAGGAAAGCAGCCAAGCCTTCATGTCTTCGTGCCGCACGTAGTGGCCGGACTTCACCTGGCGGTCGGCCTGGCGCATTTCCGCCAGCATGCGTTCCTGGTCGGCGACGTAGGATTCGACGGCATCGGAAATCAGGAAATTGGAGCTGCGCCCCGAGGCTTCCGCCAGCCTGGCGAGGCGGCGCTTAGTTTCGGACTTGAGTCGTATGCTGAGAGTGGCGCTGCGTGTGTTCGCCATGAACACAGCATAGCACAAAAGCGGTGGCGAGCGAGAAAACAGTGGCGAGTGGCGAGAAAACGAAAAGCGGAACCCTGCCTGCGGGCAGGCAGCCCTCACCGCCGTTCGCGCCAATTCTTTGCAGCCCGCTTACCGCGTGCCAGTGCGCGACCGGGTTCGGGATGACAAGCTTTGGGATGTCGGGGCGGAGCACCGTTGCGGGGATTGCCCGAGCCTCATTTCGAGCGGCGGGGTCGCCCGAGCAGGCTCCATCTTTCTATGTGTTGCCGATAGTAGTGCGACGAGCTGGCAGTACCCAGGTGCTCGCTTTCTTCCGGGTTGAAGGTTGTTTGCCGGAAACCTGTCAGCTTCTTAGGCAGAATCAGAAAGCGGCCATCCGGTAGTTTCCACGCGCAGATATCAAACCGCCCTCCGGGCTGACGAATGCTAAGGTAAGTATATTTGTATTCGCCTCTCCCTACGTCGTGCCAGCACGCTTTCCGTTGAATACAAAGTTTCCCGTTTATATAAGCATTCCTCGTCCCGAGCAGTTCGACTTCAAACCCGCGTTTTTGCGCTTGCACAAAAAACTCCGGCATTGCTTTCCTACGGCGCTCCATTCGGCAAATGGCGTGCCGCGATCTCCCGGCGGCGAAACCCATTTGCAGAGCTAGTTGACGCACGCGCTCCCGCGTTAGCCCGATGCGTCTGGCAATTTCGGCATGGGTGATGCAATTCCGCTCCAACATGGCGCGGATCAGTTTTCCCTTTCTGTGAATAGCGGAAAGGGTGTGGCGCTTAAAACCGCGTTTGTCAAGTTGGAACCGGCAGGTTTGGCAGTAACGCATGGAGTTCGGCATGGCTCATTCATCCAGGTTGCAATATAACAATACCTGCAACCTGATAAATCCGCCAGACGCAGGGCGAGGAGGCGAGTGACAGGCCTTACGCCCACGGCCTACTGTCACCCGCCAGCGGTGGTCGGCTGTCGGATGGCGCGGGAATGGCGCAAGCGCGAGAAGAACTTATTAGCGCGTGCGATGTCGGCGGCGATCTGGGCGCGCAATTCTTCAGGACTGCTGAATTTTTTCTCTTCGCGTAGGCGCTTCCAAAATCGCACTTCCATTCGCTTGGGTGTTCCCACAGGTTGGCTATCGAGCAAATGTGTTTCGACGCTGAGTGACGAGCCATTGAACGTCGGGCGCGTGCCGATGTTTGTAACGGAGCGGTGACTGCGAGACTCGCCTTCGATGCAAGCGCGCGTGATGTAGACGCCGCGAGCGGGAAGAAGTTCCTGTTCAGGGACGAGGTTCAGGGTAGGGAAGGTAAAGCGGCGGCCCGTTCCCGTGCCGCTGATGACTTCTCCGGTGAGGGCAAAGGGCCGGCCCAGAAGACGCGCGGCGTGGGACACGTCGCCTTCGGCGATTTCGCGGCGGATGATGGTGCTGGAAACGACCTCGCCGCGATAGACCACCGGGGGAACGATCACCACGTCGAAGCCGTGTTTCTTGCCAAGCTCTGTCAGCAGTTTTACATCGCCGGCTTGCTTATGGCCAAACCGGAAATTTTCGCCGACGAGAACGGCTTTACCATGCAGATCGCGGACGAGAATTTGCTCGACAAATTCGCTGGGGGAGAGCCGCGCGAGCTCGAGAGTGAATGGAAGAACAACGACAGCTTCGAGGCCGAGCGCGTTGAACCACTCCATGCGCTGCGCGTTGGTCGAGAGCCGCAGCGGGGCAGACTCCGGGTGGAGCACCTTTCGCGGCGAGGGATCAAACGTGAGGGCTGTGGAAACCGCATTGAGGTCGTGGGCACGCTCGACCGTCGCGCGAAGAATCGCCTGATGGCCCAGATGGATGCCATCGAAGTTGCCGATGGCGAGCACGCTGGTATGGCCGAAGATTGCATAGCGCGAAGCCCACGCCTGCGAAGAAGAAAAGGCGGATAGCCTGGTTGACCTCGCGCCTCCCGTGGCAGCGCGCGATGATTCGAAAGCTCCGTGCTTGTGCGAAGCCTCCTTAGGCATTTCCGCCTGAACTTCAAATTCGAGGCCATCGTAAGCGAGCTGCACATGGGGGTAGCCCATTTTTATCAGGCGTTCGTTCGTTTCAGAGTGCGGCAGGTCATGAGCGATGTGTGTGAACCAGGCACGGCGCGGCTTGAGCTGTTGAATAAGAGCAAGTGCCTGCTCGACGGTTTGATGCATGGGATGTGGAATATCGCGCAGCGCGTCCAGCACCAATTCGTCGAGTCCTTGCAGGAGCGCCATTGATGAGTCGGGGACCTTGCTAAAGTCGGTGAGATAGGCAGCTCGCCCAAAACGAAAACCCAGCACCTCCAACTCGCCGTGGAGCAGAGGCACGGGAATGAAAGGGATACCGAGAAGTTCAAACGGGCTCCGGACGGTGTTGAGCGTTACGCTCGGCACGGTGCTGAGGGTCGGCTTGTCGTCGAAAACATAAGCAAACACACGCCGGATGACGCGGAATGTTTCTTCGTTGCTATAGACGGGCATGGCGGAGCGTTGACGAATATTGAAAGGGCGAATGTCATCAAAGCCGAGAATGTGGTCAGCATGACCGTGCGTCAGCAAGATGGCGTCAAGGCGGTCCAGTCCGATGCGGAGCGCCTGCTGGCGAAAGTCCGGTGTGGTGTCAATCAAGACATTCTGGCCGTGGCGAGAAATCAGGACAGAAGGACGTAGCCGCTTGTCGTGGGGATCGCTCGACTTGCACACGCGGCAGGGACATCCAAGAGTGGGAACGCCCATGGAGGTGCCGGACCCAAGGACGGTAATTTTTAGCGGAGCGGAAGGCATGTTGAGAGCAATAATACCTATCGTTACGCGGAGCCGGGTACGACCGCCGGACGCTTCTTAAGGGCGCGCCTTCGCTTTGGCTTTGGCGGCTTCAGCCGCAACCGCCTGATTGACTTCGAGATAGGTCATCTTCAGTTTTCCGAGAAGGTCCAGGAGCAAGGTGTCCTCTTCCGGAGAAAGATTGCCTTTGGTCTTTTCGTGCAGGGCATCAAGCATATCGATCAGTTCGCGTGCGGCCTCGGGATCGATCATGGGCTGGCCGGTGCGCGGATCGGCATAGGCGCCCAGCACCATAGCCGCGTTACTGCCCAGCATGCGGACGAGGTTCTCAAAAGCAGCGATGCGCTCGGGAGTCTCCGCCGGGGGAGGAGCAGGGGCTGTTTTGGGCGCTTCGGATGGAGTGGCAGGAACCTTTGCGGCCTCGCGTTTAGCCTCTCGCTCTTCCTGCTCAACGACTTCCTTGCGCAATTCCCCTTCGGCAGTAAAAGGCCGACGATCGATAACGCGAAATGCTTCTTCCGGTTTATGGTCGGACAAGGTACTTTCCCCAGCGATTAGTCTAGCTTGCAGTTTATCACGGGTTGCCAGCCGGAGTCGCTGTGGCGCGCTACGCTTCAGATTTTTCAGATGCTTGTCAAAGCTGCTGATGCACCGTAAAGTGGAACGTTTGATTCCGCCTGGAAATAGCTGAAATTGCAATGCCTACACGCAAGAAGCACGCGAAGCAAGCAAGAAAAGCGCCTCGCAAAAAGGCAAAGTCAAAGCAACTGACGCCAGGGCAATGGTTTGAGAAGCTCGTGGCTGTGCAGGCCAGATTGCGCGCCCCGAACGGGTGCCCGTGGGACCGCGAGCAGACGCATCGATCGCTGCGAACGTACTTGATCGAAGAGGCCTACGAAGTTCTGGAAGCCCTGGAGAGCGGGAACGACGCCAAGTTTGCGGAAGAGATGGGCGATCTGCTTTTGCAGATTGTTTTCCACTCGCAGATTGCTCGCGAAGAAGGCCGCTTCACGGTGGCCGAAGTGATTCGCGAAATCCACGACAAGATGATCCGGCGGCATCCCCATGTGTTCGGGAAGACGCGCGCGAAAGATTCCACTGAGGTGCTGAGAAACTGGGAACAGATCAAGGCCGAAGAGCGCCGCGCCAACGACAAGAAGAGTGGATCGAAAACTGGGGATGACCTGCCGAAGGAGACCTCCCTGTTGGATGGCGTCTCACGCGCGCTGCCTGCGACGCTGGAAGGCTTTCAGCTTACTCGCAAGGCTTCACGGATAGGCTTTGATTGGGAAAACACCGGCGGCGTTTTCGAAAAAATGCGGGAGGAAACCGAAGAGCTGAAAAAGACGTTGAAAGAGGCGGATCATTTCAGGACGGAAGAAGAGCTGGGCGACTTGCTCTTTGCCGCTGTAAACCTCTCACGATTCTTGAAGGTGGATCCGGAAATCGCGCTCAAGAAGGCCAACGCGAAATTCACGAGGCGATTCCGCGCCATGGAGCGGCTCGCCCGCGAATCCGGCAGAGAGTTCAAAGACCTTCCGCGCGAGGAGATGGAAACGTTCTGGGACGCCGCGAAGAAGTCCGAAGCGAACACGCGCTTGCCGCAAATGATCGGAGCGCAGAGGAAAGGATGAGCCAGGGGATCATCGTTCGGAAATGCGAGAGTCTGGATGAATTTCATCGTTGCGTCGACCTTCAGCGCGAGATTTGGGGGGAAGCCGACCTGGAGGTTGAGCCTGCAACGACGTTTGTGGTCGCTGCGCACACCGGCGGGCAAGTGCTGGGCGCATTCGATGGCGAACGGCTGGTGGGCTACACGCTCGCCGTGGTTGGATTGCGCGACCGTGTACCTTACCTGCATTCGCACATGACCGGCGTACACAGCGACTACCGCAACCGCGGCGTTGGCCGCATGCTAAAGCTTTTTCAGCGCACCGAAGCATTGGGCCGGGGGATTCGCCTCGTCCAATGGACGTTCGACCCGCTGGAGTTGCGCAACGCGCACTTCAATTTGAACCGGCTGGGCGCCATCTGCCGGGGATATCAGCCAAATTTGTATGGCGTCACGACCAGCCCACTGCACAGGGGATTGGAGACCGACCGGCTGCTAGTCGAGTGGCACCTGGATTCCGCGCGCGTGGTTGCCGCAATCGAGAATCTAGTCAAAGACCCGGCAGAGGCTCCGGCGGTTATCGAATTGCCGGCGGAACTGGAGCGCTGGCAACGGGAGGATTCTCCGCAAGTCGGTGCGGTCCAGAAGCGCTTGCGGGAAGAGTTCACGAAATGGTTTGCCAAGGGCTATGCGGCAGTCGCTTTGCGAACGGGGCCTGGAAATCAGGCTTATCTGCTTGCTCCCTGGAGCGATTTCTAGGTGGGAAAAGAACGGGTCTTAAGACCCGCCACTACAAGACCTTCGGAGAGAGCCCTAAGAAAAGCGAGTTGACCGAGCCATCATGCGAATACGCGAGATCACTCTGCAGGAAATCCGGATGAAGCTGGTCGCACCGTTCGAAACCAGTATGGAACGCACGGAGGCGCGCCGCATTCTGCTGGTGCAGGCGAACGTGGACGGAGTGACGGGCTGGGCGGAATGCGTCGCGGGCGAGTCGCCATACTACAGCCCGGAAATGATCGATACCGCGTGGTTCATCTTTCGCGATTTTCTTTGGCCGCGGATCAAAGGTAAGGAATTCGCAACAGCAAATGATGTCTGGGATTTGCTCAAGCGTGTCCGCGGACACAACATGGCCAAGGCTGCCCTGGAAGCAGCCGTATGGGATGCGGAGGCCCAGCAAAAAGGCATTCCACTTGCAAAACTGATTGGCGGCGTTCGCGAGGAGATCGCTTGCGGCGTCTCGGTGGGAATCAAGGAATCGCTGGATGAACTTGCGGCCGCGGTGCAAAAGGAACTTGCGGCCGGCTACCAGCGCATCAAGATAAAAATCAAGCCAGGGAAGGACCTGGAGCTGGTGCGCCGCTTGCGCCAGGATTTTCCGCGCATCAAGCTGATGGTCGACGCCAACTCCGCCTACACGCTGAAGGATTGGCCGCTCCTCAAGCAACTCGAAGGCTTCTACCTGATGATGATCGAGCAGCCGCTCGGCTGGGACGATCTCTACAGCCACATCGAGCTGCAGAAAAGGCTGGACACGCCGATCTGCCTGGACGAGTGCATCCACTCGGAAGAGCAGGCGCGCGCCGCCATCGAGTTGGGCGCCTGCAAAATCATCAACATCAAACTTGGGCGCGTCGGCGGGCACGCGGTGTCGCGGCGCATTCACGATCTTTGCCAGCAGCATGGAATTCCCGTGTGGTGCGGCGGGATGCTGGAATCCGGCATCGGCCGCGCGCACAATATTGCGCTTTCGACGCTATCTAACTTCATACTCCCCGGCGACGTGAGCGCCAGCAAGCGCTATTGGGAAGAAGACATTATCGATCCCGAAGTCACCGTGTCGCCGAAGGGTACGATTCGCGTACCAACCGGTCCGGGCATTGGATTTGAACCGCGCCTCGACCGCATCGACAAACTTACCGTGCGTAAAGAACGCCTGGCCTGACCGGTGAGAATCGAAACTTCCAGCGGACAAGAGCCGCGGCGTATCGTCCTTGGCGCTTCCATCGGTCTGGTCATCCTGACTTGGGCGGTCAACTTCATCGCCGCGAAAATTGGGTTGCGGTCCCTGCCGGCGGCGACGCTGGCGTCTTTCCGCGTCGTGCTGGCCGGCGCGGTGATGCTTCCTTTCTACCGATTCTGCTCGCGGCTGCCGGCCTTTGCCGAAACGGCCGAAAGCCGGCGACGCAAGTTCGCAGGACGCGACTTCTGGACTTTCCTGTATATGGGCTTCTTCGGCGTGGTGATGAATCAGGTCTGTTTCACGGTTGGATTGCGATACACGTCCGTCAGCCATGCCGCGGTGATCGTGGGGATGGGGCCAATCTACACGCTGATCCTTGCAGTCCTCTTCCAGTTGGAAAAAGCCACGTGGCGCAAAGCGATCGGCATGGCCATTGCATTTGGAGGCGTTGCCGTGCTGGCGTCGGAGAATGGCATTTCCCCACACTCGCCATCAGTGTTGGGCGATGCCATCACCATGACTGGCTCGATTGGTTTCGCAATGTACGTAGTGCTTGGCAAACGCCTGGGAGTACGCTACGACCCGTTGACCATGACGGCGTTCAGCCATTATGCGGGAGCAGTGATTGTCCTGCCCGTTGCGGTCTATCGAGCTGTCCTACTGGGGTCCGCTGAGCAATGGCGCGCCATCGCGTGGACCGGCTGGGCCGCGCTGTTGTATATGGCGGTCTTCAGTTCGGCGGTCGCTTACGTCTTTTACTTCTGGGTTCTGCGCTATCTGGAAGCCTCGCAACTGAGCGCCTTCACTTATCTCTTGCCAGTGGTCGCTACCATTCTCGGAATTGTGTGGCTCGGCGAAAAAGGTTCGTGGGGCCAAGTGCTCGGCGGAGTTCTTGCGCTCAGTGGGGTTTATTGGATTGAGTCGGGCCGGGCCGCTGTCGTGAAAGCTATTGCCGCCCCGTAAACTCCGTTCACCAGCGTCGTTGACGTGCTTTTGTTTCGGCACCTACTATTAGTACAAATCAGCCCTGATCTCTCGATGTGATCCCTACACCATGCATACGAGAAAGCAGGCTCCTAGAGCGGCCGCAACACGCGGCAGCTGACTTTCGGTTAGAGAGGTCACCGTTCATGAGGGCCAAGCTCGTTATCGCTGGAGTGTTGCTCGCCCTTCTAGGCGCGGGATTCTACTGGTATTCGCTGCGCGGCACAAAACTTTCCGAAACCGACACAATTCTAATTGGGGATTTTGCGAATTCCGCCGGCGATCCTGTCTTTGACGGCACGCTCCGGGAAGCGCTGGCCGTTGGCTTGGCTCAATCTCCGTCACTGAATCTCATCTCGGTTGAAAAAGTTGGTGAAGCGCTTCGCGCCTTGGGCCGCCCGGTCGACACACGCATCACGCGGGATCTTGCACCCAAGCTATGCCAGCGCTTGGGGGCGACCGTCTTCGTGACTGGAAACATCTTCAAGGACGGCGGTGGCTACGCTTTGAGACTGGATGCCGCGAACTGTTCGGGCAACGAAGCGGTCGCGGATTCAAGCAGCGGCGCTTCTGGTAAGGGCGGAGTGTTGCACGCGCTTGGAATGGCCGCGACGGAGCTTCGCGAGAAATTCGGTGAAGATCCGGCCTCCTTGCAAAAATTCGATCTGCCCCTCGAGCGCGCCACTACCGCTTCCCTGGACGCCCTGGCTGCTTTCACGGAAGGACGGCGGCTCGTACGCGATAAAGGCGCCATGGACGCGGTGCCCTCTCTTAAGAAAGCCGTTGAGCTGGACTCCCGGTTTGCTCTCGCGCACTCCAACCTTGCGGTCGCTTATTACAACCTCAACCAAAACGCTCTAGCCGCCGATCACATCCGGCGGGCTTTCGAGGCGGCGGATCGCCAAACGGTGCGTGACCGCCTGCACATCACCACGCTGTACTACGACCTGGCCACTGGAGACGTTCAAAAGGCCATCAAGAGCTACAAGGAGTGGGTGCAACTCTATCCCCGCGACGACATTGCGAAAGGCAATTTGTCCTCGGAATATTTTTTGATTGGAGACTACGAAGAAGCCGCCGCACTCGCGCAACAGGCGCTACGCCTCGACGCGGGAAGCGCCGCTTGGTACGAGAATCTGGCGACCGCTTACATCGCTCTGCAGCGCCTGGAAGAGGCGCAAAACATATTGAACCAGGCATTCGCGCGCAAGCTCGATGATCCTTCCATGCACGCTGACCTTTACGCGTTGGCTTTTTTGCGCAGCGAGCCCTCGGGCATGGAGCGCGAGATGGCCTGGTCCGCGGGCAAGCCAGGTGGTGAAGACACGATGCTGGCTCTGCAGGCGGACACGGAAGCGTACGAGGGACATTTGAAAAAAGCGCGCGAGCTCTCCCGACGGGCCGTCGAGGCCGCACAGAACGCGCAGCTCAACGAACCGGCAGCCATCTGGCAGGGAATGGCGGCGTTGCGCGAAGCGGCGTACGGCAATGTTGAGGAAGCTCGCAAGGGCGCGGACAAGGTTCTCGATCTTGCGCCGAAGAGCCGCGACGCGCAGATTCTGGCAATTCTTGTGCTGACCCGCGTTGGCGATTTGCGCCGCGCGCAAACCATGCTCGACGATCTGGCTGCCGGCAATATCACGAATACCATTGTGCAATCCGCTTGGGTGCCCGCGATTCGCGCGCAGGCCGAGATGGCAGGCCAAAAACCACTAAGGGCCTTGGAGCTGCTCGATGTTGTGAAGCCCTACGAGCGTGGGCAGCTTATTGGGAATTTGAGTTATTCCTGCATGATCCCGGTGTACCTGCGCGCCGAGGCATACCTGGGAGCGAAACGAGGCCAGCAAGCCGCGGCGGAATTCCAGAAGTTGGTCGATAGCCGGGGAGTAGTGGGCAACTGCTGGTCCGGCGCACTGGCCTACCTGGGGCGGGGCCGCGCTCAAGCGCAGTCAGGATCGACGAATGCGGCGCGAGCGTCCTACCAGGAGTTCTTCTCCCTTTGGAAAAGCGCCGATTCGGATGTGCCCATCCTAAAGTCTGCGCGCGCCGAATTCGCCAAACTGAGGTAGCAATCCCTTCCATTCGAACGCCGATTTTGTAATGGTGGCGCGAACCGCGCTTTGATGGAAGAATAGCACCGCCCGGCTTTTCCTGGTTACGCAATCCATTTGGCGGCGCGAAGATCGGCCGTTGAGGAGACACGACTTTGCCAGGTGTTCCTTTGCGAAGCGGAGGTCCGGCGGCACGAATCGCGGTCATTCCCGGTGACGGTATCGGGCCGGAAGTTACGCCGCAAGCCGTCAAGGTGCTGAAGGCTGTTGCCGCACCGGCCAAGCGGGCGATTGAATTCGTCGAGTTCGATTGGAGCGCGGACAAGTATCTTCGCGAAGGCGTTTCATTGCCGCTGGGAGCGGTCGAAATGCTGCGCGACGAGTTTGACGCCATCCTTTTTGGCGCGCTGGGCGACCCGCGGGTGCCTTCGAATCAGCATGCTGCCGACATCCTGCTGGGCCTCCGTTTCAAGCTCGACCTGTACGTCAATGCCAGGCCTGTCGAGCTTCTGCACGACCGCCTCACGCCGCTGCGCGATCGGACTGAAAAAGACATTCGCCTGATGGTGTTCCGGGAAAACACGGAGGGCCTTTACGTTGGCGTGGGTGGATTCTTTAAGAAGGGTACGCCGGACGAGATCGCCGTTCAGGAGGACGTGAACTCACGCAAGGGTGTAGAGCGCATCATCCGCCATGCGTTCGAATACGCGCGTAAGAACGGTCTGAAGCGCGTGTGCATGAGCGACAAATCCAACGCCATGACTTTCGCCCACGACCTCTGGCAGAGGGTTTTCAAGCAGGTCCGCCAGGAGTATGCGGACGTTGATTCGCGCCACTTGTACATTGATACGCTGGCGATGGAGATCGTGCGCGACCCCAGCCAGTTCGACGTCATCGTGACATGCAATCTTTTTGGCGACATCATCAGCGACTTGGGCGCGCAGCTCGCGGGCGGGCTGGGCCTTGGGCCTTCGGGAAACATCCACCCGGGCAAGACTTCACTATTCGAGCCCGTACACGGCTCAGCACCAAATATTGCAGGAAAGGGAATCGCCAATCCATTGGGTTCGGTCCTCACTTCGGCGATGATGCTGGAATTCCTCGGTTGGATGCCGGAGGCTGCGGTGCTTCGTGCCGCGGTGCGGGCGGCTCTGCGCGACAGCTACGTAACGCCAGACCTCGGCGGCAATAAGCGCACGGTAGAGGTGGGCGATTGGCTTGCCGCCAAATCCGTCGAGACTCTCGCCCGACAACAGTAAGCCATGATTCAAGTTCTGACCCAAGGCTAGGTCGTTGCCGCAGAATGGCTTTTCTGTTCCAATCTTGGCCGTAACATAAAGTAATACTTGAATTTGCCACTCGTATTCTGTTAGCGGCGCCTCACCATCGTGGTGAGCAGCATTCCCAGCAGGAATCCTCCCACGTGGGCCCAGACCGCGACACCCCCCGTAGCTTTGACGCCTAGCGTGTTGATCCCGGCAAGAAATTGCATGACGTACCACAAGCCCAGGAAAACTACGGCTGGCACCGGCAGGGGAAAAATGAAAACAAGTGTAAGGATGCGGGCTCGCGGATAGAGAAGCATGTAAGCGCCCATCACACCCGAAATGGCGCCGCTGGCACCCACCGCCGGAACGTTGGAGTAGAAATTGAAAAGCACGTGCAGCAACCCCGCGCCGATCCCGCAGGCCAAATAGAAAAAGAAATACCCGATGTGACCGAAAAAATCCTCCACATTGTCCCCGAAGATCCACAGAAAAAGCATGTTGCCAGCGAGATGCAGAAACCCGGAATGGAGAAACATGCTGGTTACTAAAGGCAGGAAAGAGACTTCGAAACTGGCGTGCCCCGCAAGGAACGCCGGGAAACGGGCCGGGACCGTGGAATAAGTCAAGAGCAGGGCGTCGAAGGCAGGATGCGGAAGTGTAGCTTCAAGACCGATCTGGTAGAGAAACGTAACGATGTTGGCGAGGATCAGGGTGAGATTCACGAAAGGATAGGTGCGCGAGGGATTGAGGTCCTTGAGGGGGATGAACATAGGTTGAGGTCCGCAGCAGAGTAGCGAAACGCGCGGGAAATGGGAAGGGCCGATGAACGGTTTACAGCGTCCGATAATGTTTGATCGACAAAGCTACTGGTTAACAGAATAATTTCGCGGCTGTAATAGCCTCCATTTGCAGGCCTTGCAGCGTCCCTGTGTGGAGAATTGGGTAGACCAAGATACAAATCAAAATGCGGCGCAGGTCTTCGCTCGAATTCGCGAGAAATCTTGCACCGAAACATTGCGCGACGTGTGCGCGTGTGGTAATTACAATAGCTCTGCGTGTGCGCGCGCTTCGGACGGCACGTTCCAGGTTGTCCGGCGCAGCGTCGGCGCGCCGACTGCTCATGCCTGCGCGGGAAACGGAAGCCATCATCCTGAAAACATTTCCCCTGGGCGAGGCGGATCGCCTGGTGAGCTTTCTGGGGCGCTCGTCGGGGCGCGTGCGCGGTGTAGCCGCAGGCGCGCGGCGGTTGAAGAACCGCTACGGCTCCACGCTCGAGGTGCTCTCTCACGTCCAGATATGGTACGTCGAGAGGGAAACGCGCGAACTGGTGCGTATCCAACAGGCGGAATTGCTCGAGTCTTTTCATAAGGCGCAGAGCAATTACAGCCTCAGCACGGGACTGGCAGTGATCAGCGAGATTTCGGAGCTGATTCTGCCAGAGCACGAAGTTTCTGAGGCGATGTTCCGGCTGATCCTTCTGGCCACGCGCGAAGTGGAGCGCACTGGCGATTGGGCCTTGCCGGTGAGCTACTTCGTGTTCTGGACGGTGCGGCTAGGTGGCTGGCTGCCACGTTTCGATCGTTGCGTCGTCTGCAACACGCCCTTTGGCTCGAAGGCCGCCTTTTACGACGCGCATCTGGCCGGCCTGTTTTGCGAGAAGTGCCGCCGCCCCGGAATGAAGCCTTTGCACCTCGAAGCAAGGAACCTTGCCGAACGCTTCACGGGCGAGCGGTTGGATCGCATTGCGTACGAGAAGTCCATGCAAGCCAGCGTCAGGGAGTTGCGTGAGGCCGGGCTGGCTTGGATCGAAAACCATGTAGAGCGACGGCTGACCACGCGCGAACTCTTGGAGACGACTTGAAATCTAAAGTAAAACTTGAGAAACGGTCTAAGGGGCTGAACTTCCAGGACTTGATTTTACAGCTCTCACACTATTGGGTGAAGCAAGGCTGTGTATTGCAGCAACCGTACGACGTGGAAGTGGGTGCAGGCACGATGCACCCGGAAACGTTTCTGCGCGTGCTCGGACAAGGGGCTTATCGCGTCGGATACGTTCAGCCCAGTCGTCGGCCCGCCGACGGTCGCTACGGCGAGAATCCTAATCGCCTTTACAAGCATTCCCAATTTCAAGTGATCTTAAAGCCGTCTCCCGTCGATGTGCAGGACCTCTATCTCAGGAGCTTGGCCGCTATCGGCATCAACCTTAAGGAACACGATATTCGGTTTGAGGAGGACAACTGGGAATCACCAACGCTCGGCGCGTGGGGCATCGGCTGGCAAGTTCTTCTGGATGGCCTGGAGATCACTCAGTTCACCTATTTCCAACAGAGCGGCGGGATTGACCTTGACCCCATATCCGTGGAGCTCACCTACGGACTCGAACGCATCTGCGCGTTTCTTCAGGGTGTAGAGAGCGTCTACGACCTCCGCTGGTCCGAAGATAAAACTTACGGGGACATCCGCCTGATGGAAGAGCAGCAATTCTCCGAATACAGCTTCGATCGCAGCGACGCGCCCGCGATCCGGTCCGAATTTGAATTGCACGAAAAGCAAGCTAAGGAACTTCTCGATGGTTTCAAAGGCATAGAAGGGAAGGAGCGTATTCGTTATCCGCTGCTCGCCGCCTACGATCATTGCCTTAAGTGCTCGCAGCTCTTCAACCTGATGGACGCGCGCGGCGTAATCTCCACTACAGAACGGGCGGCGCTTATGGCCCGCGTGCGAACCATTGCTTGCCGGACCGCTGCCGCCTACCTTGCGCAAATTGGCGGGGCTTCCTCCCAGCGCGAGGCACGGGCATGAAGACACCCGCTACAGATACGCGCGTCGAATTACTTTTCGAAGTCGGCTGCGAAGAGATCCCCGCTGGGATGCTCCCAAAAGCCGAAGAGGAACTTCGCACGAATATTGAAAAGCTGTTGACTGCCGAGAGCCTCGCGGATGGGGTAGCGGTCGAGACCTTCAGTGCGCCTCGGCGCCTGACTGCCTGGGTTCGCGGACTGCCTATTAAGCAGGCGGACGTCGAGACGGAAGTGACCGGCCCGCCCAAGTCCGTGGCGTACGATTCCGTCGGCGCGCCGACACGGGCCGCGCAGAGCTTCGCTGAGAAGCAGCGCGTTCACGTCAGCGATCTGTATCTGGTCCAGACAGCCAAGGGCGAGTACCTGGCGGCCAAACAGGTCAAGCTGGGAAGAACTGCCGAGCAGATCCTCAGTGGCATCCTTCCTCGCGCGGTGCACGATCTTACCTGGCCGCGCTCCATGACTTGGACCGGCCTCGATGGCCCGCGTTTCATTCGACCGATCCGCTGGATCGTCGCGGTACTCGACGGCAAGGCGCTGAAAGTTTCCGTTGCCGGTATCGCTGCAGGACGCACTACACGCGGCCACCGGTTCCTCGGTTCGAGCGCCGTTAACGTCAGCAACTTCCTGGACTACGAGAAGCGCCTCCAGCAAAACGGCGTGATCATCCGCCCCACAAAGCGCCAGGACAAAATCGCGGCGGAACTCGATGCGCATGCCAAGAAGGGGAGCTATCGCATCCACGAAGACGCATCACTTCGAAAGCTGGTCGCTTATCTCAACGAATACCCCACAGTCATTCAGGGCAATTTCGATCCGGCTTTTCTTAGCTTGCCGGACGAGATCCTGGTCACCGTCATGCGTGACCACCAGAAGTATTTCGCCGTGGAGAAGAAGGGCGGGGAACTGGCTCCGCACTTCCTTGCGGTTATCAACGTCGATAAGGATTCCAAGGGCCTGATCCGTGCCGGACACGAGCGCGTTCTTCGCGCGCGATTTGCCGACGCGCAGTTCTTTTGGCAGGCAGACCAGAAATGTCGGCTCGCCGACTATTTGCCGAAACTGGAACGCGTTACATACGAATCTCGGCTCGGCAGTTACCGCGACAAGGTGGAACGTATCCGCACCATTGGACGGTGGTTCACGGAGAACTGGTTCAATCTGGGTATGGTCCTTGCTCACGTCGCGGAGGCCGATCGCGCCGCGGAACTCGCCAAGTGTGATCTGGCGACCGAAATGGTGCGTGAGTTCACCGAGCTTCAGGGCATTGTTGGGGGGCTGTACGCACGCGCCCAGGGCGAATCCGACGAAATCGCTGACGCTATCTACGATCACTATCGTCCCGTCGGGCTGGATGATCCCATCCCGCGAAATTTGACTGGCTGCGCTGTCGCGCTCGCGGACAAACTGGACTCCGTGGTCGGCTGCTTCGCCGTGGCAGTGATCCCCACTGGTTCGAGCGATCCATACGCTTTGCGCCGCGCTGCTCTGGGGATCGTCAAGATTATCCTGGAGAAGAAGCTACCCGTGTCGCTGTCCCTGGCCATTGGCGCCGCGTCAAAGGCACTCCTGACCCACAAACCCAAGCGCGGAGTAACACCGGATCAGGAGACGCAGATCCTGGACTTCATTCTGGACCGCGCCAAATTCGTCTTCCGTGAACGGGAAGGCTTCGGCTACGACGAAGTCAGCGCCGTTTTCCGTGCCGGAGCCGACGACCTGGTGGACGTGCAGAAACGTCTGGTTGCTCTGAAGGCCATTCGCAAGTCCAAGAACTTCGAGCCGCTCGCTGTTTCCTTCAAGCGCATTCGCAAGATTCTGGAAAAAGCCAACGTGGCGCCGGGCAATTCTCTGCATGTGAATCCAGAGTTGTTCGAGAATGCCGCGGAACGCGGGCTGCATTCCGCGGTTCGGGAGGCCGCCTCAAAAGTGCAGGGGCAAAAACGCGCAGGGAAGTATCAAGAGGCGCTGGAAACCATTGCCGGCTTACGAAAAGCCGTCGACCATTTTTTCGATGGCGTGATGGTGATGGCGGAAAACGAAGCGGTTCGAAATAATCGCCTGGCGTTGCTTGCGGAATTGCTTCGCGAGTTTACGACGGTCGCTGATTTTTCTGAAATCGGTGGTGAAGAACGGCGATAGTTAATCTCAAGTATTACTTGAATTGATGTAAAGTCGGCGTGCCGACAATTTTTTTCGGCCACCGCTGCGGAATGGCGATAGCAGCAAGCGTTCCACAATCAAAAAAGGACAAGCGAGGCGTACAGTGAAAAAATGGGTGTATTTCTTCGGTGCTGGCAAAGCGGAAGGCGATGGAACATGGCGCGATCTCCTCGGCGGCAAGGGCGCAGGTCTCGCCGAGATGACCAAGATCGGGTTGCCGGTCCCCGCGGGCTTTACCATCTCCACGGAAGCCTGCGATTACTTTTACAAGAGCGGCAAGAAGTATCCTCAGGAATTGAAAAAACAGGTCGCCGATAACGTCGCCAAGCTCGAACGCACGACAAAAAAGAAGCTCGGTGACCCGAAGAATCCACTCTTAGTGAGCGTTCGTTCCGGTTCCGCTCGCTCCATGCCCGGAATGATGGAAACGATTCTTAATCTCGGCCTGAACGACCGCTCCGTCGCAGGCCTCGCCTCCACAACCAGGAACGAACGTTTCGCTTATGACGCTTACCGGCGCTTTGTGCAGATGTATTCGACTGTCGTCATGGGCATGTCAAAGGAAGATCTCGAACACCGCCTGCGCGCGCTGAAAGATCGGCTGGGCGTCAAGGAAGATTCCGCGGTGCCAGCAAGCGGTTGGAGAGAACTCGTGGCGGAATACAAGGCGTATTTCCGCAAAGAATCAGGGAAGGGTTTTCCGGACGATCCGATCGACCAACTGTGGGGAGCAATCGGCGCGGTTTTCGGTTCCTGGATGGCGGAGAAGGCAGTCACGTACCGGCGCGTGGAGAAAATCACCGGTCTCCTCGGTACGGCCGTCAACGTCGTGCAAATGGTCTTCGGGAATACCGGCGATACTTCCGGCACGGGCGTCTGCTTTACGCGCGACCCGAGTTCCGGCGAGAAAATTTTCTATGGCGACTACCTGGTGAACGCTCAGGGTGAAGACGTGGTTGCCGGCATTCGCACTCCCATGCCCCTGCGCGAAATGCAGAAAACCATGCCCAAGGTTTATGGGCAGCTCGAGAAAGCTCGAGTGAAACTTGAGAAGCACTATCGCGACATGCAGGATATGGAGTTCACCGTCGAGGACGGCAAGCTCTACATGCTGCAGACGCGCACGGGCAAACGCACACCCGCTGCCGCGTTCCGCATCGCCGTCGACATGGCCAACGAAAAACTCATCACCAAAGAAGAAGCCATCCTCCGCATCAAATCGGAAGACATTGAGCGCCTCTTCTATCCCGTGATCGATGTCAGAGTGGACAGGAAGTCCCTGGCGTCGAAAGTCCTGGCGACCGGTATCAATGCGGTTCCCGGCGCTGCGGTCGGCAAAGTTGTCTTCTCGGCGCAGCGGGCGGAAGAGTGGGCCGAGCGCGGCGAGAAAGTTATCCTGGTGCGTCGTGAGACCAGTCCTGAAGACGTCGGCGGCATGGCCGTGGCGCAAGGGATCCTGACGGCAACTGGTGGCAAGACCAGTCATGCCGCGGTTGTCGCGCGCGGCTGGGGCAAGTGCTGCGTGGTCGGCGCGGAAAAACTGAACATCGACTACAAAGCGCTAGCGATGTCCACCAACGGCAGAGTTGTGAAGGAAGGCGAATGGATCACACTCGATGGCAGCGAAGGCGTGGTCTACACCGAAGCGATGCCGCTGGTCGTCCCACAGCTTCCAAAGTCCTACGAAACACTAATGAAGTGGGCCGATGAAACGCGGCGCCTGCGCGTCCGTACGAACGTTGACACTCCGCAAGACGCCCGCAAAGCCATCGAGTTCGGCGCGGAGGGCATTGGCCTGTGCCGCACAGAGCACATGTTCTTTACCGACTTCGAGCAGCCGGAAAGAAGCCATGAGCGCCAGCGCGCTATCCAGGAAATGATCCTGGCCGACAACAGGGAAGCGCGCGTCAAGGCCCTCGACAAGTTACTGCCGTTCCAACGCCGCGATTTCATTGGCATCTTCAAAGCCATGGACGGCTTTCCGGTCACGATCCGGCTGATTGACCCTCCCCTCCACGAATTTGTTCCGCACGAGCGCGCCAAACAGGAAGAGCTTGCGCGCGATTTGAAGATCGATGTCGCGGTCGTCGCCCGTCGCGTCGAGCAGTTGCACGAAGCCAACCCCATGCTGGGCCATCGTGGCTGCCGCCTGGCGATCACTTATCCCGAAATTCTCGAGATGCAAGTGCGCGCGATCATCGAAGCAGCCATCGAATGCCAAAAATCGGGAATTAAAGTATTACCTGAGATCATGCATCCGCTCACTCTGGACCGCAAGGAACTCTCCATTCTCGAGCAAGCCACGCGGCGCGTTGCGGAAGATCTGATCGAGAAGTCCGGCGTAAAACTGAATTATCTCGTGGGAACGATGATTGAATTGCCTCGGGCGGCGTTGATGGCCGGAGAAATCGCTGAAGTAGCGGAATTCTTCTCCTTCGGCACCAACGACCTGACGCAAACCACGATGGGACTCTCCCGCGATGACGCAGGCCGCTTCTTGCCTGACTATGTGGATGAGAAGAAAGCCGGTGTTTTTGCTGCGGATCCCTTCCAATCCCTCGATACCAAGGGCGTCGGGATGCTGATGCGCTGGGGCATCGAACACGGCCGCAGAACTCGTCCTAAGCTCAAGATCGGGATCTGTGGCGAACATGGCGGCGACTCGGACAGCGTGAAGTTTTGTCATCAGGTTGGCATGGACTACGTCAGCGCTTCTCCGTTCCGCGTGCCCATTGCGCGTCTGGCCGCAGCTCAAGTAATAGTTGAAGAAAAGGAATCACGCAAAAAGAAGCGGAAATAGCGAAGGAAACTTTGGCGGAGCGTAATCGAAAGTAGTACTTGAAGTCGTCGGCGCGCAGGCATTTTGCAAAATCTTGATCGGCGCGACTCTTTTACGTCGGCATTTTGAAAAAAAAGTACATGCCTAGGAAAAAGAAAATGATGTCCGGTGACCATCCTGCCAAAAATGGCGGAAGCTGCCCTACGGCACCCATGGTTTCCAGCAGCGCCGCGATTGCCCAATAAGCAACTCCAATTCCCACTCCCAGCGCAACCCCGCCAAGTGCACCCCGCGTTCCCACCAAGAAGGCGAAGGGCATCGCAAGCAGCATGCTCACAGGCGCCATCAACGGGTACCCGATCTTTTTGTGCCATTGCACCGTCAAGGTCGCGACGTCGAATCCCGCCCGATGCAGTCCCTCAATGTAACTCCGCAGTTCCCGCCAGCTCATCTGGAAAGCCTGTTTGACTTCGCGGTTGAAGTAACTGGGCGGCTCGGTGAGCTCCGGCAGCGAAGTAACGGGGGGCAAGTGTTCGTAGCGGACGATCGAGCCATCAGCAAAATCCCGTACCCAGCTTCCTTCGAGGATCCAAACTTTCTGCGTCTCCGACCAACGCGCGCGCGCGGCAAAGACGCGTCGACGCACCTGAAAGCTCGCCGGATCGAGTTCGAGCACCGTGAGCCCGCCAAAGAGGTTCTGCGTGGGGTCGAAGAGATCGTAGTTATAAATCCTCGAGCTCTCTCCGAAAATCCAGCGCTGCGGATGAGTGTATGTCTGTGGTGGACGGCCTTTGATCAGGTTATGAAGCGCGTCCTGCCGCTGGTTTGCATAAGGCAGATACGTGTCGTCGAGCGCGATCATAGTCACGGCTAGCGTCAAACCGGCAAGGAGCAGGGGCGCAGCCAGCCGGTACATGCTAATCCCGCTGGCTTTGATGGCCACTATTTCATTGTTCTTGCTCATGATCCCCAGCGTCACGAGAACGGCCACCAGCGCTCCCAGGGGCGCCAGCTGGTAGAGCAGATAGGGAGCAAGGTAGCGGAAATAATCGACCACGATCAAAAAGGGAACGCGATGGCGAGCAATGTCGTCGAGCAGCTCGAAGAACGTGAACGTCTCAAACAGAAAAACGAACGTGGCCATCAGGAGCGCGAAATAATAAAGGAACCGCCGCAAGACGTAGATATCGATCAATTGCGGAAAGCTTCCGCTGGACCGCGTCAAGATTTCCTGCGATACGCGTTCGCCATTCACTCCGTTTGCCGTGGCGGCCCTTGCGCGGGCTTGCGCTCTGCGGCGGCGCAGCAAACGCTTTATGGATTTGAAGTAGGCGATCGGCTGCATCCACTGGCCTTCGCCTCTAAATTGCTCCATACGTGGCAACAGTGCCAGCCCTAGTGCGATAAGAAATGCATTTGCAATCCAGATTCCCGCAGCCGGAGTCAGCTTGCCTTCCCGCGCGAGGTTCGCCCCCAATCCCGATAACAAGTAATAGGAAGAAATCAAAATTATCGCGAGCAACGAACCCGCCGCCCGGCCTCCGCGCCGCGGTTGTGCGCCGAGCGGTACGGCAATCAACGCGAAGGCCAGGCAAGCAATCGGAAATGCAAACCGGCGGTGAAGTTCCACGCGCGCTTCGCGCCAGCCTGGGCCGTGATCGTTATAAAGGTCGCGAATCGAGCGTTCGGGATTGTTGAGCTGCCGTGGCTCGGCGGTTGCAAGGCCGCTGAACTCAATCGGCCAGTCGCTTTGTCCAAACGCCGTTACCGAGTAATGGTCGGCATCCGCGCGCGAGAATTCGTGCGTGGTGCCGCCTTGCAGATGCAGCTCTAACTTGCCCTGCTTCGGCTCGGCAATCACAATCGCTTTCTCCGCCAGCGTTACGCTTGAACCGCCCTCTGCTCCGGTCTGCGCGAGGAACACGCCGTGCCATTGCGTGCCCGCCGCAGTCACATCGTTGACGTAAAGAACCATGCGTGGAAAGCGTTCATCGAATACCCGCGGCTGCAACTGGAAGGAAATCTGGGAACTGATCAAGTCAGCTTGTAGCGAACGGAACGTCCGCAGCGCCAGCGGCCCCAGCCAGGTTGTCATGATCAGAGTTACGACGGCGCTGGTGATCGCCAGCACGCCCACGGGGCGTAGAATCCGGCGACGGCCGATGCCGAGCGCCGTAAGCGCGATGATCTCGCTATCCGCGGACATTCGCCCGAGCCCCAGCAGCACGCCGATTAACGTAGCCATCGGCACGGTGAATACGAGCACTGCCGGAAAGACGCACAGAAAGAGCGTCAGAACTTGCACGCCGGAGCCGCTGTGGCGCACAAAAAGCTCCATCAACTGCACCAGTTTTGGCACGAAAAAAACGAAGGTGAAGACGGCGAGTCCAAGGAGTGCGTGACGGAAAACTTCGCGGACGATATAGCGGTCCAGGATGCGCATGACGCGAACGGTGAGTGTAACACGGTCGCATCAGGGTTCGCTTTGCGGCGACGTTCTGCGTCTGACTGGTGAAGGCCCGCAGCCGCTGTCTGTAGGCTCTCGAGCCTGGGCCGCGTCGTAGGGGCCACAGCTTCGCGGTGCCCGCGCTTCTTTCACCTTCTGCTTGCGGCTGCCCTTGCCAATTCTCTCTTCCCATGCATTTCAAAAAATCTGCTGGTAAAGCGGCCCTCCGGGTCAACAGCATTCTTCTTCTGAAAAAACGCCTCAATCCCGGGATAGGCTTGCCTCAAGCTATCTTTGTCGACGTCCCGTAGGTAGGTCAGATAAAACGTTCCTTCGTTTTCCAGGGTCAGGCGGTTCAGCCGTTTGATCAGTTCATCTCCCTTGGCGCGGCCCTCCATCGAGCAGACTTCATTAAAGTAAAGAATCACTGCTACCGCGTCTTCTCTCGGCGCGTAAGGAAGGGCCGTTTCGTTGTTGGCCTTCACATATCGCAGCGTGACTCCGAGGAGATTGGTTCCGTCTTCAAGCAGCATTCGCCGCATGCCGTCCATGAAAGTCATGAATTGGGGAGTTGGAATGAAGAATTCCTGGATCACATCCGCATCCTCCCTCGAATAATGCTCCAGCATCTTCACCGATGACACCGGCGGCCGCATGGCATTATTTCTCGACACTATCGTTTTCCGCGATGCGTCCCCGGTAATGAATTTTTCCGCGTGCCACCGGAGCGTTTTGCCCCATTCGTACTTTCGTGATAATCCGAACAAGAAGCGGTCGCGCGCCACGTTTCGTTCATGGTCCAATTGGAAAATCCCTTTGCGAGTTCGCTCCGTCCTTCGCCACACCGTAACGATCGCGTCGTTTAGAAAGCTTGCCTGCGAAATCGACGGCCGCGCCAGAAAAAGCTCGGTCAGAGGATTCGCGCGGACGTCTTTCTCAAGATATTCAACCAGGCCACTCAGCGGAATGACGGCAGAACTTTGCTCGTAGACACAATCTTCCACGAGCTCCAGATCCACATCGAGGATGATTCCGAACAACCCGTACCCGCCGATCGCGCTCCGGAACAAGTCCGCGTTTTCCGATCTGCTTGCGGACTTCACCGATCCGTCGGCCATCAAGATTCGGAATCCGAGCACGCTGTCGACTAGGGCAGGGAATCGCGTGTCCCGCCCATGAGCATTGGCCGCGAGCGAGCCTCCCACGGTAAAAATGTTGTCAGACTGCATGGACTTTAGCGCCAGGCGCGCTGGACGCACCGCCCCCTGGATCTTGTCCCACGTAATTCCGCTTTCCACAGTGATGCGCTTCTGTTCTTTCTCGAGCGAAAGCACGCGGCTGAAATGCCGCATGTCCAGAACCATTGCGCCGTTCACAAAAGCGTGTCCGCCCAGGTTGTGGCCGGTTCCCATCATGCAAATGGGCACGCCGTCACGTCGCGCGCGTTGCAGGGCGCTCCGGATGTCCGCAACGCTCCTCGGCACTTCAATCGTTCGCGCAACGGCAGAATATACGCGCCGCGCATCCGTCAACCGCAGGTGCGAGGACTTTTCGAGGATCTCTCCAATCGCATTGCTCAGGCGCTGGCGTTCCCGCGGAGGAACTTTCGGATCCACCGGCAGGTAGAGCAGTTGTCGGTAAATCTCCCGCGTCTTTTCCGGCTCGCGATTCTCGTTCCCGACCGGCGGCTCGATGACCGCAAGCGCTGAACCGGCTGCGGTACCGTCGAATCCCCGCTGGTGCAGTTCCTCCATGAACCGCTCCCGCGCTTCCGCCAGAATCGGAAAGATCCAAAAACTATGAAACTCCGCGCGATTTCCGGGATACGAAACGTCCCGCGGTAGCGATTTCGCAAACTCCTCGCCCGCCGAGATTCGCTGCTTCAGCCGCGCCGCGTCGAACCTCCGCAGCCGGTATGCCAGCAGGGCCAACATCGGGTAGGAACACTGCCACTGGATCTCCTTCAGCCAATCCTTCTCACCCAATCCTCGCATTTTTGCGATGACGCTCTCGAAATCCGCACCGAGAATTTGGCATCCGCGATAGAACAGCCCAAACATCAGCGGCAGGGTAAACAGTTTCAGGATCGCATGCGTCAGCACGACGCCTGCAAATTCTTTCCGCGTCTGCATCGGAAGCGTCCGTTGGATCGTCCGCATTTTGCGCAGCAAATCTGCATCCTTCACGCGCAAAAGAGCCCCTCCCAGGGCTGTCATCGTCTTAATCGAACCGAAGCTGAACATCGCCACATTCGTCTCGGGATGTCCCGTGTAGTCCGGTCCCGTAAACGCCTGCGCGCAGTCTTCAATCATCACAAGGCCGCGCTTTTTCGCCAATTCGATCACCGGTCCCATCGGCACACGCGTGCCAAAAAGGTGCGCCACCACAATCGCTCGGGTCCGCTCCGTAATCGCCAATTCGATCGTTGAAATTTCTGGCCCCATCGTGCCGCTTTCGATATCCAGAGGAATCGGAACCAACCTATGGTGCTTCGCGATGTTCACCATTTCGGGGATCGTCAGCGCGGTCATGAGGATTTCGCTGCCCGCCGGGAACTCCAGCGCGCCTAGAAGGAGATCGAACCCGGTTCGAACCGTGAACGCCGAAAGCACCGGATAACCCGGAGCAAACATGCCTTCGACCTCCGCTTCTTTGGCGCGAATGCTCCTGCGGAAAACGCAATGAAACGCAGCGCAAGCAAGATCCCGCCACCGGATATCCAATTGTTTCCGGGGATACATTCGGAGCCGCGGTAAAAGTGCCATCGCAAACGATCGTTTCTGACGGCGAATAATCATTTCGCCGCCGGCGCATTGCGTGGGCTGTCAGTCGCGGATTCTATACTAGCCCTCGCCCTGACACTAGTGTTCAGCGCGCGTGGCCCATCTGTTTCTCTTGCCGCCGATTACATGATAGTTTTTCTACAGTGGTTCTTTTCGCAGTCACGATTCGCGGGCCCGGGTGTATCAAATCGAGCCCGCACGACTGCTTGCATCTTCAAATACCAGCCGGACAGACTCCGGTCACCGGATTAACACGGGAGAGGCGCGAGCGATGAGGCGGGTCCATCTGGTTGTGTTGTGGCACATGCACCAGCCGCAGTACCGCGATCCGGAGAATGGGCGATACGTCCTCCCGTGGACTCGCCTGCACGCCCTGAAAGACTACTGGGGCATGGTCGACGTGCTTCGCGAATTCCCCGACTTTCACGCCACCTTCAACGTCGTGCCTTCCCTTGGCATGCAACTCGAGGAGTACGCCAGTTGCAGTTTCAAGGAACCATGGTTTTCGCTGGCGTTCAAGAATGCCGACGAACTAACTCGCGAAGACAAAGCGGAAATCCTCGCGCGCGCGTTTCAAGTGAATCACGAGCATCTGATGTCCCGCTGGCAGCGATTCGTCGAACTATTTGAATGGTCGCGTCCCGCTGGCGGGGCGCAGGCGCTGGTTTCCTTCACGCCGCGCGATTGGCGCGACCTGCAACTGCTTTCTCAGTTGGCGTGGATGGAAGAGTCCTGGTTCGAAAAGGATGAACTCGTCAGCCGTCTGGCCACGAAAGGGAAGGACTATACGGAGCAAGAGAAATCCGCCCTGCGCAAAAAACAGCTCGAATTCCTGGGGCTGGTGCTCCCGGCGTACCGTGATGCGGCGCAGAGTGGCCAGATCGAGCTCAGCACCACTCCGTTCTATCACCCCATCCTTCCCCTAATCTGCGATTCCGACATCGCGCGAGTCGCCAATCCCGGCACGCCTCTCCCGCGCCGCGCCTACCGTCGTCCCGAAGATGCGCGCGAGCAATTGCTTCTCGCCCGTGAGTATCACGAGCGAGTTTTTGGCGCGAAGCCCGCCGGCCTGTGGCCTTCCGAAGGTTCGGTTTCCGATCAAGCGCTCACCATCGCCGCCGAAGAGGGCTTTCGCTGGTTTGGAACCGATGAAGGAGTCCTTGGCCGCACGCTCAACGTCGGATTCTTCCGCGACGGCAATGGCATTCCCGCCAACGCCGATCGGCTCTACAGACCCTGGCAAGTGCAACTCGCCCCTAACGGAATTACCGGTTTGTTCCGTGACCACCATCTTTCCGATCTCATCGGCTTCGTTTACAGCCGCATGGACGCCAAAGCCGCCGCGGCGGATCTCCACAATCGCATGCGCCACCTCGGAGAAACCGTGCAGAGCAATCAGCCGCTTACGATTTGTCTTTTTCTCGACGGCGAAAACGCCTGGGAATACTATCCGGGCAACGGCCGCGCGTTTCTCCGCGAGTTTTACGGACGCATCCAGGGCGACCAGGATTTCCGAGCCCTCACCGCCAGCGAAGCCATCGCCGCCGCCGGTGAAATTCCCGTCACACCTGGAATTTTCCCCGCGTCGTGGATCAACGCCAATTTCGACGTCTGGATCGGTCACGCTGAAGACGTCGCCGCCTGGGAGTTACTCTGGGACGCCCGCGAAGCCTACGCTCGCGCCTTCGAAGCCCGCAAGCAGGGAAGAACGGACGCTCCCTCCCAGACTGTCCTCATGGAAGCCCGCGAATCGCTTCTCGCCGCGGAGGGTAGCGACTGGTGCTGGTGGTTTGGCCCGGAGCACAGCACCGCGAACGATGCTGAATTCGATGCGCTTTATCGCAAGCACCTGACAGCCATTTATCTTGCGCTGGGCCAGGTGGCGCCCGAAGAATTGGCCAAGCCCATCAAGCGCAAGCCCGAACACGCACTGCAGCTTGCTCCGACCGGCTGGCTCAATATCACGGTGGACGGCCGGGACACTTCCTATTTCGAATGGCTTGGCGCCGGCCTCTATTCACCGGAACGCCGCGGCGGCTCCATGCACGGCCGCGTCTTCTATCTGCACGAGCTCCGTTACGGCTTCGAAAAGGATCGCTTCTGCGTGCGCATCGATCCGTTCCCCGAAGCTCTCGCCGAACTGGAAGACCCCGAGTTTCGCATCACCATCGGCGGCGCCGAGGATCTGACCATCGTCGTGAATCTCCAGCGCGGGCACGTCCAGGGCTTCGCTGTGGAAAAGGACCGCCTCTGCCTGCTCAACCCCAAGCTCGTTGCGGAAGCCGCGCTCGAGCGCGTCCTGGAAGTCGCCATCAACAGGGACCAGCTCAACCTCAAAGGCCAGACTAGGCTGCGCCTCGGGGTGGCGCTCTGGCATGGCGGTTTGCCTGTCGACGTCTTGCCCGCCGAGGGCTTCCTCAACGTCGACCTTGGCGAAGACCACTCTGCTTGGCCACCGGAATAATCACTTCGCGCTGCGCAGTAGTTAGAGTTTTGCTGGAAGTGCTTGCGCCCATAGTCGGTTGCCCCTTCGCTCGCCCTCTTCCTGGCTATTGAAGTGTTACTTTAAGTTGCTCTCTGCCCGCTCCCTAAAACAGTTTCACCGCCAGTTCCTGCGGATGATCGCCCACCGGAATCATTGTCACCAGAAAATTCGTCCGCACCCGGATCACCGCCAGGTCCCCCGAGCCATGGCTCACCACCAGGAGCAGGTTCTCATTGGGATCGAATCGCAACGCGGTCGGCTCGTCACCCGCAGGAACAGGAAAGCCTTTCCCCGGGTCGCGAATGATGCGCCGGTTCAAAATGTCCACTGGTGTGACCCGGTCGCCTGCAGTGTCCGAGACATACATCAGGCTCCCATCGTTGCTTAGCACGCCGCGCGTTGGTGTCGACCCGAGCACCATGTAGTCGCCTACCTCGTACGTCCAGGTGTTGATGGCTTGGAGCCCGTGAGCCTCCGGGGAAATCACGTAGAGTTCGCCCCCATCAGGTTTCAGCAGCATGTCTGCCGGCTTGCCGGCCAGTTCGAGGTTGGTGACTAGCACGCCGCGGCGCAGGTCCACCACGGACATGCGCCTCTCGGACCGGCTCAGCACAAACGCCAAGGAACTGTCTGGCAGGACCGCAACGTCCTCCGGTTGCGGAACCACGGCGACACTGCCGCGCAGCCCCAGCGTCGCAGCGTCATGGATGCCCAGCGTCCCCTCGCGGCGATTCACGACCAGTACGGTCTTTCCGTCCGGCGTTGCACGCGCGAGCACGGGTTCGCGCCCGGTCGCCGCGCGCCCAATGACGGCCCGCGATTTAACGTCAATCGCGACGAGCGTATTATTTCCGGATGCCGTCGTGTAGACGCGGTTGCCGTCCGGCGAGAAATCCAGCGCGTAGGGAAGCGGCCCTATCGTGATTCGCGCTATCACCTGCCCAGCGGTGTGATTGGCGCGTGGATCGACGATCCACACGTACCCGCCCGCCGCGCTGATGCCAAAAATCTCCGGCCGCGTGGGATGCTCGCGCATCCCGGAAAGCCCCGGCCCCACCGCGATGCGCCCCACAGCTTTGAGCCTCACCAGGTCCACGACAGTTACATTGCCATCTGCCGTAGAGACATACGCCAAAAGATGCAAGTCCGGCCGGAGAAACGAAGGCCGATGCTCGCGCAGCAGCAATACCAGTCCACCGATACCAAGAGCGGCCAGCAGGAAGTAGGCACGCAAGTTCTTAGGCCGGTTCATGTACGGGAGGAAATTGTCCCACGGTTCGACGAAAGGTCAAACGGCGCGCACTTCAAACCCAAATGCGTTGCACGCTTTGAGACGCTGCTGGCAAGTTGCTTGAGGGATTCTTTCTAGCTCGGCTAGGGTTTTGTTTCCGAATCTGCCTTCGCTGCAACGGCGCCGGGAGCTTCCGCGGACGGGTGCTCCCCCTGGCGCGTGAGATAAAGCACAAACGGAGTAAGCTCAAAGGGCCTTTTTTCGGATTCAGCCAGAATGCCCGCTGGTTTGGACTTAAGCATCCGCAACTGGTCGTTCCAAGGATCGACCTTGATGCGTCCGCCGAGCGGCAAAGCCGCAATCCCGTTAGCCGCGGCCGGCTTCGCTTCCGCGGCAGACGGCTGCGCGGAGGACACCGCCGCAACAATCGTCAAGCTTGTGGAGACTCTGTCCCCCAGGTGTGGGCTGATCAGGTTTGGGATTTCCTTCGCACGGGTTTTGAGCGTCTGGAGGAACAGTTGCGCCGTGCTGGACTGTTCCTTGTAAGGCGAGTTGTTCAGCAATTCGTTGCCCTTCTGCTTGGCGGCCTCTTCCTCTTCCGGCGTGCGCGCAAAGTCAAAGTGCCGGAACGTCTCCTTCTCGTTGAATCGCACGCTGTCGAAGAACGCAAATTGCGTATCCATACGATGCCCGAGTACCACGTGGCCCAGTTCGTGCGCCAGGATAGCAGCGAGGCTGGCCTCGTCAGGAAGCACGTCAATCAACCCGCGGCTCAACACGATAGTGTGGCCAATGGTGAACGACTCCAGCGTTGAGGTCATCAACACGCGGCAGCGGACTTCCGGCTGGATGTCCAGATTGTTGGTCACCTCCAGGTTGTTGATCACCGTCTCCAGAACTTTATCGACTTCCCCACGAGGCGCTATCAATCCTTGCCGCTCCAGCCGTTCCATGACGTTTTCTTCCGCCTGCCGGGCCCAGGCACGCTCCGCTTGAAATGGCGAATTGTCATTGGCCCCTTCCGACTGGTCATTGGCGGGATTCAGTCCCTCCACCAGGATTTTGCTCAGCTCTTGCTCTCCCTGCACTCTGCCAATGTTGTAGCCCCATAGCCGCGTCTGCGCTCGGAAGGCCTTGAACCTCATCCTCCTCGTCTGCTCGTCTCGCACGCTGCCCTGTTCGCTGAAAACAAATGCCGGGAGCCATTGGTTCTTTCCAGCGTTCACCCGCCAGCTATCGAAATTGAAATAGTGGCTGGTCATCGATGAGCCGCCGTACGCCCCGTTGATGCGCACAATGTGGAAATCCTGATCCTCCACCCAGATGCGCCCGACAAATCGTCCCTTGCCCGCCTTCGGCAATGGATCGACGTCAAAAACCAGGCAACGCACCTCGCCCAAGAACTCGCGGCGCTCATACTCAATCTTGTAGTGTTGGCGGTCGAAGCCATTCGTGTCCAGGAAGATCATCTGCAGGAAACCGCGCGGGACAAATTCCGTGGAGAAAAAGCCGGCAAATTCGCCCAAAACCTTCTGCTTCATTCCCGTCTCATGCTCGAGCGGCTCAAGGTCCACGCCCTTCGCCAGCTCGGCCCGCCCCAGGAAGTATTTGTCGCCGTCCGGTACCGCCCCCAACTGCTTATCCGCGCGCAGATTCTGGATGTACGTTTCCACCAGCGGTGAATATTGGCGAAGCAGCTCCACTTCGGCCTGCTCCTGCCGCACGACCTTGTCCACCACTTCGCTTACTGTAGTTGGTTGCTGGGCCCTTGCGACGATGGACATCGCGCCTAGCGCGAGAATTGCAGGCAGAATCTTGCGGCTGCGCATGGGGCCTCCACACTTCGACCTCTAGAGAGGGCTATATCGCCAGATTAGTCCGTCGAACGGACACTGCCACCTGTCCTAAAGGCCAGTTTAGGGCCAGCCGTCCTGTCGCTTTGACGCTACGAAGGTAAGGGCCCTACGTAGCGCCAGGCTTTCCCCTGAGTTGTGGGGGCCCGACGATGTTGGTCGGGAAGCCCGGCATCTCGTCTTCGTTGCCTAACCCGCTACGGGATCACTTTTTTTTAGAGCAGCGCCCACGACTCGTCATTTCGAGCGCAGCGGGCCGACACTTTTCTTGCCGCATTCGCTCCTGTGCGCTTTTTGCATCCCGGAGGGTTTTGCGGGACGAAACCGTCGGCCTGCGCAGAGAGACCGCTGTCCCATCACGCACGATTTGTGTGCGTGATGAAATCTCTCTTCTCTTGCATTGGCCCCTACCGGACGGCGGCAACCACCAGCGTAACGTCGTCGCGAAATTCGAGAAGTTGGCGCAAACGGGGGAGCCCGATGGTTCGCCAGGAATTTGCGTCAAGCGCCAAGTCCGCCTCCAGAAGAAGCGCCACCTTAACGCAGTTGAGGGTGAATGTCAGCAAGCGCGGCAAGAAGTTGTCGGGCGTTTCTCTGACGCAACCAGATATGCTAAAAACGGATCATGCAACTACTTGGGGTGGAATTCACAGACTATGCGTGCTTTAAGAAGCGGTTTGTCCCAATCCGTCAAGGCGTTCAGATTCTCGTAGGCAAAAACAATGCCGGCAAGACCGCTATATTACGAGGTCTCGGAGCCTTGGGCGGGCTTCCATTTGTCATGTCACCGAAGGTTGAGGCGAGGCTAGACGGATACTGCCCCTCAGGAGGTACGTTCCTATCCTTTGGTCTAAATGTATGGATCGCCGCCAGCCCCGAAGTATGGCCACTTATAGCGGTCGACCATAAACAGCCCCCATTCTACGATCCCGCAAACTCTAAACTCGTATATCAGTTTCGCGTTTTGCCACAGCAAAATACCGTCGGTCTGCTTTCTGTCATCTTGCGTACTGCCGCCAAAGAAGTTGAGATCGTTCAAAGAGATGGAACAGGAAATTACCTTCTCCATCGGATGGATCCGAACGGGATCGTTCACCATAACGAACAAGTACGGCTGCTAGCAAACCGAGGTGCCGTTGGGGACTTGGAAGCTTCCCAATACTGTCTGTCGCCCCGTTGTTCAAGAAACTGCTGCCTCTCACCAATGTCCAGTGGGTTGAAGCAAGACGATTTGCCAGACCCAATCTTCAAGCCAAGGAAGAGCGGATATTACCAGCAAATGCCGAGAGTCTTGCGCCCTACCTCCTGACTCTGCAAGGTTCCCAGAAGAGGGTATTCAACCGAATACAGAACTTTATCACACGAATCTTTCCTGAGTTCGACACCCTAAACCCGGAACTGAAGGAGACCCTTGTTACACTAACCCTGACCCTTGCCGGGACAGACACCAAAGTACCCTTGGAATTCTGCGGTTCCGGGGTTGAGCAACTGTTGGCTCTAATCACATTTCTTTTGACTACTCCGGCTGGCACTACTATCCTGCTCGATGAGCCTCACACCTATTTGCATCCTTCCGCTGAACGGGAGTTCATATCACTGTTGATGGCAGACCAGGAAAGAAATTACATCATTAGTACCCACTCCCCGGTGATGATGAATTCTGTTCCTTCCGACCGAATTATTAACATCATCGCTGGCGAGCAAGGCTCCTTTAAGGCCTCCGACCCACATTCTGTGGGTCCAATTCTTCAGTCACTTGGCTATAAGAATTCAGACTTTCTGCTCTACGATCGGCTAATTCTCGGTGAAGGCAAGAGCGACGCCGCAGTCTTGCCGGTGCTTCTAAAGAACAGCCAGAAATTCACTGCAGCACAGATCGAACGCACCGGTTTTCCCACCACCGAGGGGGCCGATTCTTCTAGCTCTGCAAAAAAGCAAACGATAGTCCTTCGATATGAAAAGATGCTTCAGGAACTGGAGATGGCTTCGATTGCCCGGTTGTACCTCCGCGACGGCGATGCGGCCCCCGACGAACAGACCTTGCTCATGGGAACAGAGCAACCAGGTAGCGGACAAGCGGTACCGGTCAAGTATTTGCCATGCGTTGAGATCGAGAACTACCTGCTTGTGCCTGACGCCATACCTCAAGCAATTCGAACGTTGAAGCAGTTCGCGGGCTCCCCTGAACCTAGGTCAGCGCTGCGGAAATAAAATCATTGCTTGACGCCCTATTGGCGGCTGACGACGCCAAACTGTTTCCGTCCGGTCGTGGCACAAGTCCCTGGGCAAAGATCAAAGGTTCGGAACTCTTGAAAAGAATTTTTGAAAAATACGAGCTACGCTATAACAAGGAAAGCGTCGGCGCGTTGATTGCAGAGCATGTTACTCCTGACAATCAACCTGCCCTTGGAGGCTTAGTCGCCATCGTTGCCGATTTATTCGAGAGTTCCCCAGTAGCATGATCTATTACCAGGAGTTTTAAATGAAGCCGGCCCCACAACCTCAAGTAGAACTTCGCGACGTAGCTCCCGGCCTATGGATCTGGCGTCTCGAACATCCTCGCTGGAAGCCAGGGCAGGGATGGGAGCCAATCGTGGCCTCGACCTGCGTTGAGTCCCGTGGCGAGACTCTGCTTCTCGATCCGCTTGCTCCGCCAGAAGACGCAGCCGAGTTCTGGAAGCGGCTCGACGCGCGTCCGCCGACGGCCGTCGTCGTTCTCAAGCCCGATCACGTTCGCGACGTTGATCTCTTCGCGCGCCGCTATAATGCCCGCGCGTTTGGCCCGCGTCTCTTCTTTCGCGAGGACATCCCCAAGACCGACCTGCAGTTCATCGAGCCCGGCAGCCAGCTTCCGGGAGGCCTCGTCGCCCTTTACGACGGGCGTGGCCGCAACGAGACGCCGCTGTGGCTCCCCGAGCAGCGCACCATCGTCTTCGCCGACGCGCTGACGGCGCAAGGAGCGAGCTGCGCGTCTGGGCCTCACCCGCCCATCAGGAGCGGGCATTGCCCGCCCTGCGCGCACTGCTCGACCTTCCGTTCGAGCGCGTCATCGTCTCCCACGGCGAGCCTGTCCACACCCGCGCCGCCTTCGAGCGCGCCCTCGATCTCCCCACCTGGACCGGCTAGGCCTCATCCGCATCTTTGCACGGCAGCCGTAACCCCCCACCTCTTCAACACGTTCCCGCCCCATTCGAATGGCATACAAAGAATTACTTGACATCTGCTGAATATCATGCTAGTATCTTTTTTGAACTCGACGCTCCAACCCGCCCCGCTCCCAAGCCTTCTGCGGTCCTTTCGCAGTTATGCGTCATCAGGCAACCCATTTAGAGATGGACGCCCGCAACACAGAAACATGGGGCGAATTTTGCACAATTTTGGTGCAGTCTAAGTCCTTTAGATGCAACACCTATGAGGCCCCTCCTATGTGTTGCAAAACAAAGAACTTGCGAAATACTTAAATCCTTTAGATGCAACATTTACAAAACCACGGGGGGGGCCATCTGGGTGTCTGCCACAAGTCCACGCTCGAGGCGTCCTGGCCTCCAGGGAAGAGTCTGCTGGTATACTCGCGGGCGATATCCAGTTAGAAAGAATGGAGTGGAGGAAACCCGTGCGTTCAACAGTAGTGGTTGCCGTTCTTGCAGGATTGCTCGCGATTCCCTCGCAGTCGCAGGAGCCTTCGCGCCAGCCGATTTTCAAGCTGCAAGAAGTCATGATTCCAATGCGCGATGGAGTGAAACTGCAAACGGTAATTCTCACTCCGTCCGATCAGCACGAGCCGCTCCCCATTCTTTTTCGGCGCACGCCCTACGGCGTTCCCGAAAATCCGCCACAGCAGATACCGGCGTCCTGGAAAGAGCTTGCTCAGGATGGCTACATCTTCGTCATCCAAAATCTGCGCGGCCGCTTCAAGTCCGAAGGCGTGTTCGATCTGACTTCACAAGTGGACTTAAGCAACCCCAAATCCACCAACGAAACGACCGACGCCTACGACGGCATCGAGTGGCTGGTGAAAAACGCCCCCAACAACAGCGGCAAAGTGGGAATGTACGGAGTCTCCTACGACGGCCTGACCACCGCGCTGGCGCTGCTGCATCCGCATCCCGCGCTGAAAGCCATGAGCGAGCAAGCTTCGCCCGTCGATCAGTGGATGAATGACGACGATCACCGCTACGGCGCGCTCCGCGAAAGCTACGACTTTGAATATGCGGTGATGGAGCAAGCCGACAAAAACTCCAACACCCACTTTGAATTCGAGACTTACGACACCTATCAGTGGTATCTGGATTTAGGCCCGCTCTCGAATATCAACGCGAAATACCTTCACGGCAAAATTCCTTATTGGAATTCCACCATCGATCATCCGGATTACGATGACTTTTGGAAAAAAGAAGCCTGGGTGCGCCAGCTTCACGCCTCCACAGTTCCGAACTTGAACGTAGCTGGATTCTGGGACCAGGAAGATCCCTGGGGACCGTGGCAGATTTTTCGCCGCGCAGAAGAACACGATCCCGACCACACGAATTTTATGGTTGCCGGTCCGTGGTTTCACGGTCAGTGGCAAACGCCAAAAGCGGACAGCATCGGCCTGATTCCGTTCGCGGGGCATGAAACAGCGCGTGAGTTCCGTGAGAATATTGAGGCACCGTTTTTCCGCCATTACCTCCACGGCAAAGGCGAAAAGCCGACCTGGCAGGCCAGCACGTTCCAGAGCGGCTCGAACAGTTGGCACACGTATGCAGTGTGGCCACCGAAAGAAGCGCAGGAGAGAAGTCTATATTTGCACGCGGACGGCACGCTTTCCTTCAAAGCCCCCACCGCTGCGGAAAGCGCGAAAGCCTATCGCGAATATGTTTCTGATCCCGCCAATCCCGTGCCGTACCGGCAGCGGCCCATTTCGCCGACGTATCCTGCGGGGGATTGGCGAACGTGGGAAGTCGCCGATCAGCGTTTTGTGGATGGCCGCCCCGATGTCTTGTCATTCGTGAGCGCGCCGCTCGACCATGACATCACCGTCACGGGACCGCTGGCCGCGGCGCTGTTCGCTTCCACTTCCGGGACAGACAGCGATTTCGTGGTGAAGCTCATCGACGTTTATCCCGACAATGCGCAGAAAAATAGTTGGGCGCCCGAAGACGGCCCAAAACCCGGCCAGTACGCCCAATCGCTGAATGGGTACGAGTTGCCGATCGCCATGGAAGTGCGGCGCGGACGCTATCTGCAGAGTTTTGAGACCCCGCACGCGCTTGCGCCAAATCAACCGGTCGAATGGAATGTTCCCCTGCGCGACCACGATCACGTTTTCCTGAAAGGTCATCGCATCATGGTACAGATTCAGTCCACGTGGTTCCCATTGATTGACCGAAATCCGCAAAAATTTGTGCCAAGTATTTATAAGGCGGTAGCGTCCGATTTCATTCCTGCAACGCAGCGGATTTATTGTTCACCGGCGATGCCTTCGCACGTGGTCTTGCCGGTCATGCACTAAAGAAATGAGAAACAAGGCGCGTAGGTATGAGGAATCAATGGGTTTGCGGCTCGGAAGCTTTGCTCATTGGTTGAAGCAGTTCCAACCCGATGGAAAAGGAATGGTTCGGAAGGGCTTTGCAGTAAACGACGTGCGCGCGCGAATAAAAACTACCGGAGATGGTTCGCAGCGAAACATCCTGATTGGGCTCCCACGGCCCTTTCGTCAAAATACGGACACCGTGATAGCTGACGTTGACGGTGGAAGCAATTTCGTGTGCGGCGCTCTCAAGACTGCAGAGTTCGACCAACATCTCTTCTGGAATGCGCCCTTCGGTCCGGACCGGCGGAAATGGATTTGTCATGGATTTCTTCTCCCTGCGAAAGACAACAGCCTGCCAGGCTGCGCCAGCAATGACCCGAAGGCGGCCGTCAGGCGCCGCTGTAAATCCGAAACGAGGGCCATTTAGCGCTGAGCCCCTGAATATTCACTCCGACGAGGTAGCGGTCGTCCTCGAGTTTCTGGCAATGGACAACTTTTCCGCGGATGCTAGTTTCATCCTTCAAGGGAGTGAGTTGCACTAATTCGTTGGGTTGCCAAGGACGGCGGGAAATTACCCGGGCGCCGTTGACGCTGATGTTATCCGTACAGGTCAACTCAGTTTCCTTGACGGTCCGATCCTGCACTTGGCCGAGGTACACCACAACGGCTATGGGAAAGCGTTTGTCGATACGCCCATTTAAAGTACGCATACAGGCCTGGCATCGGCCTAGCCTAGGAACGGAACCCGGACCCGGCGGCAATGAGCTGGTGGGAGCCGCTGGCGAGAAGCTGATGCGATTTAAATCTACATTTAGTTAGCACCGGGCGGAATTCTTAACAATCAGGTAAAAACCCTAATTTGAGGCTATCCAGAATTTCATAGGACAAGGGCATATTTAGGCAGATGAGTGCCCGGACTGAGGATTTTGCCTCAACTAAAAAGCGATCATCGTTCGGGATTTTGCAATGGCGTGAAATTGGGTCATGAGCGAAATCAAAATCGCTCGACAGAAGCACGGCTTTCCCATTATTGTCGGCAGTAGTAGCCGTAAAGACCGCGCAAGCAGACCTTCACAGATCAACGGAGAACCCAGCCACAATGTCCAATCCGTTAGAGCTCGAATTCGTGCTCGTGTCCAGTGACTATGCCACGATGAACGCGGTGTCCGGGGCCGTGAAAAAATATGGCGCCAAGTTCATTCTCGTTCCCACCGCGGAAGCCGCGCGAGATTGCATGAACCGGCGGAAGATTGACGGCGTTTTTGTGGACCTGGAAGTTCCGGGGGCTCTGGGCGTAATGGAATCAATCCGCAAAGGGACTTCCAATGCCAAGGCGGTGATTTTTGCGTGCGTGCTGCGCGCAAGAGAGTACACCGACGCATTGAGCGCGGGCGCGAACTTTCTCCTACGAAAACCGTTGAACGAGGACAGCATCGCTTTGCACATCACGATAGCGAAGGAGCTGCTCGAACGCGAGCGGCGGCGCTACTTCCGGCATGCGGTAAATCTCCCCGTGACCTTAAACGATGGGGAAGGACAACATGCGCGAATGACCAACGTAAGCGAAGGCGGCATGGCAGTGCGCACGGCGAAAACTCTGAAGCATACTTCGATGATCGATTTTGCATTTGATCTTACTCCGGGAGCAAGCGTTATAGGACGGGGCCAGGTGGCGTGGACCAACACGGAAGGAATGGCAGGAATCATTTTGCAAACTTTTCGCGGAGCGGGCCGCGAAGATCTCGAGGTATGGCTGAGGGCTCAGGAGCAGCTTGCTATCAAGAAGAATGTGCCGGAAGGATGACCGGAACAGGCGGAAGGCCCTCAAGAATCGTCTTTCGCGAAAATGCTGATTGCGAGACGACTAGTTAATGGTGCGGTGGAGGACAGCGGCGATTTGGCGCATTTCGTCGGCGAGGGCGATGAATTCCTCGGGCAGAAGAGACTGCATGCCGTCGGAGAGCGCTTTGTCCGGCTCGTGATGGACTTCGATGAGAAGGCCATCAGCGCCGACGGCGACTGCGGCGCGCGAAAGCGGCAAGACTTTGTGGCGTTTGCCCGTGCCATGGCTGGGATCAACAAAAATGGGAAGATGGCTGCGTTTTTTTACCGCGGGAACAACAGCGAGGTCGAGTGTGTTGCGTGAAAAATCGGAGAACGTTCGAACGCCGCGCTCGCACAGCATCACGTTGTAATTTCCCTCGGAGAGAACGTATTCGGCGGCCATGAGGAATTCGTCAAGCGTAGCGGACATGCCGCGTTTGAGAAGAACGGGCTTTTTGGCGCGGCCGGCACGTTTGAGCAAAGAAAAATTCTGCATATTGCGCGCGCCGATCTGGATTACGTCGGCGTACTCCTCGACGAGGTCGAGCGATTCGTTGTCAATCGCCTCCGTGACGATGCCGAAGCCGTACTTGGCTCGCACTTTCGAAAGGATCTTGAGACCATCCTCGCCGAGGCCCTGGAAGCTGTACGGGGAAGTGCGCGGTTTGTAAGCGCCGCCGCGGAAGAGCCGCGCGCCGGATTTCTTGACGCGCTCGGCGATGGCCAGGCATTGCTCTTCGGTTTCGACAGCGCAGGGACCGGCGACCAGAGCAACGTGCTTGCCACCGACAATCACGTCTCCCGAAGGCGTGGGGATGCGAAAGATGCTGTCTTCTTCTTTAGCGTCGCGGCTGACGAGTTTGTAAGGCTTGCTGACGGGGATGCACTCCCCGACGCCGGGCATGGATTCGAGGACTCCGAGATCAACGGCGCCTTTGTTGCCGGTAATTCCGATGGCTGTGCGAATCGATCCTGGAATGGGGTGCGCTTTGAGCCCCAAGCTCTCGATGCGCTTGCAGACTTCGCGTACCTGTTCTTCAGTAGCGTGAGACTGCATAACGACAAGCATGAAGGGTTCCCCCGGTTGGTGAGTAAGGCTTGAGTTTACGGCAAGCTGGCGGAGAGCCGCAAATGCGGGGCATCCTCTGGCTGGTCAGTCTCCGGTAACCCGACTTCCATGACTGGTCTTTGCCAAGAGAACAGGTGTGCCCGCTGACGAGGGGGCGGCAGGGTAGCGGATAGGAATACGCGCGGAATTTTTCACGTCCATTCGGAGTTCGTGCCGGTTCAGACGTGCTACGATAACTACAAGGCCCCCCCAAGCGTCCGCGAGAGCGGCGCTCCCGCCTACACGACAATCTGCGAGAAAAAGCATGACACAGACGTCACAGGAAATCCGTGTTCTTGTGGTGGACGACTCACCGGTTTCCCGTAAACTCCTCGAGCACGCCCTGGCCCAAGCTCCTTATACCCTCGGTTTTGCCAAGGAAGGATCGGACGCGTTGCGGCTCTTTGGCGAACGTCTTTCCGATCTGGTCATCGCCGATTGGCAATTGCCGGATATTTCCGGTCCCGAGCTGTGCCGCATAGTTCGGAAGCAGTTCACAAGCGCCTACACGTACCTAATGCTGCTAACGGGCAACTCCGACAAAAAGAGCATTGCCGAAGGGCTGGCTGCCGGCGCGGACGATTACCTCACCAAGCCATTTGATAGCGACGAACTGCGCGCGCGCGTTGGCGTCGGCCGAAGAGTAATCGAAATGCATCGCGAGATCGAAGCAAAAACCAAGGCGCTGGCCCTCGATGCGCGCACTGATCCACTGACGGGTTTGGCCAATCGCCGCGCCGTCGAGGAATGGTCGGTGAAGCAAATCTCCGGCGCGGTTCGACACGGGTATCCCATTTGGGTGGTGCTTTCCGACCTCGATTCCTACAAACCTGCCACTGACTTATTTGGCCACGGCGCAGGAGATTCCATGCTCCAAGCGTTCAGCGAGATTCTCAAGAAGAATACGCGGGTTTCCGATCTCTGCGGCCATATGGGTGGTGACCAGTTCATCCTTGTCATTTCGCATGTCACCAGGGAGAACATGAACCTAGTATTGAATCGGCTGCGCGAGAAAATCGCTAACTATGATTTTTCCTTCCATGGCACCGCCCTTCCTTTATTCGCGAATTTCGGCATGGCCGGGTCTGAAGGCGGCGAGCAGCTGCAACTGCGCGCCATGTTGCAACAGGCGGATGCGGCTTTGCTTGAGGCCAAGCGGACCGCACAAACCCCGCTGGGTGAAGCCGGTCAAGCGGTGAAATGAACCGCCAGCGGAATGGCGAGACTTCGAGCAAGCCGACGCTACGAATTTCATTGACCATGGCGGGTGAAAAGGCATCCAATACGGTAGTTGTCCACTTTAGCCCCAGCCGGGAGGAACAATTGCTCTCGGATCATATCTTTCATCTCTTTGGCCGTACGATCACCATCACAGGCAAGGAAGAGTTTCTGGCGATTGTGGTTCTCGTCGTGGCGGTGACAGCCTGGGCCGTGCAACAGTTTCGCCGAAGGCGTGCCGTCGTTTTGGAGAGGTCCGTGGTGAGCGACCAGCTTGTCTATGAGCTGTCGCGGATCGCGGACGCGCTCGATCGCATCTCGAATCGACCCGTGGACCAATACATTGCCGCGCCCCCCAGGGAAACAGACGAATCGACTGGTGGGCGGATTCCGCTCTCCATGTTCGGGCGATAAAGCGTCAACCGAAATCGAAGTCTCCGACTGGGCGTCTTTACGTCACGCCAAGGGGTAAGAGTGTCAGCGAACCCCCCAGGGAAGGTGCGGGTGTAACAATCGGCGAAAGATGCCGAGGTAGCGCGGCTGGAACAAAGCCATGTCTGCGGCGAAAAAAAGCGTGGTGAGCGTGAAGGAAACCAGAACCCTGATGATGTCGCTTCGGGGTTTTGTTGGCTTCCGTGGATACGCCTACGCGCACCCAATTATCACCAACAAATTGGAGAACCACGCCGGAACCGCGATAAAAAGATCCGGGCGCGCCAGATGTCCGGTATGGACCCAATGAGATAGCTCTTCGAGCCCGTTGAAGAAGAAGGTGGTTGCAAAAACATTGGCGTAGTCCCAAAAGCCTGCAGTGGAAATCCCGACGAAATATCCCCAACGGTTGCCCTGAAGACTCAGGGCGATTGTCACGATGTACATCCACGCTTGAAAAAAGTGCAGCCAGCGGATGTCCGCTTCAAAAAAGGCCGATACAGCCAAGACCAGAATAAAGACGCTCGCTCCAATCAAGACCAGCCATTCCGGGGTTCCGAATTGCCTGTGGGCATTTTCCATGAACAGCAGTACGGCGACTCGTGTGAAAAAGTTCCTGGGACGTTATCCCTCACCCTACTCTGCGTGACACGCTGCGCAAAACCCATATCAGCATGGTGATTTGAGGCCTGTGTTAGAATAGGGAGTTTAAGACGGAGCCGAAATTCTCATTGAGCATGCCTGAACAGCCCATCACTCCAGTTACTGAATTTGATCCCGAAGACGAATATCGCCCTGAACCCGAGCCTGAACCGCTGCCGCCATCGTGGATGGATGGGCGCCTGCGAATTGGGATTCACACCTCCATCGCCGGAAGTTACCTGAACGCGCTGGAGTCTGCCCGCAAACTAGGCTGCAACGCGCTGCAGATTTTTTCTGCCAGCCCACGCATGTGGCAAGGCGGTTCAGCCCGGATTCCGGAAGTGGACGCGCAGGCGTTTCGTGCGCGGCGGGACGAGCTGGGGCTCGGACCGTTGGTCGTTCATGCAAATTACCTGATCAATCTGGCAGCTTCGCAGCCGATGTTGAGGACGCGCTCAATCCAGGCGTTCCATGATGAGATCGTGCGCGCGGTGGCTCTTGGAGCGGATTTTCTGGTGGTGCACCCGGGCGCTCGCGGCGAGTCGAAAACGGAGCATGCGGTCTCGACAATCGTGGAGTCCGTGAAGCAAGCATCGAAACGGGCTCCCATGAGCACTCTGCGAATCCTGATCGAGAACACCGCGGGGATGGGGTCGGCGGTTGGCGCGCGGCTGGAAGAAGTGGGAGAGATTTTGGCGGGGCTGCGTGACGTGCCGGCCGGGGCGTGCCTGGATACCGCGCACTTGTTTGCCGCAGGATACGACATCAAAAGCGAAGGCGGGCTGGCTTCGACAATCGGGCAGATTGACGGCGCGATCGGGATCGAGAACGTGCCGGTATTTCACGTGAACGATTCGAAGGTTCCGCTGGGCGGGCGAGTGGACCGTCACGAGCACATTGGAAAAGGAAAGATTGGAGCGCAGGCGTTCGCAAGGATTTTGCGGCATCCGCGATTTGGCGCGGCGCCGCCGGAAGGGTTGATGGGGCGGGCCTTCGTGGCAGAGACGCCGATTGACGATCCGGGCGATGACCGGCGGAACGTGGCGGCCCTGTGGGAGTTGGCGGGATTGAAGGAGCAAGCGCCGGAAGCCGAGAAGGGATTCTCGATGCTGACGGCTGCGCTGAAGAAGAAGATTTCGGAGAATAGGAGAAAAGATAAGGCAGAGACGCGGAAAACGCAGAAAGCAGAGAAGAAGACTCCGCGGAAGAAAAGTGGGACGAAGGGAAGCATGGCAAGGAAGACGACGAAGAAAAGAAAGAGGAGATAGGGCGGCGTGGCGGAGCAGAACATCGCGGGCGGCGTAACAGCGGCTGGGCCGGCGTACGACCCGCAGAAGATCGAGGAGAAGTGGCAGAAACGCTGGGCCGAAGCGCGCGTCTTCGAAACGGAGGCGGACCCGTCAAAACCGAAATATTACGTGCTTGAAATGCTGCCTTACCCTAGCGGCACGATGCACATGGGTCACATGCGCAACTACGCGATCGGAGACGTCGTAGCGCGCGTCAAACGCATGCGCGGATTCAACGTATTGCACCCGATGGGCTGGGACGCTTTCGGCCTTCCTGCGGAAAACGCGGCGATCAAAAATAACACTCACCCGCGCGAGTGGACCAACAAAAACATTGCAGAATTTCAGCGCGTGCTGCGGCGCTTTGGGTTCAGCTACGACTGGCGGCGGGAGATTTCCACTTGCGAGCCGGAATATTACCGCTGGAACCAGTGGTTCTTCTTGCGCATGCTGGAGCGCGGGCTGGCGTACCGCAAAAAGAGCCGCGTGAACTGGTGTCCGAAGTGCTGCACCGTACTGGCCAACGAACAGGTGGTGAACGGCGGTTACTGCTGGCGGCACGAAGACACGCTCGTGGAATCACGCGAAATCGAACAATGGTTTCTGAAGACGACGGCGTACTCGGACCAGTTGCTGGATGATTTGAAGGAACTCGAAGGCAAATGGCCGGAACGCGTCATCCTGATGCAGCGGAATTGGATCGGGAAGTCGCAAGGCGCGAAAGTGAAATTTGCCGTCGCCGAAGTCGCAGGCGCGGAGCCGATTGAAGTTTTTACGACGCGCATTGACACGATTTATGGCGCGACCGCGGTGATCCTGGCGCCGAGGCATCCCCTGCTGCCGAAGCTGCTGAAAGATTCGCCGGTGCGGGCCGAAGCAGAGGCCAAGCTGGCCAAGATGCTCCAGACCTCGGTGAAAACCGAAGATTTGGCGACGATGGAGAAGGAAGGCTTTTTCACGGGACGCTACGCCATCAATCCCTTCAGCGGCGAGAAAATTCCCATCTGGGTCGGCAATTTCGTTCTGATGGAATATGGAACAGGCGCCATCATGGCTGTTCCGGCACACGATCAACGCGACCTGGAATTCTGCAGGAAATATGGATTGCTCGTACGCGTGGTGGTGCAGCCGAAAGAAGTCGAGAGCTCAAAGGTAAAAGTTGAAACCGATAAGAAGAGGCCAGAAACCGTTCATTCAGGCCAGGAGGCCGTGGAAGAGGCGTTCACCGAATATGGAGTAAGCGTGAATTCTGGGCCGTACAGCGGTATGGAGAGTGAAACGGCCATCGCGAAGATGGCGGCGTTCGCGGAACAAAAAGGATTCGGGCGCGCCGAGACCATTTTTAGACTGAAAGATTGGGGCATCTCGCGGCAACGGTATTGGGGCACGCCGATTCCCGTGGTTTATTGCGAAGAGGATGGAATCGTGCCAGTTCCGGACAAAGATTTGCCGGTCATACTTCCAGACAAAGTCAAACTGACCGGCGAGGGCGGCTCTCCTCTGGCGGCGACGCCGGAGTTTGTCAATGCCACTTGCCCGAAATGCGGCGGACCGGCGCGGCGAGAGACGGACACCATGGACACGTTCGTCGATTCGTCGTGGTATTTCTACCGCTACTGCGATCCGCGCAACGAAAAAGCGCCTTACGATTCGACAAAGATCGCATACTGGTTTCAAATCGACCAATACATCGGCGGGATTACGCACGCGATTCTGCACCTGCTATATTCGCGTTTTTGGTGCAAGGTGATGCGCGACCTGGGTTTAATCACGCACAACGAGCCTATTGCCCGGCTCTTTACACAGGGCATGGTGCAAAAGGGCGGCGTGGCCATGTCGAAGTCGAGAGGCAACGTCGTTGGCGCGGAAGAGATGGCGCAGAAGTACGGAGCAGACACGGGGCGTCTCTACACACTGTTCGCTGCGCCACCTGAAAAGGATCTGGAATGGAGCGAAGAGAGCATTGAAGGCTCGTGGAGATTTCTGAACCGCGTGTACCGGCTGGTGGAGCGCCACGCGCCGGCGATAAAGGGAGTGAAAAGCGGAAACGGCGATGCGGCTGTTTCTCCAAAGGAAAAACTCCTGCTGCGCAAAGCGCATCAGACGCTGCGGCGCGTGACGCAGGACTTCGAGACACGCTGGCACTTCAATTCGGCGATCGCGCTGGTTATGGAGATGACCAACGAGATTTATCTGCAGGAGCCGCTGGAAAAAGAGGTGCTGCCGGAAGTTTGCAAGGAAGTGCTGGAGCTGCTGACGCTGATGCTGGCGCCGATGACGCCACATCTCTCGGAGGAGCTTTGGGAAATGCTGGGACATTCCGGAGGATTGTGGAAGGCGAGCTGGCCGGCGTTTGATGAGGTGTTGACGCGCGAGGACGAAGTCGAAATCCCCGTGCAGGTGAATGGGCGGCTGCGCGGCAAAGTGAAAGTCGCCGCAGGGGCCACCGCAGACGAAGTTGAAAAGCTGGCGCGAGCGGACGCGGCAATTGCGCCACATCTGGCAGGCAAAGCTGTCGTGAAGCGCATATTCGTGCCGGACAAGTTATTGAATCTCGTCGTGACGTGAGGGGGATAGCATGATGGAGAGCGCGGCAAAACAGGCTACGGAGCAAGCGCGAAAGCAGGGAGGCAGGATGAAGGCGGAACTCGGGGGCGTGGTGGTTCTCGACTTCGGCGGACAGTACACCCAGCTCATTGCGCGCCGAATTCGCGAGCAACAGGTTTTTTCCGCCGTCTTGCCGTGCACGTCTTCGATTGAAGAAATCCGCAAGTTTGCGCCTGCGGGAATCGTTTTGTCCGGCGGTCCAAGCTCTGTCTATGACTCGGAGGCGCCGAAGTGCGATCCAAAAGTGCTGGCGCTGGGGATTCCCATACTCGGGATTTGCTATGGGATGCAGTGGATTACGCACACGCTGGGCGGCAAGGTCGAGAAAGCGGCGCGCCGCGAATATGGACGCGCGCAACTGAGCATTGAGGATTCGAAAGGGAATGGGGGATCCCATCTGTTTGCAGGGGCTCCTACGTCGTTGCGAGTTTGGAACAGCCATGGAGATCACGTTCGAACACTCCCAGAAGGATTCCGCACCATCGGCCGAACAGAGAATGCCATCGCCGCCGTGGAAAACCCCGAAAAGAAGATCTATGCAGTCGAATTTCACCCCGAAGTGAATCACACGGAGCGCGGAACGGAGTTACTGCGAAATTTTCTGTTTCGCGTTTGCAAGGCCGAACCGAAGTGGAGTGGAGCCGCGTTCATCGAAGAGACGACCGCCGCAATCCGCGAGAAGGTGGGAAACAAGTGGGCCATCTGCGGGTTGAGCGGCGGCGTGGATTCCACGGTGGCGGCCGTGCTCGTACACCGGGCGATGGGAACGCGGCTGACGAACATTTTCGTAAACACGGGGATGTTAAGGAAGAACGAGTTTGAGCAAACGCTGGAGATGCTGCGGGACCGATTGAAGCTCCACGTTATCGGCGTGGACGCTTCAGAGCGCTTTCTTGCACAACTGAAAGGAGTTACGGACCCCGAAGAAAAGCGCAAGCGCATCGGCAGGGAATTCATCGCCGTCTTTGCGGAGGAAGCACAGAAGCTCCAGGCGGGGGAAGCCCACGGGGAGATCGGATTCTTGGTACAAGGCACGCTCTATCCGGATGTGATCGAATCGGTTTCGGTGAAAGGGCCCTCGGCCACGATCAAGACGCACCATAACGTCGGCGGCTTGCCGGAGAAGATGCCCTTCGCGCTAATCGAGCCGCTGCGGGACCTGTTTAAAGATGAGGTTCGCCGGATTGGCAAGGATCTGGGCCTGCCGGCAGAAATACTGGTGAAACACCCATTTCCGGGGCCGGGGCTGGCGGTGCGGCTCCTCGGGGAAATAACGCGCCCACATTTGGTAACGCTACAGGACGCCGACGCGATCGTGGTAGAGGAAATTCGCCGCGCCGGGCTGTATGAGAAAGTGTGGCAAGCGTTTGCAGTGTTACTCCCAGTGAGGAGCGTAGGGGTTATGGGCGACGGGCGAACCTACGGGCTGACTGTGGCGGTCAGAGTGGTGGAATCTGACGATGCTATGACGGCGGACTGGGTCCGGCTCCCGGGCGAAGTATTGGAACGGATCTCCACGCGGATCGTCAACGAAGTAACAGGGGTCACGCGGGTGGTGTATGACATTAGTTCCAAACCACCAAGCACGATTGAGTGGGAATAGTCCTGCCTGGGGGCTTAGTGTGCCAGAACGCAGACTTGCGAAATCCGGAGGGAATCCTTGCCGGTACTTTGAGGCCTGCCAAAAAAACTGGCCGCGCAGCGGGTATGCGCGGCCTCTCCCAAAAGTTCCAATGATACAGAACAGCGACAACCGGAGAAGTCCGATTGCGGGACTAGCGGTTAGCCATTTTCTGGGCCATGTAGAGAATAAGTTTGCGGTCCCCTTCTTCCACTTTGCTCAGCAAGCGGCGAAGCTTGTTAAGAAAGCGTGCATCTTTACCGACGCTGCCCCAGGCGATGTCGTCAGACGACTTGCGCTTGGGAAGATTCGGCAACTGCGGCGGTTCCTCACCGTCATAAAAGAGTTGATAGAGTGGGCACTCGAGAGCGCGAGCGAGCTTTTCCAGCGTTTCGATGGCCGGAACAGTATGGCCATTTTCCACGCGGGAAATATAACAACGAAGCAACCCCGTTCGCTTTTCGATGTCGCCCTGGGAGAGTTTCTTTTCTTCGCGGAGTGCGCGAAGGCGGTCACCAATAATCATGCGGGTATTATTCCATGCAGGTAAGATAGGAAGCAAGTACAAACTTGCCGAGTGGAAAGTGAAACATTTGATGCAGGTTGGAGCAACCCGGAGAGAACGGCCGTAACCAAAAGCGTATGGCGCGCGTCCCAAAAGTGGGGCCCTTCGAGACACCCCTGGCGGTGACAGCCGCGCAGGGGCCTAGCTCGAAGGCCGCCGCCGCGACTCACGATCGCGAACTGGTTCGCCGGGCGCAGCGAGAGGACAAGGAGGCGTTTGAGGAACTTGTCCGGCGTCATCAGCACCGCGTATTTGCCGTGGCGGGCGGGATTCTGCGAAGGCGCGAGGACGTGGAGGATATCGCCCAGCAGGTTTTTGTAAAGGCGTATTTTTCGCTGAAGCGGTTTGATCAGCGGGCGGCATTCAGCACCTGGCTGTACAAGATCACGGTAAATGAATGCTGGGACTTGCTGAGAAAAAAGAAGGTTCGGCCTCTGGTATATGAATCCGACTTGAGCGAGGAACAAGCCAGGCAGGTCATCACGTCCGGGGAAAAAGAGAATCCCGGGCCGGATATCAGCGAGAAGATGGAAGCGCGGGAGCACGTGGAGCGGTTGCTCGAAGGGTTGGATGAACGCGACCGTCTCATGCTGATCCTGAAGGAAGTGGAAGGATATTCGATCGAGGAGATCGCGGAAGTTTTGAATCTGAATGGCAACACGGTGAAAGTGAGGCTCTTTCGGGCCCGGCGCCGGGTGGTAAGCCAGGCAAAAAAGCGCGGAGATTGACGGCGAAAGCAAGAGCGGCAAGGAGGCGGGTATGTGGAACCTGCTGGAGAAAAATGATAAAGAGTGCAGGAAGTTGCGGGATTTGTTGGAGGATTCCGCATTGGCTCGTCCTGAGGCAGCGCGGATTGAAGAATTGAGCGAGACATGGGCTGCGGCGGAGCACAACCATCTCGCGGCATGCAATCGCTGCCAGACGGCGGCGCAGGACCTTCTAGCTACTAGGAAAATTTTCAAGGGCGTTGGCTCGGCTACTGAAATGGCTAGGCCTTGGTTTTCGACACGGGTTATGGCGGCCATTGCCGCACGCGAGAGGGAATTAACAGAAGCGGCGAGCACGTGGCTGGCAGTGCCGAAGTTTGCTTCGCGGCTAACGCTGGCTTCAGGAGTTCTTCTCCTTGTGACGGGCACCTGGTTGTATGAAAGGCCGCTCCAGGCACCCAACCAGCAAACCAAGACGTTGGCGGCGCAGGAATCCCTTTTTGAGGCGCCACCCCCTGTGAATCTGGATGATGTGCTGGTTCCTGTGCAGGAGAACAATCCATGAGCGAAATTTCTGCATCCCGGAAGGCCGCGCTGTGGGTGGGCATAGTGTTCCTCCTAGGTGCTGCCTTGGGTGGAACGCTAGGCTATTCCTATGCGCATCACCTGGTGTCTGCCGCTAGCACTCCCATGCCGGAACCAGCGAGGCGCGCTCAGCGTGTGAAGCAACTCACGGAGTTGCTGAACCTGACGAGCGACCAGATTCAACGGGTCGACACCATCCTGTTGCAAAAGCATACCGAGGCAAAGGCGGTTCACGATCAGGCAGATGCGCAACTCGACCAGGTGCATCAAAAAGGACGTGACGATATCCGCGCGATCCTCTCGCCGGAACAAAAGCCCAAGTTTGAAGAGTTTTTGAAGAACCTCGACGACCAAAGAAAACGCAATTCCTCAAAGTAGACTACCGCGATTCAGCCAGCCGTCAGAGCTTTACAATCAGTTTGCCGGTGTTGCCGCCGGTGAAGAGCATGTTGATGGCGTCGGGCGCTTTCTCGAGTCCTTCCACGATCGTCTCGCGGTCCTTGAGCTTACCGAACATTTTCCATTGACCCAACTGCGTTGCCGCTTCCATGGAGCGCGCGGCGTAATCGAGGATTAGGAAGCCCTGGATGTGGAGGCGCTTCACTATTACCGTGCCGAGGCTGACCATATTGGGGTCTGCCTTGGTATAGCCGGATATGAAGCCGCAAACCACCACGCGGCCATGAAGATTCATCCGGCTCAAGACTTCCTGCATGATTTCGCCGCCGATGTTTTCAAAATCGATGTCGATACCGTCGGGAGTCGCGGCGGCGAGTTTTTCTTTCCAATCAGGATGCTTGTAGTTGATCGCGGCGTCGAATCCAAGCTCTTTGGTGATCCAGGCGCATTTGTCATCCGTGCCGGCGATCCCAACGACGCGGCAGCCGTGAATTTTCGCAATTTGCCCGGCGATGCTGCCAGTGGCGCCTGCGGCGGCGGAGACGACAAGGGTTTCGCCCTTCTTCGGCGCCGCGATTTCCATACCGAAAAAAGCGGTGAGGCCGTTCATGCCGAGGACGCCGAGGAAAACGGTGTCCGAAACGAAAGGAATCTTCGGAACCTTTTGGAAGAACTGTTTCGCAGATGCGTCGATGAGGACGTAGTCTTGCAGGCCTGTCAGGCCCGTGACGCGATCATCCTTTTTGTAATCGGGATGGCGCGACTCGATGATTTCCGCGAAGCCCAAGGCGCGCATGACTTCGCCGATGGGCACAGCGGGAAGATAGGTATCCGCGGCCATCCAGACCCGCATAGTGGGGTCGATAGAAAGATACTTTAGGCGGGCCAGCGCTTGGCCATCTTTCAGTTCCGGCACTGGAGATTCGACTAACTGAAGATCGCCCGGAGCAAGCAGGCCTTTGGGGCGCGATTGCAGCCGAAGCTGACGATTGGTAGTCTGCATCGACGAGGGGCCTACTCTTTCGTTCTCACGAACTGATACTTATTGCACTCTATTGCTTTCTACTGAAAGCACAGCCAAGAGTGGCCGTGCTACTTAGAAGGGAATATCTTCGTCGGAAATTTCGGGACCGCCAGCAGGAGCGGCACTGCCGCCGTAAGAATCGTCAGCAGGTGCAGCGTGCGGCTCAAAGTCGTCGCCACTACTGGGGCGCACGCCACCGCCGCCCGCTGCAGCGCCTTCGGCGCGGCCTCCCAGCATGCGGAAGTTGTTGGCGACAATTTCAAAGCTGGTACGCTTCTGGCCTTCCTTGTCCTGCCATTCGCGAGACTGGATGCGTCCTTCGATGAAAATCAGCGAGCCTTTCTTGAGGTATTGCTGTGCGATTTCGGCTTGCTTGCCCCATACGACAATCTTGTGCCACTCGGTACGCTTCTGACGCTCGCCATTTTTGTCTTTGTACGATTCGTCCGTGGCGACGGAGAAATTTGCGACGGCCTGGCCGCCGCCGGTATAGCGCGTTTCGGGATCGCGGCCCAGACGGCCTACGAGAATGACTTTGTTGACAGACATGGAACTCCCCCTAAGACGGCGAAGATAGCATGCGAGCGAAGAAAAGGGAAATGAGCGTCGGTAAGCGATGGATCGAGGTAGATCCCAGGCCGCGCCCGCGAGAGGTGAAGAATTGACAATCGATAGTCAGCATCCTAACGTTGCCCTTCAATTTGCGAATGGAGGGCTTCCTCGTGGACCGGAAGAAAACTGTTTGGTTGGCGGCGCTGGCTTTCGCAGCCGTGTCTGTCTTCGCAGCGCAGATCCGCGCGCGTACTCAATCGAGCGCGATTGCTGCCGCGCCAGTCGGTATTTTTGAGAGTCACGGCGACGTCGGAACGGTTCTTCACGAAGGTTCCGTGGAATATGAGGCGGCGAAACACAGTTACACGATTGCGGGCAGCGGCGAGAACATGTGGTCCGCGAGCGATGCGTTCCAATTCGTGTGGAAGAAAATGTCCGGCGACGTGACGCTGATGGCGGACATTACATTTCTGGGCAAAGGCGTGAACGAGCATCGCAAAGCAGTGCTGATGATCCGGCAAAGCCTGGACGCGGATTCTCCTTATGCGGACGTGGCGCTTCATGGCAGCGGCTTGACTTCACTGCAATACCGCGAAGAGAAAGCCGCCGCCACGCGCGAGATCCAAGCCAACATTCCCGCGCCCAAGCGTTTGCGAATTGAAAAGCGCGGCGCGTACTTTTCGATGTGGCTCGCGGATGAAAAGGGCAAATTCCGTTTGGCGAGCGAGTCCACGCGAATCGCATTAAAGGAGCCGTTTTACGTAGGGATTGGCGTTTGCAGCCACGATAAAGACGTGGTGGAAAAAGCGGTGTTCTCGAACGTCGATCTGAAGCCGGCGGAGACTGCGGCCGCTGCCGCGTCCACTCTCTACAGCACACTGGAAATCATCACGGTCGCTTCCACGGACCGGCGCGCGATTTACATTGCGCCGGAGAGGTTCGAGGCGCCTAATTGGATGCCCGACGGCAAGAACTTGCTCTTCAACCGGAACGGGCGGATCGAGAAGATTCCCGTAATAGGCGGGACTCCGCAAGTCTTGGCCACAGGATTCGCGACGAGATGCAACAATGATCACGGAATTTCGCCGGACGGCACGCAGTTGGCGATCAGCGACAACTCGCAGGAGGACCGCCAGTCGCTTGTGTACATTGTACCGATCGGCGGCGGCGCGCCGCGGCGCATCACGCAAAAGTCTCCTTCGTATTGGCATGGCTGGTCGCCGGACGGGAAAACGCTGGCGTTCGTCGGCGAACGGAATGGTGATTTCGACATCTACGCGATTCCGGCGGCGGGCGGCGAGGAGAAGCAACTGACGACCGCCAACGGACTGGACGATGGTCCGGAGTATTCTCCGGACGGGAAGTACATTTACTTCAACTCCGAACGTACCGGGCACATGCAGATTTGGCGGATGCGCGCCGATGGAGGCGAACAAGAACAGATTACGTTTGGCGAAGAGAACGACTGGTTTCCACACCTTTCGCCGGACGGTGAAAGGATGGTGTTCCTGACGTACGACGCGAGCGTGAAAGGGCATCCGGAGAACAAAGACGTGATGCTGCGCATGATGACGCTGAAGGACAAGAAGATCGCCGTGTTGGCAAAACTATTCGGCGGGCAGGGAACGATGAACGTCCCTTCGTGGTCGCCGGACGGGAAGCAGTTTGCATTCGTGAGCTATCAGTTGGCACCGAAGAGTCCGTGAGTCGGGTAAGGCACGGTTTATCGGGGTATCTGGTTAACCATAACAACCCCACCGGCTCTATGTTTTTTTGTAAATGTTGCATCTAAAGGACTTAGAGTTTAAGTAAGTGGTTTAGAATCAACACTTACGGGGCACATCCATAAGTGTTGATTCTAAAAGGGGTTACACTGAGTTCCATCGGACTCTTTCACAAGTGTTGATTCTAAACGGCTTAGATCAAATATGCTTGGTGACTGGAAAGGTCGGAACCGACGCGGTGCACGGAATTACCTAAAAGCTAGTATACCACACAGCGAAGAAAATTCAAGGAAGAATTGAAATAAGGTGATGCCGCTGTGTTTTTAAGACATTCATTATAAAGGACTTAACCTGAAAAGATAGGCCTTACCTGGAGCGAGTATCCCGCGGGAGCGAACCGGAGCTCTATTGGCTGAATAGACACATAGCCAACCTGTTTTCCCTTTTCATTCGTCCCCATTTCTGTATACTGAGTGTAGAAATCACGCTCGTTTCTCCCTGGGCTGGGAGGGCGAGCCTATCCAAAGTAGCCCCACAGAAGGGCCAGTTCAGAAGTTCCCCGCAGGGCTGGCCAGGGGCAATTTCTCTTGCATTCCGGTAGTCGGATTGGTGTCTGTGTCGCCCGTTTAGGTCGCCGCTCGCCGACAAGGAGGCCAGCCATGGTTTACTCCAAGCGTTGGGGTCACATCGCCGCAATTTTGATGCTCGGATTGTCAGTACTGTGCAGTCCTGCACGGTCGCAACAGTTTTCCACGCCGAAGAATGTGTCGAACAATGCGGATTATTCATTCACTCCGCAGATCGCCGTGGATGCTGCTGGGAACATCTATATGGCCTGGGAAGATGATACCAACGCCAACTCTAATATTTTGTTTAGCCGTTCAACTGATGGGGGCGCGACCTTCCTTCCGACCCCGGCGGCAAAGCAGGTCTCCAATAGCCTGGGATGCTCCTTCAGTCCGGTCATGGCCGTGGACGCGGCCGCCCACATCAATATAGTGTGGGAGGACAGTCCCGACTGCAGTTTTCGCACCTCCAATATCTTTTTCAGCCGCTCGACCGATGGGGGCATGACTTTCTCCGCGCCAACGAATCTCTCCGCGACGATGAACACCGCTTTGTACTCCGTTCCACAGATCGCTGTGGACACCACCGGCAACATCAACGTCCTCTGGGAAAGCGACACTGGCAATCTCGCCATCTGGTTCAGCAGTTCGAGGGACGGAGGGGCCACATTCTCATCACCCAAGATGGTGTCCACCAATCCTGGTGGCTCGTTAAATGCGCAAATTGCGGTGGACAAGAACGGCAACATCAACGTGGTTTGGGAAGATGACATTGCCGGCCATTCAGACATTTCCTTCAGCCGCTCGACTGATAATGGCCTGAACTTCTCGCCACCCATGAATCTCTCAAATCCGCTTGGCAACTGCATTGCCAACTCCAACACTCCTCGAATCGCTTTGGACATTGCCGCCAATATCAACGTAGTCTGGTCGAACGATTGCGGAGGCAATTTCGACATTTTCCTGAGCCGCTCGGTAGACAACGGAGCGTCCTTCTCGTCTCCTAAGAATCTGTCCGGGACTCCTGGCTCATCCGGGAACCCACAACTCTTTGTGGATGCCGCGGGCAACATTAACGTGGTTTGGGAAGAAAGCAGTCCCGCAGACATCTTCTTCGTTCGTTCGGGCGATGCGGGCGCTACGTTTTCCAGCGCGCAGAATCTATCGCATAACTCCGGGCCTTCCACCAACGCGTGGCTAACAGTCGATGCCGGCGCCAATATCAACGTGGCTTGGGAAGACACTACTCCAGGCAATCGCGACATCCTCTTCACCCGTTCGACAGATTCAGGCGCGACGTTTCTTTCCACGCCGCTCAACCTTTCCAACAACTCAGGCCTATCTGAGGCCGTACAGATCGCTGCGGACAAGAGCGGCGACATCAACGTGGCCTGGCAGGACGGCACTCCGGGCGTCTCACAAATCCTTTTCAGCCGAATGACGGGTAACATAGAGACCAATCATCCGCCAGTGGCCGACGCAGGTATGGACCAAACGGTTGACTCCACCGGCCCGGATGGGACATCCGTGCAATTGGATGGGTCCAAGTCCAGCGATCCCGACAAAGATGTGCTCAGCTTTGTTTGGAAGGATCAGGCGGGCAATGTGGTGGGCACAACGGCCGTTGTTCAATTGACGCTGCCGGTTGGCGTCGACACATTTACACTGACGGTCACCGATCCCGGGGGCCTCAGCTCCACGGCTAGCACAGTCGTCACGATAGTAGCGGTAAACCACCCGCCAGTCGCCAACGCGGGTGCGAACCAAACGGTTAACGCCACCGGATCGGGCGGGACATCCGTGCAATTGGATGGGTCCAAGTCCAGCGATCCCGACAAAGATGTGCTCAGCTTTGTTTGGAAGGATGAGGTGGGCAATGTGGTGGGTACCACGGCCGTTGTGCAAGTGACGGTGCAGGTGGGTGTGCACACCTTTACGCTGACTGTCACGGATCCCGGAAACCTCAGTTCAACGGCTAAAACGGTGATCACAGTACAAGCGGTAAATCATCCGCCGGTTGCAGTCGCAAGCGCCGACCAAACCCTGGAATGCACAGGGCAGGGTATGCGTGTGATGTTGGACGGGTCTAAGTCCAGCGATCCCGACGGAGATGCGCTCAGCTTCGTTTGGAAGAATGAGGCGGGCAATGTGGTAGGTACCAAAGCCGTCGTTCAGATAACGCCGGAAATGGGTACTCACACGTTTACGTTGACGGTCACTGACCAGGGAGGCCTCAGTTCCATGGCGACAACGCACGTAACTGTTCGAGACACGAACGCGCCTTCCCTGCACGTTGCGTTGTCTCCGAACGCTCTCTGGCCGCCGAACCACAGGCTGATGCAAATCAATGCAACAGTCAATGCAAACGACAGTTGCGATGCGAATCCGACGGTCGCTCTCGTGTCGATTACCAGCAATGAGCCAGACGAAGGCCTGGGAGATGGAGATCAGCCGAACGACATCCAGGCGGTGGGCGGCGGGCCAATCCCGTTCGGGACGGATGTGCAGTCGTTCCTTTTACGGGCAGAGCGCTCCGGAATGGGAACTGGCCGCATCTACACCGTCACCTATATGGCTCGGGATGCCTCCGGCAATCAAAGCTCGGCTTCGGCCCAGGTTTCGGTGGGGAGCCAGACAACAAATGGGACGAGACCGCGCTGGGACCGGGAGTCGGACCGGGACTCGGATCGAGACTCGGACCGCAAGTCGGACAGAGAATCGGAACGGAAGTCAAACAGGCAGAAGGACCAGCACCGGCCGTAACACTAGAGCGATGCCCAGGTCGCGGCACGGTGCGCGGCCTGGGCACTTCCTTCTTCTATCCAAACGTAAATTGAGTCGCGCGTGGACAGACCTGCGAAGGCGGGAGAGTACACCGTGGCAGATTGGGAACGCGGGCAAGACGCGGCGTTGCGCGGGTGAAATTCGCGGTCTACTCTGATGAGGCACTCAACCTGGTGTTCCGGTTCGGGAAAGTCCCGCGAGGACGCAGGGCCGGGTCACGGAGAACAGGATTCATCATGTCGGAACCCTTTCGTCCTTATGAAAAGCTGGTGGCGATCACAGTCTTTGGGAAAAGGTTTCAAGTCCCGGAGCGGAATTCGCTTTTGCGGTGCTTTCAATTCATTAGCCCGGAAACGATCCCATACGGGCGCTTCTGCTGGAATCAGGATTGTCAGTATTGCCGCGTGACCTGCCAACTGCCGGACGAGGACGAGCCGCGTGAGATGCTGAGCTGCAAGTTCATCGTGATGCCGGGGATGGAAATCACGGAAATGAGCCAGGAGCTGAAGTGGTGCCTGCGCGCGAAGCTGCCGGCGGACACGCCGGTTACTTCCTAAGTTTGCAGTTGTCAGTCCTCAGTGGTCAGTAAGAAGCAAAGACCATCACGCCTGGATTTGCAGTCGTCGCACCATTCCACTACATTCTGAATGAGGGCCGGGCTAAAGTCCGGCCCCTACAAAATCTTGCCCATCATGACGAACCCAATCGCTTTGGTGTGTGACGGTTGCGGACAGGCCGCGACGGCGGAACACATTGCGCGGCGGCTGCAGCGTTTGGAATGGACAACGCGTTACCGGCCAGTGCACATCCACACACTCTTGTTGGGTGCGTTTTCTCCACTGAGGGATGAGGAGTTTCTGTACCGTAGCGGCGGAGAGTTTCGCGGCGAAGCGGCGCAAATCCTGGAGGCAGTGGGAATTTCGCCGGCGGGGAAGACACGGGACGCGGTACACGCGGAATTTCAGCGGGCGGGATTTTTCCTGACGCACGTCTTGGAGTGCCCACTCGAAGATGAGGGAAACTTGCAAGGGGGTATACAGGCCGCTTTGAAGAAGCGGCTGGCGGCGGTGGCCACACGGATCCGACGGTCGCTCAAACCAAAGCGTGTAATGGCCATCACAGAAGAACTCGCGGTCGTCTTGGATGATATTGTGGCAATGGATTTGGGATGCCCTGTGCTGCTGGATCACGGAAAACCGTTCCTCCTGGAAAGCCGCGCTGGCGAGAATGGCGCTGCGCGTTTGCGAGAGGCGCTGGCTGCAGCAGGTTAAGGCTAAACAGGTCGCAACTGACAAATGTCAGCTGGCGCACCTCAGGGAGAACGGCCGAACGTTTTGTTAACTATGGTAGAATTAAGCGCATAGCCAAATAGAAACGCTGCAAGGGTACCGCCATGAAAAAACAAGCAAAGTTTGGCCTGGGAATCGGAGTCATCGTAGCCGCGATGGGATTTCTGGCGTGGCTTGGGTATGGAGAAAGCAAGACGTATTACCACACCATAGCCGAGCTTGAAACTTTGAAGGGCTCGGCAGTGAGCCAACGCATGCGGATCGGCGGCACCGTGGCAGTCGGAAGTATTCGACACCTCGCAGGACGCGTTGATTTTGTGCTGGAGGGCGAGGGGAAGACGCTCCCCGTCAGCTACATTGGCACGGATCCGCTGCCGGACACATTTGTAGACAAATCTCAAGCTCTCGTCGAGGGCCGGCCCGGTCCGGAGGGACGCTTTGTCGCCGAGGTGGTGCAGGCGAAATGTGCTTCCAAGTATGAGGCAGCGCCTGGGGGCAAAGGTGGCGCCGCGCCCAGCCCCACAGAGAAAAGTGGCATGTAGGGCGCCCGGGAACTCCGGGGGATAGGCGGAATTGCCCGTGGATGTATTCGGTTCCTTTGCACTCGTCCTGGCGTTTGTCTGCGCGGTTTACGCGTTCGGCGGGGGCATTGCGGCGATTATCACGCGCCACCCGCTGCTGATCAAAAGTACGCGGCAAGCCGGGATGGCCACTTGCTGCCTGATTTTCCTCGCAACGTTCAGCCTCGAATATCTGTTCTTCAGCGATAATTTTTCCATCGCCTACGTGGTGTCGCACAGCAATCGGGACCTCGCGACATTTTATAAAATAGCCGCTCTGTGGTCGGGGCAGGAAGGTTCGCTCCTGTTCTGGAGCTTCCTGCTGGCGATTTATGTTTTTTCGGTATTGCTCGCTTACCGAAATAAGAACGGCGAATTGATGCCGTACGTCGGCGTGGTAATGGCCGGCGTGCAGATTTTCTTCCTGACGCTGAATAACTTCGTTGCCAGCCCGTTCAAGGCGCTGGCGTCGCCAGGAGCGGACGGAGTGATGAATTACGTCGCGCGCGCGGATGGAAACGGATTGACTCCGCTGTTGCAATACCCGGAAATGGTGATCCATCCGCCGAACCTGTACTCGGGATACACGGGATTCACGATTCCATTTGCCTTTGCGCTGGGCGCACTGCTGGCCCGTTACCCGGGCGAGAAATGGATTCACCTGACGCGCAAGTGGACCATGATTGCGTGGATGTTTCAGTCCGTGGGGATTCTGCTAGGCGCTCACTGGGCTTACGCGGTACTCGGCTGGGGCGGTTACTGGGGCTGGGATCCGGTCGAGAACGCGTCGTTCTTACCGTGGCTGACGGGCACGGCGTTCCTGCACTCGGTGATGATGCAGGAAAAGCGCGGGATGATGAAGGTATGGAACGTGTGGCTGGTGTTCATCACGTTCTTGCTTTGCATCCTGGGAACGTTCCTGACGCGCAGTGGCGTGGTTAGTTCTGTGCATGCATTCGCGCAATCGAGCATCGGCACATGGTTCGTGGCGTTTCTTTCGCTGATCATTCTCGTTTGCTTTGGGGCGTATCTGAAGAATCGCGACTACTTGAAGAGCGAGAATCAACTGGATTCCATCGTTTCGCGCGAATCAAGTTTTCTGTTCAACAATTTGATTCTGCTAGTTTCGTGCGTCGCCATACTTTCAGGAACTCTATTTCCGGTTTTTTCCGAGTGGATCACTGGGGACCGCATCAGCGTGGGCGCGCCGTTCTTTAACAAGGTGAACATTCCCATCGGGCTATTGCTTCTGTTCTTGACGGGCGTCGGTCCGCTGCTGGCGTGGCGGAAGACTTCCACGGAAAGTTTGAAACGGAATTTTGGCTGGCCGCTGGCAATCGGGATGGTCGCAGGCGTGATTGCTCTGGTGTTTGGCTTCCGGGAAATCTATTCGTGGATTTGCTTGATCCTGTGCGTATTTGTGGCGTCCACGGTGGGCCTGGAGTTTTATCGCGGTGCGAAAGTGATTCGCGCGCGGTCCGGTGCTTCGTTTGTGGCATCGGCCGTGGAACTTACGATGCGCAATACGCGCCGTTACGGCGGCTATATCGTTCATATGGGCATGGTGTTTGTGTTCATCGGGCTGGCCGGAGCGGCGTTCAACCGCGATCTGCAGAAAGACATGCGGCAGGGTGACAGCATGCAGATCGGGCCGTACACTTTGGTCCTGCAAGGTTTTGACACCAGACCGGAAAAGAATTACACCGCGCAACGGCTGCTGGTCGAAGTGCTGCGCGACAAGAAGCCAATTATGATGCTTTATCCGGAGAAGCGGCGCTTCGAAACCACGACTGAGAACGGCACGATGGTGGCGATCTATTCGACGCTTAAAGAGGATTTGTACGTGGTCTACGCCGGAAATAACCCTGAAACGGAACTTCCCGTGGTGCACGCGTATTTGAATCCACTGGTGAAATGGATCTGGCTCGGCGGAGCGGTGGTGGTGTTCGGAACGCTGGTGGCGCTGCTGCCGAATCGCCGCGCGGTACTGGTGCTCGCGGGGGCCCAGCAGCTTGCGGCACAACCGATGGCGCATGGGCTTGCGCCGTCCGCTACGATGCGAGAGGGCCATGACTAAAGTTCGCCCCATTGGCGCGATCGCAATGCTGGCGATATTCGCGATGGCGCCAGCGCTTATCAGGCCTGTCGGAGCGCAGCAACTTTCTGACCGCGCGAAACAAATGGGCATGAAGATTAATTGCATGTGCCGCGGATGCAATATGGCCGCGGGAATTTGTTCGCATCCGGGAGGAGCATTCTCCGGGCCATGTGAAACAGCCAAAGCGATGCTGAAGGAAGTGGACCAGCACATCGCCAAGGGCGAAACCGACGAACAGATTCTACAGGCGTTCGTGCAGGAGTATGGAACGCAAGTTTATGCGGAACCGCCGAAGTCGGGCTTCAGCCTGGTTGCCTGGATATTGCCGAGCGTTTACCTTTTCGTGGGCGCTGGAGTGGTGATTTTTGTGATCGCGCGCTGGCGAAAGCGAACGGTGCAGCTAACACCATCGTCCGCGACCGGCGCGCCGGTTATTTCGCCCGAGTTGCTGGAGCGTGCCAGAGCGCAAGTCTCACGCGAGACTCAGGACTGAACGGTGACAGTTCTTTTGACATTTGCGAGCTTCGAGATTGCCTCGGCGGATTTGGCCGTGCTGGGCGCATGCCTGGCGCTCGCCGTGGCCACCTTGCTATTCATTTTTTACATTCAGCCGGATGCTTCGGATCTTGCCCCGCATCGGACCAGGCTGGATCAACTGCTGGAGCGCCGCGATACGATCTACGACAATTTGCGAGACTTGCGATTTGAGTATCGTTCCGGAAAATATTCGGAAGGCGACTTTGAAGCGATGAAGACGGCCCTTGAGAATGAGGCGGCGCTGGTACTCGCGGAAATCGATCAGGTGACCGATGCGCAGGTGCGGCGTCCGCGCGGGACGCGTCCCGCCGATGGGGGCGCGCAATGAGGCTCTCTTGCATGGCGCGCTTGAGTTTCGTCGCCGGGCTCGTTCTGGCTCCGTTAGCGGCAATCGCTGAGGCAGGAACGGTTCACGGCACCGTGATGAACGGCACCACCGGCAAGGCAACGGCCGGAATTGAACTTGTATTGATTCGGCTTCAAGGAGGAATGCAGGAAGTCGCGCATTCCAAGAGCGGCGCGCAGGGGGAATTCACGTTTGACCACCCTGAAATTGGCGCCCAGCCAATGCTGGTACGGGCGGTGTATCACGGCATCAATTTCAACAAGGCCTTGCCACCGGGCACGACCACGGCGCAGGTGGATATCTATGAGTCGTCCGAGGATGCCAAGACGATCGACGTTCCTTTACATGTGGTGATCTTTCAACCTAAGGGCGCGACGATGGTGGTCGGCGAGGAATATCAGATCGAGAATAAGTCTCAGCCGCCGCGAGCTTACTTCCGGACCGATGGCAGTTTTGGTTTCGCGCTGCCGGAGAAGGGCCAGCTTCAGCAAGTATCCGCTGCCGGGCCGGCAGGAATGCCGGTTGTGCAGGTGCCGATCGACAAAAAGCGTAATCGGTATTCGATTGCGTTCGCGTTTCGCCCGGGGGCGAATTCGGTGCGGTATTCTTACGAGCTGCCGTACCCCGGAAACGCAGCGACAATAGAAATTCCCGCGGTTTATCCGGGCAGCCGGTTGCTGATTGCCGCGCCACCGAGCGTGCAGATCAGCGGTGATGGGCTGACGCCGGATGGGCAAGAGCAGGGCATGAATCTGTACAGCCACCAGGGCGTTGCCGCCGGTACGATTATGGCCGTGAGTGTGTCCGGTACGGCGCCGGACACGAACGCCGGGACGGATCAAGGTCAGCAAGGGGGCCAACAGGGCCGAGACGCGCAGCAAGGCAGCGAATCCGCCGGAGTGAGTATCCAGCAAGTTCCCGGGCGGCTGGACGTTTTGAAATGGCCGTTGATAGCGGGGTTTGTTTGCGTATTCGCGCTGGGTGCGATTCTGCTCGCTCGCAAGCCTGTCGTAGCAGTAGCGGCAGTTGTGCCGGAGGCGCAGAAGAAGCCCAAAGTGAGTGCCACGGCAGCGCCAACTGCGCCGATTGCCCCAACGAATGGGGCCGCGAGTCTTGCCGAGGTGGATGCCGCCATCGGCAGCAGCCTGGATGCGCTGAAAGAGCGCCTGTTCCGGCTGGAGCTGCGCCATCAAGCGGGAACTATCTCTGAAGATGAGTATGCACAGGAACGCGCGCGGGCGGAGAAAGTGCTGCGCGACCTCGTGCGAGGCTGAGCGTTGAAGACCAGTGCCGTTCCAACTTTTTAGGACAGATGACAATCCAAGAATCGGATGCGAGCATGGAAAGAGCATTTCCGAAAGGATTTGCTCGAACTAGTTGGAACGGCACCAGGAGCGATCTGTCCATCGCCGAGGCCGCCCCGTGACGCCGGCGAGTTTTTCTCCCACAGGAATCCGCTTTGAAAACATTGATAAACGGTACGGCGGGCTTTACGCATTGCGTCGTGTTTCCCTAGAGGTTCCCGCGGGAGAATGCGTGGCGTTCGCCGGGCGGAACGGCTCGGGCAAGACTACCTTGCTGCGAATTGCGGCGCGACTCGCGAGGCCATCGTCGGGCACGGTTAATTTCCTAAACGGAAGCGGGGAGAAACTCGCGACGCCGCCCCCGGCTGGTTTTGTGGCGCACGCAACGATGGTTTATGACGAGCTGACGGCGGAAGAGAACATGTTACTCTTTGCACGATTGCAGGGAATCGCAAAGCCTACTGCGCGTGCCGAGACGCTCCTTGCAGAAGTCGGACTCCTGGAGCGGCGCAACTCGCTGGTGCGCACGTTTTCCCGCGGGATGCGCCAGCGCGTCGCCATTGCGCGGGCGCTACTCAACGAGCCTGCCGTGATCCTTCTGGATGAGCCGACGACCGGGCTTGATCCGCAGGGGACGAGCTGGTTTGCGCAGACGGTGCGTCAATTGCGAGATTCGGGACGTACGGTCTTGATGAGCCTGCACGGCGAATCGGAAGTGTCCACGCTGGCGACGCGAGCGATACGGCTGGACGCGGGGGCGGTAGTCGCGGACACGCGAACCGGCGCGAACTTCCGTTCGATACTCGCTTTTGCGAACGCGTGAATGGCGCTGCTGTCCAATACGGCGGTGCTGCTTGGCAAGGAACTTCGCACGGAGTTTCGCTCACGCGAGCTTCTCACCACAACAGTGGTCTTCATTCTCACGATTGTGGTGCTCTTCAGTTTCACATTCGATCCATCGGTCAACGAATCGCGCCGCTTTGGACCGGGACTGTTATGGCTGGCGTTTCTTTTTGCAGCTTCGCTGATGCTGCAACCGTGCTTCTTGCGCGAGCAAACGAACGACACGCTAAGCGCGCTGCGCCTCTCGGTGAACGATCCTTTTGCGATTTTTCTCGCAAAGCTGGCGGCGAATACTCTCTTTCTGTTATTGACCCAAGTTCTACTGCTGCCAGTATTCTCGATTCTGTACAACGTTCCCGTACTGGGGGCATTCCCGCAGTTGATACTAGTGATGTTCATGGGAAGCCTGGGGCTTTCCGTAACGGGCACGGCTTTGTCTGCCATTTCGGCGCAGGCCCGAATGCGTGAGCTGTTGCTCCCGCTGCTGCTCCTGCCGCTACTAACTCCGGTGCTGATCGCTAGCACGGAAGCGACCGCCTCGTTGCTCGTACTGAATCCGATCATGCCGTGGAAGTGGCTGGGTTTCTTATTAGGATTTGACGTGGTTTTTTTGACGGCGCTATGGCTCTTCGGAGAGTATCTCCTGGAAGAATAACCGAAGATATGCTTCCTGATTGATGGAGGTATCGGGTTGAAGAAAAGAATCCTGATTGCCGCCGTGGTGGTCATACTGATGAGTTTTGCGGCGTATGCGGCTCTATTTGTCGCGCCTACCGAGAGCAAAATGGGAACCATCCAGCGAATTTTTTATCTCCACGCGCCGTCAGGAATGGTGGCGCTCCTCTCCTTTTTCGTGTGTTTCGTCGGGAATTTGGCTTACGTCTTCACGCGAAAACCCAAGTGGGATTGGCTCGGCGTTTCGGCCGCGGAAGTAGGAATGGCGTTTTGCACCGTATTGATTCTTACGGGGCCCATTTGGGCGCATCCAGTCTGGGGAATTTGGTGGACCTGGGACGCGCGACTGACGCTTACCTTTGTGCTGTGGCTCTTGTACACATCCTATTTGCTGCTGCGAACTCTGGTCGAAGATCCCGATCGCCGGGCGCTGATCAGCGCGATTTATGGAATTTTTGCATTCCTCGATGTGCCGCTGGTGTACGGCTCGATCCGCTGGTGGCGCACGCAACATCCGCAGCCGGTGATTATGGGCGGCTCGGGCTCTGGCCTCGAACCGACGATGGCGAGGGTTTTCTGGTTCTGGTTTCTAAACCTCGTGATACTGATGATTTTTCTCATTCATGAGCGGTACGCGCTCGAAGCGATGCGCGGGGAAGTGCAGTCCATTGAACGCGAAGCGGAGGCGGCATGAAGAATCTCGGAAGCGTGTTTGCAGCCTATGTGATCGGCTGGGGAATCTTTTTCATTTACTACATTACGGTGGCGCGGCGGACGGCGGCGCTAGGCGAACAAATTGAACGCTTGAAGAATACGCTGAACCGGAGCAAGTAGCTTGGCAGTGAAGAAGCGAGTCGGGATTGTACTGTTTCAGCTCGGCGGGCCGGATTCGCTGGAGGCCGTCGAGCCGTTTCTGCTGAATTTGTTTTTGGACCCCGACATTATCCCGCTCGGTCCCTTCGGACTGCTGCGGCGCCCGATTGCCAGGCTTATTTCTTCGCGGAGGTCGGTTCCCGTCGCTCAGCGCTACACAGAAATCGGCCGACGTTCGCCGATCGGAGCGCTCACGGAGAGGCAACGAGTTCGATTGGTGGAGGCTGTTTCGCCGTACATCGATCCTGTGGCAGTCACGGCGATGCGTTACTGGCATCCGTTTACGGCGGAAGCGGTGGACGCGTTGTGCAAGGCTGGGCAGCTGGCTGAAATCGTCTTGTTGCCGCTCTATCCGCACTATTCTTACGCTACGACATTGAGCAGCCTGAAGGAATGGGGGCGCGCCGCGAATCAGGCAAACTGGGGACCGTCCACAGGGCGAGCTCCTGAGCGCACCATCGACAATTTTCACGATCATCCACTCTATGTTCAGGCGCTGGTTCAGAGAATCGGATCCGTATTGCGGCAATTTCCGGACAGTTCACGGATTCACCTGATATTCAGCGCGCATGGTTTGCCGATGAGTTTGGTTGAGAAGGGCGATCCTTATCCGAAGCAGATCCAAGAGACGGTGCGTCTGGTCAACGAATTGGGCACGAAAAAATATGCTGGCTGGCCCCAGACGCACTTGTTGTGCTACCAGAGCCGCGTGGGTCCGGCGAAGTGGCTGCAACCTTCGCTCACAGGGACAATCGAGCGGCTAGGACACGAAGGCGTGAAAGAGATGCTGGTGGTGCCCATTTCGTTCGTCACTGAGCACATCGAGACGCTCCACGAAATTAATATCGAAGCCCGGGAGGAAGCGGAGAAGCTGGGCATAGAAAGATTCCGCATGATGCCCGCGCTGGGCGATTCACCGCTGTTTATCGCTGCGCTGAAGGATCTCGTTTTGCGCGCCGTGGGAATCGATGCGGGAGAGACATCCGCTCGGCTTTCCAGCGTAGCGAGTTGAAGGTATAATTCGCGCCTGGTATTGGGTGAAAATGACTTCCACTTACAATCCTGGTGTGCACAGGTTTGCCGTGTTCACGGTGTGCTGGACGATTCTCCTGTTTGTTGCCGGCGCGCTCGTTACATCAAAGGATGCGGCGCTTTCCGTGACGGACTGGCCGACTTCCCACGGCGCGTTGGTTCCCCCGCTTTCTTCGCTTCAGGGTGGCGACCTGTTTGAGTTCTCGCATCGCGTTTTCGCGGGCGGATTGGGGCTTTTGACGCTTGCGCTGGCCGCGTTGCTTTGGATGAAGGAAAAACGGCCGTGGCTGCGCTGGCTTGGCTTGATTGCGGTGCTTGGCGTCGCTGTGCAGGCGGTTCTGGGTGGTCAGGTCGTGATACGGCTGCTTCATTACTGGCTGCCGGTCATCCACGCGTGCTTCGCGCAGATTGTTTTTGGAGCCGTTGTGGGTATCGCGGTGTTCACCAGCAAGTGGTGGGTTTCCGAACAGCCGCAACTGGCGGACAGCGGGACCCCTTCGATACATTCGCTGGCGATCCTCAATGCGGCCGTCATCTATTTGCAGGTGATTCTCGGGGCGGGCTTCCGGCATAAGGAAATTCCGATTTGGCCGCACATAGTTGGAGCCATGCTGGTTCTGGGAATGGTGATCTGGACGGCGGTTGCGCTGCGCAAGCGGTTTTCGCAATCGCGGGAACTATCGCGGACACGGATTTTGCTGCATGCGATTTTTGGCGCGCAATTCCTGCTGGGCCTGGCGGCTTACTGGTCGCGGCTCACGACTGCGGATGCTCCGCAGCCGATGCCGGTCATGGTAACGTTGACCGTGATTCATACGATCGTGGGTGCGCTGCTCTTCGCGTTTTCTGTACTGGTTGTGCTGGCGTGTCACCGGCTGGTGCCGCGCGGAAGGGAAGTTGCCGCGACAGCGTCACGGCAGGTAACCACCGGATGAGCACGGCGCGAACCACGGAATTGACGCTGTCCGCACGCGCGAATGGCTACGTCGCGCTGACGAAGCCAGACGTTTCCTTCCTCGTGTTGATGACAACGGCGGCCGGATATTACATGGGAGCGCGCGGTCCCGTGGGATGGCTGCACATGCTACACGCAGTATTCGGCACCATGCTCATTGCCGCGGGCACCGCAGCGTTGAATCATTACATCGAGCGCGAGTCCGACGGCCACATGCGGCGCACGGCTCTGCGGCCGTTGCCCAGCGGCGTGCTGCAGCCGCGGGAAGCTCTGGTTTTCGGCGTGGCGCTGGCGATTGCCGGGGCGGTGGATTTGTACGTGGCGGCGGGAGCGCTTGCTTCAGGACTCGGCGTGGCAACCTGCTTGAGCTACTTGCTGGCGTACACTCCGCTGAAAAAACGTACCGTGTGGGCGACTTTCGTCGGCGCTTTTCCCGGAGCGATTCCGCCGATGATCGGCTGGGTGGCGGCAACGGGGTCGCTCGATCGCGGTGCGTGGATACTGTTCGGAATACTGTTTGTTTGGCAGTTTCCTCACTTCCATGCCATCTCGTGGATGTACCGCGAAGATTACGCCCGCGCGGGCATCATGATGCTGGCGGTGGTCGACCGCGAAGGCACGCGCACGTTCCGGCAGATCATTCTGTATGCGGTTGCACTCGTTGGCGTGAGTCTGCTCCCGGCAATTCTAGGATTGGCCGGCGTACTGTATTTCTTTGGAGCGCTCGTTACCAGCACCGCCCTGGTGCAGGTGTGCTTGTGGGCCGCCAGCAACAAGACGAACGCCCGCGCCAAATGGTTGATGCATGCAACGGTTCTGCACATCCCGCTGTTGCTGGGCTTGATGGTCTACGACAAACTCCCGCGGTGATCAGACGATTCTAAGAAGGACCACTTCAGGAAGGACACCCTCACACTCATGTTTTCGCAACCTGCGCTCAATGCTTCTCTCAACGGAATCAGTGCGCTGCTGCTCGCCGGAGGCTATGCGGCGATTCGGGCCGGAAAGCGCGACGTGCACAAGGCCTTCATGATCTCGGCGTTCAGCGTTTCAACCATTTTCCTGGCGTCCTATGTGATTTATCACATCCGCGTGAAACAATTGGTCCTCTTTCAAGGGCAGGGCTGGATCAGGCCGGTCTACTTCACGTTGCTGACTTCACACACGATCCTGGCGATCGTAATCGTGCCGATGATTTTGATTACACTGCGGCGCGCGTGGCTGGAGAAATTCGACAAACACCGGCTGATCGCGCGATGGACATTGCCGCTTTGGTTTTATGTTTGCGTGACGGGCGTGATTGTCTATCTGATGGTTTATCAGATTTATGCAAGGAAGGGCAGTTGAGGCTGGGCAAAATCCGCGGCGAAAAATCCCGTTAAAATTGAGGAGTATTTTCTTGCCGGAATCCCGGCGGCACCAGGGCTCCCGTTACCGCGGAGCGGATCGCCTGGCGTGTGCCGGATTTCGGGAATACCACGTGCCAGAAATCGATATTGGGATTGACGAACGCGATGCCCACGAATCGTCTTTCGCGCTTTTCCCGCAAGGAAGTCACGACACAATCCACCGAATTAGCCGTATGTTCGTTGAAGACTTTGACCGTCTGGCCGGGAATCAAAGGCGTGTCCATGAGAACCAAGGCGCCGTGGGCGCTGACGATGTAGGTCGAAGCCTTTAGGTCGATGGTTTCGCCTTCGGGCAAGCGGCAACGCACCGTCAGAGGAATCTGAAGAGAAAGGCGCGTGGTACGCCGACGTTCTGGATAGCGAGTTCGCTGCATAATGCGGCCTGGAGGACACTCGAGGCTACGAGCCGAAATGTTGGCACGTTCAGAGTCCAAAAACAAGCATTTTAACGATTTGGAACTCCTAGTACTTTTGAAATTCTGTCAAAAATCACTTCTGCTTGAGAGCGGTAATCACGGCGTCAGCGAATTCCTCGGTGCCAGCCTTGCCGCCGACGTCGCGCGTCGTGCGTTTTCCCTCACGGTAGACCTTCTCGAGGGCACTCTGGATGCGCTGCGCCGTCTTTTGTTCGCCGAGGTGATCGAGCATCAGAGCTGCACTCATCAGCAGGGCAGTGGGATTGGCGAGCCCTTTGCCAGCGATGTCCGGAGCGGTACCATGTACGGCTTCGAACATGGCGCATTCGTCGCCGATATTCGCGCTGGGCACAACGCCCAACCCTCCGACAAGGCCCGCAGCGAGGTCGCTCATTACGTCGCCGTAAAGGTTCGGAAGCAAGAGCATGTCAAATTGCAGGGGATCCATGACGATTTGCATGCAGGCGTTGTCAACGATGAGTTCCTTGTACTCGATGGCAGGGAATTTCGCGGCTATCACGCGGACCGACTTCAAGAACAACCCGTCTGAAAGCTTCATGATGTTGGCTTTGTGTATGGCATGAATCTTTTTTCGGCCGTGGCGCTTGGCATATTCAAACGCAAATTTCGCAATGCGCGTGGAAGCTTTTTCGGTGATGATTTTCAGGCTTTCGACGACGCCGGGAACAACCTCATGCTCGAGGCCGGAGTACAAGTCCTCGGTGTTCTCGCGGACGAGAATCAGGTCCACATTTTCAAAGTGCGACTTTACACCGGGCACGTTTTTGACCGGGCGCAAATTGGCGTAAAGATCGAGGGTCTTGCGAAGGGCCACGTTGACGCTGGGCGCGCCGCCGGCAATGGCCGTGGCCATGGGACCCTTGAGGGCAACGCGGTTCCTGCGCACCGATTCCACGGCCGCCTGGTTTACACTTTTTCCCTGGTCGGAGGAATTGTCAGAGCGTCCTGCAATCTCTTCCCACTCGATTTGCACGCCGGCGGCTTCCAGAATGCGGCGCGTCGCGACGGCAACTTCCGGGCCGATTCCTTCGCCGGGGATGAGAGTAACTTTGTGTTTGGTCATTGCATCTTATTGTATGCGAAGCGGATACCCATGTCGAAACGCGGCGAAATCAAGGTTTCATGACAGGAACGCAGGGTTGCGCAGCCATTTGAGAGTTCTGGTATAATGTAAGTGTTGATAGCTTCGCGGGTACGCCCGCGAGCGGAGGCCAAGAGGATTTATGATCAATTTGACGCCCGTTGCAAGCAGCAAGGTGAAGGAAATCATGAACATGCAGAGCCCGGTCCCGGTGGCGCTACGCGTGGCCGTTGTGGGCGGAGGCTGCTCCGGTTTCCAATATCACATGGCGTTTGAAAACCAGACCACCGATGCGGACCAGGTTTTTGAGTTCGACGGGCTGAAGGTCGCCGTCGACCAGATGAGCTCCATGTATCTGGACGGGATTGAGATCGATTATATCGAGACGATTGAAGGCGCCGGATTCAAGTTCAATAATCCCAATGTGAAGAGCACCTGCGGCTGCGGCAGCTCCTTCAGCGTTTAATTCCGAGCAGGGGAAGCGCCCGGTGCGCTTTCAAACTTTTCTGCAGGCTCCTGAGCGGTAAGTTCAGGAGCCTTTTTTATGCCCTCGAACCAAGCTGAGTGGGATGCCAAGCATAGGCTAGCGGCCGAGGCGACGGCCTCGGAGCCCGCGGGTATCGTCCGCGAACTGTTGCCACTTCTGCCTTCTGGCCCGGCACTGGACATTGCTTGCGGCACGGGCAGAAATGCGGTGTTCCTTGCAGGGCGCGGACAGCACGTCACGGCGGTGGATTTTTCCGGCGCTGCTTTGGACATTCTTGAAGTTCGCGCACGCGGCATGCACTTCCCAGTGAGCCACGTCAAGAGCCTCCATGACGTTCACGGAACTCATCGGCAAGGGCTTGAGTTGCTGCATGCGGATCTAGAGCGCGCACATCTCCCAGCACACGCGTTTGACTTGATTCTGTGCATTCAGTTTCTGCAACGATCGCTTTTTCCACAAATGGTTCGCGCCCTTCGCCCGAATGGTGTCCTGTTGCTCGAGACCTTTACGCGCGCGCAACTTGAATTTCCGGGTGGGCCGCGAAATCCAGCTTACCTTCTCGAAATCGGCGAGTTGCGGGAAGCATTCCCGAGCTTATGCGTCTTGTTTTACCGCGAATTGCGAGCCGGGCAGGGAATCGCCAGCCTGGTCGCGAGGAAACGGGACAAGCATGGTTGAAAAAATTTTGGCGGTAGACGGGTCGCAGTGCGAAGCGTCAGAATTTGCAATCTTCGGATTCCAACCTTATCCTAAAGATATCCGGGCATGAAAATAGCGCTCGCGCAATTCAACCCCACCGTTGGCGACTTCGCAGGGAATGCCGCTCGCATTTTGGACTTGGCGGGACAAGCCAAGCAGCGAGGGGCGGACCTTGCCGTTTTTACCGAGCTTTGCCTCTGCGGTTATCCTCCACAGGATCTTCTGGAACGGCCGGCATTTCTAGACCGCAACATAGACGAACTGAAAGCCCTCGCGGGCAAGGTTCCTTTGCCGGCGCTAGTCGGCTACGCCGGACGTGTGAAGAATAGCGCGGGTAAGTCGGCGGCCAACAAAGCGGCGCTGCTGTGCGGCGGGCGCGTCGTCTTTGAGCAGAGCAAGATGCTGCTGCCGACGTACGATGTGTTCGACGAGTCGCGCTACTTTCAGCCTGCCGATAAGCAAGTGGTCTACAGCTTCAAGGACGAGAAGCTCGGTATCACCATTTGCGAGGACGTGTGGAATGACCCGAATTTCTGGCCGACGCGCTTGTACGAGCGTGATCCGGTCGTGGAGCTTAGCAAGCAGGGAACCAGCGTCCTGCTGAATCTTTCCGCTTCACCCTACACGATCGACAAGAGAAACCTCCGCTTTGAGATGCTGCGTGCCATTGCCATCAAGCAGCAAAGACCCGTGGTATATGTCAACCAAGTTGGCGGCGACGACAATCTGATTTTTGATGGCGCAAGCATGGCGATTACCGCCGATGGGCGCGTGGCCGCGCAGGCGCTGGCGTTCAAAGAGGATCTCGTCCTTTTTGATACGGCGACAGGGCAGGGCGAGATTCACAAACAGCCGCCGACCGAAATCGCTTATGCCTACGAAGCGCTGCTTACCGGCACGGCAGACTACGTGCGTAAATGCGGTTTCAAGAAAGTTCTGGTCGGCTTGAGTGGCGGCATTGATTCGGCTGTCGTTGCTTCCATCGCGGTGGATGCCTTGGGAGCCGAAAACGTACTCGGCGTCTCCATGCCAGGACCGTTTTCTTCGGCAGGCAGCAAGAGCGACGCCGCTACGCTGGCCAAGAATCTCGGCATTCCGTTCACCAGCTTGCCGATCACAGATGTTTTTGAAGAATATAAGCGCGCACTGGCGCCCGCGTTTGGCGACCGGCCGGCCGACGTGACGGAAGAGAACATTCAGGCGCGCATCCGCGGGAATTATTTGATGGCGCTCTCCAACAAGTTTGGCTCCATGGTGCTCAGCACCGGCAACAAATCAGAACTCGCGGTCGGATACTGCACTCTTTACGGAGATATGGCCGGCGGTCTTGCGGTGATTTCCGATGTGCCGAAATTGATGGTTTATGAGCTGGCGGCCTGGATTAATCGCGAGAGGGAATTGATCCCTGCTTCGACCATTGAGAAGCCGCCTTCGGCCGAGCTGCGTCCCGACCAGAAGGACGAGGACAGCTTGCCGCCTTACGACGTCCTGGACCGCATCCTCAAAGCGTATATCGAGGATCTGCATAGCCCGCAGGAGATTGCCAATCATTACGGCTTTGATATAAAACTGGTTCGCGACATATCGCTATTGGTAGATCGCAACGAGTACAAGCGCAAACAGGCAGCGCCAGGGCTGAAGATCACTTCGCGGGCTTTCGGATTTGGCAGGCCATTCCCAATTGCGCAAAAGTTCATCCCATGAATCCATGAGGTCCTTGTGAAGAGAGCGCTGACACTTTCCCTGATTCTTGGCCTTAGCACAATTGCGCCGCGAGGTTGGGCACAGCAGGCTCCATCGGCGATGGTCGCACCATCAACCGGCGCGACATCGCCGACGCAGAAGAGCATCGAGGCGTACCTGCGACATTTGTATGCGTTCGGTCCGAATGTCGCGCTAGTGGTTGCCCCTCCAAAGCCATCGCAGGTCGAAGGGTTGCTTGAAACCAATATTGACCTGACCATTGACGGCAACAAACAAACCGTGAAGTTCTACGTCAGCAAGGATGGCAAATTCCTTTTCCAGGGCGAACTGTCGGACATGACGAAAGATCCCCTGGCACAAAACCTGGCGCAGATTCAGATGAAGGACGCGCCATCGATCGGCGATCCGAGCGCCGTAGTTACGCTGGTGGAATATTCGGACTTCGAGTGCCCGGTGTGCCGCAAACTCCACGATGCCTTACGCGAACTGATCCCGAACTATGCGGGCAAAGTGCGCGTGGTGTTCAAGGATTTCCCAATCGAGCAGCTCCATCCGTGGGCGAGAACCGCGGCCATCGCCGGCCGCTGCGCCTACCAGCAGGATCCCAAGACCTTTTGGAAGATGTATGACTTCATCTACGACAATCAGGAGATTATCTCTGCAGCGAACGCCTGGACAAAAATGATGGACTACGCTGGCCAATCCGGCTTGGATCCCGATGCGTTCAAAGCATGCATGGCCAGCCCGGAAGCAGGCGCAGCCGTCAACGCCAGCCGCGCGAACGGCCAACTCCTGGATGTGAACAGCACGCCCACGGTGTTTGTGAATGGCCGGCGCATGGTCGGCGCCGATGCGCATCTGCTCGAGCAGTACATCAACTACGAACTCGCCCAAAGAGCTGGAAAAGCCACAGAGAAGAAGTAAAAGAGGGAGGGGGCTGGAATCCGTCCAGCCAGAGCTTACAAACCCGCCTGTTTTCCAGACCGATTTCTTAGTTAACATAATATTACTTATAGGACGTGAATGTCAAGGGAAATCTCATGCCTGCTACGAGTTTTCTGTGGAAATCGGGCTTGTCCTTATTAAGGAGCACGGCCCTTCTTAGATTAGAGAGGGTACGGACAGTCCTTCCGGGAATGTTCTTGCCGCTGGCGCGGGGGGTGCGCCAGCGGCAAGAACGATTGAGTTACGGTTTCGCGGTATTCAGTTGCGGGTGAAGAACGGGCGCACTTTTTTCCAGATGGAAGGCTAGAGTTTTGATTTTGGGGTGAGTCTTCGCGGCCGCGCGGAAAGTGGGGCTAACCGGACTCCTGCTCAAGTCCTTGAAGAAGGGGACGTAGCAGCGCTAAGAGCAGGGAAGCCACTTCCCTGCTGGCTACTGGTTCTAGGGTGTGTTGTCCGACCACAAACGGGGCCTTTGGCCCTTCAGCACTGCATCATCCTACTCAATGAGCGGCTTTGGCGGCGATGGCGCCTGCAGCGGCGCCAATGAGAAACCACTTGGCGGCGCGGCTAATGCGGCGCCACGCGCTGCCACCGCGCGCGATACGCAGAGCGTCGTCGCGTTCGCAGGTGAGTGCGGCGGTTTTGCTGCGTTCATCGGTGAGATCAGCCTGGGCCGTGGCGAATTTTGTCTGGCACGCTTTGCAGTCGAGGGTGAAATCATAGAGAGGTTTTAGATCTTCGGCGGGGACGACGGCATTGGGTTTTGGCGTCGGTGAGTTTGCAAGCGCCGGGGCGGATTGCAGAACGATGGGAGACGGCAAAGAGATTTGCGTGGGGAGTTCGCGCACGATTTGTGCCGGCGCGCGCAAGTAGCGGCGTGCTCGTGAGGCCTCGAAAGGCTCTTCCGCGGTTTCGTCCGCGAGTAACTTTGCTTCCGCGTCCTCATAGGCCTGCCCCAAAACGGCTCGCCACAGATTACGTTCGGCGTTACTCACGGAACCTCCGAAAGCGGACTGAACTTCGATACCGCGCTTTTACTGAAGAGGGACCGACGGAAGATGCAACGCCGGGTTTCCACAACGCAGGCGCTCTAGCTGGCGATGTCCACGGTCGCGGTCACCACGTTGGTGACCGTGGTGGCAAGAAGCCGTGCGAATCTTGCCGCGACGCTGGGGAATTCTCCGCGCGCGACGTTGGAGGCGTTTACGGTGGAGATTGCCGCGCCTTCGTTCACGTAGTCGGTATCAATGTCGGTGTCCGATGTTTGCAGCTGCAGGGCGATCACTCCGGGAGCGCCGCTGAACGCGCAGCGGAAGGCGACTTTGATCGGTTCCCCTCCTGGACGCTGCACGAGCGCCACGCGTTGCGTCTTGGTTCCGCTGGTAAGGTTGCCGTCACCGGTGACCCAGACGTTCTGCACTGCGCCCGCATCGAGGGAGCTGGGCGGGAGACTGTTCGCATACACTGGCATGTTTGCTCCTTGCTGACACAACTACGTTCGCCTGTGCCTGGACTGCGCGCACACGCCGGCCTTAACGTCATGTTGCGGCGCGAGTTCTTGGCGGCAGAGGACTTAACGTGGTCTGGCGAAGTGTCAGGAAATAGCTGCGAGAGGGCGCGGCGGGCAGCCCTAAAAAGCAAAACGTCCCGGTTTGCACCGGGACGCACTTTTCTACGAGAGTCAGTATATCACAGAATGAATTAATGTCAAGAGAAAATTTTGGCTCGTCGAGGCATCACCGGCATGGCCGCCCCGAGATTCTGCTTCCACTGGCCGTCGGTGAAAAAGAACTCTAATCCCATGACGAAGGGAGTGTCTTTTCGTTGCTGAAGGTGGACCACGCGGGCAAAACCACTAAAACTGCCCTGAAGAGACCGCACGTCGATGCGCTGGTTGGGCGCCCACTGTTTCTTCGTCAAGACGCTGGCTCCGTGAAGGCTCACCTCACGCGTGGTCGTAACCTCGTAAGTGACGAGGTCCATGCTCACCAACGTTATGCTCACTTCCAAGGGGATACGATTTTCAGTACGGCGCGAAGGGCGCGAATCCATTTACCATCCGAGTGCCGCGGGAATCGACGGCAGCCCGTCGGACTGGGAGGACGATAGAAATACTCTGCCGGAAGCGCACAGCAACTTCAATCAGGTAATCGCCCGATAACGACTCGGGTATGTACTGTGGATTTAGCCTCGAAGGCTGAGCTCGCGTCGCTTGAGCGGCTCGCGTGACTTTCGTGCCCTAAAAAGCAAAACGTCCCGGTCCAAGCCGGGACGCAACTTTCTACAAGAAATAGTGTATCACATTATAAAGTATTGTCAAGCAAAATTTTGAAAAGACCAAAACTTTTTTGTTAGTCTTCTGTTTTCAATAACATTGGATGGTCTGAAACTAGCCTTTGATCTTGCTGATGTGGAAGCCGAAAAGTGCAAGGGACGGAAAGACCGGATAGAGACGATGGGAAAGGGTCGCGACAAACGGAGGCGTAAAGCCCGAAAACACAAATCTCCTGGGAGAGCTGCGTAGCCTTTGATTGGTGACCCACCTATTGCCGATGACCCGGACGCTGTCGTATACGCTTCGATCAAACCGAAGCCGCGTCCCCAGTCTGGCGCAATAGCCATTGCTGAACCTGAAGAAGAGAATGCCGTCACGATATACCCACCGAGAATTTCAAAGTAGCCCACTGCCAATACTGCGGAGACCTTGACACGCACCATTCCCGAGAGCATAGTGCCGCCTATCCCCTAGCATTTTCCCCTCGAAAGGAGACCTACCATGCCGTTTTTTCTTCATCAAGTCAGCTATACGCCTGAAGCTCTGACGCGGTTGCTTGCCAATCCCCAGGATCGGTTTGACGCCGTGCGGGGCCCCATCGAGAAACTTGGTGGAAGGGTGATGAACTCGTATTTCGCCTTCGGGCAATACGATGCCGTTCTCATCACCGAGATGCCGGACAACGTCTCTGCTGCGGCGATCGCGCTGGCGTTCGCCGCCGGCGGTTCCCTGCGCAACTGCCAGACCACGGCGCTGATGTCCAACGCCGAAGGCATCGAGGCCATGCGTAAAGCCGCGACTTGCGGATACAAGCCGGTCGCTGCCGCAGCGAGCGGTGCTGCCGCACGGCCATAAGCGGAAGCATTCCGAGAAAGGCCGCCAATTCAAACGCAGAATCTCCCAGCGGAGCTTGCCCGCTAGGGGCAGATGGATGTTTGCGCGGCGCTCGCCGTTCGCCAGTGATAGACTTCGCATGCATGAAGGAGGAAGCGATGCGCCGCAAATGTCTGCTTGCCGCTCGCCTTTTACCGCGTGCACTTGCCGTCGTCGTGCTCGTGGTCTGCGCTTTCACGGGCCAGTCCACGAAAGCGCAATCTTCGCAGCCGCCCTTCCCGGTACAGTGGCAGCGGCCCGACCAGACGAAGCCCCTCGAGGATAAGAGTGTCCAAGATACTCCACAGCAGCATGCGCCTACTGCTGCGGAAATAAGCAAGAACGAAACCGTGGCGTCCGCCCTGCTGGGCAGCCTGCACTACCAGGAGTACGAAGTACGCTCCGCCGCGGAAGCCATGCCCGAAGAGAAATACGGCTACCGCCCCGCGGAAGGAAAATTCAAGAGCGAGAAGCCGGAGTTTGGTCCCGCCGAAGTGCGCACATTTGCAGAGCAGGTCAAGCACGTGGCCTGCAGCAATTTTGGGTTTGCCGCCGAATTCGACGGGCAGAAGCCGCCCGAAGCCTGTGACAAAGGCGGCCCCAGCCCCGCGAAATCCAAAAAAGAATTGCTGATTTACCTGCGCGATTCGTTCGCCGCGATCCGCAAATCGCTCGGCGCCATCGGCGCCAAGAACATGTTCGACCCCATCGAAGGGCCCTATGCCGGGCCGAACACGCGCCTCGGCCTGGCCACCGTGGTTGTTTGGCACGCCGCCGATCACTACGGGCAAATGCTCCTGTACTTGCGCGAGAACGGCATCGTTCCACCCGCCAGCCGCCCCCATCCACCGGAGTTGCACGAGCAATACTGAAACCCGCCAGGGATTCCGGGCTTGACATTTCTCCGCTTGTACGTTATTGTGCAAATTGCAGTATTTGTACGAATACATACAAATCACACTGTTTGTATAGATTCGTGCAAGCAGTTGGATATGCCCGGATGATTTCATGGCCGACGGAATCTACGCCGTATTGATCGCCGATATCGTTGCCTCGACCGCCCGCCGGGACGTGCGCGCCCTGCTGAGGAAAAACCTCACGGCCGCGTCGGAAAAGCATCTGCGCCAGAAGCTCATCCGGCTGCCCTATTCCGTTACCGCCGGCGACGAATTTCAAACTATTACGGCGGAACTGCCGGCGCTCCCCGCGTTGATTCTGGATTTGCGGTCCGCGCTCCGGCCTCTCTCTCTGCGCGTGGGCATCGGCATCGGCCGCGTTTCCGGGCGCATTCAACCGCCTGTCAACCAGCTCACCGGCGAAGCGTTTGAATTGGCGCGCCGCGCCATCGAAAGCATCAAGGAGGGCCGGCTCTTCAAGTTCAACGTGCTCACGGCCTTTGCATCCGGGAACGAGGACTTCAACGAAACCATCAACTTGATCTACGGCTTGCACGACACGCTGGTGCTGCAGATCACCGCAAAACAATGGGAGGCCATTGCTGCATTCCTCAGCCGTCAGACCCTTGCGCCAACCGCCCGGCGCCTCAAAGTGGACATTTCCACGGTTTCCAGGAATCTCAAACGCGGCTACTATTGGCAGCTGGCGGAAACGGTGAACCGGGCTGGATCGTTCATCGAACGCACTCTTGGCTAGTTGTACAGAAACGTACAAATCCTGGAAGTTGCACGAAATTATGCAAATCTTTCTACGAACTCTGCTGGCCGTTTACCTGGGCCACTTGTTGGCCGATTTTGTTTTTCAGACGCGCCGCCTCGTCGACGCAAAGCTGCGCGGCCGGCCCTCCGCGTATCTTCTGCACGGGCTCATTCACTATCTTTCCGCAATCCTGCTCGTTGGATTCTTTGTTCCCGGCTCGATCGTCGCCCTCTCGACGCACCTGGTGATCGCGGCGCTTGCACTGGTTCATTTGCTGATCGATTCCGCCAAGGTGCAGCTCGAGGCCAAACGTGTGATCCGCGGTGTCGCTGGATCCTACGTTGCCGATCAGTTCGTTCATTTGCTGACCGTGGTTCTTGCGGCCTGGCTGCTGTCGCCAGGTATGTCTTTCACGGCGCTCGCCGCTCCGCTGAAAGCTTCCCGCAGCCTGGGGAACAAGTTCCTCACCGTGCCGGTGATCTACCTCGGAGTGATTTTCGGCGGCGGCTATCTGATTCGTTCACTGACGCGCTCTCTGACGGAAACTGTGAAAGACGATGAGTTCGAGAAAGCCGGGGAGCAATTGCAAAATGCGGGATTGTATATCGGCTGGCTCGAGCGATTCCTGATTCTCACCGCGCTGCTCTTGCGATCTCCCGCGGCCGTGGGACTGATTCTCACCGCGAAAGCCATCACCCGTTATCCAGAATTCAAATCCGCGCGTTTTGCCGAATACGTTCTGATTGGCACGCTGCTGAGCGTCTCGCTGGCGTTGGTTGGCGCCGTTTTTCTTGCCTGGCTGATCTTCGGCACGGCCAGCGTTTCCGGATAATCCCCGCACAAACGCGCCCGTCTGCTGCTTCCCTTCCTTCTGCTAGAATCTTTTCGTGCTTCCTGCCAGTCCACAACCCCGCCTCGCCAATATTCGTCTTTATCCCATCAAGTCGCTCGATCCGGTGCAAGTGAAGGAAGCGCGCATCGGCCCGGGTGGCGGGCTCGAATTTGACCGCGTCTGGGCGCTCTATTCCGCTGATGGGCAATGGGTGAATGGCAAGCGCACGGCGGCCGTCCACTTGATTCGCGCAATTTTTGCACTCGACATTAGCTCCGTAACCCTCTCCGTTCCGGGTGACAGCCGCAAAATCCCCACCAAGTCATTCGTTTTCCCGGGCGATACCGCCGCGGCCTCCCAATGGTTTTCCGCTTTTCTCGAGCAACCCATCACCGTTCGCTATTCTCCCGAAGGCTTCCCCGACGACAACATCGCCAACGGCCCGACCATCGTTTCCACGGCCACTTTGCAAGCTGTAAGCGAATTGTTTGATGGCATGGACGTCGACGAAACGCGCCAGCGCTTCCGCACCACTCTGGAAATCGATGGCGTACCGGCATTTTGGGAAGACCAACTCTTTGGCGAAGAAGAACGCAGCGCCGTCAGATTCCGCATTGGCGAAGTGAATTTCGAGGGCAGCAATCCTTGTGCTCGTTGTCCCGTTCCCCCGCGCAACCCGCGCACGGGAGAGATCACCCCCGGTTTCCAGAAGCGCCTCTCCGATTTTCGCCGCGCCAATCTCCCTGCCTGGACGCCGGAATCGCGCTTCGACCACTACTACCGCCTGGCCACCAACACGCGCGTGGCCGCTACGGAATTTGGTAGAGTCTTGCGCGTGGGCGACCCACTCCTCTAGCAGAATAACCACGCCTCGCGCGTGTCCCGCCCTCGTACGGAACTCTCCCGTTACGCATTCATGAACAAGCATGAATATTGGGATAAATTCTTACGAATTTTTGCGGCATTGACCTGATTGCGGCGCGTACTCTTCCAAAGTATAAGCTTGGGCCGGACCCTGAGTTTCGGCGCAATATTGCTCCGTCCCCGCAATTTGGCGCAGACGATGCCGCGTCTGATCCTGGCCACTCGCCGACTCGACCTCATTCACATGCGGTGGCCTCTGTACGGCTTTGGTGCTTCGCTGAGTTCGCGTGGGCATCAAGCTGGAGTATGCGGGGCCGGCGCTTTTTTCAATCCTGCGCAAACGATGTTCGCGCAATAGCGCCATGGCATCTCAGGGTAACGCTCGGAGAATAACGATGCGTTCCACCCGGCAGGCACGCAAGCCCCACCAAGTCGGCAGAGCCGACGGCCCCGAAGCCAGCGCAAACGCGACGCGCAAGTTAAGCCACTCCGCTACGGGGTTTTTGTTATTGAGCAATGCTCTTAAACCTCTGTATGTAAACCCGCAAGCGGCGCAGATCCTCTTCCACCCGGAAGGCCCAGCCAAGGCCAAGGATTTCGCGGAACAGCTAGCCTCTAAAATTCGCGCGATGGTCACAAACGGAACTCGCAAAGCCACGATCCCTGAATGTAAGGAATTCCTCTCCGGTGGCCGGCATTACATTTGCCGGTTCTTCAATGTGCACCAGCCCGGCAGCGAGTCAGGCGGGGCGAACGGATCCTCGTTGGCCCTTCTGCTGGAGCGAAGTACTGAGATTGCCGCGGACGTTCTCAAAATCTGCCAGCAGTACCACCTTACGCCGCGCGAGGAAGAAGCCGTTCGCCTCCTCGTGCAGGGCTTGGCGAGCAAAGAGATCGCCGCCCGCATGAACATCAGCACGAATACTCTGAAGGTTTTTCTGCGACTTGCGATGATGAAGATGGGGGTCACCTCGCGCTCCGGCATCATGAGCAAATTTATCCACGCCAAGACTTAGATCGCGGTACACTCTTGCTGCCTTTTGGTGCCCGCCCGGCCCCACCTTTTGGACTAACCCAACGAGCGTATAGATGTGCGGGAAACAAAGCGGCACTCTCTACAAGTCATGAAGTTGCAGCGAGGGCAGCCAAAGCGGGGGCACGCCCGGTTTCCCTTTGCCACGGAGTTAGAGGCGAGCCTGCTCTCTCCTGCCGGCAAAGCGCGGCCAAGTGTGAAACTGCTGCACGCCAAAACCGAGAATATCAGTGCGGGGGGCCTGTGTATTCACACGACTCGGCCGTTGGAGAGCACGGGCCTGATGCGCTGCGAGCTTCGTTTACCCGGTGTTCCCGTCCATATTCCTTTGCTGGTGAAAGTGTGCTGGAGCGAGAAACGCACCGGCACAAATCAATACCGAATTGGTTTGCAGTTCGTCGTTTAGCCACCGCCGTCTCTCTTTGTTTTTGATCCGCCGTTTCCTCGTGTCACCGCTTGTACGCCTTATCCCCTAATCCGTTTGGGTTAGGCCGTGTTGGGAATTGATTTCCCCAGACGGAGCGCTCATCGTCCGTCTGATGGTCAATTCTTTCGCGAGGCACTTCAGAATCGGGCCCAGTCAAAGAACACCAAAGAACAAAGATCTGAAGTCTCGCCAATCCAAAACAGAAAGGAGGTGAAAAACATGAGGCATATCAGTCTCCAGTTGCAAAAACTGGAGGAGCGCATTGCTCCGGGCGGCTGTTGCTGCGGCGGTGGAACAGGCGGCAGTCACGGCTCCAAGGGCGGCAGTCACGGCTCCAAGGGCGGCAGTCACGGCTCCAAGGGCGGCAGTCACGGCTCCAAGGGCGGCAGTCACGGCTCCAAGAGCCATGGCTCCAAGTAAGATGGCTCTCGTTGACCTAGTCCAACTCAGGGTGTCCACCCAGGCGCCAGCGGCAATCTGGATGCCTGGGTGCTTATTCAAGAGCGAGTAGAGGGCGGCGGAGAGAAGTCGCCCCCCTCTATTCAGTTCTTGTTAGGGGAATTCCTGCATAAATAGCAATTAAAGTTCAGCGATTCCCTTATGAAGATTTGATGAAAGAACCCGATTGCAGGGCGGCCCCCTCCGACGTATAAGTTTTGACCGGACCCTGAGTTTTGACGCAGTTTTACCCGGTCCACACAACCAAGCGCAGACGATGCCGCGTCTGATCCCGGCCGCCGGTTGGGTGGACAAAATTCATATGCGGCGGCCGCTGCGTGGCGTTTGGTGCTTCAGCGCATTCGACAAAGGCACCGAAACGAATACTGGCGGATCAGCTTCTTTCAGCCCGAGTCATGCTCGTCAAGGAAGCCCGCATTGTCAGGGGCGCCGCTCTTAAAGAGTTTCACGACACAGGCCTCAGTTTGGCCCGCGTCCAAGCCTATTGCGGCTGACAACCACCAACCAAACGCTGGCTATCTAGCGGACTCGGAGAGGATGGCGCGTGCCCCGGGACCCAGCCTATTTTCATCTCAGGGACTTCGGAATAGGCGTCACACAGCCCTCGGGAACATTTCCCGACGCCTACCTTGCGAAAGAAAGGAGGTGAAAGAACATGAAGCATATCAGTCTCCAACTGCAGAGGCTGGAGGAACGGATCGCACCAGGCGGTTGCGGCTGTGGAAGCGGCGGCAGCCACGGCTCCAAGAGTCATGGCTCCAAGAGCCACGGCTCCAAGTAAGCTGCACCCGTTGGTGTAATCAGACTCAGGGCACCCACCAGGCGTCAGTTGCACTCTGGACGCCTGGTGGTTCAAGAACGAATAGAGGGTGGCGGAAAAGATCCCGCCCCCCTCTACTAAGAATACCCCGCTTCTTGCGAAGGAACTCATGAATTCTCGCCCACCGAGGCTCCGAAAGGACCTAATCGTCCGCACCCAGCAGACGTCCCACGAAACGTCTGTCATCGTGAAGGATCCAATATCCCGCAAGTTCTTTCGTATGGGAGAAGCGGAACAATTTATTGCCGAGCAATTGGACGGAAAAACGCCGCTCGAGGCGATTCGGCAAAGCGTGGAACTTCGCTTTGGCGGCGAACTTCCGATGGAGACCCTGAACGGCTTCCTGCAAAACCTGAATAAGTACGGGTTCCTGGAGGGGGACGACGGAACCGGGAGCAAACCGTACCGGGAACCGCCGCGCTTTCGTGGCAGCGCCCTGTATTGCCGGTTCAAGGTTTTCGATCCGTGCCAGGTCCTGAAGCACTTGGTTTCCCGAACCGGGTTTTTCTATTCGCCCTATTTCGGAATTCTCTCGGGCGCCACGATTCTGGCGGCCGCAGCCGTGACCATCACGCATTGGAGCGAATTCCGCGAGGAGCTGCCCCGGCTCTATACCAGCTGGGCTTCGATCGCTGTGGTGATATTTTTGAATTTTCTGGTTGTCGGGGCGCATGAATTTGGTCATGGCCTCACTTGCACGCGGTTTGGCGGCGAGGTTCATGAAATGGGCTGCGCGCTGATCTTTCTTCAGCCAGCCTTTTATTGCAACGTGAGCGACGCCTGGCTTTTTCCAGAAAAGTCCAAGCGCCTCTGGGTAGGGTTTGCTGGTCCTTATTTTGAGTTGTTCCTTTGGTCGCTGTCCGTCCTGATCTGGCGGATGACGGAACCAGACACGTGGATCAACTTCGTGACTCTCAGCGTTATGGCCACTTCCGGCCTTAAAACGCTGCTGAACTTCAACCCGCTCATCAAGCTGGACGGCTACTACTTGCTGAGCGACTACCTGGAACTGCCCAACTTGCGGAGGAAGTCGTTTCGTTACGTTGGGAGCCTGGTGGAAAAACTCTTCGGCTTGGGACCGGACGACGAAGAAAATCTGGCGCCGCGTGAACGATTTGTTTTCTCCATCTACGGCACGACGGCGTTGGCAGGTTCGTTCTCCATCCTGGGCTACATCATCCTGACCGCGGGCGGCGCGCTCGTGAATGGCCGGTCGCCGACGGCGGTCTTGGTCACTTTGGGACTGCTGGGCATGAGGTATCGTCGGCGCTTTCGCAGAATGTTTGGCAAGGCGTCCGGATCGTCGGGCGGATTCAATGATGAAGACTTCGACTCGCCGGAAGACGACATCGTATCGGAGCAACCGCCGCCTGCAGACACCGCGGTCCCGGCCAGGGCGCCGGATGGGATTAGCGCACCGGAGATGGAGCCGGAGAAGCACGTCGTGTGGAATAAAGAAACTGAATTCGCAAAATCAGAGGGACCGCTGACACAAGACAGGCTCCTTCAGATGGTGTACGCGCGACATCTTCGCAAATTGCAGGCCAATTCATCTGCTGCCGAAGGCTCCGTTGGCAGCGGCAGCATTGAAACGTCGCACACCGTCACCGTCTTGGACGAACCACCCGCGCCCTCTAACGGCCATGCCGTTGTGACCAAACCTGGGCCTGCCAAGCCGTATCAGGCATCAGTCCCACAGTTCGACGAGAGCGTACCTTCGTCGGACAAGGCCTACACCACACACGCGCCAAAGCCCGAACCGCCGGCGAACGGACACAAGGCGCAGACACCGCCGATCAGCACTGTTGAACGGGACGTCGCCCCGCAGAATGGCCATCACACGAAAGCGCCAGAACCCGACAGCGGAGTGGAAAAGCCCGCCGAAGAGAAGAAGAAGAAAAGCCGCCGCTGGGGACGCCGCGTTAGAAAGGCAGTGTGGGTTGCTGCGGTCGCGGGAGCTGCGTTTGCTCTGGTTCGCGGGCACGCTGAACTGCGTGTCGGAGGCCCATTCAACGTTCTACCCGTCGAGAACTCCGACGTGCGGGCGTCGGTGGATGGCGTGATCGACAAAATCTACGTGCACGAAGGCGATTACGTCCACGAAGCGCAACCCATTGCGCGGCTCACGGACATCGATACCCGCGCCGCTCTTGAAAAAACGGAGGCGCAACTTGCGGAGGCTGGCGCCAAGCTCAAGATGCAAGTGGCAGGTCCCACTGCCAATGAGATCGAAGTCGCCAAAGCCAACGTCACCAAGGCGGAAGACAACCTCAAGTACTCGCAAATCCGGCTGTCCATGGTCAAAAAAGTGTTTGATGAAAATCTTATTTCCCGGAAGGAGTATGAGGATGCGGCCGCTCTGGAAAGCGCGGCTCGCAACGATCTCGCCGTTGCCAGGGACCAACTCAATCTGCTTCTCAGCGGCACGCGTCCGGAAGACATCGAAGCAACACGGGCGCAGATCGAACAATTTAAAGCGGACCAGCGTCACCTGGGGGAGCAGCGCCGCATGCTGATGGTCTACAGCCCTTCCGAGGGCGTTGTGGCCACGCCCACGCTCCAACTGAAGCAACTGACGCATCAACTCGTGAAAAAAGGAGATTTGATCGCTAAGATTTTCGACCTGCGAACGGTGACGGCGCAAATTGCGATCGATGAAAAAGACATTGCCGACGTGCAAGTCGGTCAAAGAGTTTTGCTCCGGGCTCGCGCGTTTCCGAATGAAGAGTTCTACGGGAAGGTCAATTTTGTCTCTACGAGCCTCTTGGGAACTACCCCAGCCGGCGCCGCCGGCGAAGCCGCTTCCCTTCCGTTACCTTCCGCCAGCTCCTCCAGCGCTGCCAAGAGAACCATCCTGATCACCACGGAGATCGACAATCACTCGCTGCTGCTCAAGCCGGAAATGACGGGACAAGCCAAAATTCTCTGCGGCCGACAGCGCGCCCTGGACCTCGTTACGCGGCGTTTGGCGCACACCATCAAGGTTGAATTCTGGTCCTGGTTGTGAGGGCTTGCCGCATGCCGATTGGTACTCAACAGCGCGAAAGGAAAAAAAAGAACATGGCTCTAGCACCGGTTCGGAAGGAATCTGCTACCGCGGCGTCAGAAATGACCACGGACGCCCCGGAGCCGGTCGCCGCGCAGAATCCGCAACCGGATTCGAGCGAAAACCTCTATTTGATCGGCCGTCCGACGCTGAAGCAATTTCTTCGCTTCGTCAAGGACAACGCAATCCATCCGCCCAGTTCGGGCGCCCTCGTCGAAGAATGGCATGCCGCCAACAAAATTGTCCGCGAGCTGGAAAAAGAGGAGGCCGGCCTTGCCGACAATCCTTCGCTTACACCGGTGGACCCCGAAGACTCGCTGCTCCTTGAATTCCTGCAAGTGCCTCTTGTGCGCCACAGTTTCAACACCGTGCCGACAGAGGTCGCTTACGTTGACTTAGATCGGATGGTCGTATACCAACACCACATCGACTTGACTCACGTCGAGCAGTTGAAGCGCAAGCTAGGGCCCTCGCCAAGCGAAGAAGAAGTCTTCAGCGCCTGCCTGCCGTGCGCGCCTTCTCTTCCGCCGGTGAAATGGACTCGCTCTCACCGAGACACGTTCGTCTTCATGTCCCCATCAGACGACATGCGCTTTCTCGGCGCCATGCCGATGGAGGCGGAGAATATTAAGGACTATCCTCCTCCCGGCAACCTCGCCGGCGTCATCGGCCTTGCCGTGGGATTTGGCAGCAACTTCTTGAACGCCATTTACACGGAGAACCGGCTCATCCTCAATAACGGAAGCCATCGGGCTTACGCGCTCCGCGACCTGGGAGTCACCCGCGTTCCCTGTATCGTTCAGCATATTTCGTCGCGCGACGAACTGAACGTCCTGGCGTGCACCGCCGTCACGGACTCCCCCAACTTTTTCCTGCAAGAGCCGCGGCCCATGATGCTCAAGGACTATTTCGACCCGCGGCTGCGCAAAGTCATGTCCGTTCACCGGCGGTTGCGCCAGGTCACGGTGAAATTCGACGTGGACATAACCTTCGCGCCCGCGCTTTGAAGATGCGCGACAGACGGGCACGACAACTGTTTTTTGCTGAGCGGTTTCGTAGCAAGTTCAGACTTGGGAGGGCAAACGCAACATGGACAAGATCAATTTATTCAAGGATGCATTGCCAGCTTCGCTGTTTCGCCGGTTGGGGCGCGCCGTGCAAGCCGTGGGCACGGAACGGATGGAAAACATGGGCAGTTACAACACCACGTTCTGGTTTCCCATCGGCGCGACGCCCACGAACATCGTAGAGGAGAGTATCAGCAAACTGTATGACCTGGTTCGCCCTGGTCCCAAATGCATTGGGATGGAGTGGTGGCTTGGCCGGCTGAAATTTGGCGAAGCCCTTCCCTTCCACACCGATCGCGACCGCAGTCTCAGGCACCTGACCGGGCAAATCGTCCATCCGTTGTGGTCGAGCATCTTGTACCTGAACCGTTTTCCTTCCAGCCCGACAGTTGTCCTGGATCAAGTTTTGAGCCCTGACGGGAAGTCCTGGGTCCCTCCGGTGGCCGAAGCGGGCAGATCGCTCGACGCTGTCCCGAACCACTACGTGGCTTTTCGCGGTGATTTACGCCACGGCGTGGTGGCCAACGGCAATGGAAAAAAACAGTTCGGCCGTCCCAGGAAGAACGACGAGTATCCCGAATTGCGCTTGACCCTGTTGGTCAATTATTGGGACAGGCGTCCGAGCGCGCCAAACTGCCAGGATTACGACGGCACCGTTTATCAGGCTATCCGGAACGAGAGGATTTCCCCTCCGGCAAAATCGCGCCGCCTTTCCGCCGCGTAAAAAAGAGTGAGCGATCAGTTCATGCCCGGCCTCGTAGCTTCCTCGTGTCCCCCGCCAAGCGAGGAATTGACCTCCGCGCCGGTATCTCCAATTCCGGCTCTTTCGGACAACTGGAAAGCCTGGAACGAGTTCGTGGAAGCCACGCCTGAAACTGGATTTATGCAGTCATCCTGGTGGGTGGATTTTCGCAACACCTGCGGATTCGAGAACTTCGGTATCACGCTGAAAGGCGAAAACGGCATTGCCGGCGGCGCAGTGGTCTTGAAATTCTGGTATGCCGAAGACAGTTGCTTCTATTACATTCAGGACGGCCCGGTGCTTCCGTGCGATGACCCGCTCGTCGCCGAAGAAATTTTTGGCGTCATCCTCAATGAGACAGAAGAGCGGCGCGAAACCGAGCCCGGCACCGTCAGCCATCTCCGCATCGAGCCGCGCTGGCTAAGCCTGCCCAGCTTTGTTTCTGGATTTCGCCCGGTCCCGCCGCTTGCCGATCCCTACCTGGAGGCGCGCGACACGCGCTGCATCAATTTGCGCTCTTCGGAAGATGCCATTCTGGCGCAGATGAAGCCCAAAGGCCGGTACAACATTCATGTCGCCCGGAAGCACGGCGTTTCGATCACAGAAGACACATCAGAGCGGGGACTCGCGGATTTTCAAACCATCCACGAAGAAACGGCCGTTCGCCAGGGAATCCAGGCAAAGCCTTGCGATTACTTTCAGACGCTCGTGTCCGTGTTCGCGCCTTCGCGGCACCGCTCGCTCTTCTTCGCCGAATACCAGGGCGTGCGGATTGCCACCGCTTTGGTTGTGTATTTCGGGTCGCGAGCGACGTATTTCTTTGGCGGCTCGCGCGACATTCACCGCCACGTGATGGCCCCGTATCTGCTTCATTTCGAGATCATGCGCAAAGCCAAAGCGCTGGGCCATCAATGGTATGACCTGTGGGGAATCGCTCCGGCCAATCAACCGGACCATCCCTGGCAGAGTTTTACCGCCTTCAAGGCAAAATTCGGCGGAGAGGAAGTGCACCTCGTGCCGACCCTCGATTATGTCTACGACGATGCGGCCTACGATCGTTATGTGGCCCAGGAAAAAAGGCCCAGCACCGCCGTAGTCGAGTCCGACGCCACCTAGCCGCAAGCAATTACAGACAACACTACGCCCATCGAAGTTGCGGCGGGCGGCTCTTAACTCTCGTCCTTGACTGTCAATTGACCGGAACGCGGTCGATCGTTCAAGCCTTGTAGATCGGCGAGCGCAATCGCACGCGAGTGAGCCGGGAGACCAGCGCTTTTCTGTCACCGAATGGCAATTGCCATTCTTTGGCGCGACTGGTCAAGGATTTCATACCGCGAACGACGGCAGAATAAAGCTTACGGGGTACTTGTTTCCCTTCGCTTGCCAATCCGCGCAACACAATGGGCGTGTTCTCTCGTACTTCTCTTGTCAGCCTGCGCCAGGCGCGCTTCGTTTCGGGGTCCATCTTTCCCTCCACTCTGGGCTGTCCCCTCTATTTTAACGCCATCCTTCGCCCCGCGCCAATCAAGAGCTTTGAACGCAGGATTCATCGCTCGGCTAGGCCGCGGACGTAAAATACTTTCTCGGCGGAAACATGCCGCGGCTCAGAAGTTCCTTGCCGCAGCGATGGCGGATTTGCTCCGTCCAGTTCACCCAGCTCGGCTCGCTCAAGCCAAGAAAGTCCGCGCCGTCTCATACGGGGCGAGTCCCAGGTAGTAGAGCCGAAACAGCACCATGCGCGAAGCCCAGTCCGGCCCCTCGAGCGCCGATTTTCCCGCCAGCGCGAAATCCGCCACCCACTCGTTCAACCGTGCGCGGTAATCCGGCCGCCACAGGAATTTCCCCGTGTCCTTCCAGTTCAGCGCGGAAATGCCGCGTTTCGTCTCCAGCACTTCGCGCGCGCCGCGGTAGACTTCCCAGCAGACGTCGAAAGCAAGTTCCGGCTTGACGCTCATCGCCCCTCCGCACTGACCTCGTAACGACTCAGCGAACCACCGTTTGCCGCGAAACTTTTCTCCCAACTCTTCGCCTTCGTGCTCTCACGACCTTCCTGCGAATCGCGCGCCTCAGCTGATACTCCCAGACCGTTCCGAAGTCTTCGCCGCGCAGGATTTTGCTCGAGGCGCGCGGTTGCTTCTCCACTTCGTAGCCGCCGAATTCCGCCTTGCGCAAATGCCGCAATTGGGCAGAAATGCTGGCCGGCGGGTAATGCGTCAGCTTCGCCAATTCATCCAGCGTCAGCCACGTCTCGCATTGCTGCGCGCTCAGCATCACGTGGCAAAGCACGTCGCGCTGCCTTCGCCGCGCAATTCGCAGGAGTTCCCTTCTGTGAGTTTTTCGCATTTTCGTTTTGCCCCCCTTCCCGCCGCGTTTCACTCCTCAGCAGGAAACTCTTCTGTGGTCACGCGCGGTTCGTCGTCGCCGCCCTCATCTTCCGAGCTGTCTGGAGTCCACGCCGTGCGATCCGGATCCTCATAATCCCCTGCACAAGCGCTGCAAGCGCGCAGCCCCAGCGGGCGTGACCCAACGCGGCTTTCCTCAGTACGAACCGCGGCTGGTTCCGCGCCTTCCTGGTTGGTTTTCCAACCAACGACTTTTCCACATTTTTCCACAGAGTATTACCCTCTCGTTATTCTTGACTCTTTTTCCCGAAGTGTTAATGTACGGCTACCGCCTTCCTGGAGGCCCGCGTGAACCATTACAAGACTGAGCCTCCGTGGAAGTTTCTTCTCTCGGCTTCGCGAAACTCGCTGCAGAGCTACGAACTTTCGCGGCTTAGCCATGCCGCCAATCTGCGCAAGGAGATCGGCGCGCTGCTCGACTTGTGGATGGAGGAGAATTCCGCGGCCATGCTGGCGCGCTGGCTGATGGAGCAGCGGGAACGCCCGCAGCAGATTCACGAAGCCGCCATTCCCGGAGAAACTGTCCCGAAAAACGGCGATGCTGCGTCCGATAATTGTTTTGCGGATCGGTCGGTCACGCCGCAGGCAAATCGAGACTCTGCTTGAGGGGAAGGCTATTTTTCGGCGCTCAATCCGTAGTTCGCCGCTAGTTCTGGCGCTCACGAGGCCGCGGTCATTTGGACGTGGAGTTGTGTCCGCCGTGGTGTGCCGCAGCGGCTTCCGCTCAGTTGCTCCAGCGTTCCCCACGAACGCCTCGCCTAACCACGCCTGGCGTCTCCCTCCGAAGTTCTTCGCAGCCCCCGCGTACACGCGCCCTCCTCAGACTTACGTCTTGGCTGCTTTATATCTATTAGAGGACGCTAATTCTGAAGGGCAACGGCGACACTTCGGCCACAGAACGGACACTGCCGAATGGTATGGAAAACTAGTCTAAATTAGACTAGCAAGAAACTACCGTGCGGACACCGCGGTAGGGGCAGGCTCTTTTTCAAGAAGTTGTTCTTTGCGGTAAACAAGAGAATTAATATCGTAGGTCGCCAGTTCGAAGCCATGACCGTGCGTGATGGCATCGGTCGGACACGCTTCCACGCAATAGCCGCAGAAAATACAGCGCGAATAATCGATATTGTACACGCTGGCGTAGCGCTCGCCCGCGGAAATCCGGTTCGCATCCACATTTTCAGCGGCTTCGATATAAATGCAATTCGCCGGGCAGGCCGCCGCGCAGAGAAAGCAGCCAACACACTTCTCCAGACCATTTTCGTCGCGGTGCAGGACGTGGATCCCGCGGTAACGCGGCTGAAAATGTACCGGTTCGAACGGATAATTTTCTGTAACAGTCTTACGAAACATATTTCGGAAGGTTACGCTGAAGCCCTTCACGAGCGCGCCAAACGTCTCGCCCACTTCCCGCAGGATCGATGCCATGGTTTCAGTCTAGCAAAGGGGTTCGGGTCGGGCAAATCTGGCTCACCTAATTATGTTTCTATCCGCGTGACGCCGTCAGGGCTTGAATAATTTGCTTTCCGTGGAAGCGCCCGTTTTCGATAAATATCTCGCCGGTATGCCGCCCTCCGATGACCACGCCAGCCAAATGAATCCCCAGCACATTGCTTTCGAGCGTGTTTGGATCGAGCGCCGGTTTGCAGGTTTCCGGATCGAGCCGCACCCCCAGGCCCTTAATAAACGTGAAGTCCGGATGATAGCCCGTCAACGCGAACACACGTCTCGCGGGCAATCTGCTCTCGCCGGCTCCATTTTCAACTATAACTTCGTCATTTGTGATTCGTCTCACATGCGTCTCGAACATGGCCTTCACTTGGCCGGCCTTGATGCGATTCTCAATGTCCGGCCGCACCCAATACTTAATGGTCGCACCAAGTTCCTTCTTCCGATGCACCAGCGTCACACGTGCGCCGTTTCGATAGAGGTCGAGCGCCGCCTCCGCAGCGGAGTTTTTTCCGCCAATCACGACGACCTCCTGATTCCAATATTCGAAGGGCTCCGTGTAGTAGTGCGATACGTGCGGCAGTTCCTCGCCCGGCACTCCCAGTTTGTTCGGTAAATCGTAATACCCTGTCGCTACGGTAATCTTTTTGCCTCGGTATTTCTGCTCTGTCCCGTTCTCGTTCGTGGCTACAGCCGTGAAGTTTCCGTTCTGGCCATCCACCCGCATGACTCGTTCGTACAACCGCAATTCAAGCGCATAATGTTCCGCCGCCCTCCGGTAGTATTTCAGCGCTTCGACGCGAGTGGGCTTTTCCGCCGCGCAAACCAACGGCAAATCACCGATCTCAAGCAGCTCTGGGGTCGTGAAGAACACCATGTTCACTGGGTATCGAAAGATTGAATTGCAAAGGCAGGCTTTGTCGATGACCAGGGGTCGCATTCCCGCGCGCTTGGCCTCAATCGCCGTGGCAAGGCCGGTCGGCCCAGCACCAATGCAAATAATGTCGTAAACATCCATGCGAATTTCAGTTTGCCGGGAGTTTTTACGAATTGCAAATTGTCGAAGGTCTACTGCTTCGGAGGCATATCCAGGAGTTCGCTAAGTTCCCGCCGAAACGCTTCTAATTCCTTCAATCGCTCTGGCGTCGCCTCCATTTCCTTCTTCTTCCATACAAACACTTCGGCTGAGCCCCGTTTCAGCTTGACGCTGAGATTCCCCTCAACCAAGTACGATGGCGGCGCAAGTAATCTAATCCCGCCGTGCGGAACGGCAGACAAGACGGCCACGCAATCACCCTTCCTCATACACAAAGCACTTTCGTAAGGCGGAATCGCAATCGGGCGAAATCCAGCCTCGAAGAGCCGCTCGATGACCTTCATTTGCTGCGGCGTTAGTTCCTGCATGTTTGCGAGAATGTCTTGGTAGGACGACTTCAGTTCGTCGTCTTTGCCTGCGTTATCAGGCAGCCGTCGAATCAGCCGCCGAGGATCCTTCGAGCTGCGACAGAATTTCGCGTAGCGTTGAAATCAGCTCATCGCGCGAAACGTGGCTCTTCTTAAACTGAATCCGAAACTTAAACGTCTCCGAAGGCGGTTCGAATTGAAAGATGAATGGCTGCGGCCGTTGCGGCCCAGCCTGCTCTTCGCGGCGTTCGCGCCGCGCCTCATCGCGTGTCAACCCGCCCTGCATGATGCGGTGGAACATCTCAACCATTTTCTTGTCGGTGGGCTGGCGCGCAATCTGCAGCAAGAGCGACTTCGAAAGGATCCCGTGCTCGATGCACTTTTTCCGCAGCGAATCAGGGATACTCCGCAGCGACAATGTTTCCGTCACGGAAGATCGCGCCCGACCGATTTTTTTAGCGATATCCTCGTGCGTGTATTCAAACTGCGCGCTCAGCCGGTGCAGCCCGTCCGCTTCCTCAAACGGCGTCAAATCCTTCCGCTGAATATTTTCGATCAGTCCGATTTCGAGCGTCTCCGCGTCATCTGCCGTTTTTTCAATGCAGGGCACTTCCCGCAGGCCCGCCGCGCGCGAAGCATGGTACCGCCGCTCGCCCGAAATAATGTGGAAGCAGTCCTCGCGCGGGACATAGCGTACCAGCAACGGTTCCAGCACGCCCTTTTCGCGAACCGACTCCGTAAGCTCGCGCAGGTCGCCGAGCGCTTTGCGTGGCTGGTCCGGATTCGGGCGAATCTGGTCCACACGAATCATCCGCCCGACCGCCGCGCCGCTGTAACTCGTTAGCGATTCGACGTAGTGTGCGTCATGCCGCATCTTCAGCGTGATGGGTAGCCCGATTCTCTTCGACACGTTGGATTACCTCCCCTGCCAATTTCTTGTACTCGACCGCGCCGGGTGATTTCGGCGCAAACGTCAAAATCGTTTCTTTATACGCAGGGCTCTCTTCCAGCCGCACATTCTTGGTAATTTTTGTCTTGAACAACACTTCGCCGAACACCGATCGAATTTGCCCGTGCGTATCCTTGGAAATATTCGTCCGCCTGTCAAAAAGCGTAATCACCACTCCCAAAACCTTCAGCCCCGGATTGGGGCGCGCGCGGATTCGTTCATAGGTCTCGAGTAAATCGTCCGTCCCCTCGATCGCAAAGTACGCTGCCTGGATAGGCACGAGCAAATGGGTCGAAGCCACCAGCGCATTTACGGTCAGGATTCCCAGCGACGGCGGAGTATCAAGAATAACGTAGTCATAATCTTTCAGCACCGGCGTCATCGCGTCTTTCAATTTGAAGGGGGCATCAAATTGTCCCGCCAGCACCTGTTCCAGTTTTGCAAGTGACAACCGCCCAGGCCCGAGAAACAGCAGCGGATCTTTAGTCGGTTTGATCACCGCAGTCAGAGTCGTGCGGCTGTCGCTCAGCACGTCGAACATGCTCGTCGCAATTTCCCCGGTATCGTAAAACGCGATTGTCGAATTCGCCTGTGGATCGAGATCAATCAGCAGCGTACGCTTGCCGCGATGCGCCAGCGCCGCGGACAAATTGATCGCCGTCGTGGTCTTCCCGACGCCGCCTTTTTGATTCGCAACCGTGATGATGGCAGTCATCTATTTTTGCCTCCGCTCGCGCACAGAAAATCGAGCCGCAGCGATCCGGCAACAGGGTTCCTATATATGGGTGCCGCCTCCAGAAAACCCCCAAGCCCTAGGCTAACTCTACGTTCGCAACCGGATCATTGGCAAGGGAAAAGTGGTCGGACCAGCAGGATTTCAGTGGAAAACGGTAGGCGGGGTTCCGGCTGTAGATGACCGTGATCCGGGAACGCTAGAAGTCCAGGCCCCAAAAATCCGCTAAAGGCTCCTGTAACTCCAGGCCGAGTTCCCACCCCGTCCGGCCTTCATGGCCTCGCCACACCAATACGGCTACGCAAGAAATCTGATTGGTGAGATTCACGAGGCGCAGCTTTTGTCCCAAGTTAAAACCCTGCGGCGCCACGGCGAGGCAGCCCTTCGCTCCAATGTCGACCGTGTAACCCTCCGCGCGCAGATTCCGACCCCCATCGGTCCACTCGACCGCCACAGCCACGCGTGAATTGAGCCGACCGCTCCCGCGGATTTGCCTGAACTGAGGGTTAAAGGTCGCTTGTTCTGAGAGCGCCATCATCTACTCCTCAGTACCCGGGTTCGAGGACAGGGCTCGCGCTGGGGCACCCGATTTATCGTACGCAGTCAAACTTGTTTCGGCTGAGGTCTTCAAACTCAACAATATCTCCACCCTACGAGGCTCCCTCCTCGTGGTCAATGGAACTTCGTATCCAGTACGTTCAACCAGTCACTCCGCCGCGGGCAGCGCCTTCTTTCATCGCTTCCCTCAATTTCGCTCCCCTGAATCCGTTTGCTCGTTTTGGCCGCCCCGCTTACACTCTTTCCTCCGCCATTCGCCCATGCTTGGATTCCAGACTCTTCGCGCCGAATTCCGACCTACGCTGCAGCTCGCGATCCCTCTAGTCCTCGCTGAACTCGGGTGGATGAGTATGGCTATCGTCGACACTATGATGGTTGGCAGGCTTCCCAACAGCGCCACGGCCATCGCTGCCGTCAGCCTGGGAGGCATTCTCGTTCATGTGCTGGCTTTCTTCGGCGGTGGACTTCTCATCGGTCTGGACACGCTTGTGTCGCAAGCCTTTGGAGCAGGCCAACGCGAAGATTGCCATCGTTCGCTTCTGCACGGCATTTATCTCAGCCTCGCTCTCACTCCTTTCCTTATGGCGCCGGTCTGGTTCTTCGATCCGCTGCTTCGTTTCGCGCGCATCTCACCGGACATCATTTCCGTGGCCGTGCCCTACTCGAGGGCCATGGCCTGGGGCACGCTGCCACTGTTGCTCTATTTCGCAGTACGGCGTTGCATGCAGGGCATGAACATGGTTCGTCCCATCTCCTTTGCGCTAGTGACCGCCAACATCATCAACGCCGTTGGCAACTGGCTTCTCATCTATGGAAAGCTTGGCGCGCCTGAAATGGGTGCCGTCGGTTCCGGTTGGTCCACCGCCTTCGCCCGCATCTACCTTGCGGCCATCCTCGTCGGCTACTTGCTCTGGTACGACCACAAGCATCGCACCGAATTGCTTCGCACTCCGATTCAGCCGGAACTGGCGCGCATCCGGCGGCTCATTGCACTCGGCTTTCCGGCAGCGCTGCAGATCACGCTGGAAATCGGCGTCTTCGCACTGGTCACGGCGCTCATTGGTCGTCTCGGAGCTGTTTCTCTGGCGGGCCACCAGATCGCTCTGAACACTGTCTCATTCACCTACATGGTGCCGCTCGGCATCTCATCGGCAGCGGCCGTGCGTGTCGGCCAGGCGATTGGCCGGAGGGATCCTTCCGGCGCCGCCTCCGCGGGCGGTAGCGCCATTTTCTTCGGCGCAGGTTTCATGACTCTTGCGGGCATCGTTCTGTTGCTATTTCCACATGCAATCGCGCGCGTCTACACTCCGGACCCTGTTGTGATTAAGAATACGGTGACCCTGCTGGCTGCCGGCGCGGCCTTCCAACTTTTCGACGGCATCCAGACCGTCGCCACCGGCGCTCTCCGCGGAGCGGGCGACACGCGCACGCCCATGTTCTGCCACTTCATTGCCTATTGGATTATTGGTCTTCCGCTGGGCGCCTGGCTGTGCTTTAAGCGCGGATGGGGCGCTTTCGGCCTGTGGGCCGGCCTGAGCCTGGCGCTCATTTTGATCGGTATCGTCTTGCTTTTCGCCTGGCGGCGCACCGTCCGTCGCTTAGTACACGCTGGCTAACTCAAGCTGGCGGGAACATCACTTCAGGATGGAAGATCGCGCGGTTGGCTTACAACGTCTTACATCTTGTAACGGCCGAGGTCCTCATCGGAAAGCCCATCGAGCCAGGTCCGCAGTTGCTCGTTGGTGTTGCGCTCGGTGAAGGCGCTCGATATCTTGGAGTTCTTCAGAACCGCTTCATCCACGAAGATCGGGCAGTCCATGCGCAACGCCAGTGCCAGTGCGTCGCTGGGCCGCGAGTCGATCGTCATCATCTGCCCTTCGCGCTCCACCCAGATCAGCGCGTAAAACGTATCGTCCTTCAGGTCACTCACCACGATTTTCTGCACGCGCACTTCAAGTCCTAGCAGAACATTTTTTAAAAGGTCGTGAGTCATCGGCCGGGGAGTTTGCACTTTCTCGATTTCCAGCGCGATAGCGTTCGCTTCGTAAACGCCTACCCAGATCGGCAGGATCGCCTGCCCCTGCACGTCCTTCAGCACCACAATGGGCATGTTCGTGACGGGATCCATCATCAGGCCGCGGATTTTCATCTCCACTTCCATCGATGCCTCCCTCCGCTAGGTGACGTGCTCTCCCGCCAAACCGTTCGGCGTCGCTCCCGTAACTCGCACCTGCACGTAGGTTCCCAGAAGCTCTCTCCCTTGTGAAGCAAAATTTATCATGCGGTGCGAAGTGCTATACCCCGTCCACTGATTCTCGCGCCGCGATTTTCCGCTGACCAGAACCTCGAAACGCTCCCCTACCAGGAGGGAGTGCTTGGCAGCCTGAATTTCGCGCTGATGGTCCTGCAGAATCGCGAGCCGCCGACCTTTTTCCTCTTCCGAAATCGAATCACTCATCGAAAGCGAAGGGGTATTCGGCCTGGGCGAGTACTTGAACGAAAACATGCTGTCGTACTGCACTTCCTCCAACAAACTGAGGGTCTCCTCGAACTCGGATTCTGTCTCGCCTGGAAAGCCCACAATAATGTCCGTGGTGATCGTGATCGGCTTGCTCGCCTCGCGTATCATGGCGATCTTTTCCAAATACTCTTCGCGCGAATACGTCCGCTGCATTGCGCGCAGCACTCTCGTCGAACCGGACTGTACCGGCAAATGAACGTGGTCGCAGATTTTCGGCTGCTGCTCGATGGCTTCCACAATGTCAGGCGTGAAATCACTTGGGTGTGACGTGGTGAACCGCACGCGCCGAATTCCCTGCACATCCGCCACGGCCAGGAGCAATTCTGAAAAACGCATCTTGCGCGGTGTCGGATCGGCGTACGAATTTACCGTTTGTCCGAGAAGCTGAACCTCCGAATAGCCGAGGTCAGCAACTTGCTTCACTTCCCTGAGAATGGAATCGCTCGCGCGGCTGCGCTCCGGACCGCGCGTGAAAGGCACTACGCAGTATGAGCACGCCTTATCGCAGCCCTCGATAATCGTCAGGTAGGCGCGCCACGGATTGTCCCGCCGCGTCATCTCCGTCTCAAACGTTTCGTCGGTGTCCGTATCCAGCCCGGTAACGCGCTGATTCCCTGCTTCCAGTTTCGCGAGCATCTCCGGCAGCTTGCGATAACTTGCCGAACCGCAAACCAGACTCACCCACGGCGCGCGCCTGAAGATCTCTTCGCCTTCCTGTTGCGCCACGCAACCCAGCACTCCGATGACCTTGCCTTCGCTCTGCTTCTCCCGGTATTCACCCAGCCGCGAAAACACTTTCTGCGCCGCTTTTTCGCGAATACTGCACGTATTGTAGAGGATCAGCGACGCCGCTTCCGGTGTCTCCACCTGTTGGTAGCCGCGCGAGAGCAGCAGCCCCGCGACCTTTTCCGAGTCGTGGTCGTTCATCTGGCAGCCAAACGTTTCGAGGAAAAATGTTCCCCGCTGCCTCGCAGCCACACCGGGAAATACGTCGGAATAAGACGTCTGCCCTGTCAGTCTTTCCAATTCGATGTCGAACGGTTTGCCCATGCCCAATTCGCAGTTTAACATACCTGCACTGTTCTGTCGGGCGGCGCTTGCTTTTCAAATTTCGCTGTGCCGCCCTAAGGAACTCGCCGTCGGTTCCGGGCCGCTCTGAACTGAGTAAGTAAGGCACCCGTTGCCCGATAAGCAGCAGATTCAGAAACAGTTGCATCCTATTTGTTGCGTGCTCTGGATGCGTATGCTACGTTTTGAACGCCCAGAAAAAATTTCGTTTCCACTGAGGGGTACGTCATTTTTCTGTTCACCGCAATTTTTGTCACCGATCTCCTTGACATTCTCAAGCAAACCGGCTTGGTTGCGCGCATCGTTCTCCTGCTTCTGCTTTTCTTTTCCGTCGTTTCCTGGGCCATGATCCTGCAGAAGCTGGGGATGTTCGGCCGCATCCGGCGGAAGAGTGACGAATTCCTGCGCATCTTCCGCGCCACGCGCAGCGTCGCGAACCCGCAAGCGCTTGTCATGGTGCCTTCGCCGTTCGCCAGCGTCTATGCGGCAGGCTATCGCGAGTTGCAAAGCCAGGTCGGCGGTGTTTCCAGCAACCCGCACCCGCCAAGGCTCAAGAGTTTGCAGGCGGTAACCGTCAGCATGCAGCTTGCTTCCGCCGAAGAAGTTCGCCGCGTCGAAAAGGGAATGTCCTGGCTCGCCACCACGGGTGCGGTCTCGCCCTTCATTGGCCTCTTCGGAACCGTTTGGGGCATCATTGATGCCTTTTCCGGCCTCGGCAGCGCCGGTGCCGCCAGCCTTCGTGCCGTCGCGCCCGGTATCGCCGAAGCGCTCGTGACCACCGCGGCGGGCTTGTTCGCCGCGATTCCGGCGGTCATTTTCTATAACCATTTTTTGCAAAATATCCGTGATCTCGCTCAGCGCTTGGATACCTTTTCATTGGAAGTGACCGCGCTGATTGAAAAAGCCATGAATTAGATTTTCGCGGCCGCCCCAACCGGCCGCCTTGGTAAAATGGGAACATGCCGCAACTCTCCAAATCGACGCAAACTTCGCTCTCCGAAATCAATATGGTCCCGTTTGTGGACGTGGTGCTGGTGCTGCTCATCATCTTTATGATTACCGCCCCCATCCTGCAATCGGGAATCGAAGTCGACGTCCCCAAGACGCGCACGGTGAAAGATATCAGCCAGGATCGTCTCGTCGTCACCCTCGACAAGTCGCAGCGCGTCTATCTGGGCAATGACCCCGTCAGTATTCACGAACTTGGGGCCAGGATTCATGCGCAACTGAAGAGCACGCAGCGCAGCGTCTTCTTGCGGTGTGATGAAACCGTGCCCTTCGGAGCGTTTGCCTCCGTCATCGATGCCTTGCGCCAATCCGGCATCAATAACATCAGCATCGTTACGGAACCCCTCACCGAGCGTGCGCGGACGAGATAGAAATGACCAGTGCCGTCGCCAATGCGAACGATTTCAATCTCAAAAGTTACCTCTTCTACTCGGTCGTGTTTCATGCCCTGTTAACCGTGGCGGTGGTTGGCGCTTCCTTTCTCGAGCGTCGCGGCGACACGTGGGGCGGAGTCGGGGGCAAACTTGGCGGAACGAAAGTCAACCTGGTTACTTCCGCCGGCATTCCCATGCCCATGGAATCCGTGGTCAAAGAAAGTAAGGCAGTCGACCCCACCAAGGGCCTTCACAAGGAAGAGCCTCCGAAACCGCCCGAGCCGAAAACCGATGCCGAGAAAATCCGAAAATTTGAGAAGGAAAAACCACTTCCTCCTTCGCCTAAGTCCAGAACCCTCGAGAATAAGGCGCCCGTTCACGATAACGACATCAATTATGGCAAAGGTGGCAATCCTGACGTTTCCTCAGGTTATACCCAGAATCCCGGCGCATCCTCGGGTGTCGCCACCATGGGTCAAGGAGGCGGAGACTTTGGCGCTCGTTATCCTTGGTATGTGGATGCGGTCCGTAACAGGGTTCGCCAAGCCTGGGATCAGACCACCATTGATCCGGCCGTACGGGCGGCCCGCCGCGCCCATGCAGTGGTGACATTCAGAATCAGCACGAATGGCACCATTTCTAATATTCGCATGTCCCAAAGCGGCGGCAACTCATCCATGGACAATTCGGCTCTGAGGGCCCTGCAGAGCATTGACTCGTTCCGCGCGCTCCCCAACGATTACATGGGGTCCTACGTGGACGTGACCTTTGATTTCGATCTCTCGCTGATGCAGTAGCAAGGCTGTCTTTCTGGAACTACGTGTTTCAAATCTCTGGGGGGTGCATGTGCTGAATCTTGGGAACTTTACGAGGCCGCTGCTCTTCGCCGCGGCTATCCTGCTCGTAGCACACTCTGCTGCGGCCCAGGACCGCATCAGAATTGCCACTGGGCTCGGTGAAGCGAAGCCGCGCATAGCCATCGCGGATTTCGCAGCCCGCTCTGATGCCGCCAAGTCCCACGCCGCCCTTTTTACCCAGGTCGTTCGCGACGATCTCGAATACAGTGGCATCTTTGAACTTGCAAGCCCCAGTTTTTATCCCACGCAACCCCCTACCGTGCCCGCCGAACTGAAACCAGCCATTTGGATGGATCCCCCCACCAACGCCAATTTCCTTGGCTTCGGCAATCTCACCGAGTCCACCGCCGAAGTTGCCATCGAAGCCTGGCTCTATGACGTCCGCAATCCTTCTTCGCCGGCAGTCGTTGGAAAAGTCTATCGCGGCGCTCCCACCGATCTTCAAGTCCGAAAATTTGCACACCAGTTTGCCGACGAAATCATCGCCAAGCTCTCTGGAGGTCTCCCCGGCGTCGCCGGAACGCAAATCGCCTTTGTTAGCTCGCGCGGTGGCCCCAAGGAAATCTGGGTCATGGATTATGACGGCTCCAACCAGCGTCAGTTGACCAACCTGAAGTCCATTGCCCTCACGCCTCGCTGGTCACCCGACGCATCGCGCATCGCTTTCACTTGTTTTGCTCCGTCTATGGGCCTCACCAGCGCACAGATTTGCATGTATTCGATAGACACTGGCAAACTCGTTTCCTTTCCACGTTTTCGCGGTACCAATATCACGCCCGCATGGTCTCCCGACGGCACGCAGATTATTTTTTCTTCTTCTATGCAAGGCAACCCCGAGCTCTACGTCTCGGACATCAACGGCGGCCGCCCAAAACGCCTGACCATATCCAACGGCGCAAACATGTCCCCGAGCTGGAATCCGAAAACCGGCCAAACCATCGCGTTCGTCAGCGATCGAGGTGGTACGCCCCAGCTCTACCTGATGAATTCCGACGGCACCAGCACAGCCAAACTGGACCTTCCGGACAAGGGTTACGTCATCGACCCCGCCTGGCACCCCAGTGGCCAGTTGCTGGCTTTCAGTTGGCGTCGTCCCAATGATAACTACGACCTCTACATCATGGACGCCGCTACCCGCCAGCTTGTAGAGTTGACGCGGGACCAGGGCCGCAATGAACGTCCCAGTTGGGCTCCAGACGGCCGCCACCTTGTCTTTGAATCCACTCGCGGCGGCACACGGCAGATCTGGACTATGCTCGCTGATGGGTCTCAAGCGCGCCAGCTAACCACCAGCGGCCACAACGAATCGCCCAATTGGTCGCCAAAGTGAAAACTTTTTTGGAACCAGACCGCCCTGCCCATGCATCACACATAGGCACGGCGTTTTGCGTCGGTGCTCTCTTGCGACCACTGGTGTTTACTTTTGCGCGAAATCCCAGGCAAGCATTTTGGGGCTATGTATAATATATCGTGATACGAGATATTACCCGGACCCAGCCCGCTGGTGGTACCATGTTGGCCCTGGTGGGACATTCACGGGATCTTATAGTCCAGGAGGATAAGCATGTACTCGGTTTCACGCTCGCTCTACCGCGCCGGTTTCCTCGTCGCGCTCGCCGCCGCTGCCCTTACCGTTGGTTGCGGCAAGAAAACCGTCGCGCCGCCGCCAACGCCGCCGGCGCCCGCACCGGCGCCCGCGCGTCCCACGGTAACCTTGCAGGCTAGCCCGTCTTCCGTCAATGCAGGTGAATCGTCCACTTTGAGCTGGAATTCCACGGACGCTACGCAACTCTCCATCGATCCAGGAGTTGGCGCCGTGCCGGCTCAGGGCACAGCCAAG
>Ga0209239_1000015_pt1 | contig 107670 bp, 91 predicted proteins | sample GraSoi013_2_20cm_FD_185824 | JGI IMG/M metagenome (GOLD analysis project Ga0209239, IMG submission 185824) | Grasslands soil microbial communities from the Angelo Coastal Reserve, California, USA - Sample 10_02_2013_2_20cm (SPAdes) (version 2) | ecosystem: Environmental > Terrestrial > Soil >...
TCTTGCACGTCTCTCCCCCTTAACAAGTCTCGGAACCTCCTCCGTGTGGAGTGGGCTCCGGTTTACCACGTTAAGGGGTGGGGAAAATTCAACCGGCACTATGGGGATTTTTGCACCGGCGCTGACACACCCACCCTAATAACCGTTCGATGTTCATTTTCGACCATTCACTGCAAATCGCTTAGCCAAACCTTACTCCCATGCTATCCTTCCGCGTGTTCGTCGCTCTCCATCCTCACCGATTCGTTTCCCCGCCTCCGCGTGATCTCTGTGGACGGCGTCTACCCCGCCCCTGTCGGGGCGTCGTGGTTCACCAAGAGAAGATCATCCGAGTCGGCCTTGTTGATCGTCGTACCCCTGCACATTCACTCATTGGCCGGAGCTTGCGAACTCGAAGATCCCGGCCCTGCCGGGACTGGCTGGGTATCTCTTCCAACGCTTCCCCTTCAACCTTCAATCGAAGATCTCGACCCTGTCAGGACTGTCGACTGTCAACCTCCTTTGCGCCGCTCCCCCACGTTCACAGCTCGCTGCCCGCCCCTGCCTTAAGCCCTTTATCTGCAACACTTATGGGATCCCCTCGTATGTGTTGCAAACAAAAGACTTACAGGAAAGCTAAACCCTTTAGATGCAACACTTACACAAAACGCAGGGGGAGGGTCAAGTTATTGTTAACTAGAAAGCCCGACGGGCTGTTGATCTGGGGGCAAGGCTGCAGCCATCGCCATGCGCACGCGCTCGTTCAAAATGTCCCTCTCTTCCAGGGAATACTTGGAAGCATCGATCGGTTCGAGAAATTCCACGACAATTTCGCCGGGATGAATCACCAGCGAGTTTTTTTCCATGATGCGGTGAGCGTCCGAGCATGCCATCGGAACAATCGGCACTCCCGCCTTGATGGCCATCATCACCGCGCCCTTCTTGAATTCCTGCAGGCGGCCGTCAGGGCTGCGCGTGCCTTCCGGGTAAATCAAGAACGATTGCCCGGCCTTGAGCGCCTCGGTGGCTTTCTCCACACTAGCAACGGCCGCGTCGCGAGCACTTCGATTGACAGGAATAAAATGGGCCGACCGAAAAGCCTGCCCCACGATGGGCCACTTGAAGAGCGATTCTTTCAGCAAAATCGCAATCCGGCGAGGGATGGCGCCCACAACCGCGGGAGCGTCAGCGGAACTTGTATGATTCGCGGCAAACAGGCACACGCCCGGAGGGATGTGCTCCAAGCCTTTCACGCGAACTTTCACGCCAACGGCGCGGACAAAAAACATTACGCCCTTCACACCCGCCCAATAAATCGGATCGGGATTGCGCGTGATGAAGGTGTAGATGAGCAGCGGCGGCCCAACGGCCAGAATGTACAGGGACAAAAAAACGCCGATGAAAAGAGTGCGCAGCATAGGCAGGCAAACTTTCTCGAATCCCGCGGCGCCGGTCAAGCGAATCGTGGAACGGCCAGGACTTTAGCGAACACCGACGGCACTGGTTTCGCCGCGAAGCATTCCCTCTCGAATGTGCCGCGCCTTTTCGTTGGCGTGGGGATCCTCGCCCACCACGTAAAGAGTCTCCTTGATTTCGCCGAGCCTGAATTCGATTGCAATCTCCTTGTCCTCGCGCCGAATCCGTAGCCTCAGCAAATCGCCCGGCTTCTGTTCTTGGAGCCAGCGATCCACCCTCCTAGGCACTTCGCCACCATTCCAGTTCACTATCACGTCACCAGCTTGCAAGCCCGCCTTGGCTCCAGCGCTTTCCGGATCAACTCTGCTTACGACGAAAGGGCCGTTCGGTTCGCGCTCCACGAAAAAACCAAGCGTCGGTCGAGGTCGTTCCACAGTGCGCAAAGCCAAACCCACCAGCGTAAGAATTTGCTGATAAGGAAACGGCTCCGCGCCCGCCACGTATTTTTCGAAGAATTCCTCGAAAGAGCCGCCGGCGATTTTTTCCGCTGTCAGCCGAACATCCAGGCTGTCTCGATACGTTTTTCCCTGCTTTGCAAAATTCGTATTGAGCGAGCGCATCACATCGTCCAAACTTTTGTCGTTGCCGGTGCGGTCGCGAATGAGAATATCCAGCAAGTCTCCTAACACCTGACCTTTGGTGTAATACGAAACGCTGTATTCCGGCTGATTGTAGAGCGGATATTTTTCCAGCCAGGCATCCAGGCTGGACTGCTCCGCGCTCTGCCACCGATTGGCCGCGCGGCCTTCCAGTTCGCTGATTTGCTCGCTGAGGTCCGCGTAAAACTGCTCCTTGCTCCAGATGCCGCTGCGAACCAGGGTGAACGAACCGTAGGTATTCGTCACGCCTTCCGCAAACCACAAAGCGCGCGTGTATTGCTCCTTCGAATCGTCCACGGGTTCCAGTGACGCCGGGCGGATGCGCTTCACGTTCCAAAGGTGAAAAAACTCATGCGCCGCGACGCTCGGCAAATATTCATCAGAATAGGCGCCAATGGCCGTCGAGTTTGCGTGTTCCATTCCACCGCCACCGGCGCCTTTGCCAATGTGGAGAATAAACATGTAGCGTTCGAACGGCGCTCCGTCCATAAGCTTTAATTCGTACTTGCAAATCCGCCTCAAATCCTCCTCGACCTGTTTCTTACTCCAGTTTTCTCCGTGAATCACGACCCAAATCCCGGGTTTAATTCCGGACAACTGAAACATCTCGAACTTCCCTGCTTCGATGGGTGCATCGACGAGAGCATCGTAATTCGCCGCATCGCCACCGAAACTTCGAAAACTGCCCGCCCAGTCAATACGTTGAATTGACGCGCCGGCTGCTTTCCATTCTTGGGGGACGTCCGGCATCACAAAGTGGACAGCCTCGCCACGCCGCTCCGGCACGTACATGAGAATCATCGCCGGATTGATGAAGGCATGCTCGGAATTCAATTGTGAGGCGAAAGGGCCAACCTCGTCCCAATACGTCGCGTACGAAATCTTGATCGTTCCGGTTCCCTTAATGCGCCACGTTTGCTTGTCCAGCTTTTCGACGAACACCTTCTGAGAACCGGCCATAGCCTCCACTTCCTGCAGGTGACTGCTGAAATCGCGGATCTGGTAGAGCGCATTCCACGCGGCCATTCGAACAGTGACTTCGCCGGTCACATCAGGAATAGCCATCGTTACATGAAAGAGGTGCCGCTCGGGATGATCCAGGAGAACCGTATATTGAATTGTTGCTCGCGCCGAAGCACCGAACGTCAGGACAAGTAAGAAACAAACGGCAGCGCGAATCAGCAGCCTGCCCCGGGCGGAGGAAAAGCTCACCGAGTTTTCGCCTCGCCCGCAGGTTGAGCAACGACGCCAAGTTTCTTCAACACTTTTTCGCACAAGCCGTCAAAGCTGCCGTTGGACATGATGAGGAGAAGATCGCCGGGCTTGGATTCAGCCCCAAGATAGTCTGCGATGGAGTCGGAACTTGGAAGGACGCGGGCATCTTTACCGAGCGCACGCACACTTTCCGCAACGGTCTCAGGGTCCAGGCGATTCTCTCCACCAAGTTGCTGGGCCCGGAAAACGCCGCCGAGAATGACGCGGTCGCCAAGAGCAAGCGACTTCGGCAACGCATCCTGAAACACTTTGCGGCGCATGGAGTTTGACCGCGGTTCGAGAATGGCCCAGAGACGGCGCCCAGGCCAGCGGCCGCGCGCGGCTTCGATAGTGGCCTTTACCGCTGTGGGATGGTGCGCGAAATCATCGACCACCAATACTCCTCCGATTTCACCCCGCACATCCATTCGACGCTTGACACTGCGAAACGTCGCCAGAGCCTTGGCAATATCTGCGGCTGAAATGCCGCGTCCCTGGGCAACGATAAGCGCAGCCATGGCATTCAAGACGTTGTGGCGTCCCGTGGCGGTCAGCGCAAATTCGCCAAAGTGTTTACCACGCTGGGCGATGCGAAACCGCATCATTTCGCCATCGATCGAGAAGCCGCTCGCGACCCAATCATTCGCATCGTTGAAACCGTACGTTTCCACCGGACAAAAAGCCTTCTCGGCAGCCCGCCGCAAGGCCGGGCCCGATTCTTCCACGTCGCCCCAAATGACCACGCGACCACGCCGGGGAACAAGATTCACCAAGCGGCGGAAAGCCAACTGGTAGGTTTCGAAATCAGGATAAATGTCGGCATGATCGTATTCGAGCGACGTGATAATCAAATCATCGGGATGGTAGTGGAAAAACTTTGGCCCGCGGTCCCAGAAAGCAGTTTCATACTCGTCGCCTTCCAGAATAAACTCTTCGCCGCTGCCAAGTCCGTAACTCTTGCCGAAGTTCTCCGCGACGCCGCCCACGAGAAAATTGGGCTTCTTTCCCGCCGTGTGAAAAATCCAAGCGAGCATCGCCGTCGTGGTGGTCTTTCCGTGCGTACCGCTGACGACGATGGAATGTTTCTCCGGAAGAAAGACTTCTTCGAGAATTTCTGGCATCGAGCGATAGGGAATCTTGCGGTCAAGCACTTCTTCCAGCTCCGGATTTCCTCGCGCAATGATATTTCCGATCACTACCAGGTCCGGCGCCGGCTGCAAGTGCACGGCATCAAAAGTATGAAAAAACGAAATACCGAGGCTTTCCAGCAGCGTTGACGCTGGCGGGTAAACTCCGGAATCCGAACCGGTCACGCGAAAGCCGCGCTCGCGCAGCATTCCGGCCAGAGGGGCCATCGCCGATCCGCCGATTCCAATCACATGCACATGTTTTGATTCGCTCAAGCCACCACCGCCGATTCCAGGAATTCGAGCTTGCCTTCTCCATCTGCGTCCAGGCGCGCCTTGATGCCCAGCGGAATTGTCAGCATGGGCCGCATCGTATGCCCGATGGGAGCACCGAAAACGATCGGGACGCCCAGCGGCCGCAGAATCCGGGCACAGACCTCCTTTACCGTAGGGGCGCCGGCGACTGCCGGGTCGCTCTCCGGAAAGTCACCCAACACAAACCCGCGAACTCCCTCCAGTTTTCCAGCTTGCTTCAAATGCATAAGCACGCGGTCTACCTGGTAGGGCCGCATGGCGCGGTCCTCAAGAACCAGGATCGAATCCCTGGTGTCTAACTCCCACGGCGTTCCGATAGTGGCTTCGAGCAGCGTCATGCATCCGCCTAACACTCTGCCCATGGATTGACCCGCGAGGACAGGTTCACCCTTTAACCGCAACTTCCAACCGCCTTCCGTTCTACCCACAGCTTGAAGGAAGGAGTTTTCATCATAGCCCTTGCGAGCGCCAGGACCCGCGTTGAGCCCGCCAACTACCATGGGGCCGTAAAACGTGATCCAGTTGCACCGCTGCCAGAGAAAAATCTGCAGCGTGGTGAGGTCACTGAATCCAATCACGCTCTTGAGATTGGCAAGACTTTTCTCCAGTTCGAATTCCAGCAGGTAATTCGAACCATAGCCGCCGCGCAGCGCCACAAGCCCGTCAACCTGCTCGGAATTCAGCGTCCCAAGAAAACTATTGGCACGCTCCAAGGGTGGACCGGCAAAGTAGCCCTCCGCTTTGGTGTCTTGATTCGCAACTACCTGAAAACCGTGGCGCTTCAATTCCGCAAGCCCGGCGATCATCTCGACAGACTCCGCAGGAGACGCCGGAGCAAACACTCCCAGGCGTGAACCTGCGGCCAGCGCCTTGGGTTTACGCGGAGTCCCGTTATTACTGCTCATTCGTGATGGCCCTCGACTGGAATGACTTCGGTGACCACGCCCTGGCGATTGAGCTGGGAGACAATCTTTTCCTGCTGGCTGTGGCTGACGTCGGATTCAAATTCGACAATGGAGCTCCCTCCCGCCATGGAAACGCGGAAGTGCTGCATGGGAATTTCATGCCTGCCATCAGACGCTGGATTTCCGTGGCGACACTCTCCGCATGGCTGGCAGTGACGCGGAAAACCATGTTTCGGCACTTCAAATGGAATCGCCGTGCAGCCCAGCCGATGCAGACTAAGCCAAAAAGCACGAGGCCAGTACCATAAACCGCCACGGCGTAGAGACCTCCGCCAGCGGCCATGCCGATGGCAGCCTCCACGAATACCGTCGCGGCCGTCGTCATTCCGACGACGCCGCCCGCCTCCCTCAAGATCGCGCCCGCGCCCAGAAAACCGATGCCCTGCACAATGTTCGAAGCGATTCGCGTGCTTCCCGTATCGCCAAAACGGTGCGCGATCTCGCCTGATAAAATCGTGAAGAGGGCGGTCGCCAAACAAACAAAAAGGCTGGTGCGAACACCGGCGGGCCGCCGATTCAGATCGCGTTCAATGCCAATGACCGCGCCGAGCACGGCAGCTACGGTCAGCCGCAGAAATATTTCATGAACAGAAAGCATCGCCAGCGGTACCCACTGCCCGCCTGAGCAAAATATTATCTTTTTTAGAGTTTGAATTGCGTCAATTTCGCAAAATGGCGTGCCCTGGCGTGTATCTCGCTACGCTTCAAGTGACGCAGCCGGTCCAGGCCAAATTGTTCCACCGCAAAGCTGCCGAGCACGGAACCGAAGACCATCGCGCGGCGGAGTGCCGCGTCATTCTTATCGCCGTTTCCAGCTAGGTAGCCCATAAAACCGCCGGCAAAGCTGTCGCCGGCGCCGGTGGGATCGTGCGGCTCTTCCAGCGGAAACGCCGGCACGCAGAAAACGCCGCGCTTGTCCACCATCATGGCCCCGTACTCTCCGCGCTTTACGATCAGCGTTGTGGGTCCCATCTTGAAGATATGCTTGGCTGCGCGCAGCAAATTATGCTCGTTGGAAAGCTCGCGCGTTTCCGAATCGTTAATCATTAAGATATCCACGTACTTCAGCGTTTCGCGCAGCTCCTCATTCGATCGCTCGATCCAGTAGTTCATGGTATCCAGCGCGGCGATTTTGGGGCGCTTCTTCACCTGGTGAAGAACGTCCCGCTGCAAATCCGGTGCAATGTTGGCAAGAAAGACGAATTTGGAGTCGCGATATTTCTCTGGCAAACGTGGCTTGAATTCCGCGAATACATTCAGTTCGGTTGTCAGCGTGACTCGTTCGTTGAGGTTCTGGGAATAACGCCCCGCCCAGAAAAACGTTTTCCCTTTGGCGCGCTCTAACCCATCGATATCGATGGTTCTGCCACGAAAGATCCGCGCGTCCACTTCGGTAAAGTCGTCACCCACGATCCCCACAAGGTTTACGTGGGTAAAGAAACTGGCCGCCACGGCGAAATAGGTGGCCGCGCCGCCAAGCGCGCGCTCCACCTTTCCATAAGGGCTTTCCAAAGCGTCAAATGCAACGGAACCCACGACAAGTAAGGACACAATATGCTCCTAAGAAATATATTTTCCAATGATGGCGGCGAGCCGCTTCTTTGTCGCTTTGGGGACAAGCTTCAAATCCGTAACCAGCGCATGCTGCAAAACCGATCCGCATTTGCAGGACCTGCCCGCGGGCAGCTCACGAACCGCGGTTCGCAACACTCTCTGCGCATTTTCGGCGTTTTGATTCAACGTGGCGATGATCTGCGACGCGGTAACCGACTCGTGTTCCGGGTGCCAGCAGTCGTAATCAGTGATCATGGCAATCGTCGCGTAACAAATTTCCGCCTCGCGTGCCAATCGCGCTTCCGTCACGTTAGTCATGCCAATCACGTCGAAATGAAGCTGTCGGTGCGCTTCCGCTTCCGCCAGCGTGGAGAATTGCGGTCCTTCGATGCAAATGTACGTTCCGCGGCGATGAACCAAGACAGCTTCATGCATGCAGGCATCCGCCAGAACACCTGATAACTGGCCACAGGTCGGGTGCGCAAAGGCCACGTGAACAACGATTCCTTCTCCAAAGAAGGTGGATTTGCGACTCTTCGTGCGGTCAAAGAACTGGTCTGGCACGAGAAATTCCCCCGGGCGCAGATCTTCCTTCAGCGAGCCGACTGCGCTCACCGAAATGATGCGTTCCACGCCCAATAGCTTCATCGCGTAGACATTGGCGCGATAGTTGATTTCGCCGGGAAGGATACGATGCCCGCGGCCGTGGCGTGCCAGAAAGGCCACGCGCTTCCCTTCCAGAGTGCCAAGCACGATGCCATCGGAAGTTTCACCGAACGGCGTCTTCACACGAATCTCACGCGCGTTCGTCAGTCCGCCCATCGCATAGAGCCCACTGCCGCCAATGATTCCTATTGTCGCCTTGGCTGCGGATTTTGCGCTCTTCGACTTTTTGGCCTTCCTTGTCGCCATCTCTCTCCTTTAGCCGTGAAGGCCGCTCTTCTTGAGGATTTCGTTCACCGCCGAGAACGGATCCTTTTTGCGGTCCGCTACCTCCGCCGCAAGTTCCGCAAGCCGCGCCTCTCCACCTGCTCCGCCCAAGGCCCGTTCAAGTAAGCGAGACTCCAGTAGTTCGATCAAGCGGTTTTTCCAATGCTCGATGTGTTTCCGTTGCCGTTGGCCGCTCGATTCAAAATGCTTTTGAAATTTCGCGACCGTCTCAGCCAACTCTTCGATGCCTTTGTTCTCCGTTGCCACCGCGCGCACAATCGGAGGATGCCAGCCGTCGCGCGGCATCACCAGGGAGAGCATGGCCATCAATTGTTGCTCCAAGCGGTCCGCGCCTTCGCGATCCGCTTTGTTCAATACAAAAATGTCGCCAATCTCCATGAGCCCGGCCTTCATGTTCTGGATGTCGTCGCCGAGCCCCGGCACCAGCATTACCAGCACACAATCCGCCAGCCGCACGATGTCAATTTCATCCTGACCAACGCCGACGGTCTCGATCAGTACTTGCTTTTTCCCTGCCGCATCCAGGAGCAACGCCACTTCCGCCGTCGCCCGGGCGAGGCCGCCGAGAAATCCGCGCGTCGCCATCGAACGGATAAACGTGCCCGCATCGCCCGCGTGCCCCTGCATGCGAACGCGGTCACCGAGAATGGCGCCGCCCGAATACGGGCTCGTCGGATCGACAGCAATCACGCCCACTTCTTCTTTCCTCTTGCGGTGATACGCCGCCAGCCGGTCAACGAGCGTGCTCTTCCCCGTTCCCGGTGCGCCGGTCACTCCCGTTAGATACGCCTGACCCGTATACGGAAAGAGCAACCGGAGCAGCGCCTCGGCTTCGGGCTGATGATTTTCGATCGCCGTGATGGCGCGCGACACCGCACGTACGTCGCCCGCGCGCACGCTTTCCGCCCACTTCTCAACGGGCAGAGCCATACTCTTCCTGTGGGGGCTTCTCGGGAGCCAGGCGCATTTCGTTATTATTTCTTGCCAAGAAGCTGGCGGGCAATCACCAATTTCTGGATTTCGCTGGTGCCCTCGCCGATGGTGCAGAGCTTCACGTCGCGGTAATACTTCTCCGCGGGATAATCCTTGATGAAGCCATAGCCGCCGTGAATTTGAACGCACTCATTGGCCACTTGCACGGCGATTTCGCTGGCAAAGAGTTTCGCCATGCTCGATTCACGCGTGAAGCGCACGTCCTTTTTGTCCGCCAGCCACGCCGCTTGATAGACAAGCAGCCGCGCTGCTTCCACCTGTGTGGCCATGTCCGCCAGTTTAAATTGCACCGATTGAAAGTCGCTAATCGGCTGGCCAAATTGTTTCCGCTGCTTTGCGTACTTTGTGGCCGCTTCGAGCGCGCCTTGGGCCATGCCCAACGCCAGCGCCGCAATCGAAATACGTCCTCCATCCAAAATTTTCAGGCTGCCGGTGAATCCTTCGCCCTCCGCCCCAAGCAAATTCTCTTGCGGCACGCAGCAGTCGTTGAAAATCACTTCGGAGGTATCGCTCGCGCGCATTCCAAGTTTGTTTTCTTTTTTCCCGGGACGAAACCCCTTCATTCCTTTTTCCAGTACGAAGGCGCTGATTCCGTGTGAGCCGTTCGATTTGTCCGTGACCGCCATGGCCACGCAATAATCGGCGTAGTGGCCGTTGGTGGTGAAAGTTTTCGCGCCGTTGAGCACCCAATGATTGCCGACGCGCACCGCGGTCGTCCGCGTCCCGCCTGCGTCCGAACCTGCCTCCGGCTCGGTCAGCGACCACGCGCCAATGGCTTTCCCGGATGCCAGCGGCACAAGATACTTCTTCTTCTGCGTCTCGGTGCCGAACTTGAAAATGTGGTTGGAGCACAGTGAATTGTGTGCGGCCACAATCAATCCTACCGAGCCGTCCACTCGCGCCAGCTCTTCAATCGCGACAGCGTATTCGATGTAACCGAGTCCCGCCCCGCCGTACTGTTCCGGAAAGATCACGCCGAGCAGGCCCATTTCCGCGAGCTTCGGCATGATCTCCATCGGAAAATGGGACGCTTCATCCCACTCCATCACGTGCGGAGCAATCTCGCCCTCGGAGAATTCCCGCACACTGCGGCGAAGTTGCTGCTGTTCTTCAGTGAAACTGAATTCCACGGTCTCCTCAGCAGTCCATTGCGGTTGGCAATAAACAGACAAACTTTTGCTTATTTTATGATTCTACATGAGCGCGGCTACCAGCCCACGGCGTAATGGTTGGCTTTGTTCTCTTCGTCAAGCCAGGTTTTCAGCGGGGCGAAATAGTCCACCAGCGCGGAGGCATCCATCTGCTTCTCCCCTGTCAATGCCTCCAGGGCTTCCGGCCAAGGCTTGCTCTGCCCCATTGTCAGCATCTTGTTCAACTTCTCTCCGGCGGCTTTGTTTCCGTAGATCGAGCAGCCATGCAATGGTCCGCTGTAGCCCGCCTCGCGGCAAAGGGCGCGTTGAAACTGGAATTGCAAAATACGCGCCAGGAAATATCGCATGTAAGGCGTATTCGACGGCACATGGTATTTGGCGCCGGCATCAAAATCAGCTTCCGTGCGCTCCACGGGCGGCACAATGCCCTGATACTTTCTTCGCAGTTCCCACCATGCTTTGTTGTAATTCTCCGGGTTCACTTGCCCTGCAAAGACTTCCCAGCGCCACTTGTCCACCAGCAAGCCAAACGGCAGGAATGCGATTTTCTCCAGCGCCTGTTGCAGCAGATAGTCGGTATCGCCGGACGCCGGCGGCACCGCGTCGATCAACCCAATCTTCTTTAAATACTCAGGCGTGACGGAAAGCGCGATCGTGTCACCCACGGCTTCATGAAACCCGTCGTTCGCGCTGTTCTGGAAAAGCGGAGGCTGCGCGCTGTACGCCCGCTGATAAAAGTTATGCCCCAGTTCGTGATGGATGACGCGGAAATCCTCTTCGGTGATCTGGATGCACACCTTGACGCGCAAGTCGTCCTTCGAATCGATGTCCCAGGCGCTCGCATGGCACACCACGTCGCGATCGGCGGGCTTCGTGAAAAGGGATCGCTCCCAGAACGTCTTTGGCAGCGGCGCAAAGCCGAGCGAAGTAAAAAACGCCTCGCCGTAACGCACCATCCCCCTCGCATCCGTCTTTCGCTCCTGCAAAATCTTCGTCAGGTCGTAGCTCTGCGCAGGCTTTGGCGAATCCATCAGCGAATAAACGTTGTTCCACTCCTGGCTCCAAATATTTCCCAGCAAGTGCGCTGGAATCGGCCCGCTAGCGGGCACGATCTCATTTCCATATTTTTTTCGCAATTGCCCGCGCACATAGGCATGGAGCGATTCATACAACGGGCGCAATTGTTCCCATAGCCGGTCCGTCTCTTTTGTAAGCTCATCGGGCGGCATGTCGTAATTCGAACGCCACAACGCGCCCGCATCCGCGAATCCCAGCTCCCGCGATCCTTTGTTTCCCAGTTCCACCATTCGCGCGTAACGCTGCCGCATCGGCGCGCCCACCGCATGCCAGCCAACCCACGCGCGCTTTAATTCCTCCGGCTCGCGGCTCGTAGCCATTAGCTTGCCGACCGCTGTAACATCCATGCACTTCGCGGCGTCTCCGCTGGGACACCACTTCCCTTTTCCGTAGTCACCGTCCAGCGACGCCAGCACCTGCGCCAATTCTTTCTGCTCTTTCGGGTCCGCAGGAGCGGGAAATCCCGAAGCCAGCTTCAGCAGCAACATCTTTCGCGCCATCTCCGGCGGCAGCGTGAGCTTGTCAAATTCATGCGCTTTCTTGGACATTTCCGCGCTAAAAGTATTCAGCTCCTGATTGGCCTCTGCCGCGATCTGCTCCGTATCCTCGGTAATGAAGTTTTCTTCCACCCACGACGCCCTTTGCGACTTGTTCGTCAGATCGAAGTAGCGGCTTTCTACGTCTTCAAGAAACCTTTGCGCGCCGGCCACCGTTGGAGGATTTTTCTTTTCCAATAGTTTCGCCAACTGCGGATTCTGCGACGCTGCGGAGCCAGCAAATATCAGCACTGCCAGCGCACAACCAACAATCGTCACTCGCTTAGTGTCCCGCCCTTTCATGCCCCCGCCTTTTGCGTCCTTGCGACGACCTCCTTCAACACCACGAGCGCTCGTTCGATCCCCGCCTTGTCTACGTCGCAGTGCGTAACGACCCGCACCGAATGCAGCGCTGTATCCTGCGCCCACACGCCGTGCGGATGAAGCGCGTCGCACAACTCCACCGCCGTTTTTCCTGTCTTCGAGCAATCAAAAATCACAATGTTCGAGCGGACTTTCTTCGGATCGATGCTAAGCCCCGGAATTTCCGCGATTCCTTCCGCCAGCCGTTTGGCATTTTCGTGGTCGATGTGCAACCGCGCGGGGGACTTCTCCAGGGCGATCAAGCCCGCCGCTGCGATCACCCCCGCCTGCCGCATGCCGCCGCCGAACATTTTCCGGTAGATGCGTGCCTTCTCCATGAATACCTTCGTCCCCGCAATCATCGATCCCACCGGCGCGCCCAACCCCTTCGACAGACAAAACATCACCGAATCCACTTTTCGCGTCATCACCGCTACGTGGTCCCCCAGCGCCGTCGCCGCATTAAAAATTCGCGCCCCATCCAGATGCACCTTCAACCCCATCTTATGCGCATGATCGCAAATCTCTTCCACCTGCGCCGTCGGATAAACCGTCCCGCCAGCCATGTTGTTCGTATTTTCCAGACACACCAGCGCCGTCTGCGAATCGTAATAAATCTTTGGCCGTATGACCGCTTCGATCTCCTTCCACGTCAGAATCCCGTCTTCTCCTCGCGCCACTCGCGGCATGCAGCCCGCAATCGCCGACATCGACGCCAACTCATACAAATTCACGTGGCTTCGCTCTTCGCAAATCACTTCATTGCCATGATGCGTCCACACTTTGATAGCGATGAGATTCCCCATGCACCCCGTGGGCACAAACAGCGCCGCCTCTTTCCCAAAGATCTCCGCCGCCCGCTTTTCCAACCGATTAACCGTCGGATCCTCTCCGTAAACGTCGTCGCCGACTTCCGCCTCCGCCATGGCGCGCCGCATCTCGGGCGTGGGCCGCGTCACCGTGTCGCTCCGCAGGTCCACCACTCCTTCCGGAATCTTCCCCGCCTCCGCCACCTGATCTGGATCCACTCTCTGATTCCCCTTCGCCACCGTATAACTCATGTTCTTCCCTTCTTCCTGCTGTCTGTGAACTCAACGCAAGCGCTTTCGCACAAATTTTGTGAGCGCCTCCCATGCGGCGTCTGCCTTCTCAAAAGCAGCAGTCTCCTTATCCCTCAATGCAATCACGCGTTTCCATTTCGCTCCGTCGTCGGCCGCAGTCCAGTGATACCTGGCGAATGCTTCCTGATAGTTTTTAGACGACTTCTTCAACACCGCCCTGGCTTTCTCCCACTTCTTGATCATTTTTTCGATCCTCTTTTGGTCAGTTTCCACGCCTCAGTTCTCCTTTCTGCTCCAGAAAAATCGGGTCTGTTCCTCGAACGGCAGGTCTGATTCCTCCCCCACCATTGGCCAATTTGGGTAAAATCTTCGAATCAGAAATGACGATAGCCTCCCCCAGTTCTGCTCCTGGAAGAACATGGCAATGCAAAGTAGCCGAGGTAGTCCCAGCACCCTGTTTATGCGATAGGCTTCGATGTTGCTCTTCATCGGATAAGTCGCCATTAGAGACCGCCGAAGCTTCTCACCTCATCAACTCCACAAACACCTCATTCGAAATGCTCAGCTTCTCCGGAGTGAGCCGCACGACACTGCCCTGTCGCTCCACCAAGCCTGCCGCCGCCAGCGGATCAAATCTTTCCATCACCGTCACACCATATTCCTGCTCAATCCGCGCAAGGTCGATCCCATCCAACTGCCGCAACCCAAGAAACAGTTCTTCTTCCAGCGCGCTATCCGCCGTCAGCTTTTCCTGCTGTTCCACCGGCAATCGCCCGCTCTGCACTGCAGCCACATAAGCCGCGGCATCGTGTGCATTCGCCCACCGCTGCGTCCCTGAAAACGAGTGCGCTCCCGCCCCAAATCCCAGATAAGGTTCCCGCCGCCAGTATTTCAAGTTGTGCCGCGATTCAAATCCCTGCTTCGCCCAGTTTGAAATCTCGTAGTGATGGTAACCGGCCGCCCCCAGCGCCTTCTGCGCCATCTCATAAAACTCCGCCATTTCATCTTCGCTCGGCACGGCCCCCGCGCTGTACCTGCCTCCGCCCTGCAGCAATTCCTTGCCGAGCCGGCTGCCCTCATCAATCTCCAGTAAATAAACCGAGACGTGCTCCGGCGCCAGCCCCGCCAATTCTTCCAGTGATCGCCGCCAGCTATCTTTCGTCTGGTGCGGCAACCCCGCAATCAAATCAAAGCTGACATTCCCGATACCCGCCTCGCGCAGAATCGGCACCGCCCGGTAAATATCCGCCCGCCGGTGCATCCGCCCCGCCGCGATCAATTCCTTGTCCGCAAACGACTGCAACCCAAAGCTCACCCGGTTGATTCCCGCGCGCACCCAAGCCGCCGCCTTCTCAGCCTCAACCGTCTCCGGGTCCGCCTCCAGCGTCACTTCCTCAAGACTCCCCGCGAACGTTTCCCGGATCGCATCTAAAATGTTTTGCAAATGGGCAGGATCAAGCAGGCTCGGCGTCCCCCCACCAATGTAAACCGTGTCCAGTACGGCTTCGTGGCACCGCCACTCTTGGCTGTGCGCTTTTTCTGCCAAGTCCTCACCTACCCCCGCCGCCCGCAACAGATCCCGATGCTCCCGTATCTCCCGGCAAACCGCCTCAACATACGGCGCAAACCTGCTGCTGGCCACCACTCCTGTATGAAAATTACAGTAGGTACACTTCGTCTGGCAGAACGGCACCTGCACGTAAATCCCAAGCTTCCTCATCGCACAAAAACTCTAGCACACCCCTGCCCGAATCTAGGCACGCCCAAGACAATGGATAGGAAAATCCTACGGCGAGACTCTCTCGGCAAAGAAGCAGACATCCCGAATACCCGTCTTGCTGATTTCGTCCAGAACCCGTTGGATACCGCCATACCTTGCGCGAGCATCGGCACGGACATAAACCTTCCGATCCGCTCCATTCTTAATGCTCTCTCGGATCCGATCCGGCAGTTCGTCCACTGCGATCAGAGTATTGCGATAGAAAATTCTGCCGTCCCGCGCAACGCTAACGACTTGAGCGTCTTCTCTTACAGCCATGGGCATCGCGCTGGCGTACCGACTTCGCGGTAGCTCCGGGCCCGAGCTGTGGAGCGGTTATTGCCTTCGCTGTGCCGGTACGGCCCCGCCGCTGGAACCAGCCGGTCCAGTGCGCCTTCAACATCGCGCGCGACGTCCGGGTCCGCGCATTCATTGATGGTGATCGCCGCCGTGGTATGCGGCACGCACAAATAGCAAATGCCGTTACTCACGCCGGACGACGCGACAACTTTCTGCACTTGTGCAGTCACATCCACAAGCTGTGTCCGACGGACCGTTTTCACGCTCAGCGTTTGCAAGGAATCCTCTCCCCCGGGCGCAGGATTCTAGCATGCGGCAATTAAAAGCGCGGCGGAGGCGTCTTTCGTAGGCGCGCAGCATGCTGCGCCCTGTCTGGCGAAAAATAGCGCAAAATGTCATTCCGAGCGCAGCGAGGAATCTGCTTTTTCTTTATTGCCAATGAGGATTCACAAACTACGGAACCTGAATGATAAAGTGATGCCCGATTTTCTTCCCCGTCGAATGTTTTTGCAACTCGCTCAGCCCGCCCGCTCCCCAGCGGGCCAGGAACGGCAGCAGGCACAGTTCCCGCTCCTGTGGACCTTTGTGTGGATACAAAAGCGATTCCAGGTAGCGCTCATGCTCGGAGAGCAACCCGGTTTTCTGGTCCTGCGCGCGGCCCGCTTTGCGGCGCAACTTATCGATGTGATATTCGATTCTCTTCCGCGCGCGTTCAACTGTCCCCTTTAGCGTTGGGTCGAGCTTCTGGATCTGCTTGCCAAGCTCCGTCAGCATCTTGGCGATTTGCTTCTGGTTGCGCTCGAAAGTTTTCGACAAAGAACCTGGAACCGATTGCCGCTCCATTTTGTGCCGCAAGCCCTGCGACCCAGCCCAGACGTCTTCAACGCTCAATCCATAGCGTCTCAAAAGTTTGTCGGCTTTCGCGTCCACCAGCGTGAATCCCGCCCGCGGCAGGATCACCGGCATCCTTCCGAGAAGGTGCCGGTACACAACCTCCGACTGCGCGAAATAGGCGATCTCCGCCGGGCCCGCAATATACGCCGCTGTGGGCAGCAGGTAATCCTGCACCACGGGCCGAAAGAGCGCATTAGGACTGAATTTCTCCGGCTCGATGTGCGTCTTGTGCACCAGCTCCTCGCGCTCCCAAGTTTTCTCGCCGGATTGAAATTTGCCTGCGCTGCCGGTCACAACGTGCCGTCCGACTTCATCCATGCGGAAGAGCAACGTGCTCCGCGCCGTCACTTTCACCTGCGCATCAAACCCTGCGCGGTCCAAATCTTTTCCGCGCTGAAGAAGTTTTTCGTTCAGCCCATCGCGCTCCGCAAGCGCGTGCTGGTAAAGCGGCGCCGCCACCTTATGCAGACCGTCGTCGAGCGGGTCCATCAAGACCAAGCCGTGCTGCGCGAAAAGGCGCGCAAAAAGCTTGCCGAAGGCGCTGCCGTACGTTTCTTCCGGCCTGTAACTCTCCACCAGGTATTGCGCGAGCAAGTCGCTGCCCTGGTTCGCCAGCAACTCCGCGGCTTCCCGGACAAGAGGCTCGATCTGTGCGCCGAGCGGAATCTGTCCCACTGGCCGCGCTGTCTCCGTCATTTGGGGCAATTCAAAACGCGTTAGTTTCCCCTTGTCGAACCAGGTTGTGTGCCGGACCTCGTCGAGATCGTGGTCTTCCGTCGCCATCCAAAACACCGGCACCGCCGGAGTTCCGCCGCGCGTCAACTCCTCTGCGATCTGAATGGCGGTCAGCGCCTTATAAACGGAATACGACGGCCCGCTGAATAGCCCCACTTGCTGTCCGGAGACAACGGCCACGGCGCCCTTTTCAAGCCGGTCCAAGTTGGACTGCGTTTCCGGCCCTGCTCCAAGCGCGATGTTTTGTCTGCGAAGAACGGAGATCACTTCTGCTCGCCTGTCATCTGGATACTCCAGCTTTCGTGTTGCGCGAGTCACGGCAGTCAAGGCGGGCGGATGAAAGTAGAATGACTTCACCTTTTCAAAGTGATCCAGATATTCAAGAAAGAGCTTCGGTTGATGAGGAACCTGGCGGAAGGCAAGGGGGCGACAATCCATGAGCGGTTAGATGAACCTCGCAAGAAAACGTCTCATCAATTCAGCCTGATTGCTTGAAATTACGCCCTTACGGCGGCTGGTTCAAGCGTTTGCAGGAGTTCCGTAAGGCGTTTCTTTTGTTCAGAGTGCAGGGGGAGAAGCGGCAAACGAGGATTTCCGCCGCGGTAGCCTCGCTGGTCCATGGCATGCTTTACGCCGGCAATACTCAACTCGGAAACGATCAGTTTTGAGGCGCGCGCCAGAATCGATTGCAGCTCCCGTGCTCTTTCGTTGTGACCTTGGCGGAACAGCTCGAAAAGCGCCACGCACTTTTCGGGAAGCGCGCACGCTAGTGCCAGAATTGCTCCCCGCGCACCAATCGCCAGCGATGGATACACTGTTGCCGCGGAACCAACCAACACGTGAAACGCAGAAGGAGTCGCTGCGATCGTTTCTCCGACGCCCTGCACATTTCCAGAACTGTCTTTGATACCGATAATGTTGGGATGCTCGGCGAGTTTGGCTACCTCCGCAGCAGCCAGCGCGATACCGGTGAATTGCGGAATCGAATAGAGCATGACTGGAATGCGAGATTCATCGGCCACACGCCGGTAATGCGCGATCAACACTTCTGGCTTGTACGCAGGTTTGTAGTAGTAGGGCGTCTTTACCAGCGCCGCGTCATAGCCAAGTTCTGCCGCGCGCTTTGTGCGTTCAATCGTTTCTGCGGTCGATTCCGCGCCCGCGCCGGCAAACAGCGTTTTTCCTTTTGCCGCCGTCTCCTTCACCGTGACAAGAATTCCGTCCATCTCTGCCCGAGTGAGCAGCACGGATTCCCCCGTGGAACCCAAAGCGACATATCCCGCGAGATCGGTCTGGTTATAGCGGTGAACATTGTGCTTCAGGTCGGAAAGGGAAACCGATCCGTCTTGCGCGTATGGCGTGGTTAGTGCGGCAAAAACTCCGGAAAGAATCACGGCTCAATCTCCCGACGCAGGCACGCCGGACGCGGCAGCCCGTCCGCGATGCAAATCTTGCAACGCGGCGACTTCTATTCCCTGCTCGAGCAGTGCACGAATTCCTCGGGCGGCGGCGTGCGCGGCGGCGAGCGTGGTAATACACGGAATATTGTAACGGATGGCCGCCCGCCGGATCGATTTTTCGTCGTAGAACGATTCGCGGCCAAGGGGCGTGTTAATCACCAGATCGATCTTGCCCGTTTTCACCAGGTCCACGATGTTCGGACGGCCTTCGTTCACTTTGAATACCGATTCGGCTTCGATGCCGGCGGATTCCAGCGCGGCGGCTGTTCCGCGCGTAGCCATCAGCCGAAAGCCCAGTGACGAAAGTTCCTTTCCCAGAGTTCCAAGCTGTTTCTTGTCGCGATCGTTCACGCTAAGGAACACCGTGCCTTTGCGTGGCAAGCGCTGCCCCGCCGCAAGCTGAGCCTTCGCAAACGCTTGTCCGTACGAAGTCGAAATCCCCATGACTTCGCCGGTAGAACGCATTTCTGGACCAAGAATCGTATCCACGCCGCGAAACTTATTGAACGGAAAGACCGGCGACTTCACGGAATAGAATTCGTGCACCGCGATTTCCGCAACGCCGTTGTGCCGCACGATTGGAAGATTCATGTCTGCTAATTTTTTCCCGGTCATCAAACGCGCTGCGACCTTTGCGAGCGGCACTCCAGTCGCCTTGCTCACAAATGGAACCGTGCGGGAAGCGCGTGGATTCACTTCCAAAACGTATACCGTATCGCGCTGGATCGCGTACTGCACGTTCATGAGCCCGACCACTTTCAAAGCCAGCGCGAGACGTTTCGTATATTCGCGGATATGTTCGAGGATTGCGGGCGACAAACTCACGGGCGGAAGCACGCAGGAAGAATCTCCGGAATGCACTCCGGCTTCTTCGATGTGCTCCATAATCCCGCCGAGAACGACGTCCGTTCCATCGGCCAGCGCATCCACATCGATTTCCGTGGCTTCCTCGAGGAATTGATCGATCAGCACGGGCCGCGCGGGCCCCATCAGCGCAGCCTGCGCGACGTAATCCTGCACCGTGTTCACGTCGTACGCGATCACCATGGCCCGGCCGCCAAGCACGTAGCTGGGCCGCACCAGCACCGGTAAACCAATTTCTCCCGCCACGCGAGCCGCTTCCTCGGGCACCAACGCCGTGGCGTTGCGTGGCTGCGGGATTTTCAGCTCGTCGAGCAGACGCCCGAAGCGCCGGCGGTCTTCCGCGAGATCAATCGATTCCGGCGCTGTGCCGATAATCGGTACACCATTGCGCTTCAACTCCAGCGCAAGATTCAAAGGCGTTTGCCCGCCGAATTGAACGATCACTCCTTGCGGTTTCTCGCGTTCAACAATGGCGAGCACGTCTTCCAATGTAAGCGGTTCAAAATAGAGGCGGTCGGACGTGTCGTAGTCTGTCGAGACCGTTTCCGGATTGCAATTCACCATGATGGTTTCGAAACCATCCTCGCGCAGCGCGAACGAAGCGTGGCAGCAGCAATAATCGAATTCGATTCCTTGGCCGATGCGATTCGGGCCGCTGCCCAAAATCATGACCTTGGGCCGCGCCTGGGGGTCGGATTCGTCCTCGTCCTCGTACGTGGAATACAGGTACGGCGTGAACGACTCGAATTCCGCGGCGCAGGTATCGACGCGTTTGAAAACAGGAGTAACGCCGTAGCGCGCGCGCTGCAACCGCACGGAAGCGGACGTCGTTCTCCAAATTTGCGCCAATTGTTCATCACTGGTTCCGTGGCGCTTCGCCTCGCGCAACAGTTCCTTCGAAGCGGTCTCCACGGTCACTGCCGCCGCTCGCCGGTTCATGGCCGTCAATTCCTGTATCTGCTGGATGAACCAGGGATCGATCTTCGTCAGCTCGCAGATTTCTTGCGCCGGCAGGCCGTGATCCATGGCGGTCAGCAGCCAGTGGATGCGATCCGGCCGGGGCGTTGCCAACTTTTCGCGCAGCAGTGAATGCGGCGCTTCCGAAGGGGCCCGCCACGGGGTGCTCGGCTCCAGCGAACGAATTCCCTTCTGCAGCGCTTCTTTGAAAGTCCGGCCGATGGCCATGACTTCGCCAACGGATTTCATCTGCGTTCCGAGAGTGCTGTCCGCGCCGGGAAACTTTTCAAATTGCCACTTGGGAATTTTCACCACGACGTAATCAATGGTCGGTTCGAAGCACGCCGGCGTTTTTTTCGTGATGTCATTGGGAATTTCATCCAGAGACATTCCCACGGCCAGCCGCGCCGCGATTTTTGCAATCGGGAAGCCGGTGGCCTTGCTGGCCAGCGCCGAACTGCGCGACACGCGCGGATTCATTTCAATGACGACCATACGGCCATTTTCGGGGTTCACGGCGAACTGCACGTTCGAGCCGCCGGTTTCTACGCCGACTTCGCGGATAATCGCAGCCGAAGCGTCGCGCATGCGCTGAAATTCTTTGTCCGTCAGCGTCTGCGCGGGAGCCACGGTAATCGAATCGCCGGTGTGGACGCCCATGGGGTCGAAATTTTCTATGGTACAGATGACCACGAAGTTGTCGCGGAAATCGCGCATCACTTCGAGTTCGTATTCTTTCCAGCCGAGCACGGATTCTTCAACCAGCGCTTCATGCACCGGGCTCATGTCCAGAGCGTGCGCGATGGCCTCGCCAAATTCTTCCTTGTTGTAGGCGATGGAGCCGCCAGTGCCGCCGAGCGTGAACGACGGGCGAATCACCAGCGGAAATCCCAGTTGATCGCAAAGCCGCAACGCGTCCTTCGCGTTGTTCACCAGGGCGGACGCAGGCACTTCCAAACCGATTTTGCGGCAGGCGTCCTTGAACCACAGCCGGTCTTCCGCAACCTTGATGGCGCGCAAGGAGGCGCCGATCATTTCCACTTTGTATTTTTCGAGGACGCCGCTTTCGGAAAGTTCGACGGCTAGATTCAGCGCTGTTTGTCCGCCGACGGTCGGCAACAACGCATCGGGTTTTTCTTTCGCGATGATTTCCTCGAGATAATCCTTCGTTAGCGGCTCGATGTAGGTGCGATGCGCGAGTTCCGGGTCGGTCATGATGGTGGCGGGATTCGAATTGACCAGCACCACCTTGTATCCTTCGGCACACAGCGCCTTGCACGCCTGCGCACCGGAATAGTCGAATTCGCAGGCCTGGCCGATGATGATCGGCCCCGACCCGATAATCAAAATCTTTTTGATGTCTTTCCGCTTCGGCATTAGTCCGTATCTTTCTACTTAACCGCAAATAGCATCGTTATCGCGGCACCGTACAGTAGCGTCACAGCTATCACAACTGGCTTGCGCCATGTTTTTCTGCGACGAGAAAGCTTTCCCTCCAGTTCAAAGTATGGATATAGAAATGGCAAGGTTCTTGTGAAAAGGTTTGCTGATGCTATGAGAGTCACAGCAAACAGAACAAAGATTGCAAGTAGCTGAAGTCCGTTCAACGGTATGTTCCAGCGAAAACTGCTAGTCAGCCTGGCAAGCTTATATTCGATTACTGCACAGAAAAAGAACGTGAGCCAAATGAAGAATGGCATCCAGTGGTACACCAGATTACGAATCGGTTCTTTACTGCTCTGCACCAAGACCCGCAGCTTTTCATAAGCGTCATTGACCCAGGCACTGTCCGGTCCCTGAACTAAAATTCGGTTAATATTGTGATCTAGGAAGTCATTGACCTGTGTATTCGCCTTGAGGTTAAGATTCAGAATCTCACCCAGCGGCCCTGCAGACTCGACGATCACATTCACCGGATCAGGTGGAATATCTTTATACTCAAAGTCGTTGTACAGGAATTGCATGTTGCCATGGGGCGACAGAAACGTGTATTTGTCGCCGAAGGTGGGTCGAATCAGGTCTCGATATGACTCGTTTGCAACGTACTGTTCCACATTCGCAGGCTGCGCCGCTGCATTCTGTCCCACGACGAAGGGCATCATCTGTTGCGCCTGGAGATTCGCCTGCTGCATCCTCTCCCTAAGAACGACACTTACCCTCGCTTCGGCAAGTTTGTGAAACATTCCAGAAATCGTTTCCGCCGTTTCGGGGCTGATAACGACCGCAGGCATCTTTATTATTCGCTCATACTTCGTCATTGACAGATTCCGCCGCGAGACGCTTGCACATGAGCGCGAGAGTGGTTCATCGCCGCGAGCTCCCGGGTTGGGCGAATTCCTTCATCAAATCGGTGAACTGCGTGAACAGATAGTGCGAATCGTGCGGCCCGGGCGACGCTTCCGGATGGTATTGCACGCTGAAGAGCGGCAGCGATTTGTGGCGCATGCCCTCATTGGTGTGATCGTTCAAATTGATGTGCGTAATTTCGACTTTACTGGAAGGCAGGGATTCCGGGTCGACACAAAAACCGTGATTCTGCGCGGTGATTTCGACTTGTTCCGTTAGCAGGTTTTTTACCGGATGGTTCGAACCATGATGGCCAAATTTCAGCTTGAATGTCTTTCCGCCCAACGCCAGCCCGCAAACCTGATGCCCAAGGCAAATCCCGAAAATGGGGACGTGCCCGACCATTTTGCGAACGTTTTCGACCGCGTATCCCATAGGTTCCGGATCGCCTGGCCCGTTCGAGAGGAAGACGCCGTCCGGCTTCATCGCCAGAACGTCTTCTGCAGAAGTTTGCGCAGGCACGACGTAGACTTCGCAATTGTGGTCCACAAGCAGCCGCAAAATGTTTTGCTTAATTCCGTAGTCATAAGCGACGACGCGGTGTTTCCGCGTTTCCGCCTGTGCGTCGGATTCGCCCATTTGTTCCGACCAGGGCGAGACGGCGACTTCGACGGAGCCTTTATCCCACCCGTACGGTTTCCCACAGGTGACGCGGCCGGCGAGCTCCTGCCCCACCATACTCGGCAATTGTTTGGCTTCGAAAACCAATTGGTCGGCAGGCGTTCCGTCCGTCGCGACAATGCCGCGCAGCGCGCCGATGTTGCGAATGTGGCGCACGAGCGCGCGTGTATCGATGTCCCAGATCACGGGAATCTTGTGCCGGTTCAAGTACAATTGCGCGGTTTCCGCCGAACGCCAGTTGGAAGAGACCTGCGAAAATTCCCGCACGATCAGCGATTCGATGTAAGGGCGGGAGGATTCTTCGTCTTCGAGGTTGGCGCCGACATTTCCGATGTGCGGATACGTCAAACAGACGATCTGACCGGCGTAGCTGGGGTCGGTGAAAACTTCCTGGTAACCGGTGAGGCTGGTATTGAAAACGACTTCGCCGCCGCGGCGCGTAATCGCGCCCGCCGCGCGGCCGTTAAAGACGCGCCCGTCTTCCAGCGCGAGTGTCGCGGGTCGGTGCTGAACCTCGGTCAGTGGGGCCTCCCATTTTTCTCATCAAGCTGTGCCATTCACTTTGTATCGGAGTCGGTCGTCGAGAGCGAGCCGAAATGATCGACCGGCCAATAGGCAAATACGGCGCGCCCATAAATGTACCGGCTCTCGACCGGGCCGAAAACGCGCGAATCGTTGGAGCTGATGCGATGATCTCCCATGACGAAGTAGCTGTCCTTCGGAACGCGCACCAGCGCAAAATCGCTCAGGTCCTCGTATTGAGACGGAACATAAGGCTCGGGCACAAGTTTCCCGTCGACGTATACAGCGCCCTGGCGGATTTCCACTGTTTCGCCCGGCAAACCGATCACGCGCTTAATGAAGGACTTCGAGCGATCGAGCGGATACCAAAACACGACCACATCGCCGCGCTCGATGGGCTCGAACCTGTAAACGAATTTGTTGATGAAAATGCGTTCCTGGTCGGAGAGCAGCGGAGCCATGCTGGTGCCTTCGACTTTTACCGGCTGATACAAGAAAACGATGATCACCAATGCGAGGCCGATAGCGATCAGGAGGTCGCGCGTCCAGACGCGAATCTCGTTGCGCAGGGAGTGCGCAGGCGCGGGCCGCCCGGTGGCGTTCAATTCTGAGCGGTCACTTCTCACGCCGGGAGTCAATTGGCTAGCAGTCGCAAGGGAGGATGATGCCGGAGCTGGGGTCTCCGGTGATGTCGAGGTCGCGGGCTGTTTCTCGTCCTGTCTTTCCATTTTGAGGCGCCTTGTATTTATAGCATGGCCATTGCGACCCGCGCCAGATGCGATTTACCGCTTCGTGTCGGAGGGGGAAGCCTGCCGTGTTTCTGTCCTCTTATTGAGATTCGTTGAGCCGCCGGCTCGTTGCTCTGCGATATCGAGTACTGAGCGAACTGCGAAAAGGGTTTGGGAGGCTGGCCCAGCCTAAGTTTAGTCGTCACCAAGGGCAAAGTTCAGAGAGGCTAGCGCGGTGACGACGGCGGTTTCGGTACGCAGAATCCTGCGGCCGAGGGACGCTTCGCTAAACCCCGCCTTGCAAGCGGAGGCAAACTCTGCTTCGGTCCAGCCGCCTTCTGGGCCGATTGCCAGCACTGCGCTGGCCGCCCGCTGGCCTTGCAGAACTCTTCGCAAGGACGAGGCAGTTGTCCGCTCGGAAAGCATCACGCGCAAACCTTCTTTGTGGGAAGCGAAAGCGATTTCCGGCTTCGCCAGACCGTCCAGCACGGGCATGCTGAGGCGTCGCGATTGCTGCGAAGCTTCGAGCAGGATCTTCTTCCAGCGCTCCGCTCGTTTTGCTGCCGCGACGAGCATGGCTTTCTCGCTGCGCTCCGCGGCGAGCGGCACGATCGCGCCCACTCCGAGCTCAGTGGCCTTTTCGAGCGCCCACTCGAACGCGTCAAATTTCACTACGGCCAACAGCAGGGTGACATTCAAGTTGGATTGGACGGCGGGCAGCTCCTCAAGCAGCGCGAATTGCACGCGATCGCGGGTGACGCTTTCGATTCGACTGAGCCACACTTTTTGGCCATCGCTCAGCTCATAAAGCTGGCCGGCCTGGGCGCGCAACACGCGGCCCAAATGGTGCGCGGCGTCACCTTCCATGACGGCGGTCTTACCCGCAAATTGGTCCACGAAAAATCGTCTTCGCACGTGGGGATTCTATCTTAGGTAAAGGTATGCCTGCTCGTAGAGAACAGAAAAAAATAACGCGGAGACGCGGAGAGCGATGTAGCTCAGGCCTTCAGGCCTGAGGATTTTCCACGACGGAGCGTCCCGATTGAGGATCGAAGAAGCCTCACCCCTAAAGGGGTGAGCTACAACGCTAGCCGAAGATATCTTTGACTTTGTCGAAGATCGAGGAATTGCGGTCGGCGGGCTTGTTTTCCACTTTGAGAGTGGCGCCGAGCTGCTCGATCAATTTGCGCTGATCGCGGGTGAGCTTGATTGGCGTCAGCACGCGGACGTGATAATACAAATCACCTTTGCCGCCGCCGCGCGGATCGGCCAATCCTCGGCCTTTGATGCGAAACACGGCGCCGCTCTGCGTGCCTTCTGGAATTTTCAGCTTCTCTTCTCCGTTCAGTCCCGGCACTTGCAGTTCGGTGCCCAGGGTCGCTTGAGTGATGCTCAGAGGAATCGTGCAATACAAGTCCGCTCCGCGCCGTTCGAAGAACGGATGCTCTTTGACTTCAAGCACGACGTATAGATCGCCGGCTGGCCCTCCGTTCGGCCCGGGTTCGCCCTCGCCAGCGACACGCAGGCGCGTTCCCGTGTCCACGCCAGGCGGAATCCGCAGCTCGATGGTCTTTTCTCGCTCAAGCCGTCCCTGACCGCGGCACTCCGGGCAACGCTCCTTCACAATCTGTCCCGCGCCCTGGCACGCCGGGCACGTGCGCGTAATGGTGAAGAATCCTTGTTGATACCCCAACTGCCCGCGGCCACCGCAGGTTTGGCAAGCTTGAACGCCGGTGCCTTTTTTCGCGCCTGTGCCGTTGCAAGCCTCGCAGTATTCCTGGCGGGGCAGCTTGATCTTGGTGGTCACTCCCGCGGAGGCTTCCTCGAAGGTGAGCGACATGTCATAGCGCAGATCGGCTCCGCGCTGTGCTCGGCCACGCCCACGGCGGCTGCCGCCCCCTCCGAACAAATCCTCGAAGCCGAAAAAATCTCCGAAAATGTCGTGGAAATCCTGGAAGACGGTGCTGTCGAAACCCTGACCGGCGCCTGCGCTGGAAAGTCCCGCGTGGCCGTAGGTGTCGTAGATTTGCCGCTTCTGAGCGTCGCTCAGCACGCTATAGGCTTCGGTGCACTCGCGGAACTTCACTTCCGCCTCGGCTTTGTTTTCAGGATTGCGGTCCGGATGCCACTTCAGCGCCGCCTTGCGGTAGGCAGATTTGATTTCGTCGACCGCTGCCGTTCGCGTAACGCCCAAGACTTCGTAGTAATCCCTTTGATGTCCCTTGGCCATGGAAACTCTGAATCTCCTTTAGTTCGCTGCTTCTTTCGATGCGGGACTGGGATGCACGGCTACGCGCACCATCGCCGGACGGAGAACGCGTCCATGAAACACATATCCCGGCTGAAAAACCTGCAGAATCGTGCCGTCTTTGTGGTCCGATGTTTCAGCGCGGTCCACGGCCTGGTGTAAGTGCGGATCAAAGGACTTTCCGAGGGGATCGATCCGCTCGACTCCGAGCTTCGTCACACTGTCCAACAGTTGCTTGTAGATGAGCTCAAATCCTTTGCGGTAATTTTCGTATTCGGCCTCGCGATGCGCCGCGAGAGCATGCTCGAATCCGTCGATGACCGGAATGAGCCCTTCGATCACGCGGGCCGTGGCGCGCCGGGAATCTTCAAAACGCTCCTTCTCGACTCGCTTACGGTAATTCTCAAAATCGGCTTGGCGCCGTAGCAGCGTCTGGCGCAGTTCTTCCAGGTCCGCGGTCAGCTTGGCCATCTCTGCATCGGCTTTCGCGGTATCGGCAGCGACGGCCTGAGCTTCCGCGGCCTGTTCCCCGCTCACGCCGCCCACGTCCTTGTCCTTGTCGACATTGAGATTGCTCTTCACTTCTTTGTCGCTCACTTTCTTATTTCTCCTGTGCCAAAACGTTTTCAAGTTTTGCTCAGCGCTTCGCTGAAGAGCTGCGCCACATACGCGACCGCGGTCATGGCGCGCTCATAATGCATGCGCGTCGGCCCTAGCACGCCAAGCGAACCCTGGACAAGGTCGTTCCTGGTGTACGCCGCGCTGATGAGGGCCAAGTTCTCACCAGCTTCGGAGATTTCCTTCACGCCGATTTGCACGTGGACCGGTTCGGGCGTTTCAATGCAGGCATTCAACACCGTCACGAGCCGGTGCTTTTCCTCGATGGCCGCCAGCAAATCGCGCAACTGCGCCTGGTCCACGAATTCCGCTGCACCGATGATCTGCGCCGTGCCTTCGACGTGTACGTGCGTGGCGCCTTCGTCCCCTAGCACAGCAGGATCGCACAACGTCAGAGCGCTTTGCGCCATACCTTCGTAGCGCTCGCGCTCCGTCGCCAGTTTCTGCAAAAGGTCGGCGCGGATGGCTTCCAGCGTCCAGCCGGAATAGTGGCGATTCAAAAAATCCGCAGTCGCGTCGAGTTCCCCCTGGGTGAACAACCGGTTGGGGCGCAGGATTTTGTCCCGCGTGTTTCCGCCGGGCGAAATGAGCACCACGACTACGCGTCCGTCAGGAAGGAGCCACATCCGCGCGTGCTCCAGAACGGTTTTGCCCAAAGGAGGCGACACAATGATGCCAAGGCCGTTTGAAACTTCCGCTAGCACGTGTCCGGCACGTTCGGTAATTTCCGCCGCGCTGGTGGCGCCGCCCATCTCGCGCTGGATCCATTCACGATCCACCGCGGTGATGGTTGCTTGCGAAGCAATCTCTTGCGCAAAAAACCGGTATGCCGCCGCGGTTGGTACCCTGCCGGCCGAAGTATGCGGTTGGTACAGAAAGCCCGCATCCTCCAGGTCGGCCATCACGTTACGAATCGTGGCCGTGCTCAGGGATTCCTCAAACGCTTTGGATATCGCGCGCGAGGAAACAGGTTCACCTGTCTCGATGTACGCGCGGACGATATCCGCCAGAATCTGGCGGTTGCGCCGTTCTTGGAGGGCTGAATTCCTCATAGCAGCACTCTACTCCTAGTGCTAAAGAGTGCTACCTATATTGTAGAAAGCGTGTCAAGCGGGGTCAACGTAAGACACGCTTCTCGGTTCGCGATAAAAAATAGATGAGGCAGGACTTATCCTGCGCCTAACAGCCGCCTCTTTTGCCAATTCCCTAGTTTCGTGACAAAACTAATTGTTGTCGATTTGGGCGCGCTGCAGCTTGTCGGAATAATCGATGTACACCGTTTTCCACTCGGTGAAGAAATCGATCGCAGCAATAGCTGCTTCGCGATGGCCGTTGCCGGTTTGCTTCGTGCCGCCGAAGGGCAGGTGAGTCTCCGCACCAATGGTCGGCGCGTTTACGTAGACAATGCCGGTGTACAGATCGCGCGTGGCCTGGAAAGCGCGGTTCACGTTGCGCGTGTAGATAGAAGCTGACAACCCGTAGGGCACGCCATTTGCCACGTCAATGGCATCTTCCAAATCGTGGATGGGAATCACGCACACCACCGGCCCAAAAATCTCCTCCTGCGCGATGCGCATATTCGGCCTGCAGTCGCCGAACACCGTCGGCTCGTGGAACCAGCCCTTCGCGTATGCGCCGCCGTCCAAGCGACTTCCGCCGGTCAATAATTTCGCGCCTTCATTTTTCCCGATCTCCACATAGGACATCACCGTTTTCAATTGCGCCTCGTTGATGCACGGCCCCATTTCCGTGGAAGCATCCAGTCCGTCGCCAACCTTCAGGGACTTCACGCGCTCCACAAACCGCGAGATGAACTCGTTGTAGACGCTCTTATGCACCGCGACGCGGCTCGCCGCTGTGCAACGCTGACCCGTGGTGCCAAATCCTCCCCAGACCGCGCCGTCCACCGCCAGGTCCAGGTTCGCATCGTCCATCACGACGATGATGTTCTTTCCGCCCATTTCCAGGCTGCAATGCTTAAAATCGGGAGCGCAGGTTTTCGATATAACGCGCCCCACTTCCGTCGATCCCGTAAAACTGACTACCGGCACGTCGCGGTTCTCCGTCAGCGCAGCGCCAACCGTCGAGCCGCTGCCGCCCACGAGGTTAAGCACGCCGCGCGGCACACCCGCTTCAGTGAGCACTTGCACCAGGTTGTAAACCGATAGCGGCGTATCCTGGGCGGGCTTAATCACCACGGTATTTCCGCTGATCAAAGCGGGCATAATCTTCCAGGAAGGAATCGCCATCGGAAAATTCCATGGAGTGATCATGGCGCACACGCCAACGGACTGGCGCACGCTCATGGCAAACTTGTTGGGCAATTCCGAAGGCGTTGTCTGGCCAAACAGCCTCCGGCCTTCGCCGGCCATGTAATACGTCATGTCGATGGCTTCCTGGACGTCGCCGCGGGTTTCCGCCAGGACCTTGCCCATCTCGCGCGTCATATCCTTCGAGAACTGCTCTTTGCGCTGAACCAGCAGCTCCGCCGCGCGAAACAGGATCTCCGCGCGCTTGGGCGCCGGCACCAGCCGCCACGACTTGTACGCTTCCTTCGCGGCATCCACGGCCGCATCCGCGTCCTCAGCGGTGGAAGACGCAAACATGCCAACCAATTCGTCCGTGTTGGCGGGGTTGCGATTTTCGTAGGCTTTTCCGCTTCGCGATTCCACCCACTCGCCATTGATGAAATTTCTAAATATCCGGGGCGCAACTGCCGTAGCCATACTTCCTCCTCAATGCCTGAAGCTCGCCGCTTTGCTGTTCGTCTGGTCCTCTGTGGACGTGAACGCGAGATACCACTTGCGCGGAGTCTGAATTCTACCGTTGCGCCTTAATGCGGTCAAACGCCGCCCCATCGAATCACATCACGACAAAAATCTACAGATTTGCCTGGAATCCCATTCAGCTTCCATTGTAACTAACCACTACGATGAGACGCCCTGTGTTCAACGGTTGACTTGCCTGCTTCCTCGTGGAGGGTCCCTCTACCTCATCGCGCTTGCGGAGCAGGCCCTGGCTCGTCTGTTCAAGGCCGCGTCTTAGCGCTTTAGCTCGTTTGAGTTGTTTGGAACAACGGTGCAGCCTTTTTAATATAGGCTAAGGTGCGTCTCTTCAGCATCTTATAGGTACTTCACTTTTTACTTGACAAGGCGATTACTAGTCTGTTAGACTCGCGAAGGTAGAGAAGTGCGCCCCGACTCTGCTCGGGGCTTTTTCTTTTTTGGACGCGGCAGCCTTGCTGCCGCTTTTCTTTTGTACTGGCGGGGCTTGCCAGGCGCTCCGGCTCCGATACCCCCGTGTCGTACGTCGGCTTCCTGCCGGCGTCTCTGTTTTCTCCATTTCGTAGTGCCGGCATCCTGCCGGCGTTTTTGTTTTTCTCTGTGACCTCTGTGCTCTTCTCTCTGTGATCTCTGTGTTAGGCCTCTGTCTTTTCTTCCGCTGTTCGCTGTTCGCTGTTCGCTGTTCGCTGTTCGCTGTCAACTCTCAACTTCTTCTTTCAGGACTCAAAACGATGAACGACAAAAAAATCAATCCTGTACAGGTGTGGAAACAAATGGAAGACCTGCTCGCGCCGCAGCTCAGCTTTTCGCTGTCCGACCGCGCCGTCTACTCGCATCTTCTTCGCCACAGCCGCCTCGAAGGCAAGCTGCAGTTCCAGTTCTCGATTCCTTGGCTGGCCCATGGCGTTGGCGTCACCAGCAAGACCGCACGCGACGCCGTGCGCCGCTTGATTGCGCGCGGCGTTTTGCACTTGGTCGAACGCAACACCCAAGCCCATCACGTCGTGCGCCTGCGGCTCCCCTCGGAGGTTCGCGCCGTACGCGCCGCCAAAATCGCGCCCTATCGGCCGGCCCCCGCGCCACATGCCGCTGTCAACCTCGAGGAGGAGGATTTCCTACGAACGCGGCCCTTGCGCCAGGCCATCCACGCCCGCGAGGACGGCCGCTGCTTTTATTGTTTGCGTCCAATCACTTGTAAAAGGTGGTGCATCGACCACGTTGTGCCGCGCGCGCAATCCGGCCGCAATTCCTACCGCAACCTCGTTTCTTGTTGTCTCGATTGCAATTCCAAAAAGGCGGAGCACCACGCCGTCGAGTTTGTACGCTCGCTCTACCGCGACCGCCGCTTGAGCGACCACGACCTCACCGGCCGCCTCCGCGCCTTGGATCATCTGGCCGCCGGCAAGCTCATCCCGCCACTTCCCGGTCAGAGACATACAGTAAACTGAATCGAGTGAATGACCGACGCTGGCGGCCAGTGGTAGACTGGCCCGCGGCGGAGGGAAGACAGATGGCGAAAAAAGCGAAGCAAAAGAAACCAAGGCGCGGAGCAAAAAAGATTACGGCGAAAGCGAAGTCGACCGGGAAGAAGGCTGGTCTGAAGCGCAAAGCGGCGCGCAAGCCGGCCGCTCGCAGGCGGCCCGTTCGCGAGACACAGGCTCTGCTGGGCAGCCAAAGCGTCCCGACGGTGCCGTTGAAGCATCGCGCGCGCACGGCGGCTGCGGGAGCGGGCGGAGGGGACTTCGGAGGAGTTTCCGTGGTTGAGGGCGCGGATTCCGAGAGCGCGGACGAATTGCTAGAAGAAGGGCAGACGTTCGAGGCGGGAATCGTAAGCGGTGTGGAAGACGCTCCCGATGCGGATCGAGGCGAAGTCCGCACACACGAAGTCCCGCAAGACGACGTGCCGGAAGAGTATGACGACAAAGACCGGCCGTAAAACCCTAGCTTTCTAGAAGCTGATTCCGCCACTTCCCGGTCATGCGTAGTTAGCTTGCGAACGGCAGCCCTTTGAAAGATCGGAGCACGCTTTCGTCCTGGCTGAGTGATGGCTTGCGGCAGCACAGCCAGAAATGGCTGTGCCACAAAGACTAAATCTGAGAGCTAGTGGCACAGGCAATCCTGCCTGTGTGCTTCTAGAGAAAGGACGCATAGGGATGGCCACGGAGGGTTCTTGCGGATCGATGCAGACGTGGTCGTTAAGGCTGACCGGCCCGCCGGGTTCGCTTGAAGTAAGCGAAGTATTCGCTGCCCGCACTGGACCATTTCCAGTCCTCAGGGCGGGCGACTAGCCCGGCGCGCACGGGATTCCATTCAATGTAATGACGGATGCGCTCGAATTCCGAGGAATTCCTAATCCAGTGATCAAAGGATTCGTCCTGCCAAAGAGGCTTGCCTGTGCGGCTGAGCCTGGCGTTTATGTCGGAAGCCGCGACTCCCTTTAGGGGGCCCGAAATTTTGGCGAGGGGCACATATGGGTCGAGAAGAATGTGGACGTGGTTGGGCATCACGACATAGGCGTGTAATTGGTAGCGGCCAAGCTCGGCTCCATGCACGATAGGATATTCGGCGTAAGCCGCGAACTCCGGGCTGGCCAGCCAGAGAGGACCCCGCTTGGCGGAGTCTAGAGCGGCATCGAGCCGGACGAATTCCCTTCCAGGAGAATCTTCCGGAGCAACTTCCGAAGGGTTGGTGGCACAGGCATTCCTGCCTGTGCGGTTTTTCTTCAACACGGACGCAGGCAACGATCCATGGAGTCTCCAAGTTATAAAGATAGACTTGCCTTCGGGATGCCAATGCGGGAGGTTGCGGCGATAAAATGTCATGTACTCAACTCATAGGTAATCCCATCCAATCTTACCAATGGCCCGGGCTTCTTACTAGTGGCACAGGCAATCCTGCCTGTGCGCCTTTGCCTTGCTTCAGTATTATCGATTCTAGGGGAACAGCTTACAATTGCCGAGCTTTCGTCCTGGCTGAGTGGTGGCTTGCGGCAGCACAGCCAGGAATGGCTGTGCCACAAAGACCTAAGGCGAGCTAATGCGGTTGAGCCTTTGTCTTGTCCGAGACTACTGCGCCAGCTTTCATGACCCATTTCACGTTGTTTAAGACCACGTTGATGTCCGCCAGCGGATCGCCTTCGACGGCGACGAGGTCGGCGAAATAGCCTGGCGCAGCGGCACCCAATTCGTTCTCTTTCCCCAGTAATTCCGCGGCGTTTGTGCTGGCGGTGCGCAACGCCTGCTCCGGACTCATTCCGGCTTTCACGAACCAGCCCAGCTCGCGGGTGTTCTGCCCAAACATGGTGTAAATGGCGTCCGAACCCATCGCAAATTTCACGCCAGCCTTGTGCGCCTTGCGCACCGTCTCCAGATTGCGCTCAATGAACGCCTTGGTCTTCTCCTGAAAACCGTTCGCATAGCCAATCTTCTGCCAGTTATCCAGGTAATAGCGGTTGTGATCGATGGTTGGGACATAAAACGTGCCGCGCTTGGCCATTTCCTGAACCGTGGAGTCGTCCATGTCCGTGGCATGTTCCAGAGAATCGGTCCCTGCCCGCACGGCGTCGCGCGCGCCGTCCGGGCCGTACGAATGAATGGCAATCTTCTTCCCAAATTTGTGCGCAGCGTCCACGGCGGCCTTGATTTCTTCGTAGTTGTACGTCTGAAAGCCGGTCACATCGTCATCCGTGCCGGTAGAAGCGTACATTTTGATCACGTCCGCGCCCGCGGCGATCTGTTGCCGCACCACTCTTAAGACTTCGGGCACGCCATCGGCGATGCCGCCAGCGGGGAGATTTATCCCCGGCTTATACGGCGTGTTCGTGATGTAAAGCCCGTACCCACACACAAACATGCGCGGACCAATCATTTCTCCGCGATTGATCAAGTCGCGCATCGCAATGTCCATGTACTGATCCGCACCGAGGTCGCGTACCGTCGTCACGCCTGCTTCCAACGTGCGCAAGGCACCTTTGCGAGCCAGAAATACTTCCACTGCCGGAGGATTGCTGGTGAGCTGCTTCAGCATCGGTTCACCTGGAGTCTCGTCGGTGTACATCGTCATGTGCGTATGCACATCGATCAGCCCGGGCAATCCCGTGAATTTCGACAGATCAATCGTCTCCGCGCCTGGCGGTATCGCCAATGCATCGGTGGTGACCACGCGAATGCGGTCAGCCTCCACAATCACAATGGCATTCGTCCAGAGCTTCCCCTTGCCATCCCAGAGTTTTCCAAAGCGCACAGCCTTGATGGCTTTCCCCGTCTTGGCGTTCGCCTTCTCTTGTGCGTAAATCCCGGGCACACATGCCGCACCGAGAACCGCCGCCAGCAGAACCCTCTTCGTTTTCATGGCACACCCACTCCTTCGTCCCACAAACACACGCTGAACGATGCCAGTTTTCTAATGCAGTTGTCGATGGAATGCAATCGCGAAGAACTGCGTCTACTGCTGACGGCGAAGCGGCTGAGTGGGTGTCGTATTTTGCAGCGAAGAAGCGCTCACAGGAGGCATGGGCGGCGCGACGCCCGCGGTCTGAGAGCCCAGGCCCAATTGCTGAAGGGTTTTCGCATCCAGCTTGCCGGTCGGATTCAGGCCATGAGTTCCCTGGAATTTTCTGGTCGCTTCAACCGTCGAAGCGTCCCACTTCCCGTTCGGTTTCCCCGTGAACGAACCGTCTTTCGCGAGCGCCTGCTGAATCTCGGAAATGCGGTCAGGAGCAGGAGCCTTTTGCCCCCGTTCCCGCCGGCTCGATCTCCTGGACCTTTTCCCGTGTGAAGCGCTACTGGCTTTGGAAGAAGCAGCCTTTTTGGGCGCTGCGGCCTTTGCTTGCGCCGTACTCGCGAACACACCTAGCCCCGCCGCCAGGAACAGCGTCAGGGCCAAGTTGGTCGCTTTTCGGACTCGCATCATGATTAGTGCCTGGTTTCGCTCGGTCGTTAGTGCCGCAAACTATTGCTGAGCGTCAGCCGGTACTTTGCCCGACAAGTAGAGCGTCAGCACACGGTCGCTGTCCTGCCGGCGAAGAACCTTGAAGACAACATCTTCACCGTGCTTGAGTTTTGTCACGGCCTTGCGGTAATCGGCAACGGAGGTCACCGCTTCACCGTTAATCTGGGTAATCACGTCACCGCGGCCGAAATTCAAATCATCCGCAAAGGACGCTGGCTCGACTTCCGTCACCAGCACGCCCTTTTGCCCTTCCATGCCAACGCGATGCCCGCGCTCCGGGGTCAACTCTTCCACGTGCAGGCCGAACTCCGGTGGCGCTGTTTCGCCAGGCTGGTCACCCAGGCGTCCCGCGGTGTTCGGGAACACTCGCGTGCGGTCTCCCACCTCGGCAGTCGCTTCTTTCTGCGCACGGTCACGAATGTAGGTAAGTTTTACCTTGCTGCCGATAGGTGCTTGCGCAATCGGGTTCACTAGGTCATTTCCAGTCTTCACCGGTTTACCGTTCACGCTGGTGATCACGTCACCGCCCTTCAATCCGGCCTTCTCCGCAGGGCTACCCGGCTCGACGCCTTCGATTACCACGCCGTAAGGAGCGCCCAGCGATTTAAGGGTGATCGGATTTGTGCTCGGCTCCTCCTGGAAGCTGACACCTATTGATCCCCGCGTCACGCGCCCTTGCTTGATGATCTGGTCGTAAACGTTAATGGCCGTAGTGGACGGCAACGCAAAGCCCACGCCTTCATACCCACGCCCGCCGGTGATGATTGCGGTGTTGATCCCGATGACTTCGCCGGCCAAATCCACCAGCGGCCCGCCGGAATTTCCCGGATTGATGGCGGCATCGGTCTGCAGGAATCTCTGGAACTGGTGCCCGATCCCGCCGCGGTCCTTGGCGCTGATGATGCCCGCGGTCACTGTCGCTTGCAGTCCGAAGGGGCTGCCAATCGCGAGAACCCAGTCACCCACTTGTACTCCATCCGAATTTCCAAGTTTCGCGATGGGCAATTCCTTGTTCGCGTCAATCTTGATTACCGCCAGGTCCGTGTCTTCGTCCACGCCAACAACTTTGGCCGTGTAGCGTGCGGTTTCTCCGTTCAATTGCACTTGGATCTTCGTGGCCTGCTCGACGACGTGGTTGTTTGTCAGAATGTATCCGCGCTTGTCCACGATCACGCCGGAACCCAGGCTGCGCTCCGCTTGCGGAGGTCCATCCTGCCGGCCGTCGAAGAATCGGTCGAAGAAATCCTGCATCGGGTCATCCTGATCATATGGTTGCGCGCGGCGCTTCTTGGACTGCTTGCGCTCTAGCACTTGCGTCGTGGCGATGTTTACAACCGCGGGTTCCACGCGATTCACGATCCCGGCGAACGAATTGGAAGCGGGAATCGGGTCCGGCACTGTAAGCGCCGTCGCTGTAGTGCCGGAGAATCCAAAGCCCTTCGTCGCCGACACGCGGCCGGAAACGATCGAGCCAATCAGAATTCCAACTACCAGCGTGAACGCGACAAATACCGCGGCGAGTACTTTCCGGCGCCGCGCCCAATCCATGAGTTCCTTCACTTGCTCTCCCATATCAACAACCCCTTTATATTGGCCCCCGAGGCCCTGTTTCGCCAGCGGCCGTACTCAGCCTGCTGCCAAAGTATAACACTGTCAATTCCAGTGGGTTGCAGCCGAATTGCGGTGCGCTGGAGCAATCACTGTCCGATAGGCCGGGGTACCTTGCGATTTTTGTTCTCCACAGTATTGGACGCAGGAACCCAGAAAATTGTTGTCAAGAGTGGCTAAGTTTTCCCCGCAGCCGTGTAACCACTTGCGAGTCAAGGGCTAACCGGCGGCTCGGAAGCTGCCTGAGCCTGGGATTTCTGTTAACACTTTCCCACGCTCAGCGTCTTGCATACCGACTTGGCGTTGGCTGACGATAGCTTAAAGTGGGATACAGCATTGACTTTCGAGCCTCAAGCATGGAACGTCAGGCTGTGATTGCGTTGCCTGCCGCCGAATCCCGCGAGGAAGACTCGCTCGTCAGCGCCGCTCGCAATGGCGATCGAGCCGCGTTCGGGTGTCTCTACGACCGCTACGCCCGCATGGTCCACGGCATCCTGCTCGCTCGCGTTCCGCCCCGCGAAGTGGATGACCTCGTTCAGGAAGTCTTCCTGCTGGCATTGCGTCAGCTTCATGGCTTGCGTGAGGTTTCTCGTTTCGGAGCCTGGCTGGGAACAATTACGCGGAATCGGGCGAATGATTATTTCCGCAAAGCGATTCCCGATGAAAAGGTCACGGAGCCTGTGGACGAGAATCACGCCGAGAGCCGGACGACTAATAGCGCAGCCGATCAGGAAGCTGCCATGATTTTAGGCGTGGTTCGCGGGCTACCGGAGGCATATCGCGAGCCGCTCATCCTTCGGCTCGTGGAGGGAATGACTGGGCCGGAAATCGCGGCGCGCACGGGGCTGACGCACGGCTCGGTTCGCGTGAATCTTTATCGAGGCATGCAAATGCTGCGCGAGAAACTGGCGGAGCCTGCAAGAGGCGCATCGTTGGCCTAAGGGCCTAAGGAATAGTTTATGAAAGACGATTATTTGTGGGACGGCTCCGGCGAACCTGACCCGGAAGTCCAAAAACTCGAGGAAGCCCTGGGGCGATATCGCCAAAATCAACCTGCGCCTAGGTTTGACGAGATCGCTCAGACTCATAAAGCGAAACGGCCCAGGAACTTTTTCAATTGGAGATGGGAATTCCGGCTTGGCGCTGTCGCGGCTTCCCTTCTGCTTGCGGTGACGGTGTTTCTTTTCATGCGGCAAAGATCACGTGGAAACCCCGGACCGTCATGGGACGTTGTCCGTCTGGAAGGCGCACCGCGTGTTGGCTGGCATTCCCTGGGTGAAAAGTCGGGACCGGGGAAGCTGGGTATTGGCCAAACGCTTGTGACGGACAGTGCTTCACGCGCCAGCATTACGCTTGATGAGACGGGCCGTGTGGAAGTGGACCCCGGCTCGCGCCTCCGCCTGGTCACAAATGGGCCAGGCCGCAAGAGGCTTTCTCTCGAACGCGGAACCATTCACGCCGTTATTTGGGCGCCTCCCGGTCAATTTGTCGTGGATACGCCTTCCGCCGTCGCCGTGGACCTCGGCTGCGTCTACACCCTTCACGTGGACGACTCCGGCGCCGGACTTCTGCGCACCACCATGGGCTGGGTTGGCTTCAAGCTGAACGGCCACGAGTCTTTCATCCCTGCCGGCGCCATTTGCCAGACGCGCCCTAGGATTGGGCCGGGCACTCCGTATTTCGAAAGTGCCTCTGAATCATTTCGCAGCGCGTTATCTCGATTCGACTTTGAATCGCACACGCCCGCGGAACGCAATGCCCTGCTCGGGATCCTGCTCGTTGATGCTCGCAAGGACGACGCTCTTACGCTCTGGCACTTGCTCTCGCGCGTCAGCGACGCGGATCGTCCCGGCGTCTATGACCGCCTTGCTTCGCTGGCTCCGCCTCCCGCAGACGTAACTCGCGAAGGCATTCTTCGCCTCGACCGTTCCATGCTCGACGCCTGGTGGAATGCCCTCGGCTTTGGTGACATCTATTTGTGGCGCACGTATGAACGCGACTGGTCTCAGCCGTCGCGCAATGCAAAGTAGTTCTTAGCTTCCCGCCTCTTATGCCTTCTGCGTGGCGAGTTACGCCGGCGCGAGCACACATCCCAGTCAAGAGAATTGCAACCATGCCTCGCGCGGCGTATCTTTCTGAAGTGCGAGGGGAGCTACGATGCGGATTCCGAGAGTGCGGTCATTTTCATTTCTATTGGCAATCGCCTTCTTGGTCCCGTGCGCGTCATTCGCGGGCAATACTTCGCCGGAAGTCCCCGTCGTGGATGGCGGGATCGGCCCGTGCAGGGCGGATTTCACGGTGAAGGACGAAGCGGGCAAGCCCATTTATGACGTCAAAATCAAAGTCACTCTCCGGTACGGAATATTCAACAAGCGCAAGATGGATTTGGAAATCGGCACAAACAGTGATGGCAAAGCCCGCATCATTGGCTTGCCTGACTCGCCAAAAAAGCCCCTGGAGTTCCAGATCAAAAGCGGTACCATCTCGAAATCGGTCGAGGACGATCCTTCCGCAAATTGCACGGCCGTCTACGAAGTCACGCTGTCCGTCCACTAGGCTCTGGACAGTTTGCGGTTGTTAATTACATTCCTGCCGCCGTTAACATCCTTGCCGCATCTAGCGTCTTGTCTCTTGAAGTTCGAAACGATTCGAAAGGAGACTTGAAAATCCATGACGCGCTCAATGATTCGTTCACTACGTTTCGCCATCGCGATGGTGGCGACATCTCTATTGCTCGCGACAGCCGCTCAAGCCGGCCCGCCGCTCATTTGTCACACCATCGAGATTGGGCAGTCCAAATCGTTGCCCTGGATCAGCCACAACTGGAACCTCAGCGGCGGCGAAACTTACGACACCAAGAACCTCGTCCGGGACACGTTGGAGATTCTCGCGCCGGACACTTCCGTCCTGGTTCGCATGGAAACGCTGCGCCGCGCCACGCTTTACGCCCGTAAAGACCCCGTCGCCGCGAAGGAACTTCTCGCGCGTCTTCATGCCCGCGCGACTTCCGCGGAATCATCCGGGCATCCTGACGCGCTGGCCTGGTTTGACATTGGCTATCTGGTTGAAACCTACAAACAGTGGATCGGACAGAATTTGCCGCACATGACCGACAGCATGCGCTTGGATACCAATCCAGCCGCAGGCGTGGACGGCTACGCCCTGGTGAAAAAGGCGCTGGCCCTGCGCGCCTCCGCTTTCCACGGCGACGACCCACAGATGGAGTTCGCGGCCGCCCTAATCACTCTCTCGGCCCCGCAAACTGAGCACCGCGAGCACGCGCAGAAAGCCATCTCTGGCGCAAAAACCGACCCCCTCTTGGCACAAAACCTGGCCACGCGCTTCTTGGGCCCTCAAACGGAAACGGTCGCTCAACTCCTGGCCAAAAACTGAGACTCGCTTTGCATCCAATCGATTCGCGCAAGGCCGGGCCCGCCTTCCGAACTGCACGAACTGCAACGGAAGCGGGCCTGTCCGTGTTTCGTAACTCAACAGTATTTCCGTTTGACCGTTTCTTGCCCCTTCGCTAAGATGAGCTTCCAATGAAGAAATCTCGCGCTCACTTTAACGTCGTTCTGCGGCCCGAACCGGAAGGCGGATTTACAGCGATTGTTCCTGCGCTCGTGGGTTGCGTAACCTATGGCAAAGCGCTGGCCGAAGCCAAGAAAATGGCCAAGGACGGCATTTCCGCATACATCGAAAGCCTCAAGAAGCACGGAGAGCGGATTCCAAACGACGACGACTCCCTGGTCGCCTCGCTTGATCTTGAATATGCCGAAGCTTCCCGCCGTTAGGCCGCGCGAAGTCATTCGATTCTTGAAACATCACGGATTCGTTCTCCATCACGCATCGGGAAGTCATTTCGTCTATTACCATCCAAATATAAAACGGCGTGCAAATCACGGATCGGTAATGCTGGTATTTCCCGACCTTCATTGCTCCGGCCAAACGAAAATCCGCCCACTCAAAACTTGCCCTTGACTTCCCTCAAACCCTCCGTTATAAACAATACAGCTGCGGTTGCGGCGACACGTGGCGATTTAGGGCAACTTGCTCCACGTAAAAAACTGCTAAAGAGCTTTTCGAGTTTCTTAGAAGATTTTCTGAGACCCTCCGAGCACTTTGGCACGGAGGGTTTTTTGTTTCTTCCCTCCCTGCTGCCCTAATCGAATTCGATGCGCCTGCTAATCGGCTATTCGGTGCGTGCCGCCTTGGTGGCTCTCACTGATTGTTGATTCTTGATGGCTTGTATAAAGGAACTTGCGTTATGACCACTAACGGGCTTTACGAACTGCGGTGTCGAGAATGCGGCAAGACCTGGGACAACGTTCCCCGCTCGTTCTGCGAAGATTGCTTCTCTCCCCTCGAAGTCGCTTACGACTATGATTCCCTGAAAAAAATTGCCCGCCGCGAAAACCTCGCCAACCGCGACTTCAACATGTGGCGCTATTCCGAGCTGCTCCCTCTTCCCGAAAACTTCGTTGGCCCAAACGCCGTTGGCGGCACGCCGCTGGTCGTTTCGCGTAAGCTCGCCGCGAAATGGGGCTTGAAGAATCTCTATTTCAAAAATGACGCCGTTTGCTTCCCTTCCCTCTCGTTCAAGGATCGCGTTGTGGCCACGGCTCTCTCCGCTGCGCGCCGTTTTCATTTCACCACCGTCGGCTGCTCCTCCACAGGTAATCTCGCCAATGCCGTCGCCGCGCAAGCCGCGCAGCAAGGGTTCGACGCCTGCGTCTTCATTCCCGCCGACTTGGAGCCGGCGAAAATTCTCAATACGGCGGTGTACGGCGCGCGCATCGTGCGCATCAACGGCAACTACGACCACGTGAACCGTCTCTGTGCGCAAATCGCCGATCGCTTCCAGTGGGGCCTCGTCAACGTTAACCTGCGCCCCTATTATTCCGAGGGTTCGAAAACACATGGTTATGAAATTGCCGAACAGCTCGGCTGGACACTGCCCGATAACGTTGTCGTGCCCATGGCCGGCGGCTCTTTGATTACCAAAATCGCGAAGGCATTCCGCGAATTGGTTACCCTGGGCTGGGTCGAAGCCAAGCCCGTGAAATTCTTCGGCGCGCAAGCCACCGGCTGCTCGCCGATTTCCGATGGCGTGAAGCGCCATCTCTCCCGTTTCGAACCGCAAAAGCCCAACACTATTGCCCGTTCCCTCGCTATCGGCAATCCTGCCGACGGCCCCTTCGCGATCAAGCAGATTCGGGACTCCGGCGGATGGGCCGAAGATGTCTCCGACCCCGAGATCGTCGACGCCATCAAACTTCTAGCCGAAACCGAAGGCATCTTCACGGAAACGGCCGGTGGCGTGACGGCAGGCGTCACGCAAAAACTCATCGCTCAAAATCGCATCAAGCCTGACGAAACAACCGTCGTCTGCATCACCGGCAACGGCCTGAAAACCACCGACGCCATTGCCGCGGAATTTCCGGCCACCGAAGCCATCGCTCCGCGTCTCGAAGCCTTCGAGGCTTATCTCGACGCGCAACTTGGCGTCACTGCCGCAGGCGCTAAGGCTTAACTTGATCACATAAGGAGAATTACGAAATGCCCGTGACCATCGAAATCCCGACAGCGTTCCGCCGCTTCACCGACGGCGCTCCGAAAGTGGACTGTAGCGCGGCCACCGTCGCCGACGCCCTCAACGAACTCACGTCCCGTTTCCCCGATCTATCGCGTCACGTTCGCGACGATCAGGGCCAGATCCACCAGTTCCTCAACGTCTATCTCAACGAAGAAGACATTCGCTTCCTCGGCGGCGAATCCTGTTCCCTCAAGGAAGGCGATCGCGTTCTGCTGGTTCCCTCTATAGCCGGCGGCTGCTAGCAAACAGCGCCGCTTGAGCCTCCCTAGCCGCAACTTTTCTTGCTGCGCGGTGTTTCTAGGGATATGAGGCCAAGACTTCTCATTTACGCTATAGCTTCCCTAGTGCTCTTGGCATTTCACGCGCCCGTCCGAGCTATAGTTTCCCTTTTCTCAGACTGCCGGGAAGTCTAGGATCCTCCCTCCTGAAATCCGGCCGCAGACCCTGGGATTATTGCTCTACAGTAAACTTAGCTGCTTGCTTTCGAGTTCGAGCAGCATCTTCTTGGTGGAGAGGCCGCCGCCAAAACCCGTCAGGCTGCCGTCGCTGCCGATCACGCGATGGCATGGAATGATTATCGGAATGGGATTGCTCCCGTTCGCCAATCCGACAGCGCGCACGGCTTTGGGATTACCGATGCGCTCCGCGAGTTGCAAGTAGGAAATAGTCTCTCCATAAGGAATCGTGCGCAGTGTGTTCCAAACGCGAAGCTGGAACTTCGTTCCCTCCAGCGCCAGTGGCAGATCGAATTCCTTCAACTCGCCGCGGAAATAGGCCTGCAATTGCCGAATAACTTCTGCGAACGGCGCCTTGTCCTCTATCCAGTCCGCTTGCTGTGGCGCTGCATCCTTGCTGCTCTCAAAGCTCACCAGCCGCAACCCGTTCGCGTCACCCCCAAGCAGCAACGTCCCGACGGGACTCTCAAACGTTGTGTAAAACATCGTGTTCACTTTCTCCGCTCTTCCTTTGATGCGTCTGCGCCTGCAGGCGCCACAGCATACGGACTTCCAGCCCGATATCGCTTCTCGAATTCTTCGCGCGTACACATCGTCTTGATGTCAACGATGCGGTCCACCGCCAGGATGCCGTCGAGGTGGTCGATTTCGTGTTGCAAAAGTTCCGAAAGATTCCGCTCTTCGCCAGCCTGAACTTCGTGCCACTCCGCGCGCAAATCCTGATAACGCACTTTGATCTCGCGATGCCGCTCCACTTGCATGAAGATCGACAAGAAACTCAAGCACGCATCCCATACCACGATCTTCTCCGCGCTTCGCCGGGTGATTTCCGGGTTCACCAGCGGCCACGCGTCTTCCCCGGGCAATCTCAGGAAAATCACGCGCAAACTCGAACCAATTTGCGGCGCGGCGATTCCCCGGCCATAGCCCGTCGTCTTCCTCCAATGCGCGAGCGTGTCAGACAGGTCTTCAACCAATGCGCGGATTTCCGCAGCCGCGGGGTCCTTCACTTTCTTCGCGACTTCGCGTAATCCCGGATCACCTAGTTGCAACACCGTTCGAATCGCCATGTCCGTCTTTCTTTCTCTGCGCCCTCTGTGTCTCTGCGTTAATACTCCCTACGGCCTTTCCCAATGCCCCGATTCCCCCGCCCGGAACACCGCCTCAATCACCGCCATATTAACAATGGCATCCTCCAGCGGCACGGGAACCTCGCTTCCCTCCCGAATCGCCCGCGAGAAAGCGTCCCCCTGCACCGTATACTGATCGCAAACCGGAATCGTTTCCATCCGGATTCCGCTTCCAAACACATCTCGCCCATCATCAATAAAAATCTTCGTTGGCCGGTCCGGTGGCGCGTTAAACGGTATCTCCATTTCGATTCGCCCTGTTGTCCCCAGGAATTGCATGCGTTGATACGGCACCATCTGCGTGCTGCACGTGAACACCGCTTGCCCCGACGGAAATTCCAATATCGCCGACGTTAACCGGTCCGTCCTGAAATCCGGATCCCGCTCAATCAATCCCAGCACGCTCACCGGCTCCGCGCCAAAAATAAAACGCGAAGTCGTAATCGGGTAGCACCCAATATCCATCAGCGCTCCTCCACCCCATTCCACTTTGTTTCGCACGTTCTCCTGATCGCGGTTGAAGTAGCTGAACGCGCCTACGATCGCCCGCAGCTCCCCGACCACGCCTTTGCGAATCAGTTCGCGGGTTCTCAGCCATTGCGGATGGGTCTTCACCATGAAAGCCTCGCCAATCTTCACCCCGCACCGGTCTCGCACTTCCAGCAGCGTCCTCGCCTCCGCCATCGACAAGCTTATCGGCTTCTCGCACAACACATGTTTCCCGGCTTCCGCGGCTTGGATGGACCACGGCACGTGCAAATGATTCGGCAGCGGATTGTAGACCGCTTCAATCTCCTCATCCGCCAGAAGCTCTTCGTATGACCCGTACGCTTTCGCTATGCCCAGCTTTTTCGCCGCGTCCTTCGCCTTTTTCAAATCCCGCGAAGCAATCGCGGCAATTTCGCTCCACTCTCCTTTCTGCATCCCCGGAATTACTTTCTTTGTGGCAATCGACGCCGCGCCCAACACGCCCCATTTCACCTTCCCTGCTTTCGCCACTTCTCCCTCCGCTTCAATGCCCCTTCTATCATGCCGGGCTGCCCAGTCCAACTCTTCCTGTGCGCCGGTTTGGCTGTTATCATCGCGCCTGCGGCTTGCGCCGAGCGCGGGCCCGCGCGACCGTACTCTTAAAGGAGGATAGTTCGTATGCGCAAAGGAATCACCATCCTGTTGTTTGGGATGCTCGCTCTGAGCGCGCCGCCCGCAGCCAACCGGCTGTGGGGGCAAGGGGAGAAGAAAGACGCCATGCCCGATCCCGCAGTCAAGGTCGGAGACATGGCGCCGGATTTTACGCTGATGGACACGCACCGCAACCAGGTGTCCTTGCATGACTTCCGTGGCAAGAAAAACGTCGCTCTGGCGTTTTACATCTTTGCCTTCACCGGTGGTTGAACCAAGCAAATGCAGAACTTCCAGCAGAACCTCGCAAAGCTGGAAGCTGCAGACACCCAAGTCTTGGGTGTTAGCATGGACAGCGCCTTCAGCAACGCCGCGTGGGCAGAAAAAATCGCCGTCACTTTTCCCCTGCTGAGCGATTGGGGCGGCGACGTCACCAAGCAGTACGGCCTTTATAATCCCAAGTACAAAGCGGCTCGCCGCGTCAACTACTTGATCGACAAGAGCGGCAAAGTCGTCGAAATGCAAATCGACAGCGACGCCGTCGACCCAACCAAAATCGTTACTCTTTGCGAGCGCCGCAAAACCAAGGAATAACTCAATCGTGCAGCGATGTTCGCGCATCAAGAAAATCACGCGGATGCAATTCAGGATGGCTGCAATGCATTGCAGCAGTAGCCGATGAAAGAAAACTTCCCAGTGCGCACGAAGAGAATGCCGTGGTCAGCTTGTCCAAATTGCTTGGCGGACCTGAAGGCCAAGGGGATGGAACGCAAGCCTCAATACCTTGTGGATTGCCCCTTTTGTGGCGCTCCTATTGTTCCTATTTGGTGGTGGTCCACGCTCCGTTCTATTCTAGCCTTGGCTTTGGTGTTGACCATCCCCGCATATCTAGGGCTAGGAAGGGTGTCACCTGGATATTTCTGGTAGTCCTCCTCTGTTTTCCAGCACTCGTGTTCGCACAATTCTTGCTCATCACCGTCATCCCACCGAAGTATGTGCGAAAAGGGCAAAGTGTAGTGACGATATTCTAGGCGGGTCGTAGCGGCGTAACTCCCGGGTGGGCGGGTGGCGTGTTGCATCCAAGGAAACGTTCGATCCACCCGCTACCGCTCAACGCTCTCGAACTCATATTTCCCTGATCCCACTTCCACGACCACATCATCGCCCGCCTGCCGCGCTCCCGAGAGATCCGCGCGCCCCGCCAACGGTTTCCCTCCTTCGCTCACGCCTTCGAGCTTCGCCTTTGACAGTCGTACCGTCGCCGTCGTATTCGGCGGCACCTCCACATGCAAGGTCATCTTTCCATCGGCGAGTTTCCAGCCCGACTCCACATGTCCATACAGGGTCTCCACCGACGCCTTTGCATAGGTCAATCCGCCACCCGGCCTGGGTTGGATCAAGATGTGCTTGTATCCCGGCTGCTTCTCATCGATCTCCATCCCTGCCACCACGCGGTACATCCATTCGCCAATCGCTCCGTAGGCATAGTGATTGAACGAATTCATGGAGGGGTTCTGAAAGCTGCCATCGGGCTTTGTCCCATCCCATCTTTCCCAGATGGTCGTCGCACCTTTGGTCACCGGATACAGCCACGAAGGGTACTCTTTGCGGTTCAGCAGCAGGTAGGCCTCATCCAGATAACCGTAATCGCTTAAAGCCTGGCACAGCACTGGCGTGCCCAGGAACCCGGTCGTCAAATGACCGAATTTCTTCACGTCCGCCGCCAGTCGCGCCGCCGCCTCCGGTCTCATGGCTTCAGGGAGCAGGTCGAACGCGAGCGCCAGCGCGTACGCCGTCTGCGTGTTCGAGGAGAGCCTTCCTTTGGACGTCACGAACTCTTCCTGGAACGCTCTCTTGATCTTTTCTTCCAGGCTTTCGTATTCCTTGGCGCCTTCTGTTTTCCCCAGCACTTTTGCCGTCTTTGCCAGCAAGGCAGTCGAGCGCGCAAAATAGGCGGTCTGAATCAGGTCCTTGTCAGTGGTCGCTCCCGGATAATCCGCCCTGGTCGTCGCGAATGCCAGCCAATCCCCAAAGCTGGATCCGCTTTTCCAGAGGTAGCTCTCCCCGGCTTGGCGTCGCATGTACTCCACCCAAGCCTTCATGCTTGGATACTGTTCCTCCAGAATTCGCTTATCCCCAAACGCTTGGTACACCGTCCACGGCAGCACGACCGCCACGTCCGCCCACCCCGCTGACGCCGCTTCCCCTTTCCGCGTCTCGTGCGACAGCACATTGGGGATCACGTACGGCACCGCTCCATCATCCTCCTGGTCGAGCGCCACGTCCTTCAGCCACTTGGTATAAAACCACGCGGTATCGTGATTGAACGATGCCGTCCCCGCAAACACTTGCGCGTCCCCCGTCCACCCCAGCCGTTCGTCGCGCTGCGGGCAGTCTGTCGGCACGTCCACAAAATTACCTTTCTGTCCCCAAATAATGTTGTGTTGCAATTGATTCAGCAGCGGACTGGAGCTTTCAAAATTTCCCGTCCTGGCCATCGCGGAATGCACCACCACTCCGGTAAAGTCCTCCGCCTTCACTTCGCCGGGCCAGCCGCTCACGGCCACGTAACGAAAACCCTGAAATGTGAAATGCGGCTGATAAATCTCCGGCCCTTGCCCCTTGGTCGTGTAGCGAATCTTTTCCTGCGCGGAACGCAGATTCTCTGTATAGAAATTCCCGGCACTGTCCAGCACCTCCGCGTGCCGCAACGTAATCGTCGTCCCCGCGGGCGCATTCACGCGAAACCTCACCCAACCCACCATGTTCTGCCCCATGTCGATGACCGTGTCGCCTGCCGGTGTCTTCAGTATTTTCGCTGGCTGGATCTCTTCGATCTCCTTTACCGCGGGCCCCGCCTGTGCCACCACTTTGGCCTTCGGCGCGTCTATCACCGTTACGCTTTTCCACGCCTTGTCGTCGTATCCGGCTTCTTTCCATCCCGTTTTCTCCAGCCGCGCGTCGTAGGTCTCCCCGTTGTAAATGTCGGACTCCAATATCGGTCCAGTCGACGCTTTCCAGTTGTCGTCGGTTCCGACAATCTCCTGCGTCCCATCGGTGTACCGGATCACCAGTTGCGCCAGCAGCGCTAGTTTTTTGCCGTAGCTGTTTCTCTTGCCACCCCAGGCAATCCTTCCGCGAAACCAACCATCCCCCAGCATGGCTCCCAAACAGTTGGTCCCGTTCTTCAACAAGCCGGTCACGTCGTAGGTCTGGTATTGGTAACGAAAATCATATGAGGTCCATCCCGGCGTGAAATACTCATCCCCCACGCGCTTCCCATTCAATTCCATTTCGTAGAGCCCCATCGCTGAGGCGTAAAGGCGGGCCCGCTCCACTTTCTTTTTAACCGAGAACTCTCTCCGCAGCATCGGCGCCGGATTCGATTTCGTCTCATCCTCCTCCAGGTTCGGCGTAATCCATTTCGCTTTCCAATCTACCGGCTCCAACAGTCCCATCTCCCAGTGCGCGGTCTTGCTCCAAGCCGTCAAATGCCCTTGGTTATCCGCAACGCGCACCTGCCAGTAATAAACCTTCCCGCTTTCGAGCGCGGGCCCTCCGTATTCCACTTGGATGGATGCATTCGACGTCTGCTTTCCGCTTCCCCAAATCGGCTTTCCCTTCGCCAACTGTTCTTCCGATCCCGCCACGCGCACCTCGTAGCTGGTTTGCATCACTCCCCGTTCCGAACTCTCCAGTTGCCAGCTCAGCCGCGGTTTCCGCACGTCAATACCTACAGGGTCCGCTTGGTATTCACAGCGCAGGTTCTTCACTGCAAGTGGTGTCTGCGCGCGTCCTGCCCCTGCGCTAGCCAGCACTGCTGCAATTACCCAAGCCGCAGTGATCGGTTTCCAGTTCATCCCCAGCCTCCTCTAAACCCGCCATCCTACATCTTCTTCGTTCCTTGGCAATCGCCCAACTGTTCAATGGGCCCAGCTACTGTTCAACCCTCAATTTCGACCGTTCGTTGCAAAGCACTTAGGAATCTGAGTAAGACGTGCTATTCTCTGTCGTGTATATCGAATTCCATCCTCGCCGACCTCTCCGTTCCAACGTTCAGACGTTCCAATCGAAGCTCCTTTGCCCCCCTGCCCCGATCTGTCCCGTTCGGATCGGAACATCTTGGGGACTCTGGACGCTTGCCTTAAATCCTTTATCTGCAACACTTATGAATCTCCCCCGCAAGTGTTGTAAACAAAAGACTTACAGTTTGTCTAAAGCCTTTAGATGCAACACTTACGAAAAACACGCGGGCGGGGGTATTCTTCCCATTCCGGAAGTCTGCCCCTCTCTCGCCAACCCGGCCAACACCAGTCACTTGTCGTTTTCACGGGACACCGGTCGCGGGTCGCCGAACACTCCTGCTTCCGCCGCCCCTACATTTGCCTCTCCCACCAGGAGTGCTAGAATCCGAATGGAAACTCCATGACTCCTAAAACGCTCTATCAAAAAATCTGGGACTCCCACGTCGTTCACGAGCAACCCAGCCAGCCCGCCATCATCTACATTGACCGCCACCTCATCCACGAAGGCACCTCGCCCCAGGCCTTCGCCGGGCTCCGCGCCGAAGGCCGCAAAGTGCGCCGCCCCGATCTCACGTTTGCGGTGATGGACCATTCCGTCTCCACCACGGACCGCACGCTGCCCATTCTCGATAACGACGCCAAGCTCCAATTCGATGCGCTGGAGAAAAACTGCCGCGAGTCCGGCGTCCGCCTCTTCGACATGAACAGCAAGAATCAGGGTATCGTGCACATCATCGGCCCGGAACTCGGCATCACGCAGCCCGGCCAAACCATTGTTTGCGGCGACAGCCACACTTCCACGCACGGCGCATTCGGCACTCTAGCGTTCGGCATCGGTACCAGCGAAGTTGAGCACGTTCTCGCGACACAGTGCCTCGTGCAGTCGCGCTCGAAGACGCTGCACATTCTTGTAAACGGAAAGCGCCCCAAAGGCGTCACCGCCAAGGACTTGATTCTTGCCATCATCGGAAAAATCGGTATCGGCGGCGGCAACGGTCACGTCGCGGAATACGGCGGCGAAGCCATTCGCGCCCTTTCGATGGACGGACGCATGACCGTCTGCAACATGAGCATTGAAGGCGGCGCGCGCGCCGGCATGATCGCGCCGGATGAAACCACCTTCGCTTATCTCGAAGGCCGTCCGTTTGTTCCGCGCGGCAAAGCGTTTCAGGAAGCCGTGGAGCGCTGGAAAGCGTTGCGCAGCGACGACGGCGCAAAGTTTGATATGACCATCGAGCTGCACGCCGAGCAGATCGCTCCGCAAGTTACCTGGGGCACGAATCCCGGTATGGTTACCAGCGTCACCGCGCGCGTCCCCGATCCGCATGATTTCAAGGATCTCAACGACCAAAAAGCCACCGAAAGCGCGCTGAAATACATGGGCCTCAAATCCGGCACGCCCATCGTGGATATTCCCGTGGACCGCGTGTTCATCGGCTCGTGCACCAATTCGCGGCTCGATGATCTGCGCGCCGCTGCGAATTTCGTCGCCGGCAAGCACGTGGCGAAAAACATCAAGCAGGCGCTGATTGTCCCCGGCTCCCGCGGCATCAAGTCGCAAGCCGAAAAAGAAGGCCTCGACAAGATTTTCCGCGACGCCGGTTTCGAGTGGCGCGACGCCGGCTGCAGCATGTGCATCGGCATGAACGCCGACGTCCTGCCGCCCCACGAACGCAGCGCCAGCACGTCGAACCGTAATTTCGAGGGCCGCCAGGGCAAAGACAGCCGCACGCACCTCGTAAGCCCGGTAATGGCCGCCGCAGCCGCGATCGCCGGCCATTTTGTGGACGTACGCTCACTCGATGGCGTCGCACCAGTGGAGTAACGCTATGCGTATCGCTCTCCTATCCCTCATGTCCATCACAGCAGTCATCTGGGTGGTTTTGGAGGTCCGACACAGCAATCGATTTGGCATAGATAGGGGCCCAATGCCGTCGCGCACTCGCAATTTGCTTATGTTGATCTCTTTCATCGCGGGCGCTGCGCTGACGTTCTGGGAAACACAACACGGAAACACCCTGTTCTACCAGTGAATCGGAGGACCTAGAACAAATGCAACCTTTCAGTACGCACACCGGTATGGTGATGCCGCTCGACCGCGTCAACGTGGACACCGATCAGATGGTGCCGAAACAATTCCTGAAGGCACTCACGCGCGAAGGCTTCGGACGGATACTCTTTTATGATTGGCGCTATCTTCCCGGCGAAAACCCGAACCCGGAATTTGTGCTGAATTTTCCGCGCTACAAAGGCGCGTCCGTTTTGCTGGCGCGAGCGAACTTCGGCTGCGGCTCCAGCCGCGAGCACGCCCCCTGGGGCGTGAAAGACTACGGCTTTCGCGTGGTCATCGCGCCGAGTTACGCGGACATTTTCTACAACAACTGTTTCAAGAACGGCATTCTTCCTGCGACATTGTCCGAAAATGAAGTCGAAGAACTCTTCAAGCGCACGGAAAAAGAAGAAGGCTATTCGCTCACGGTGAATCTGCCAAATCAAACGATCGCCGACAAGCACGGCCTGATGTTCAAGTTCGAAATCGCACCATCGCGCAAGGAAGTTTTGCTGAAAGGCCTCGACGACATCGGCACGACGCTGCAGCACGCCGCCAAAATCGATACCTACGAAAAAGCCCACACCGCCACCGCCACGATGTACGACCCCGTCGACGTGAAGTACTACTCCAACGGCCGCTGACACGGTTTTCGATTTTGAATTTCAATCCCAAAAGAAAAAGGGGAAAGCATTTTGCCTTCCCCTTTCCCTAAGCGGCGAGTTGTGCTCGCCGGAAGAAGTTAGAATCCGACACGCAACCCGAATTCGATTTGGCGCGGGCTGTTAATTTGGATGTTTCCGGTTGGAGAAACCCCATTGTAAATCGAGCCAAAATCGGCCTGATCAAACAGGTCCAAGTATGGGTCGGTGAACCATGGGTGATTCATAATGTTACTGAACGTGGCGATGAACCTGGCATTGAACCGCTCGGTGAACTTCAACTCCTTCGACACCGTCAGGTCGAGATTCCAGCGGGACTGGCCGCGGAGCGGTCCGGCACCGCCGCCGTTGGGGCCATCAATCCCAAGGATGAACGGCCTGAATTGGTTGAACACCTTATCTGGGTTGGCAAAGAGGTTCAAACCGGTGCCCCCGGTAGTAGGGTCATTGTTGCTGCCAGTGCCATTCGCGCCCACGACGTTTCCGTGAACTGAAGCACCGCCGGAATACGGCGAGATGAGCACAGCGTTTACTCCCAAGCTGCCGGAGTTGGGGTTGCCCTGCCCTAATGTTTCGTCGCTGATGCTGCCGTTCGTATACACGGTCAGTGGATAGCCGCTATGCATGGTGAAGAACGGCGCAACGGCCCAGCCGCCAAGTGCCTTGCCTACGAACCCCTTCTGGCTCTTGTAGAATGGTAACTGATAAAGAGATTGCAGGTTGTAGACAAAGCGGATGTCGTATGGCTGAGGCCCATACGAACCCCAGTTCTTGAAGTCGTACCCGTTGTTCGGATTGATGCCGTTGTTTGCCTGGGCATAGAATTGCGTGCCCATCGACCGGCTCCAGGTGAAGTTTGAGTTGATTGTAGGTTTGAATTTTAGAATCTTGAGTTTTCAGTTTTTTGAAATCTCAGTCTTCAGTTTTGACTTTCCCGTTCTGAGTTCTCAGCTTTCAAATTGTTGTCGCCGCGTCGCCAATTCCCAAACAAAAGAAAAGTCCGAAGCAAAAAAAGCGGGAACAAAAAAGAACAGCGGGGAAAGTCCGACGGACTTTCCCCGCTGTTTACACTCAAATTTGCTACGCGCGGTCCATTCGAACCGCGGAAGTAAGTTTAGAACGCGAGCCGCAAGCCCAGCGACATAATGCGCGAGTTTGGCGCTCCCAATCCTTGGACTGACTGGGCGAGACACTGCGCCTTACCAAACTCTGCTCGAACCAAATTGCCTTGGATACAGTCAAAGTCAGGATGGTTCGCCAGATTCTGAGCCTGGGCACGGAAGTCCAGCTTCATTATTTCCGTCAGCTTAAAACTTTTGCTCAGGCCAAGGTCCAATTGCACAAACTTGGGCCCACGAAACACGTTACGACCGAGAGTTCCAAAGCGCATGAAGCCTGGACCAGAGGATGGATACGGCGGGTTGCCGAAAAGAGTGTTCCCGCCTCCCGAACAGTTCGCAACGGTCGCAGGCAGACCAGCTTCTCCGCATCCTATCGTACCATTGTTAGTGAAGACGCCGTCAGCCGGGTTACCTCCACTATATGCCGACGATATGCTGGACCCAAGGAAGTTTGGATGGTCGTTAAGAACGCCATCCAAGTTGTAATCGCCTCCGAGATTGTAAGGAACACCGTTCGGGTCTAGCAACAGACAGCCAAATTTGTTGGTGCTGACCACGCCATTATAGGAGCAAGGAGTCGTCTTATTGCCGTCCCTTGCACTCAATCGGGTACTCGCGCCGTTCCCTAGAGCACCTACATACACGTCCACGGGATGGCCGGAGTACAACTGCATGAGAGATCCGAGCGTCCAGCCGCCAAGTGCGTGTCCCACAAATCCCTTCTGACTCTTCAAGAAGGGCAGTTCATAGGTCACGTTAAACTTGTAGGCGTGCTTGTGGTCGTAGGATGCTGGGGCGTGAGACAGTCCTGGAAGCTTATTGGAGATGTAGTAGTAAGGGGCAGTAAATCCACCAATCGTTGAGCAGCCCGCAAACAGGTCGGAGTTCAAATCCAGAAGCTTTGACCAAGTGTAACTCGTCTGGAATTGCAGTCCGTGGCCCATGCGCTTCTGCGCTTCCACAACGAGCGAGTTGTAGCTGGAGCTAACGCTGTTCGAGCGGTAATTAAAACCCGTATATAGGGCGTTAGGACGTACAGGAGTTATGCTGGGGGAGCACTTAGAATTCACAGTCGCGCAAGCGGCCTGCGAAGCGACTCCGTACCCGATCCCATCAAAGCGGTTGTAGTTTTCAAGCATGGGCAAATGCCGACCGAGCGAACCCTGATAGCTCACCCGCAAAAGCAATCCACCAAGCACTTGCCGCTCGACGCCGAGGTAATAGTTATCGCCGGCTGAGTCCTTCATGTTGACGTCCATGGTTCGGATGGAAACGCGGTGGCCGGCGCAATTCGCATTTGCCGCGTTCGGGATCTGGCAGCCCGGGATACTCGGATCGTATGCAAGGCCCAAGGACGCTGGATTGGAGTAGTTCACAGCGTCACCGATATCATTCTCGAAGTCGGCGCCGTTCGACCAGATATTGTCAAAGATGCGGTCATAAGCGATGCCAAAGCCGCCACGGAGGGCCATCTTGCCGTTGCCCATAAGGTCCCAGGCAAAGCCGACGCGGGGTGCGACATCGCCGTTCCGCGTATTCCACATCCGGCTCACCGGACCGGTGCGAGCGTTAGCGATGCATGTAGGATCAGAGATATTGCAGTTCAAGTTTATAAATTGCGCCAGGATGCCATGAGCCTCGCTGGGCGCGCCATAGCGGTCCCAGCGCACTCCGAGGTTTAGAGTCAGCCGCGGCGAAACTTTCCAGTCGTCCTGAACGAAAGCATAGTAGTCGTGGTAGGTGTAGTGGCGGTATGCGCTGGCTTTGGTTCCCGTGGCCGGGTTAACAGAGGTCTCCTGGAAGTACGGGTAATCCCCGGAAAAATTCGCGTTGGATTCATCAAAGACATTCGCGACGGTGCCGTTGGGTTGCAAGGTCTGATCGCAAAATGGCGTAATTATTGCGCCGACCGAGCAGGCCGTGCTCTCGCCACCGCCATCCTCGATCCTTGTCAGTTCTCCGAACTCGTAGTTGCCAGGGATCCCCAGATCCCAGTTGCGGTAGAGAATGCCGGCTTGTGTGCCCCCGCCGAACTTGAGCGAGTGCCGTCCCTTGGTCCAAGTCAGGCCATCGGTCAAACCCCAGCGGTCCTGTGTAAACCCTTGAACCTGGCTTCCCTCGAAGGGACCTCCTAAGCTGAAACCGAGACAGCCACCTGATTGGTTATCAATGCTGATGCTCGGAATTGTATTCGTCCCGTCGCCAGCAACGAACACGTTATAGTGCCGGTTATGCGCGAGCGAGACTTCGTTCAAAAGCTGTGGGTTGAAAATATGGGTCTCGCTCAGGGTAAGGTTATGGTAGTGATTGTTGGTGGTCCCATTTATGGGGCCCTTCGTGGTCAGAGGGCCCCCGCCAAACTCATCCACAAAATTCTGGCGAAAGATATTTGCCGCGAAGCTCAGCCGGTCTTTGGCACTGAAATTGTGGTCGATGCGACCGTAATAAGCATCTTCCGAGTCTCTCTGCGGATCAGAGAAGGAGAGGCACCCCACCGGATTCGGTAGCCCGTTTCCCCAATAGTTCGTGCCAGCACCAGTAACGCCGAGGGGGTCAGCACTAGCGGGACATTTCTGGTCGGACGTAAGTGGGGGATATGCTGACAAGATCTGTTTGGCGATGGACGCACTTCCCCCTCCATTCCCATTGGCATTCGCCAGGATATAGGCGAGCCCAGCACTTGTGGGCACGTAATTGTGCGCAGTGGTTGTTGAGGCAAGCAATTTTATGCGGTCGTACGCGAACGAAAAGAAAGTCTTGTCCTTCTTGATCGGACCGTCGACCTCGCCGCCAAACTGGTTGCGGATGTATTTTGGCCTGGGAGGAAGGAGGGTCACGGCTGGGTCTGTTTTGCGATCGGTGACCGCAGAATTGTACTGCCGGTCATAAAAGAAATCGTTGGCATTCAAAGCCGCATTGCGGTTGAACTCGTAGAGAGCGCCATGGAACTTGTTCCCGCCCGACACTTGGTTCGCGCTGACAACAGCGCCAATCCCTCGGCCATATTCCGCACTCATTTGATTCGTCTTGATGGTGAAGTCCTGGACAGACTCAAGCGGGGGGTGAATGTTGATTGCGCCCTCGCTAAAGTTATCGTTATCGTCGCCACCATTGAGCAAGTAAGCCGTGCCGGATTCCCTAGCCCCTCCCGACGCCGGGTTCATATCGAGGCCCGGCTGCACGGACGGCGCTGTAAACGGCAGCGAAGAGAAAACATCTCGATCCGCGAGAGGTGTATTAAGGATGGTTGTGCGATCAATTTGAGTCGCGAGATCGGAAGTGGCCGTCTGCACAAGCGGGACTTCCGCGGTCACTTCTACAAGCTGCGAGGTTTTTGCCAATTCCAACTGACGATTGAACGAAACGGTTTGGCTGGCCTCGACAACAATTCCAGAGGCTCTGAGTCCGGCAAAATTGGCAGCCTTAATCTCGATAGTGTATGTTCCGGGCGGCACAAGAGGGAAGCGATAGGAACCGTCGGACCCCGTCGTGGTTGTTTGAGAAATGTTGGTGCCGACGTTGGTGATGGTCACCGTCGCGCCAGGAACCACCGCGCCAGTCGGGTCCGTAATCGTACCGGTAATTACACCCTGCACGGTCTGTGACCAAGCAACTCCACTCGCAGCAAGAACCAAGAAAGCCGTAAACAAGACAAGAAAAGTTCGCTGCCTCACACTACACCCCCTGAATTTATGGAGCTGATTTAAGATTTTCCAGCCAACCACAGGGCCTCGTCTCTCTCGACGAAACAGGATTTCGTCACCACGGCCGCGCCGGGGATCACAGGCGAGGCCACCCATTTGCGCGTATTGAATATCCCCTGAAAGGCTTTGTCAAGAATAAAGTTAGACGGACCTGAGATAAACTTCAGATAAACCAGATTCGATTATTCCGTTGACGGGAATCGATCGAGGCTGCCTTTCATCACTGGACAGTGTTCACCAGTCAAGTTGATTTAGGATTACACGCGAGGAAAGAAATACATCTGGTAAGGTAAGATGCATTTCTGCCATGACGAAGTGTTCCGCGCCGGCAAGGCAAGTGTACTTCGAATGAGTTGGTTCTGAGATGGGGACGATGCTGACGCGCAGGGATTTTGCCAAGCGGGGAATGATGTGCGGCGGTGCGTTTCTGGTTGGATACGAAGAGGCCGCATGGGCGATTTGCAGCCTTCCCTGTTTGCAAATCCAACCTGCCGATCCTTTTTCGGGAGGCAAGCAACTGGGACTGGTGAATTTTATAAACCCGCGGCCTTTGGAGATGGACACGGAGCAAGGGACCGAATTGGACGGCAGGTTGTACACGGACTTGTCCAAGCTCTCACTGCAAGAGCCAGTCATCGCCACTGACAGATTTTATGTTCGCACGCGAGTTTCCAGGTTGCTCCCGGATGTGAAATCGTGGCGAGTGCGCGTCGATGGGCTAGTGGAGAAACCGCGGACCCGCACGATCGATGAGTTGACGAGTGCGGCGAAGCCGTTGGGATTGTATTTGATGGAGTGCGCGGGGAACGTGCCGCTGACGAACTTTGGAATGATCAGCGTGGCCAGTTGGGGCGGCGTGCCTCTCGCTGACATTCTGGAGAAGAACGGCGCGAAGTCCCAGGCGTCGCGCGTGCTGGTCACGGGATTCGATCAGTACGCTACAAAATCGATGACCTCGGTTCCAGGAGCGAGCTGGGTCTTCTCCATCGGAGACCTCAATGCGGCGGGAGCGTTCCTGGCAACGGAGATGAACGGCAACCCACTGACGCCTGATCATGGCGCGCCGGTTCGTCTGGTGGTACCAGGCTGGTATGGCTGCGCATGCATCAAATGGGTGACGGGAATTACATTTGTGGACGATACCGCGGAAGCCACATCACAGATGCAGGAGTACGCGGCAAGGACTCATCAGAAGGGTGTGCCTGCACAAGCGCGCGATTTCCAGGCGGCAACCATCGATCAGGCAGCTATGCCGATTCGAATTGAGAAATGGCTGGTCGAAGAAAAAATCAAATACCGAGTAGTGGGAATCGCGTGGGGCGGACATACTCCGGTCAAGACGCTGATGATTCGCTTCAATCCGGAAGAAGATTACGTACCCGTGGACAATTTTGTGCAAACGAAGAACGATCCCTGGACACCGTGGACGCACGCGTGGTCGCCAAAGGAACCTGGAACATATTCGATCCGGCTGACCGTGAAAGATCCAGGGGTTCGAACCAGGCGGCTGGATTCCGGATACTATGTGCGGTCCGTCGAGATTCCGGAAGTTTAATCGTTATCCGGCGCAATCACGCCGCAATGAGGTGAAAAGAGTGAAGCAACCTGCCAGCGGAATGACTGCAATCATCGTGCTGAGCCTGTTCGCAGGTGGATCATCACCAGCACAGCAATCGCCTCACGAAAGACATTCGCAGGCTGGTTCGGTTCCACTGGAAATTCTGCAGCGTCCCGTGACGTTGCGCACGGGGATTGGTGAGCTCCACGAGAAAGTATCCACGCATTCGCCAGAAGCGCAATCCTTCTACGATCAGGGGATTGCCTACGTGCATTCCTACGTGTGGATGGAAGCCGCGCGCTCGTTTCATCAGGCGTTGCGCCTGGACCCAAACTTGGCCATGGCGTACCTCGGCCTGACCGACGCTTTCATCGGTCTTCAAGACGTTGCGACGGCAAGTGCCACGCTGGAGCGCGCCAAGGCGCTGGAAAAAGGATTGAGCGATCGCGAGCGGGCTTGGCTTTCCATCCGCGAAGGAGAACTCCAATTCGCCGAGGACAAGCCGAATGGCTACGTCGCCTACCGCAAATCAATCAACGACGCGCTGAAAGCTAACCCGAACGACCCCTGGCTGTGGATCCAACGCGGACTGGCGGATGAAGCCAGTCCTTTTACACATGGGCAAGCCGGCGGTGTGGACGCGCTCGCGTTTTACAAAACGGCGCTGGCGCTCGCGCCCGGCAATCTTGCGGCTCATCACTACTGCGCACACGCGTACGAAAACATGGGGCGATCGAAAGACGCGCTTGAAGAGAGCGCGCTGTATGCGCGCATGGCTCCCGCGATTCCGCATGCGCATCACATGCACGGGCACGCGCTGATGCGAACGGGGCGGACCGAGGAAGCGATTACCGAATTTCTGAAGACGAAAGAGTTGGAAGAAAATTACTATCGATCAGAGAAGATTCCGGCCCGTTATGACTGGCACCACGCCCACAACCTTACTTTGCTGGCGATGAGTTACCAGTCGCTAGGACAAATGAAGTCTGCTGAAGCTCTTTTTCACGAAGCATTTTCTTCGCCTGCTTACACGGATTTTCTGGACTACAACCGCAAGTGCTGGCCGGAGTTTCTGCTCAGCCGGCGGCGATATCAGGAGTCGCTGGTGGCCGCGCGCGAACTTACAAATAGTACGTGGCCGCTGGCGCGTCTGGCAGGCCACACTTTGGCGGGACAGGCACTGCTTGGAGCGGGTTCGGTCGCGGAGGCCAAGGAGGAGTTGACTCTGGCGGAGAGGGAAACTGAACGGCTTCCAGCAAGAGCGGTCGCGGCACTTCCGTATCCAACGACGCTTCGAACGGATATTTTGCTGCAAGAGAAGAACACGTCCGAGGGTGAACCACTGGCCACGGATGTGGCTAAGTCCGTGCTGGCAATGCCCGGCCCGGACGCGTGGATGGCTGCCGTATTTGAGCTGGAATCGATGGCGCAGAGCGCCCGCAACGCTGGCGATTGGGATCTGGCCGGTTTCCTGGCCCAGCAGATGATTCTGCACAACCTGAACTATGCAGGAGGCCACTTCGCGTATGGCCTCGCGGCAGAGCACTCCGGCAAATCAAGCGACGCGCGTCAAGCCTTTGCCACCGCCGAAAAACTTTGGGGCAAAGCAGATCGAGATTTGCCGGAGCTGGAACAAATTCATAAGCAACTCGCCGCGCTCCGCTGAACAGAAAGGCGCCTCTTGCAGGAACACGGATGAATGGCGTGGCGCACAATTACTTGGGGGCTGATTCGCTCAGCCGAATGACGGCTTTCCGCGCGCGATCCGCATCGCGCCCCTTTGGGTCTTCATCGAGATACAGTTGATACTCTTTCGCCGCCTCAACCGGCTGCTGCGTGGCCTCGAGCGCGAGAGCCGCAACAATATGCACACCTGCGAGTCCCTGGTGGGGAACCGCGTGCGCCTTGCGCGCATGAGCAATCGCATCGCTGTACTTGTGAGTGAGAAGCTCAGCATTCGAAGCGGAGCTGAGAGCCCAAACATTGAGAGGCTCCCCGTCTAGGGACTTGACCAGAAAGGCGTCTGCCTCTTCGTATTTTTTTTCAGCGAAAGAAATGCGCGCAAGGTTTCTGTAGGCTGCTGGGAAATCAGGATTCAGCTCGATGGCTTTCGAAAACGATTCCCGCGCGGCGTCCCTCTCATTCAATTCCGCTTCAACCATTCCGAGGCCGTTATAGGCCAGGTCGTACCGCGGATACTCGCGAATTGCCGATTCGAACAGCGCGCGGCTCTCTTGCCAGCGCTGCCGACGCATTGCTTCGCCTGCCTGCTCGAACGCCTTTAACGCCGCGGCAGGGATGGTCAGGCGTAACGCGGCAACAGTGCCGGCCGGCAGGGTTTCGTTGGTGCGTCCACCAGGTTCGGCGCGGCGAACGCGGATGCGCTCCACGTGGGAAGTCTCATTGCGCGCAATTTCCAGGTCGCCTTCGTACGGCTTGATATTGGGTCCAGTGATTCGAATGCGATGCAGGCCTGGAAACGTTTGGAAGATCACCGTGCCATTATTATCCGTGATCTTATTCGTCATGGCACTGCTGGAGCCGACGGCGTCCATCAACTCAACTGTCGCGTAGCCGGCCTTCTCCACGTCGCCGTCGATGGTGATAAACAATCGCAGTGTGACAGGCGTTGGAGCCTGCCGCTGACTGATTTGGGCTGAACACAAGGCAGGCATTGCGAGCAAAACCAAGAAATATTGCGGTAGGCGACACATTGGCACGAAATCTTCAGCACAACAGCGAGAATCGTAACACACGGCCAACGGGACGATGCACGTTAGAAAAAAAGGGCCGGCTTGGCGGCCGGCCCGGAAACTGGAATTGAAGCTGTTTAGAAGATGAAGTGGACCTCCAAGCGCAACTGGCGCGCCGTCTGGTATACCGACGGCATGCCGTAACGGCCGGCAAGTGTCATTGGCGTTCCCAGCGACGAAGTGAACGAACCGGTATGGTTTACTGCGTCCACATAGTTGTAGGGAGACATCACTAGAGCCCAGTTTACCTGCGGGTCTCCGCTAAATCGCGAAGGCCGGACCGGGCTGATTAGGTTGGAGCTGGCCGCGTTCACGTTTTCCGTGACCGCCACCGCAGCGTGCTGATTAAGGATGTTGTACACATTCGCCCCCAACTTCAGAGAGTACCTCTCCGTCATCTTGAACTGGTGGGTTACAAAGAAATCGGTCTGGAAATACGGGTCAGTGCGAGCATTCTGAGTGACGCCAGAGGCCACAAAGTTGCCACACGTTGTGCAGAAGTTTGCCTTGGAGGGATCCGGCTGGTAGAGACCGGGAGTCCGAGTGAAGTTGGCGAAATTACCCCGGCCCTCGGCCCACTGGCAGGCAGACGAAGTACCCACCACCGGCAAGCAGGTGTTGATCGGGGTGCCCTGGAAGGCGGCCTGGATCACGCCAAAGCTGGTCTCCATTCTGTGCCACTTCAAGGGGTAGTAGCCGTACACCTTGGCAGTGTTGGGACGATCTGTGCTTAGCGGACCATCATCAATCTTGCCGTTGGGCAGGTAGGTCATGCTCGGCAGGTCAAACAAACGAGTATTGTTGGGGTTATGGCGGCCCCCAGCACCGTCGGTCGGGTCGGTGTTCGTTAGCCCCGGGTAGTTGCCTGTGAGTTTGCTGTAGGTGTAAGTGACGGCCCCGACCCATTTGGCACTCTGGTGCTTCAGGCGGAATTCCGCGCCGTCATAACGGCGAATGGCTCGCACGACGCCCGGGCACTCCGCGCAGAACGGTCCTCCGTTCGAGGCCGTAAGCAGATAATTGTTGCCAAAATTTGCGTTGCACCCAGCCGGCGTATTCGGAGAGGTACAGGGAACTCCGCCCGTATCGGGGATGACGACGTTGCGATGCAGCACATCGGCAAATGTGCTGCCGGGATTACCGATGTAAAAGCCCAAGTTGTCGGTGATGGACATATCTTCAATAGCGTTGTCCAATCGCATGCGCGAATATCCGGACTCCAAACTCAAAGTTGGTGTTATGGCCCAGTCCACGCCGGCGACAAACTCGTGCTGGGACATGGGCTTCATGTTTGGATCTATAGCCGGGTCGCGCGGATCCGCCTTGGTGGCGCGAAAGTCCACGTTCTCGATAAAGCGCCCTACCGTCACACCAGGCGCGGCTCCGCTCGCGGGACAGCCGGCCCCCGTGGCCAGTGTAGGCGTGATCGCGTTGTAGTTCGTGGAGTCCAGCGTGTACACGCACTGGTGCCAATAGTCGGACCCGAAAGAGCCGCGGGCCAGATTCATCTTCATGATATCGAAGTACTTTCCATAGCTGGCGTAAACCTTTACCTTGCCATTGTGCAAAAGGTCGTACGCGCCTCCGATGCGAGGAGCAATTTTATCGCCCCAACCGAAGTTCACTGACGGGAAGCGTGTCGGATCGTAAGGCGGCAGGATCTCGGTATCGAAGCGAACGCCGAGGTTGAGGGTCAAGCCGCGACCTACGGTCCAGGCGTCCTGCACATATACGGCTTGCGCCGTCTGAGTCGTTCTCCCGGTGTTCGACACTGTCGTGCTGCCGACAAAGAAATATCCGAACTGGCCACCGCAGAAGTTCCCAGCGGTGGCGCCGAATTGAGCCTGGTTCTGGGCAATGATCTGGTTGCAGGCCGTGGTGCTCGTCAGAGGGGTATACTGCTGCCCCCAAGCGAGGTCCACGACGTTCGTGTTGGCAGTTACGAGCACGTCGTTGGACTGTGTTGACCAGAAGTAACCGCCCTTAAACGTATGGCTGCCCAAGAACCGACCTACATAGTACGAGGCGTTAACGTCAAAGCTCTTACGCTTAAAGGCGTCAAAATGTGTCGAGAAGTTATTGGGAATGTTGGAGAAACCGGCAGTGTTGAAAGAGGACGCGGGGAACGGCTGACCGGTAAGATCCTTGCTACTGGCATTGACTGTGGTGTCGTAAATGTAGCGCGTTCCCTGGGGCACGCCACGACTCTCATTGTTACTGAAGAAGTATCCGTACCGCGCGCTAACGACCGTCCTTGACGTAGGAGTCCAGTCACCGCCGAAGGTGTACAGGGCGCTTGGGTTAACGGTGCCATTGTCGGAGCGGAAAGTGTTCGGATCGGTGGATGCGCCGGTATTCAACTGGCCGTAAGCGCTGTCCGGGCTACCGAGTTGTCCCTGTGTGCGGGAATACGCATAGTTCCAGTCGGCGAAAAGGCGCAACGAATTGAGCGCACGAAAGTCCAGCCGGTTGTACATGTTGTGCTGGAGAAAAGTGCGCGTTAGCCGGCGCGGTCCGGGGTTAGCGCTGGTGAACGTAGTGGTGCGGTTCGTGGTATCAATCGTGGGAATGTAACTGCTGTAGGCAAACAGCCTATCTTTGAATATAGGCCCACCAATCTCGTAGCCGGGCTCGATGACTTTCCGGCTGTCCTTTTGGGGTATGTAGTACTGAGGCGTGCCGTCGAGGCGTGTGCTGGTGCTAAGGCTTGCCTGCGTCGGGTCGAGCCGCAAGCCGCAAACTGTACTGAAACCGGCGGATGATCCCGCAGAGCCTGAGGTAAAACCGCTCGCGCAGGGGTCATTCGCATCCAACGCCGCGCTCTGATAGTACACTTTGAGCTCGCCGTGCCAGTCTTGCGTGCCGCGTTTGGGAACTGCGTTTACCACGCCGCCCATGGCGCCGCCGAACTCGGCCTCAAAGCTGCTGGCCTTAATCTGCACTTCCTGGATGAAGTCCTGCTGGAAGTTCTTGCCCACGCCGCCGACATTGACGTTGGTAGTGTTGATACCGTCGATCAAATAGGTGTTTTCACCGTCGCTGGCTCCATTGATCTGAAACCCGTTCGTTCGGTTGCCGCTAGTGCTCTGCAAAGGTTCCTGGCGGGAGCCGGGAGCAAATTGAATGACTGACTGAAAGGATCGGCCCATAGGTATACTCGAAAGATCATCCCGCGTGACCGTGACAGCTACTTTGCTCTGGGTTACGTCCACGGCAGGAGCCTCGGCCCGAACTTCCACGACTTCACTGGCGGTACCTATTTCCAATTGAATGTCAACGTTTGGGAGGCGGCCGACATCGAGCGAAACGCCCTCGCGCTTAACGACACGGAAGCCCTTGGCGGTGACAGTAAGAGTGTAGCTGCCCGCCGGAAGACTCGAGAAGCGATAAAAGCCAGTCGTATCCGTTTCGGTTTTCCTACTGCCCAGTAACGTCGGGCCTGAGACTTCTACCGTCGCACCCGCAACAACCGCGCCTGTTGGATCCTTCACATACCCTTGAACTCCGGCCGTTGTTTCCTGCGAAAACAGTGCGGTTGGAACCAAAGCAAACACACAACACAGGGCAACCACCACCATAACCACTCGCTTGCTTAACATGTAACTACCTCCTGGTTGGGCCATGACTGGCTCACCTGAACTGTGCACACCTGGCCGACGAACTGTCCCGGGTTAGCAAAAGGAAGGATTCTGCAAGAGGCCATAAATCAGAAATCCACTCGCAAACTGCAACCTGCCTGGCAGGAGAGCAAATTACGTACCAGCGCTACTCCACCGGCTAAGTTCTAAATTTCTCGTGATTTACACAGATTTTAGGAGTCATGGACGTGCGCTCTGTCTATGTTCGGTCATATTTTCATACGGACTTTCATAGATATTCTCCCGCGTTCCGACCCGTCCTTGGCTGCGCATCGCAACGATTCGACCGCATTCACCGACAGCCTGCATCACTCAATCTCAGGCACGCGACCGTGTAAGCACAAGATTCCATGCGGGATATATATTGTTACCGAATGCTTTGTCAACACATTTCTACTCCCCACAGCCAAATAAACTTTAGCTAAATAGAATCTAAATTATGACGCTAGTAGGTACTGGCAGCTTGTCTTGCGCCTTCGGCGGGAGAGCGTCGGAGCCTGAAGAGGCCGAGATGAGATGGCGGGATTCTTAATTGGCCTGGTAGACCGTACGGCCGCCGACAACGGTGCGGAGGACGCGCGTCTTGGTGAACTGGGCGGGCGGAACTTTGGTGAGGTCGTTCGAAAGGACGATGAAGTCGGCGTACTCGCCCTCTTTCAGCTCGCCCTTCTTCCCTTCTTCGAACTGTGCGTAAGCGGACCCCGAGGTGTACGCACGAATGCAATCCGCTAGCGAGATTTTCTCCTGCGGCTCCCACCCGTTCTTTGGACCGCCATCCGGACGTTCGCGCGTCACGCAAGCGTACAAGCCGCGAAACGGGCTGATCGGCTCCACGTTGTAATCGGTGCCGAACGCGAGTCGAACGCTGTTTTTCAGCATGCTGGCCCAAGCGTACGCGCCGATGATCCGCTCGCGCCCGATGCGGTCCTCCGCCCAGCGCATGTCCGTGGTCTGATGCGAAGGCTGCATCGACGCGATCACTTGGAGTTCCGCAAAACGCGCGAAGTCCATGGGCGCGACCACTTGCGCGTGCTCGATGCGGTCGCGGCGGTCGCGCCGACCGTTAGTCTTGGCCACCGCCTCGAAAACATCCAGCGCGATGCGATTGGCGCGGTCACCAATCGCGTGGAACGCCAGCTGAAACCCGGACTTGTCGCGCTGAATAGCCATCGCTTTCAGTTTCTCTGGATCGTTGGTGAGGATTCCATTCGTGGAGGGATCGTCGGAATAGGGCTCGAGCATCGCAGCGGTGCGTGAACCCAGTGCGCCGTCTGTGAAGGCCTTTAGTGCACCCGTTTTCAGCCAAGGATCTCTGGTGCCGCCCTGCGCCTGCCTATTCTGCAACTCATTGAGAGGAAGATCGAATGGCAGCCACTCCGTGATGCGAACGGTAAGTTTTCCCTCTTCCTTCAAGTCGTGGTACACGTGAAAATCCGCCCAATCGGAATAATCCTGGACGGAAGTGACGCCATTCTCGGCGACGTTCCGAAGGACCAGCTCAATTCCTTTGCGGCGTTGCTCGGCAGTGGGATCGGGAATCCGCACTCTGACCAGAGACATTGCCGCCCCTTCTTTCAGCATGCCCGTTGGCTCGCCAAGCCCATCGCGTTCGATTTCACCGCCGGGCGGATTGAGAGTGGTCTTGTTAATCTCGGCGCTCTTGAGCGCCAGCGAATTCGCGACCGCCACGTGACCGGAAATGTGCGTCAGGATGACGGGGTTCTTGGGCGCGACGGCATCAAGCTGCTGGCGATTCGGGAACCGCTTGTCCGGCCACAGCGTGTGGTCCCATCCCCCGCCGGTGATCCATTCGCCTTCTTTGTGCTTCGCGACGGCTGCGGCGACCCGCTTTTGCATTTCCTCAACGGAAGGCACGCCCGTCAGCGGGACGGCGAGCTCGTCCGCGGCGGCGCCACCCAGATGCACGTGCGCATCATTGAAGCCGGGCATTACAAATTGACCATCGAGCTGGACCGTCTCCGCGCTTTCCTGGCTGCCGCCGCAGTCGAGCAGAATGTGAGCCGTCTTGCCAACGCAAGCGATCTTGCCTTCGCTAACAGCGATTGCTTCGGCCCACGGTTGCGCAGGATCGTTCGTGTAAATGCGCCCGTGAACGTAATAGACCAGATGCGAAGTCCTTTGCGCGACGCTCGTATTCGCGTGGAATGCCGCAACGAGGGCAACGACAGCGAACGGGAGGATTCCAGCGAGGAGACGAACACAATTCCTGCGGAACTTCATCGAGGTTTCTCCTCCGCAACTCCGGAAACTCCCAGAACGGTTAGAAGCGCGCGCTTCAGTCCGGCTTCGCGACCCGTGGCGTCGTACCATTCCTGAAGCGAGTGAGCTCCGCCACCATTGCCGCCCGCTCCGATGGAAATAGCCTCGATCCCCAGGGATAGCGGCACATTCGCATCTGTCGAAGAGCGCTCGATGCGCGATTGATTGCCGATAAACTCATCGGCGGCGCGAAGTGCTGCCAGCAGCGGCGAATCCGCGGCCAATTCTCCGCCCGGACGGCTGCCGAGCAGTTCGACCTTCCATTCCAGCTTGCCTTTGGAACGGTCGCGTGCAGACTCCATCTCGTCACGCACGCCCGCCGCGATGCATTCGCGAAGTGCCAATTCGAGGCGCGCCAGTTCATCTTCACTTTCTGAGCGAATGTCGACTTTCAGGCGCGCTTCGTGCGGAACGGAATTTACGGAAGTGCCGCCTTCGATCTGGCCGATATTGAACGTCGTGCGCGGCGTGGCTGGAACTCTGGTATTGATGAACCGAACGGAGCCGCGAACCAGCGCGTTGATAGGATTGGGCATCCCGAAGTCCGACCAACTGTGGCCGCCCGGGCCGGTGATCAAGGCTTCGAGCCTGCGCGATGCCAGCGCTTTCGTGGTCACGTGATCCGTGCCGGAACCGTCAAGCACCACCACCGCTTTCAGTTTTCCGCGGTAGTTATCGACAATCGCGCGCATGCCGCGCAGATTGCCTTCGCCCTCTTCGCCGACGTCGCCGACAAATAGGATGGTGCGCTGCGGCTTGACGCGCGCGGACTGCGCGGCACGCGCCAGCGCCAGGAGAGCCGCCACGCCGCTGCCATTGTCGGAGATTCCCGGCGCGGTCATGCGGCTGCCATCGCGGTGAACCTTCACGTCGGTATCTGGAGGAAAAACCGTGTCGAGGTGCGCGGAGACAACGACAATTTCCTTTTCATTGACGCCGCGCAGTTCACCGATCACGTTGCCGGTCTTGTCGATCTGCGCCGCCAATCCCGCTTCGGCCAGCAATTCCTTGACCGCTGCCGCCCGCTGCGCTTCCTGAAACGGCGGCGCAGGGATTTCCGTGATGCGCGCCTGCTGATCGTTAACCCAGGAAATGTTGGGCGTAAGCCAATCGAGAGCCGCGCGGACTCGTGCGTTATCGGAGAGCCGTGGACTCTGGGCCTGGCGAGGGGCATGGGGAGGAGCAGCGGAGCGAGCCGGCATAGCCAAAAGAATAACGCAAACGAGAGCGCGTTTCACCGTCGGCTTGCAACAACGTTTTCCGCTCAATTGCGTGCGCCCTCGATGCAAAGAGCGAAAACTTCGTCGTCGGTGAGCACGCGCGGAGACTGCTTGGCGGCGTCAAAGATGCGCGTGACCGTCGCGTCATCGGCGGGAACGCGATGCTTCTCCAGCCAGAACAGCACATTGGATTTCCCGCTCATAGGGCCGATCTCGATTACCTGGTCGAGACCGAAAAGATGCGCGGGCACGCCGCTGTAGACGGCATTGGCGAGTTCCAGATCATTTTTGCGAAAAGCTTTGATGAGCGCGGCGGCGTGAACTCCCGTCGCGGTGCGAAACGCGTCATGCCCGACGACCGGATAGTTCGGCGGGATTTTTGTGTGCGTAGCGTTCGCGACTTTTTCGCAATATTCCTTAAGGCGGGACAGGTCCTGTTCGATAAGCCCCATGAGGCGAAGATTGACGAGCATTAATTCCATGGGCGTGTTGCCAACGCGCTCGCCTAGAGCATTGGCCGCGGCGTGGACCTGATGGGCGCCGCCGGCTACGGCCGCCAGCGAATTGGCAATGGAGAGGCCGCGATCGTTGTGGCCGTGCCAGTCAATACGAATCTTTTCGCCGGACGGCCTCACAACTTCTTCGACGGCAAATTTCACGAGGTTGAACGCGCCATTCGGAGTAGCGTGGCCAACCGTGTCGCAGAGCACGATGGCGCGCGCACCATTTCGAATGGCGGTCGAGTAAAGGCGTTTCACGGTTTCGGGGTCCGTGCGAATCGTGTCCTCGGTAACATACATCGACGGAAGCCCATTCTCGACCGCGAACCTGACGGCTTTTTCCGTCGTGCGCTGGAGGTGATCGACGGTCCAGTCTTCCACGAGGCGGCGAATCGGGCTGGAGCCGAGGAACGTTGCGGCTTCAATGGGGATGCCCACGCTTTGTGAAATCTCCACAATGGGACGCATGTCATTTTCATGCGTTCGCGCCGCGCAGTTGGGCTTGATCTTCATGCGGTGCGTGGCAATTTCGCGGGCGAGCGCTTCGGTGTGCGCGTAGGCACGCAGCCCGGCCCCAGGAAGACCGATATTGACGGAGTCAATTCGCAAGGATTCCATCAGATGCAGGATTTCGATTTTTTCTTCGATATTGGGATCGAAGACGGAAGGATTTTGCAAACCGTCGCGCAGCGTTTCGTCATCCAACAGGACGCGCGTACCGGCAGGAATCGCCGGCGGCGTGGCCATGTTCCAATCGTAAATCCATTCGCTCTGCGGCAAGGCAGGCCTCGTTTGCTCCGAAATTGTAGACGCTAGTTTCGCAAGGTGTAGCTCTGCGGCTGTTGCGCGGGATCGGGGCGATACAGCGTCTTGCAGAATTCACAGCGGTAAATCTCCGCTTTCGCGCCAATGACCGCCGCCACTTCCTTCGGATAATCGTAGTACCGCTTCAAGTGGCCATTGCAGAGCTTGCCCTTGTCGTCTTTTTCATCGCACGCGCGCTGCTTGGGCTTGCGCGTTTTGATTTTGGGTGACGCCGTAGTCTCTTCAGGCATGGAGGCCCTCTCTACCATCCGTGGTCGCGGAAAAACGTTTTCATGGCCCTGCGAGCGTTTCGCAGCTTCGCGCCGATGCCGCCGGAGAATTCGAATTGTAGAAAAGCATCCGCGGCGCGCTCTAGATCCGAACCGTAGCGGTACCACCAAGGCTTTTCGCTCCGTGGCAAGCCGTCGACATCAATATATTTCATTTGCACCATCTCGAGCAGTCCCGCTTTCCCATGTGTGCGGCCCCAGCCGCTCGCGCCACACCCGCCGTGCGGCGCCTCCGCAATTCCGAAATAGCTGATGGCGTCGTTCACCATAACCGCGCCTGCGTGCAGTTCCGCTGCAAGCGCCATTCCTCGAGACTTGTCCTTTGTCCAGATGCTCGCAGCGAGTGCGAACGGTGAATCGTTGGCTAGTGTGATCGCTTGCTTCGCGTCCCGCACAACTTGAATTGCGAGGATGGGTCCAAATGTCTCTTCTTGAAACAGCTTCATCGAAGAATCCACGCCCACAATGACAGTGGGCTCGAAAAAGTTGGGGCCAAGCTCGGGGCGCGCGCTGCCACCGCAGAGCACGCTCGCGCCGCGCGAAACCGCATCGTCGACTAAATCGATCATACGCCGCACATGTTCCGGCCGAATCAGCGGGCCAACGTCGGTCGCGGGATCGCTGCCCGGACCGAGCCGGAGCTTTTTCGTTTTGTCGACACAAAGAGAGATGAAGCTTTCTGCCACGGGTTGCTCGACAAACAATCGCTCGACAGAAAGGCAAACCTGTCCGCAGTTCGTGTAGCTGCCCCAGACAGCGGCGCTCGAGGCCACTTCCAGATCCGCATCTGCCAAAACGATCATGGCATCTTTGCCGCCAAGCTCGAGCACCGAAGGGATCAGCCTTTTCGCGCAAGCCTCAGCAACGCGCCGCCCAGTAGCCACGCTGCCCGTGAACATGACTTTGTCCGGCGAGGCATCGATCAAAGCCTGACCCACCTCTCCTCCGCCCTGCACGATTCTGACAAGGTCTTTGGGAAAGCCGGCGTCGATGAAGAGTTTTTCGATCAGCGCGCCACATTGCGGGGTGAAGTCGCTGGTCTTGCATACCACGGCATTTCCTGCCGCGACCGCGGGAATGATTTCGCTGAGCGGGATGGCCAGCGGATAGTTCCAGGACGAGATGATGGCGATGACACCGAGGGGGTCGTAAGCCAAATAACCGCGCTTGGCTTTCGCGGCCGTGCTGTGATGTGGAACTCGCTGTGTGCGCAGGGCCCTCGCCGCGTTCTTCGACCAGTATTCCGCCGAATCGAGAGCAACAAAAATATCCGCGAAGAGCGCTTCCACGCGCGGCTTGCCGGATTCACGCACTACCGCATCCACTAATTCATTGCGCGAGGCCATAATTCGGTCGCGCAGCCCGCGCAGCTTTGTGCACCGATCGCGAATGGGTACCTTCGCCCAATCACGCTGGGCACTACGCGCACGCGAAACGAGCTCCGGCAACGACCATGACCGTGTCCTTTCGAAATGGGCGAGCACTTCTCCCGTGGCCGGGTTAATCGAAGGAAGCGTGTCGATAGGAATGGCCGTGGCAGCCATAATCGGGATTCTAACCGATTTTGAGGTTGGACGGTGGCTGCGCCATTCCGGCTCCGGCTGGTTTTACATATTCTTCTGGGGACGGACCCAGTCCTCGCTCAATCTAGGGGTCGGAGTCAGGGCTTTCCCACGCGCCACGCTTTTTCGTGTTCCACCTCAACCATCACGAGACCTTGAGGCGGAACGGTTGGACCAGATTTCGAGCGATCTCGCAATTCGTACAAACGATCGATGTCCGCAGCGGTGAGTTTTCCCCGGCCGACATCGAGCAGCGTGCCCATCATCTTGCGCACCATGTAGCGGAGGAACGAGCGGCCGCAGACTGTGAAAACCAGTTCTTCGTTGTCTGCACTTCGTGCCAACTCCGTCGCAAAGATTTCCCGCTCGGTGGCTCGCTCTTTGTCGTCCTCTTCGGAGCCCGTCGAGGCCGCGAACGATGCAAAGTCGTGCAGGCCAACGAACCGCGCTGCGGCGTCCCGCATTGCGTCTTCGTCCAGCGGAAACGGGTAGTGCAGCACGTAACGCCAGATCATGGGCGGCACAACTCTTCCCCGATACAGTCGATAACGGTAAGTCTTGCCTCGCGCGGACCAGCGTGCATTGAAGTCTGGGCCAACTTCCTCCGCGCCCACGATGCGAATCGCGGGCGGAAGCAACGCGTTCAGCGCGCGTTGAAAATCCTGCGCGGAAAGATGCGACTGCGTTCGAAAGCTGCCGACCTGACCAAGCGCGTGAACCCCGGCGTCCGTCCGCCCGGTGCCATGCAAAACGACGTTCTCCTGCGTAAGTTGCCGGAGCACGCCAACGATTTCTCCCTGAATCGTGGGCTTGTTGGCTTGCATCTGCCAGCCATGGAAATCCGTGCCGTCGTACGCGATGGTCAGCTTGAAATAGCGCATGGAAAGAAAGTCACCAGTTTTCAATCATCCGTGCTGAAAGGAGGGATAAGTTCCAGTAACTTCTTGAACATCGCTAATGCGCAGTGCGAACGAAGCGGCTCCCTGGCTTCACGGCGACGCTGCCTTCGCGGCACATCGGGCAATCTTCTTCCTCGTAGCTTGCGATGGGCAATTGAATCAGCGACTGCGTTTCCACTTCGAAGTCAATTTTTCCGCCGCTGCGGTCGATCAGCGCACCCGCGGCAACCACGCGCGCCCCCGCCTCTTCCACGACGCGAATGGCCTCCTGCGTCGAGCCGCCGGTCGTCCAAACGTCTTCGACAACCAGCACGTGCTGGTTGGGCGCAAGCGAGAATCCGCGCCGCAGAGCCATCATGCCGCTGGCGTCGCGCTCCACAAAGAGCGCGGGCGTTCCACCACCGGAGGAATGTTTCGGCTCCGGCAGCGCTCGCGCTACTTCCTGGCCAATAATGAGTCCACCCATCGCCGGCGAGACAACCGCGTCAATCTTGGCATCCGAAAAAAGCGCCGCCAGCGCCTGCCCCAGCTTCTCGGCAAAGCGCGGATATTGCAGGACCAGCGCGCACTGGACATATGTGCCACTGTGCAACCCGCTGGACAGCTCAAAATGGCCATGACGGATCGCGCCCGCCGCCTCGAACATCTTCAGCAGTTCTTCGCGTTTCAGCATTTGGCCCATCTCGCCGCCACCGGCTCCTAACCGTCGAAATGTCAGGAGATTAGCCGCCGCCTCTCGCGTTGTCAAGGAAGAGGGCCCCTGTTAGACTCCTTTCTTCGTCCGGTCCGCGTGGCGCAGCCTTTAGGGTGGCTTCTGACGCATTTTCGATGGCTTGGCCGCGACGCAGTCAGATTCCGGTCGTGACCTCAAAACGGTCTGCTGGTTGAAACAAATTCCATTCTGCGAACGTTTTACAGAGTTGAGTACCTATAAAATGAAGCCCCTTGGGGGATGAATCTTGAGGGTAAGGAGCACTATGAAGACGCTGTATGCTCGACCGCTGTTGGCCGCCATACTGACCGCAACGCTCGTGGGGGGGCCCATTTCACCGGCCTTCGCGCAGGACGCGCCTCAAAATCCGCAGGCAGCGCCAGCCAAACCGGCCACGCCCATCGAGCCGGTTTCGCTTGGCTCCGCGAAGTACAACTACACGCGCGCGCCCAAGCCATTTCCCAACCTGTTTGCTCCGTACAGCCCGATCAAGATCGCGAATCCCGTGCTCACCAATTCCCCGCGCATTGACCAGCTCATTCATGACGGCAAGCTGGAGTTGAGCATGCAAGAGGCCGTGGAACTGGCCCTCGAAAACAGCATGGACATCGTGGTGCAGCGGTATAACCCGTGGTTCGCGGACACCGGCGTCCTCAAAGCAAAGGCGGGAGGTTTTGGCGGCACGACACCCGGCGCTGTGTTCGGCGGATCCTCAGCGAATAATCCGCTGCTGAACTTCGATCCCGTTGTCACCACTGTCCTCACCCTCGATGACCGCAAGTCCCCTATCAATAACCCGCTGACTTCCGGTACGGGCACGGGCATTTCCTCGCTTGCAGCTCTGGCCACCCACACTTCCATTTTCAATGTTCAATACGCCCAAGGATTCGCAACGGGAACCACCTTCTTCACCGCGTGGGATAACACACGGAATTCGGCGTCCTTGAGCGCCAACCTTTTCAACCCTTCCGTGCAAACGACGATTTTTGCCGGGCTCCAGCAACAGTTGCTGAATGGCTTCGGCCGTTCCGTCGGAACGCGCAACATCCGCATCGCCAAGAACAACCGCAAGATCGCGGACTGGGCTTTCACGCAGCAAGCGATCACCACCATCACGAACACCATCGCTGCTTACTGGGAATTGGTATTCGCCAGGGAAAACGTAAGAGTTCAGCAGCAGGCCGTGACCGTTGCCGAAAAGCTCTCTAACGACAACAAGAAGCAGTTGGAAATCGGTACTATGGCGCCGCTTGACGTCACGCGCTCCGAATCCGAACTCGCCACTGACCGCCAGAATCTGGTCGTCGCCCAGACCGTCCAACTTCAGGATCAACAAACTTTGAAAAACGCTATCAGTAAGAATCCTCTGGCGCCTAATTTCGTGAATGTGGAAATCATCCCCACGGATTTGCCGTCGCGCCCGGAGGCCATCGAAGCTCCGACATTTGAAGACGCCGTTAAGGAAGCATTTGCAAAGAGGCCGGAATTACAGGAAGAGGCGCTCAACTTGTTGAATAGCCAGATCGATCTAAAGGCCACTCGCAACGCGTTGCTGCCGACCGCCACACTAACCGCGCAATACAGCTCGGTGGGACTCGCCGGCAACCAGGCAAAGTTCACTACTGCTACAGTTGCGGGCGCCCCTGTTGTGGATGCCAACGGGAATCCCGTTCCCGGCGACTTTCTTCCCGCGACGCAATTTACGCCAAACGGCATCGCGCAGGCCGGCTTCGGCGACGCTTTGAGTTCGGCATTTCACAATAATTTCTCCGACTACCAAGTAACGTTAAACGTACAGATCCCCATCCGCAACCGCTCGGCCCAGGCGGACAATCAGCGCGCCATCCTTACGCAGCGCTGGCTCGAAGCGCAGTTGCAGCAGATGAAGAACGCCGCTCTGCTCGACGTCCGCAACGCCTACATTGCACTCACCCAAGATCGCGCCCAGGTCGATGCCGCCAGTAAGGCGCGCGAGCTGCAACAGCAAACCTTTGATGCGGAACAGAAGAGGTATTCTCTCGGAGCTTCGACCGTGTACCTCGTCATTCAAACGCAACGCGACCTCATCAACGCGCAAGGCACGGAACTTCGCGCTCTCGCCAACCTCGCCGAAGCCAAGGCCAATTACGAGCGCGCCGTCGGCCGCACGCTCGAAGTCAATCGCGTCTCCATCGCCGATGCCAAGTCTGGAGAGGCCGAACGCGAGACGCTCATTCCCGGCACGTTACACGGTCAAGTCGTTGGTACGGACAAACTCTTTTTCAACTCCGGACAAAAATAATCTCCTTAAGAATAATCTGTTCAAGAGATCTTTCTGCTCGGCCCGAGGCAACTTCCCTGGGCCGAGCTTCCTTTTTCTAAGCCCTCGAATCCGAACGGTCCCCGTCACACGGTGATGTTCGCTTGACAAGCAACAAGAGGGAGCGTACGGTTCCCGCACGGCCCGTCTTTCCTTCTCGAAAGTTTCCCATGAACCGCCGCACGATGCTTCAGGAGGCGAAGCTATGAACGAAACTGTGAGTTACAAGTATGCTTTCTTTTCCACGCTGCTGATTTCCGGTGCACTTGTCTTGGGGTCGTGGAGCGCTCCGCCGCAGGAAAAACCGCGGACTCCCGCCGACGGCCACGACATCCATGTGCTGGCTCCCCACAAGATGGATGGCAAAGTCATGGGCCCCTACCATCATTACTGCAAACCAGTGTCGAGTGACGTGCTCGAATGCCTGATCTACGAATCCACGGAACCCAACGCGCTCCTCAAACAGGTCGAATATTTCGTTGCCAAGAGCGTCTCACGTTCCAATGTTTCACTCGAAACCTGGAACAAGTTCTACCACGACCACGCCGTCGAAATTGCCACTGGCCGAGTGCAGGTCCTGGACCGTTCGCCCGAGGAAGCCAAGAAAATTGCAGAAACCGCCGCGCAAACCGACGGCATCATCTTTCACCTCTGGTTGCCCGACGACGGTAAAGCTCCAAATGGAATCGTCGGGCATCCGCAGTCCGTGGGCCACAAAGAGAGGACCGCCAAGGAGTTCAGCGCCAAGTAAGAATGCTCGGTCTCTGAGAAAAGCCGGTCTGACAACAATACTTTGCTCTGACCGGCTCTTCCCTTTTTCCGCGACGCATTTCAACGTTTGCATTCTTCCTAGTCACATCCGCGCCGCACTTGCCCCTTCCGTACCTTTCGCATAGCATGGAATTCTCAGGCAATTTGTATCGTTGCCTGACTTCGTCCTCGGGAGCGATGCGCATGAGCGAACAGCGCAAAGGATCCACACAAACCGTGCCGCCGTCAGAGGCTTCTTCCGCGCACCGCGAGGCTTCCGCCAAAGAGCAAGCCTGGGCGAAAAACACTCTTCAGCCCACCCTGGAGAAAAGCCCCGAACGACAATCCGAATTCACCACGATTTCCGGGCATCCGATTCGCAGGCTGTACACCAAAGCGGATTTGCCCGATTGGGATCCTGATCGCGACCTCGGTTTCCCTGGCGAACCTCCTTACACGCGCGGCATTCATTCCACCATGCACCGCAGCCGCCTCTGGACCATGCGGCAGTTCGCGGGCTTTGGCAGCGCCGAAGACACCAACCAGCGCTTCCGCTATCTCCTCGCGCAGGGGCAGACCGGGCTCTCCACCGCCTTCGATTTGCCCACGCTTATGGGCTACGACTCTGACCATCCGCTGTCTGAAGGCGAAGTCGGTAAGTGTGGCGTGGCCATCAGTTCGCTCGCGGACATGGAAGTGCTCTTCGACAAGATTCCTCTCGCCAATGTCACTACTTCGATGACCATCAATTCTCCCGCCGCAATCATCTGGGCGATGTATCTCGCCGTCGCGGAAAAGCAAGGCGCGGACTGGAAGAAAATTTCCGGCACGCTCCAGAACGACATCTTGAAGGAATACATCGCGCAGAAGGAATACATCTACCCACCGGAACCCTCGATGCGCCTAGTGATCGATACGTTCGAATTCGGCGTCAAGAACACGCCCAAATTCAACACCATTTCGATCAGCGGCTATCACATCCGCGAGGCCGGTTCGACGGCGATTCAGGAACTTGCCTTCACGCTGCGCGACGGCCTGGAGTACGTCGAATGGGGAATGCGCCGCGGCCTCGACGTGGACCAGTTCGTACCGCAGCTTTCATTTTTCTTTAACGCCCACAATGATTTCTTCGAGGAAATCGCCAAATACCGCGCGGCCCGCCGCATTTGGCACAAAGCCATGGTCGAGCGCTACAAATCCAAGAACCCGCGGTCCTGGGCTTTGCGCTTCCACACGCAAACAGCCGGATGCTCGCTCACCGCGCAGCAACCCTATAACAACGTGGTGCGCACGGCGATTCAAGCTCTCGCTGCCGTCTTAGGCGGCACGCAATCTCTTCACACCAATTCGCTCGACGAAGCATGGGCGTTGCCCACGGAATTTGCCGCCACGATTGCCCTCCGCACGCAGCAAATCATCGCCCACGAAACTGGCGTCACTAATACGGTCGATGCCCTCGGCGGCTCCTACTTCGTCGAAACGCTCACCAACGAAGTCGAGCGTGGCACGTGGGAGTATATCGACCGCATCGACGCCATGGGCGGCATGGTCGCCGCCATCGAGCGCAGCTATCCACAGCGCGAAATCGCCGAAGCCTCCTACCGCTACCAGGTGGCCGTGGATAAAAAGGAAAAAATCATCGTCGGCGTGAATGATTTCGTTGCCGAAGAAAAGCCTCTCGACATTCTGCACATTGATGAAACGGTCGCCCACCGACAAGCCGCTCGCTTGAAAGAACTACGTGCCGACCGCTCTCAAGCCGAGGTCGACCGCCGCCTCAATGCCCTGCGCGCGGGCGCCAAGGGCAAAGACAATCTCATGCCTTTCCTTTACGACGCCGTAAAATCCTATGCCACTCTTGGTGAAATTTGCGACGCCCTCCGCGACGTCTTCGGCACCTACGAAGAAGTCGCCATCACCTAACCTATGCCGGAAAAGAAAATCCGAGTCTTAATCGCCAAGCCCGGGCTGGACGGCCACGACCGCGGCGCAAAAATAATCGCTCGCGCCCTCCGCGACGCCGGAATGGAAGTCGTCTACACCGGCCTCCGTCAGACGCCCGAAATGATCGCCTCCGCCGCCGTCCAGGAAGACGTCGACGTGATCGGCCTCTCCATTCTCTCGGGTGCCCATAACACCATCTGCCCGCAGCTCATGAAGCTCCTCCATGAAAAAGGCATGAATGACGTCACCGTGCTCGTCGGCGGCATCATCCCCGAAGCCGACATCCCCGCCCTCAAGCAATCCGGCATTGCCGAAATCTTCCTCCCCGGAACTTCGACGCAAGATATAGTAGACTTCATCCACAAGCGCGTCGCGCTCTCCTAGTTCTCGCGACACGCCTTGCGCTTAGATGGATACGCCGTCACCGTTTCCCTCCATCTCTTTGCCTCTGCTCATATTTCTGTCTAGCCGCTCGATGCATTTGCTTCCATTGCTCTTTTTGCTCCTGCCGCGCCTCGGGATCGACTTTCCGCTGCAGAAATTCCTGCTCGCGCATCAGCTTCCGCCGGTTTTCCAGCCGCGCCGGATCGAGCGTTCCCGCATCCAACGCCGCCTGCACCGCGCATCCCGGCTCCCCGTCATGATGGCAATCGCCGAATCGGCACTCCCCCGCCAGCGCATCAATGTCCGCAAAAACTTGTGCAACGCCGTCTTCCGCGCCCCACAGTTGCATCTCGCGCAAACCGGGCGTGTCCATCAACAACGCGCCGCCCGGCAAAATGAACAACTCCCTGCTTGTCGTGGTGTGCCGTCCCCGGCTATCGCTCTCGCGAACCGGATGCACTTCATGGACCGCATGCCCCAGGAGACGGTTCGCGATCGTTGACTTCCCTACTCCGGATGAACCTAGCAACACCAATGTTTGGCCTGGCGTGAGAAATTCTTCCAGTTCACTAAAACCATCACCAGTTATCGCGCTCACAAGACACACGGCTGTGCCAATCGCAACCCTCTCCATCTCCGCGGTCTTCGCGCGGGCGTCCTCGCAAGCGTCAGCTTTGTTCAACACGATCACCGGCTTCGCTCCGGACTCCCAGCATTGCGCGAGGTAGCGCTCGACCCGCCGCGGATTAAAATCGCCGTCCAACGCCGACACCAGCAGCACTGTGTCCACATTCGCAGCGATCACCTGCTCTTCTATTCTCTTCCCCGGGGACTTGCGCACAAACTTGCTCCGTCTCGGCAAAACCTCCTGTATCACCGCGGTCGAATCCGCTCCGTGAAGTTCCGCGACAACCCAATCGCCCACCGCCGGCCAGTCCGCTCCTTCGTCTGCCGAAAGCCGCAGCTTACCGCTGGCTTCCGCCCCGCCTTCGCCGAAGTCTGCTGCGATACGCCAGAATTTCCGCTGCTGCGCGATCACCCGTGCCGGTACGGCATTTTCCCAGTCCCCGCCACGCCAAAACGCTTCAAAGTACGAATTCCATCCCCAACTTATCAGCGATCCACCAATAGTCACGGAAAGATCCTCCCACAACCGTCATCCGACACACGGCTGCCGCTAGCGCCAATCAAAACGGCATTCACGTAATGGATTGGAATTGCGGGAGGTATGCTGCGGTCAGCTTCTGCCAGCCGCGGAGACACACCCACCTGCGAGAACTTTGCTAATAGTTCGCACAGGCGCCTCCGTGACTGAATTGGCCGTCCTTCCCTGGCGGGAAGTAGGCCGAGCTCAAATCATAGTTGCAGGAGTGGGACTCGTCAATCTGCAATTGTCTAGGGAGCAGGCCATTCGGAACATGCATTATACATGCACTAGATAACGGCTCCATTCCTTCGATTCAGCCAACTTCTTCAAAATGCCATTGCGGTGAACCAGGAATCGCTCCATGTAAGCACGCAGGAATAGTTGATCTACAATTTTGCCGAGAATCCCCATTGGCGACTGAAACTCAAAACGATCATTCATCTGAGTACCCATTGCATGCTCCAAGAACAGGTGATCGTGTTTCATGCTTTTGAATGCGCCCGCGACCATAATGTCCTGAAAATGTTGTGGACGATTGAATTCAGTCACTCGAACCGTCAGTCGTTGTCTTAGGCCCAGATGCCGCGCCTCCCACGTCACTTCGTCGTTGAGGCCAATGAGCCCCGTGGTCACACCTGCGACTGCCCTCTCGCTGGTTCCTTCCGCCGAGTCCTGATGCGCATCGATGCTTCGCGCAAGGTCGAATACGCGTTCTCGTGGAGCAGAAATCAGCGTAGATAGCTGGATAACTGGCATGAAAGCCTTACCGTGAATCTCCACCGCTAGTGAACAATCTTCCCATCCGTGTCCCGAATCTCCACCTTGCCCAGATTCAGCTTCTTCATGTCCTCTTCGATCTTCGCGCGATCGCCGACTGCAAGCACAATCATCTTGTCCGGCTGAATGTATTTCTTCGCCACAGCTTGCGCTTGCTCGGCCGTCACGCTATTGATGCGCTCCGGCAGCGTCGAAAAATAGTCCAGCGGCAAATCGTATGTGAAGAGTTCCGCGAACGTCCCCGCCGCCTCCGTTCCGCGCTCGAACCGCCCCGGCAGCGACCGCGCGATGGAATCCTTCGAGAGGACCAGTTCCGCCGGCGCCATCTGCGTGTCGCGCATCCGTTTCAGTTCGTTAAACACTTCCGTTGTCGCGGGAGCGGTCACGTCCGTCCGCACATCAGAAAACACGATGAACGGTCCCGGCGACCGGTGATACCGGAAGAACGATCCGGCGCCGTACGTGTACCCGTGTGCTTCGCGCAGGTTCATATTGATGCGGCTCGAAAAAAGTCCGCCGAGGTCCGTGTTCATCACTTCCACAGGAACATAATCCGGCGTCGATCGCGCCAGCCCCATCGAGAAGCACACCAGCGATGTTTGCGGCGCTCCCGGACGGTCCACCAAAATCAGCTTCGCGTCCGTCGTCTCCGGCGTGCTCAGCGGCGGCTGCGCGGGCCTCCCGGCCTTCCACGCGCCAAACTGTTTTTCCAGCAGCGGCTTCAGCGCAGCGAGCTTGATGTTTCCCGTCACCACCAGCGCCGCATCGTCCGGAAAATAATTCTGCTTCCAGAATTTTTCCAGGTCCTCGCGCAAAATCGCCTTGATCGATTCCGTCGTCCCGCTGTCCGGATAGCCGTACGTGTGCTTCGGCCCGTAGAGCGCCGACGCCAGCACACGCATCGCCAGGGAAAACGGCTCGTCTTTTTCCTGCACGATGCTGGTCAGCCGCTCCGAACGTACCCGTTCCAATTCTTCCTTCGGAAAACTCGGATGCAGCACCACGTCCGCCAACAATTCCAGCGCCTCCGGAAAACTTCGCGTAAGCGAACGTGTGGAGATTCCCGTCGTGTCCGTCCCCGATCCAGAATTGAGTGTCGCGCCCAGGTCCGCGGCGCGATCGGCAATTTGCAGCGCCGAACGCGTCGTCGTTCCCTGCTGCAGCATCCGCGCCGTCATGCTCGCCAGCCCCGGACGGTCCACCGGATTGACACCGCTTCCCGCGTGCAAAACCAGGTCCGCAGCAACCAGCGGCAATCCCGGCCTTTCGCTGTAGAGGACGGTCAATCCATTTGACAGCTTGAATTTCTCCGGCACCGGCAAGTGCAGCGCGCTGGCGGGACCGGACTTCGGCGGCTCTCTTCGCCACTCCGCATCAGCGTTCACCGGCTCGCCATTATTCTTGGTTGGATCCTTTTCCGGCGCTTTCGGAGTCGCCACTTCCGCGCCCAAATCCTGCTTTCCCGGCATGCCGTAAACGACCGCGCGCTGATTCGACTTGAGCTGTCCTTCCGCGAACGCCTGAATCGATTCACTTGTGGAATTTTCGTAGCGCGCAATGTCCGCCGCTAGAAAATCCGGCGTTCCCAGATAATGGTTGTAGCTGTTCAAGCGGTCGGCGACGCCGCCGAATCCGCCCAGCGTTTCGAGCCCCGCGATGATTCTTGATTCGATTACGTTGCGCGCGCGCATCAGCTCTTCCGCCGTCGGCCCATCCTTGCGAAACGCGTCCAGCTCCGTGTTGATCGCCTTCTCGAGGTCCTCCAGCTTTACTTCGGCCTTCGCCGTCACCTGCACTTCAAACACGGAACCAAGAATCAGCGACTGCTGATTCACCGACACGTCCTGCGCGATTTGCTTTTCATAAACCAGTTTCTTGTACAACCGGCTGGACTTCCCACCGCCGAGGATTGTTGCCGCAAGGTCCGCCTCCGCGTCACCGGGCTTGAAAATCGGCGATGTCAGCCACGCCATGTATACGCGCGGGAGCTGAACGTTGTCCTGAATGACCGCCCGGCGCTCGGAAGGAATTGGTGGCGTGTGCGCCTTGATCTTCGGAACTTCCTCGCCACGCTTCAGCGGTCCAAAATATTTCTTCACCAGCTCGCGCGCCTTATCCGGATCAAAATCACCGACGATCGCCAGGCTCGCATTGTTCGGCGCGTAATACAGTTTGAAAAAATTCCGCACGTCTTCCAGCTTCGCGGATTGAATGTCCTGGTGCGAGCCAATCACTTCGCCATAGTAAGGATGTTCTTTCGGAAAAAGTTCGTGAAACAGTCCTTCCTCCACTACGCCGTACGGTGCATTTTCAACGCTCTGCCGCCGCTCGTTGCGCACCACGTCCTGCTGGTTCGAAAGATTTGCCTGATCCAGCTTGTCCGGCAAATAACCCATGCGGTCGGACTCCAGCCAGAGCGCCAGTTCCAGTTGATTCGAGGGCAACGTCTCGAAATAATTCGTACGGTCAAAATCTGTAGTGCCATTGATATCCGAAGCGCCCGCCGCTTCCAGATAGTGGAAGTGCGAACTGCCCGGCACGTGGCGCGATCCTTCGAACATCATGTGCTCGAATAAATGCGCGAATCCCGTGCGACCCGGGAGTTCATTCGCCGGACCGACGTGGTACCACAGATTCACCGCTACCATCGGCAGCCGGTGATCTTCGGAGAGAATCACCTCCAGCCCGTTCTCCAGTTTATACTTCTCAAATTTCAGTTGCGGGACTTCGAGTGGCGCGCGCTTGGCCGCCGCTGGCTTGGCGCCTTTTTGGGCTGTCGATTTTGCTGGAGTTTTTGCCGGCGGCGTCTGCGCGCTAACCAAACCTGCAAGCAGCAAAAACGCGGTCCCGCCAAACGTGAAAACAATCTTGTAGTGATGCCTCATCACCGTGTCCTTTCAAATTGGCACAATTTGCCGTTCAGCCGGCGGACAGCACTCGCGGGTATCCTCAAAAACCCCACCGTTAGCTTACATTGCTTCAGAATCGTTGCAAAATGCTTTACATTTTTTACTCAGGGCGGGAACCAGGCGCGGATCGCACAACCGCCTTCAAACCTCGTATACTGTCTCACTGGTTCTTTGCGCTTTGTAATTTCGAATCATTTTGACAGCCTGTTGGTTCGCGAGGTCCACGCGTGTCTGCTTCGGTTCTGAAAACCACCGCCAATCTGAAGTCACCAGAATTTGAAAAGAACACTCGCCGCATCGTTGATTTATTAACAAAAATCAAGAACGAGGAAGAACAAATCCGCCAGGGCGGCGGCGCAAAGGCCATCGAATCGCAGCACAAAAAAGGCCGGCTGACCGCGCGCGAGCGCATCGCCAAGTTGATCGATCCTGGCTCGCAATTTTTTGAACTGGGAATTTACGCTGCATTCGAAATGTATGAAGAGTGGGGCGGCGCGCCGGGCGGGGGAACGGTGACTGGCCTCGCGAAAGTTTGCCGCCGCACCTTTATGCTCATCGCCAACGACGCAACTGTAAAAGCCGGCGCGTTTTTCCCGATGACCGCAAAGAAGGTGATTCGCGCGCAAAACATCGCCATCGAAAACAAAATTCCCACAATTTACTTGGTCGATTCCGCGGGCGTTTTTTTGCCGCTTCAGGAAGACGTTTTTCCGGACACCGACGATTTCGGACGCGTCTTTCGCAACAACGCGGTCATGTCCGCAATGGGCATTCCGCAAATCACGGCGATCATGGGAATGTGCGTTGCGGGCGGCGCGTACCTTCCCGTAATGTGCGATCACATTTTAATGACGGAGGGCTCGGGATTATTTTTGGCGGGCCCCGCGCTGGTGCAAGCCGCGATTGGACAGAAAACTTCCGCGGAAGATCTGGGCGGAGCAAAAATGCACGCGCAAATTAGCGGCACAGTGGATTTTCGCGAACCGGACGATGATGCGTGCATCGCGCGGATTCGCGCGCTCGTCGACAAGATGGGGTCGCCAAACGCATCGCCGTTCAGCCATGTGAAATCTCGCGACCCACTCTTTTCCGGCGAGGACATCTACGGAATCTTTTCGAGCGATCCGGGAAAGCAATACGACATGCGCGAAATTATCGCGCGCATTGTGGACGCCAGCGAATTCGAGGAGTATCGCGCGGAGTACGGCGAAACGCTTCTTTGCGGATACGCGCGCATCGGCGGCTGGGCCGTTGGCATCGTCGCCAATCAGAAAAAACACGTGCAGACGCTGGCGCGCGGCTCGGACCAGAAACGCATCGAGTTTGGCGGCGTAATCTATACGGAGTCCGCGGAAAAAGCCGCGCGCTTCATTCTCGATTGCAACCAGAACCGCATTCCGCTGGTTTTTCTTCACGACGTGAACGGTTTCATGGTCGGAAAAGACGCCGAGTGGAGCGGCATCATCCGTGCCGGCGCAAAAATGGTAAACGCCGTCGCCAACAGCGTCGTTCCAAAAATCACGGTGATTTGCGGCGGCAGCTTCGGCGCTGGAAATTACGCCATGTGCGGCAAAGCCTACGATCCGCGCTTCATGTTCGCCTGGCCCACGGCAAGATTCGCAGTAATGAGCGGCGACGCCGCGGCTAGCACCCTCGCGGAAATAAAATTGAAGCAACTCGAGCGCGAAGGCAAAAAAGTCGACGAAAAACAGAAGAAAGAATTGATCGAATCCGTCCGCGCCACTTACGAGCACCAAACCGATCCGCGCTACGCCGCTGCACGCTTGTGGGTGGATGCCATCATCGATCCCGCGCACACCCGCGACGCCCTGGTCTGGGCGCTCGAAGCCGCCGCGCTCAATCCCGAACTCCGCGAATTCAAAACCGGAGTCCTACAGACCTGACGAACATGCGGAAACGAGGCCTGATCATACTAGCGGCGACTGTTCCAGCGTGGGTCGTCCTTTTTTACCTCGCGTCGGAATTCGAGAAAGATAATAGAGTATGGGGATACGAGGCTTCGCCACCTCCATATTTGATCGGCGGGGGCTGGGCAATTCTCCTCACGACGCTGGTGGCCCTTGCTCTCTTGCTCATCGATCACATCTCATGGCGTCGTCGACAAAATGAACGAACAAATAAAACTAATTGAATGCCCGCGGGATGCTTGGCAGGGATTGCCGGAACTTATCCCGACGGAATACAAGGCGGAATATCTGAAAGAACTTGGGCTTGCGGGATTCAAGCATATTGACGCGGTGAGTTTTGTTTCGCCGAAACACGTGAAGCAGATGGCCGACAGCGAAGAGGTGATGGCGAAGCTGAACGCACCTCTTCTCGATCGCTCGAATACGCAGGCCGGCCAACAAGATGCCAGCGCTACCATCGAGCCTCCAGAAATTATTGGCATCGTCGTGAACGAAAAAGGATTGCAGCGCGCGCTCGCTACTCCTGGCGTGACGACGATTGGATATCCCTATTCCATTTCGGCGTATTTCCGGCGCGCGAATGCGAACATGACACGGGACGAATCGCGCTCGCTTGTCGAAAAGCTGAAGAAAGAAACGGCGGCGGCAAACCGCGGCCTGCTGATTTACATTTCGATGGCGTTCGGGAATCCTTACGATGAGCCGTGGGGACCGGAAATCGTAGCCGACACTTTGGAATGGCTGAAGGATATTCGCGTGAGAACGGTTTCGCTGGCGGATACCGTGGGCACCGCTTCGCCGCAACTCGTCGGCGATTTGTACCGCAGCGTGAAGGATCACGTTGCGGGAATTGAATTGGGAGTTCATCTTCACAGCCGTCCCGAAAATGTGGAAGAGAAAATTCTCGCGGCGTACGAAGCAGGATGCCGACGGTTCGATAGCGCGCTGACGGGACTTGGCGGCTGCCCGTTTGCGGGAGACAATCTGGTCGGGAACGTCGCGACGGAGGATGTTCTCGCCGCGCTGCGGAAAGCGGGCGCCGATCCCGGAATAGACTCTGCGCGGCTGACGAAGGCGCTCGAAATGACCAACGAGATTCGCGCGAGGTATGCGCATGCACCACTTGTGAATTGAAAAGGAGTCCAACCATGTATTCGACACTCCTTCTCGAAATTGCCGGGAATCTGGCGACCATCACGCTGAACCGACCGGACAAACGCAACGCCATCTCCACTCAAATGATGGCGGAACTTCAAACAGCGCTCGACCAAATCGAGAAGAGCCATGCACGCGTGGCGATTTTGACGGGCAACGGCAAAGCTTTTTGCGCGGGCATGGATTTGGACATGCTCGCGTGCATTGCAAAACAATCTCCGGCGGAAAATCAGGAAGATTCGCGGCGGATTGCGAAAATGTTCCGCCGCATCTGGAGTTTTCCGCGGCCGCTGATCGCTGTGGTAAACGGCGTGGCTTTTGCCGGAGGCTGCGGCATTGCAACGCTCTGCGATTTCACGCTGGCTGTGCCGGAAGCAAAGTTCGGGTACACGGAAGTGAAGATTGGCTTCCTTCCGGCAATTGTTTCTGTTTTCTTGACGCGGCAGATTGGCGATAAGCGCTCGCGCGATCTATTGCTTACAGGCCGCATCATCGAAGCGGAGGAGGCAAAAACATTCGGCCTGGTATCGGAAATTGTTCCGGCGGAGCGCTTGATGGAACGCGCGCACGAACTTGCCAACCTGCTGATCGCGGCAAGCCCCAGCAGCCTCACGCGCTCCAAACACCTTCTGGTATCCTCTGCGGCTGCAGGCGTTGATCACGATCTGGAACGCGCCATCCTGGAAAATGCGCGGATTCGGTGCACGCCCGATTTCCAGGAAGGCCTCGCCTCGTTTCTGGAAAAGCGCAAACCTGTCTGGCAGGGCGACTCGGAAAAATAAGAGCGTGAGAATGATTGAATATCACGATGCGATGGTGCGCGTGCGCTACGCGGAAACAGACCAGATGGGCGTAGTTTATCACGCGAACTACCTGATCTGGTTCGAGGTCGGACGGGTTGAGCTGATTCGCGCGCTGGGAATCGAATACAAACGCATGGAAATGGAAGACGATTGCCACATCGTCGTTGCCGACGCGCACTGCCGCTATCATCATTCGGCGATGTACGACGAAGTGCTGCGCATCCGGACGCGCATCGCGGAATCCCGGAACCGCATCGTGAAGTTTTCCTACGAAGTCATTCGCGACGCCGACGGAAAGGTGCTGGCAAACGGAGAGACGACGCACGTGATTTGCGGGAGCAACGGGCGCCCAAAACTTTTGCCGAAGAAATACCACAGCGTATTCAGTTCCATCGTCACGCCGCAACCGGACCGGAGCAACTCATGACTGTCGCGCTGAGCGGAAACGACCTCACGTTTCCGCAACTCTACGATGTGGCGCTGCGCTGCGAACAAGTCCAACTAACGGCTTCGGCAATCGAAAGGATGAACGCTTCGCGCGCGGTCGTGGACCGACTGGTCGCTTCGGGTGAAACAGCGTACGGAATCAACACGGGCTTCGGAAAACTCGCTTCGGTACGCATCTCCGCGGAACAAGTGCGGCAACTGCAGGTGAATCTGGTGCGATCCCACGGTTGCGGCGTCGGCGCTCCTCTGAGCGAATCGGAAACGCGCGCGATGATGTTGCTGCGCGCGAACGCACTGGCCAAGGGGCTCAGTGGCGTGCGGCCGCTGGTCGTGGAAACACTTTGCAAAATGTTGAACGCCAAAGTGCATCCGGTGATTCCTTCGCAAGGCTCGGTGGGCGCTTCGGGCGACCTTGCGCCGCTGGCGCATCTGGCGCAGGTAGTGATTGGCGAAGGGCGCGCGGCATTCCGCGGAGAAATTCTGCTGGGCGGCGAAGCCATGAAGCGCGCGGGAATTACCGCGGTGATGCTCGAAGCGAAAGAAGGACTCTCGCTGCTGAACGGAACGCAAGGGATGCTGGCACTGCTGAGCCTGGCTTTGCTTGAAGCGGACAATCTTGTGGACACTGCCGATGTGGCCGCCGCTCTTTCACTGGATGCGCTCCGAGGAAGCCCCGGCGCTTTTGACGCGCGCATTATGCATGCGCGCGCGTATGCGGGAGCGGCGACGACGGCACGGAATCTGGCGCACTTGAATGAGGGCAGCCAGATTCGCGAATCGCATCGCGCATCGGAAAAAGATCCACGCGTGCAGGACGCGTATAGTTTGCGATGCACGCCGCAGGTGCACGGCGCGGTGCGCGATTCGCTGGCGCAGGCCAGGGAGATGGCGGGGGTGGAGTTGAACAGCGCGACGGACAATCCGCTCGTTTTTGTGCGCGATGCGAAGAGCGGCGACATTATCAGCGGAGGGAATTTTCACGGGCAGCCGCTGGCCATGGCGGCGGATCAGGTGGCAATTGCCATCGCGACGCTCGGCGGCATTGTCGAGCGGCGAATCGAGCAGATGACCAATCCACTGACCAGCATGCTGCCGGCATTCCTGACGCCGGAGCCAGGGCTGAATTCGGGATTTATGATCGCGCAGGTGACGGCGGCGGCGCTGACCAGCGAGAACAAGGCGCTGGCCACACCACACTCAGTCGATTCCATTTCCACGAGCGGCAATCAGGAAGATTACGTTTCCATGGGCATGAGCGGGGCGCGGCGATTGGAACGGATGGTGGAGAATCTGCGGCATACGATTGCCATTGAGCTGCTGTGCGCTTGCCAGGGAATCGATCTGCTGGCGCCGCTGCAAACGGGAACCCTGGCGCGTAAAGCGCACGAAACGGTGCGAGCGAAGTCGCGTATGTTGTCCGTGGACAGGCCGCTGGCGCCGGATATTGAGGCGGTCGCGGCGCTGGTGGCCGTCGGCGCATTCTCTGCCCTGCTGCGATAGCCCTTCCGGCTGAGAACTTGCCGAGATAGGGCGCGAGCATGCTGCGCCCCTACAAGGCTGCCGGAGTTCGGCATTACCGGGTCCAACTTCAGAGGGGCTGGTTAACCATAACTACCGCACCCCCCTAGTGTTTTTTGTAAGTGTTGCATCTAAAGGACTTAGAATCTATGTAAGTGCTTTAGAATCAACACTTGCGGACACGTCCCATAGATGTTGATTCTAAAGGAAGTTATGCCGGCGTATTTCGCGTATTTCGCCTATTTCCGTAAGTGTTGATTCTAGATCATTTAAGCTGGTCAGATTCGCAAATTGAGTGCCTGAAGAGTTGCGACGGGAGACTAGGGCGCCTGATTGGGTGAGTTGACGATGCCGACAACAAAAAAAAACGGCGGACAAAGCCGCCGCACGTAGAGAAATTCCGCACCCTTACCTGTCTAGTACCGTAACAAAAAGATTTTGCGTAGTCAAGAAATTCCTGAACTTTTTTTGCGTCGCTGGGGCTGGAACTATTCCAGCGCGGATTGGACGTCGGTCTGACCGAAGTCCTCGCCCTTGAAAAGGAGGGGTTCCCCCGTAGATTTGGCGAGGGCGTAGGAAAAGCAGTCGCCAAAGTTGAGGCCAGAGGGATGGCGGCCTTTGCCATATTCGGAATAGCCTTGGCGTGCCAAGAGAGCTTGTTCTTCCGTGACGGGCTCGACCGAAACGCGGGCAGTGCGGAAAAACGAATCGCATTGAAGGAGGCCCTGGTCACCGATGCGACTTTCGGCAACAATCGAGGCTTCTACAAAAGATGCGGCGGAAATTCTACAACTCGGCGACGCCGCTATGGCATCGACGAAAACCTCGAAACCAGGCTCACCGAACACGATGGCAAGCACTGCAGAAGTATCCAAGATCACTTGGGAAGACCCTTTTCGTCGTATAAGAGATCCGCATGATCTATATATGGCCCCTTGTGCAGCGCCGCGCCCCGTTTGCCGATGGCGGTGAGGGTACTGCGGATCGCATCGCGTTTGCGGTGGCGGCGCACAGCTTCAAGGCGTTCGCGAATGGCTCCAATCACGGCGGTGGTCATAGATTCGCCAGTCTCGCGGGCTAACTCCTGTGCAAGTTTGTGAGCTTCGGGGTCTTTGATGTTGAGACTCATTGGTCTACCATACTAGATTTCGGTCTACCTGTCTACCCTTGCTCATAATTTCCGGCGATTGCGCCCAGGTGGGAACTGACTAGCAGTAGCTTAGCGTTTCCCGACCTCACTTTACAGGCGCGCGGGGCAAATTCAGGAATTCTTCCAAGCTATTGGCGACGGTTTCGCCGTGGGAGCGGCCGCCATCATAGTCGAGGAAAATGACCGGGGAATCTTGGGCTCGCTGGTCGGAGGCGGCGATCCAATACCAGGAGCCGCGACCGGTAGTCGCAAAGCAATACCCCGGACCTAGCTCTTCTTCGTATGGCAATTCGTTGAGGGCTTCAATATCCAGGGGCTCGAAACAATAAACCGGCCAACGCTTTGGCCACCAGCGCCGCTTGCCGGGTTTCTCCAATTGGAAACCGACGGACTGAATGGCGGATTTGTCCTCGTACAACTGCAAGAGACTTTCCGGCAAAAGCTTTCCTAATTCCTTTTCGACGGCCTCCGGTTTCGGATGCAGCAAGCGGCGCAGATACGCTTCGTATGTGGCTTTGATTTGCTCGGGTGTGGGGCGCGAGCGGAATCTTGTGATGGCTTGGCGAATCCCCGTGGCGATGACCAGCAACACGGCGGCGATGGCGAGAGGACCAAATACGAGCAGGGGCAGTTTGTCCACAAGCTAATGATACTGCACAGTGAGGCGACCGACGTGGCACGCAGTACGAGCAATGACTAATTCGCATCGAAGTGCCAGTGGTTCCATTGACCGGCGCGAATCGGCGAGACAAGCTGAGCTCAAGACGGCGGAATCTATCCAGGGAGGTAAACAATGCCTACTCCAACGGGAACAACTGCGCCACCGCAGACCAAGACTCTGGAAAGCCGGGTGCCGGGTTCGGTCATGGTTGACGTTGCGGCGCCGCCAGTGCCGAATCGCAGCAATCCGCTGCGAAAGCCAACGCACGCCGAAGCCACGAGCAAGCTGAAGACGGGGATGGGAATTTTGATCTTTGGTTTGGTGGTCGGCGGAGCGCTGTTCTACTTTGGATTCAAGATTTTGGGAGGCGCGGCGCTGCTCTTTTTCGGCGGAGGCGGGCTGGCGATTGTACTAGGGAGAAAAGACGAAGTGGCGGCTTGTCCATTCTGCGGGGCGGTGCTCGACAATCTGCCGAAGCCGAATCCGGACAACGTGCCAAGGCCTGTGCAGTGCAAGAAGTGCTGGGAGTATTCCGGCTTGCAGAAGGGTTCCGTGTCGCCGTACAACCCGAATGCGATGGAGGAACGACCGACGTTTCGGGCACCGCTGGCGCAGAGGGTGGTATGGCCGCGAGCGTGCGTGCAGTGTGGGGCGGAGCCGACGCGGTTCGAGGAAGTGAGCACGTCTAACCTGAGCGCGGGCTTTCTGGTGGTGGGAACGGTGCGGGTGAAGACGTTCAAGTTGTCGGGAGTTCCCTACTGCAATACCCACAAGAAGGCTGTGGAGATGAACACGGGGATTGGGAACAAATTGTATTTGGACTGGCGGTCGCTGGCCATGATGAGGAGATATTTGGCCGCGAATCGCGGGCGGTTCGCAGAGTAGAGCGCGGCGCGCCTCCTTCTACTTTATGGTGTCTCGGTGAAGGTGCTGTTGAACAGTGCCTTGGCCGATGTCGGGGCGTGGCCCATGCAGGTAACCACCCTTATTTCAGGTACGCAACCTTTACATGGGCCACGTACTCGACCCCGGCCCTAGTGCTCACTGAACGAGCTGGAGAACTGTTCGCTGGTGAAGGTGTCGGGTGTAGGACTGACGCCGGTTTCGAAGAAACACTCGCCTCCAAATGACAGGCCAATCTCCTTTACTTTTCGTACGGCCTCCAGGAAGGCCTCCATGACCGCGGGACTGCTGTCGCCACGTTGACCATTCCAATCTGACCACTCATTCGGGACAGTCATGTTTGCCGTTATCGTTTGTGTTTGCTTTCCGTTCACCAGCGGCACGTTTACTGGATTCGACCACCAGAACTGAGTGTAGAAACCCGCTGGGGGTGTACCCGTGCTTGGCCCGGAAGCGGACGGGGACCGGAAGTAAAACCTCACGGCAGCAGGGACGTTGGACACGCAGTCGCCGCCGTTGTGCTGAGTCATGAAGCTTGCGGCGTCGCCACTGACCGTGATCGTATCGCTTAGACTTTTCGCGGAGAGATCGCCGGTCATGCTCGGGTCGGTCGTGGTGAGTAGTGCGGTGTAGATACCGGCCTTGAATTGGAACGTAGTTGTGGTGCCCGTTGTAGTCGCCGGCATGGAGTTGGGTGAATTGCGCGGCGCGATTGCTTGATTTGAAGGGTTGTAGTCGTAAACCGTCCACTCGGTAGTCTCGCTTGAGGGGTCGATTGCGGCCATGGTTAAAGTGCAGCTGGTTCCTGTTCCGCTAGCGTTGATCGCTTGGACGTCCGCCAGCAGGCTCGTGAGCGTGATCTGATCGACCTCGAAGATAACGCTGTGGCCATCGTTGCAGGAAAGCGTGATTTGCGTGTCGCCGATGGTCTGGCCGTGAGAACGATCGGGACCTAAAGACAGAATCAGCAGCACTGCCAGAGTGCTGACGCCCAAGGCTGGCGCAATCCGTACGGTTCTAGTCAATGCTTTCTTTCGTGGACTCTTCTGCCCTGACATGGCGTCATCCCTCGTCGGTGAAACAGCGTTCAACCTTAGTCGGTTCATGGATGTCTCCTTTAGGTATAGGTACTTTCCGAATCAGTTGTGACCTAGGGAACGGGAACCCGGGGAAACCGTTGACACGATAGCGGGAAGACGCCACAGAAAAAGCGAGTAAATTCCCGGTAGTTGAATGGGGAGAAACCCTCACATGCCTTCAGGGAAATTGTTGAATGGATTGCAGGAAAAACCCTAGGAAGAGCACGAGAAACCAGGGAAATCCTTGACTCAATATCCGGGAAATTGATGAATTCATTGGCGGATATTCCCGAATACGAATGAGTGCTGTTGATGCGTTAGGAAATCCCCAGTCCGCTGAGCCTGTTCAGGGAAAGGAGCTGCGGTTGTGGCGCGGCAGCGCTGTGGGCACCAGGTATCGTTCTCCTCGGAAGAGCACAGACTGAAGTACGTGCCACTAGGCCAGGGATTCGAGGAAGAAGGTGAGCATGCGGTAGCCGGCGATGTAGGAGAAGGGGGCGAGTTCGAGGGAGTAGTGGCCGCAGGCGAGCTCGAGGGTGCGTGGTTCGGCACCGTGGCGGCGCAGGGAGTCCAGCATCTGGCGCGTAAGCTCGGGGAGCATGGTGGGGTCGTACTTGCCGTAAACCATGAAAGTGGTGCGGCCAGCGCCCATGCCCCGCTCGACGTAAGGCATGGGACTGATGGGGGCCCAGTCTTCGCGAAGCTCGTCGACGGTGACGTGGTGGCGAAGGCCTTCCCAGACGTGATTGGTGGTCATGCCCTGGCTGACGACATCGGCGAAGTACGTGGAGACGTGAAAGAAACCGCCGGCGCGGATGCGTTCGTCGTGGACCAGAGTGATGTAGCCGACCGAGGAACCGATGCTGGTGCCAAGGATGCCGAGCTTGGAGTAACCCTGTTGCTCGAGCCAGTGGAGGCAGCGACGGGCGTCCTGGACGGCTTGGCGGTTAGCCTGAAGGGTAAGGCCGATGTTGGGACCGCAGAGCTGGTCGGCGCGCTCATGGCCGTGGGCCATGCGGCGGTCGTGGTACGGCATGCTCATTTTTAGGACGGTTATGCCGAGGCGCTGAATCCAGCGGCAGAGGCCGTTTTGGCCGTGCCATTTGGCGTTCCAGTTGGGCAGGAGAAGGACTGCGGGGCCTGAGCCGTAGCGTTTCCCGCGCGAGCGAGTTGAAAGGGTCTCGCGCGCGGGAAAGAGCTGCGCGTGGACGGTGTTGTTTTCCGGCCAGGAGGACTCGATGGAACTTGTGAAGGTGAGGACGTTCTGGGTGTCGAGGCGGTAATCGGTGGCGGGAGAGGCGGCGTACCATTCCCTGCTGGAGTCGATGGCTTTGCGGGCGTATTCGCGCACGAAGGCGGCGGGGTCGGGGTCGTCGGGGAAGCCGCCAATGTGCTCAAGGCCCCAGTGGAAGGGCTGGACGCGGCGATTGTCGTCGGTGGTCCAGCGGCGGTGCTCGTAGCGGCGGATTTTGCGCTCGAACCAATGCATGAGAGCAGTTGTAAATTGTTAGTTTACAGTTGTTAGTCGCAGAAACAAAAAGGGCGGCCCGGGGGTAATTGCAAGAACAGGAATCTACACAGAGTTCGCAGAGGACACGGAGAGCACAGAGGAAGAGTCAGAAGAAAGCGTTAGGGATGAGGCACGAAGGCGGCGGGGTTTGTTGAGGCCGCGGAGTGGGTGTGGCAGATTGAAAAGAGCGGCCGCGGAGTGGCCGGGCAAACCGTGGTCATCGCCTTCTTTTTTCTACTTGGGATTATTGTGGGGAGCTTTCTGAATGTCTGCATCACGCGGATACCGGAGGACATCTCCATCGTTTCGCCCGGGTCGCGCTGCCCGCGGTGCTCGACGCCGATCAAGCCGTATGACAACGTGCCGGTGCTGGGATGGCTGTGGCTGCGCGGGAAATGCCGGGCTTGCAGGCTGCCGATTTCGCCGATGTACCCGTTGATTGAGCTGGCGACAGGATTGCTGTTTGTGGCGGCGTTTCTGGAGTTTGGCATCACGCAGGCGACGGTGAAATGGCTGTTTTTCACATGCTTGCTTGAGATTCTGACAGTAACCGACTTGCGCGTGCGGCTACTGCCGGACGTGGTCAACTGGCCGGGCTTTGCGGCGGGGCTACTGTTTTCGGCGTTTGTGCCACCGGGTCATGGGTTCGCAGGGCTTCTCGTTGGGAGACTTTTGCACGAGGAACTGCCCGGATTTGCGGCCGGGATTCTGGACGGTGTCCTGGGGGCGGCTTTTGGAAGTTTTTTGCTGTGGGGGCTGGCGGCGGGCTACAAAGCAGTGCGCGGTCATGAGGGCATGGGCATGGGCGACGTGAAAATGATCGCCATGATCGGAGCGTTTTTGGGCTTACGGGGAACGTTTCTGACACTATTGGTGGGGAGTCTCTTGGGAAGCTTGATTGGGATCGGGCTTGTGTTGGCTCTGTACGTCGCTGGTTGGAGAGGCGGCGTGGCGAAACGGGCAAGCCGGCGGGGATTGGGGACGGAGCGGCAATTGCAATGGGCCATTGCGAGGCAATATCAGTTGCCGCTAGGCACGTTTCTGGGGATTGGCGCGCTGGCTATTGTGTATGGGGGGCCGGTGATTGCTGAGCGGTGGCCGATTTTCAGGGGTATCGTAGGCTAGAAAAAAACTCGAAACTTAAAGACGGAAAGAGCAGGAATAAGGATAACGCAGAGACGCGGAGAGCGCTAAGACTCGCAGAGGAAGAGACGCAAGCTGAAAGCCGAGGTTATGTTCGGAACGTTGCGAGCTGGAAATAACACGCAGCACCTTTGGATGATTGCCGCAGCGCTGGGAGTCGGGTTCCTGGCGGTCACCGGGCTGGTGGTATTTCTGATGCGCAAATCTTTTCAAAGCAGGCGGGAAGAACAGAAAGAGGAATTCAAGACGAGCGGGCCGGGCACGGAGAACCCTTCAGCCTTCATGGCTGCGTCGATGCAGGGCGTGATTCAGCAACTGCGCGAACAGGAGAAAGAACTCGAGCGGCTGCATCGCATCGAAAAAGAGCGCGCGGAACAAACGGAGCGGTTGAGCGAAGAAGTGACGAGGAACATGCCGGCGGGGCTCCTGGTGGTGAATGCCACGGGAATTATCTCCAGCTCGAATCCCGCGGCGGAGCAGGCACTGGGAATTCGCGGGCTGGGATTCCGGCGATATAGCGAGGCGCTGGGGGCATCTTCGGGGATGTCCAGGCTGATAGCAGAGTGCCTTGCGAGCGGAACGATTTTCCGGCGCGAACAAGTCGAGCACATACCACCTGCAGGAGACACGCGGCATCTGGGAGTGACGATCTCGCCCATCCGGCGCGGCGAGGGAAAGATCAGCGGGGCGATTTGTCTGCTGACGGATTTGACGGAACTTGCCGCGCTACAGCAACGGATGCAATTGAAGGAAAACCTGGCGGCGCTTGGAGAACTCTCCGCGGGAATCGCACACGAGTTCAAGAACGCGCTGGCGACGATATCGGGCTACGCGCAGATGATCCGGTCGGAATCATCCGAGGCGGAAGCTTTGGACTACGCGGAACGCATCCTAGAGCAGACGCGGAACATTACGCACGTCGTGACGGAATTTTTGAAATACGCGCGGCCGCTGGAGATTCCAGACGAGAGGGTTGCTCTGCAAACCATCGTAGAACGGATAGTCGCTGAAGTGCGAGAGACGATGCCGCAAGTAAAGATTCGATGGGAAGGGACCTTCGGAGAGGCGGGTGGAGACGAAGGGCTGCTGCGGCAAGCGCTGCTTAACCTGACGCGAAACGCGGCGGAGGCGTGCGCGCTGGCTGACGGCGGAGGGCGCGTCGCTGTTTGCGGCGAAATTGTTCACGGCGAAGAGACGAGTGTCCAGCGGATCAGAGTGACGGATAACGGCCCGGGGATTCCTGCGAACGTGGCGCCGAAGCTCTTCCGGCCGTTCTTTACGACAAAAGCGAAGGGAACAGGGCTCGGATTGGCCGTAGTGCAGAAGATTATCGTGCAACATGGCGGTCAGGTAGAGGTGCGGAACCGGACCGAAGGTGGGGCGGAGTTTATCATTACGCTGCCCTTGCCACGCAGCGTACCAGAAGCAGTAGAATCAAAGCAGACCAGCATCTAAGAGAGTGTCGGGGTCTTCCAGTTGCTTCCGGGAGGTAGGACTATGCGAATGAGATTGAGGATGAAGGCTTTCTTTTTTGTGCCTGCTCTGTGCCTCGCTGGGCTCTCGGCGGCCGCGCAACAGGCGGGCGATCCCGTGGCGGATGCTGCAAGAAAGGCCCGCGAAGCGAAGAAGGACAAGGATACGACGAAGCCGAAGAAGGTTTACACGGACGACGATTTTAAGAAGAGCGTGCCGGAGCAGGCGTCGCCCAGTGCGGCCACGAACGATGCCAGTGGAAAAGCAGCCGGCGCGACGGTACAGGCGACTGGAGCCTCCGGGAAAGCTGGAGACGAGCCTAAAGAAGATCCGAATAGTGAATCGGCGTGGAGAAAACGGTTTCAGGCGCAACGCGACAAGATTGCCAAGGCTCAGAAGGAACTCGATATTTTGACGCGTGAACTGGAAAAGGCCCAAGTGGAATACTACCCTGACCCGCAAAAGGCCATGCAGCAGCAGAACACGCGCGCCGATATTAACGCGATCAATGGAAAGATCGACGCAAAAAAGCAGGAGTTGGATCAGTTGAAGAAAGGCCTGGATGACCTGGAAGATCAATTGAGAAAATCAGGCGGCGATCCAGGGTGGGCGCGGTAAGAGACGAAGTGAAGAGTTCAGTTGTAAGTTTTTGGTTGTTAAAGAGGCACTTCGCCGCTCAGCTAAGGCATCGCTTTCCGAAGGAGCATTGAAGTGCCGGCGTGTCTCTTCGGCGCGATCATGAATGAGAGCGAGAATCAGACACGGCGCTACCGCAGCTTTGGGATAGTGCGCCATACCTTTCCCGAAATGACCCCGACGGAGAAAGCGTTCGTGCCCGCGTTTGCATTTTGTGGTGTCGTCGCCACTATGGTCGTCCGCCGATCTATGAGCGGAATCCAGAGTGCCATCGGCGGGGTCAGCCTATGCGTTATGGGGGCGGTGCTCGGTTACTGGATGAGGCATGAACCGGCAGCCTTTCTCCAATTGCTGTGGTTCCCTTTCACCGGGTGGACCCCAAGGTGGCCGCGGATCGTCTTAATGTGCATCCGTGCCTTCGGAGTCGTTTGCTTCTTCTCATGCCTGTCCTCATTCCCCTTGGTCTTCCTGCCGGCGAGTTGGACAAAATCTCCTGTCGCCGAAGTGGTCATCCTTGCGTTCGCACTGAGCGTTTCAGCGTTCGCTCTAAGGAAACGTTCACGATCACCTGAGCCCGCGACGCATCCGGAACAGACCCCGTCGTAACCGCTAGTTCTGTCGGGTTCTGATTCCTTGCTCGAACCACTGCCGAGTCCGTAAGGTCGAAGTAGGTGCGCTGCTTCCCTTCTCTGCACAGGTGTCTCTGGTTGTCCCCTGGCGGCGGCCGGATTCATGGTAGAAACGAAGGAGATGGAACCTCTCCTCCTCGTTGAAGACAAGCCTGAATTGCGCGCCATGCTGCGACAGGCACTGGAGCGCGCAGGCTACACCGTGGACGAAGCGCCGGACGGCGCAGCCGCGATCCAAAAGATACGCGCGCGAAGATATTTGCTGGTGATTACCGACCTGAAGATGCCGGGAGCTTCGGGGCTGGACGTTTTGCGTGAGACGAAGCAAGCGGATTCTGCGATACCGGTGCTGCTGCTGACGGCCTACGGTTCGGTAGAAGAAGCTGTAGCTGCCATGAAAGAAGGTGCGTTTGATTTTCTGCAGAAGCCGGTAGACCTGGAGCATTTCAAGCTACTGGTGCAGCGGGCGTCGCGGCAGCAGGAATTATTGCGGGAGAACTTGCTGTTGCGCGAGGAATATTCGACGCGCTACGGATTCCCGCGCATCGTGGGCGAGCATCCGTCCATCCGGGAAGTAAGCCAGCAGATTCAAAAAGTAGCGGCGACGGATTCGACCTGCCTGCTGCTGGGGGAAAGCGGGACAGGAAAAGAGTTGTTCGCGCTGGCAATTCATCACCTGTCGCCGCGGCGGGATCACCCGTTCGTGGCGCTGAATTGCGCGGCAATCCCGGAAGGGCTGGTGGAGAACGAACTCTTTGGGCACGAGCGCGGCGCATTCACGGGGGCGGGCGCCCGCAAGGTCGGGAAGATGGATCTGGCGCATCGCGGAACGCTTTTTCTGGATGAGATTGGAGAATTGCCGCTGGGGATTCAGGCAAAGCTCCTGCGCGTGCTGGAAGAAAAACGATTCGAAAGAGTGGGCGGCACGCAATCGATTGATGTGGACGTTCGAATCGTGGTAGCCACAAATCGGGATTTGCAAAAGCTGGCGGAAGAAAAACTGTTTCGCGAGGATTTGTATTTTCGAATTTCGGCGGTTCCGATGACGATTCCTCCGTTGCGTGATCGAGGAAGCGACGTGCTCCTGCTGGCGAACCACTTCCTGGAAAAATTCAGCCGCGAATTTGGAAAGCCTGGGCTGGAATTGTCTGCCGAAGCGCGGGACCGGCTGCTGCACTATGGTTGGCGGGGCAACGTACGTGAACTGCAGAATACGCTGGAACGTGCCGTGATCCTGGCAGGCGGCATGTGCATTCGTCCTGAAGAGTTACAATTGGCGGCTTCTAAGCCGGATGCGAAGAGCTTGCCGACGGGAATGCTTGCCGAGAATTTTAGTTGGGAGGGTTCTCTGGAAGAAGTCACCGGGCGGGCCGCGAGTCACGTGGAAAAAGCTTTACTCGAAAGCACCATGCGCGAGTGCAAGTGGAATAAGACGCGGGCAGCAGAAAAGCTGCGCGTTTCGCCAAAGACGCTGTTGGCAAAGTTGCGGAGCGCCGGACTGGAAGAATAGCTGGAAGGGCAGATCTCCTGGGAAGGCGAACCCTACTTAGTTATTTCGCGCGCACGGCGGTATGGAGGGCGACGGTGCCAAGAGTCCAGACGCGGTAATCCACTGAGCCGTAGCCCACAGCGCTCATAAGAGCAGCCAACCCGGGCGGACGGAAAAAACGGGCGACGGAGTTTGGCAGATATTTGTAAGCCGCTTGTCCACCAGAGATGAGCCCACCAATCTTCGGCAGTACTTTGCAAAAATACCAGCGATAGAAATCGCCCAGTAAACCTTCGGGCGGCTCGGTGAATTCCAGGATGGCGATAGTCCCGCTGGGCTTGAGCACGCGCTGAATCTCGCGCAGGCCGGCCTCATAATTGGCAAGGTTGCGAAAGCCAAAAGCGCTGGTCACCAAATCGAAGGAAGCATTGGCAAACGGGAGACGGAGCGCGTCAGCTTCAAAAAAAGGCATTGATGTTGGAGCAGACTGGTGCCCCGGCGCCTGAGCGGCGCCTTTCTCTCTGGCCCGAACGAGCATGGTATGAGCGAAATCCGCGCCGAGAATACGGGCTTTCCCCGCGCGCGCTAAGGCGAAAGTCAGATCGCCGGTTCCGCAGCAAAGATCAAGGACGAGAGCGTTGGGTTGGTCGAGAATGGATTTCAATCGCTGGGCAGTACGGACGCGCCAAAGCCGATCGAGCTGAAGCGAAAGAAGATGATTGAGCAGATCGTAGCGCGGAGCAATCTGCGTGAACATTTCACGGATTTTGCTCGAAGCATCGGCTTCGGTAACCGCGCCCTCGGGGCGTGTCCCCTTTACCGGCGCGGCAGCCTCAGTCATGACGCCCTTGCGAGAGCTTGCCGCTTGCAGTGATCAAGCGCGGCGTGAAATGAAGAACGCGCTCGACGGCATGAAGAGGCACCGTGTCGTACGACCGCGCTGCGCCGATGCGGGGCGAAAGGACAAAGCGAAGAATTCCAGAGCGCGTTTTCTTGTCCGAGCGCATGGCGCCTAGCAGCGCCGTTGGCGAAACGCTGGGCCACGCCGGCAAAGGTCCCAGGCGGCGAATCAACGCGACGATGCGGGAAACGACGTCAGCGCGCGTCAAACCAAGCTCGTGGCCGAGAAAAGCAGCGGCGATCATGCCCCAGGCTACAGCTTCGCCGTGCTGATAGCGCCGGTATTTCGTTACGCTTTCCAGAGCATGAGCAAACGTATGGCCGTAGTTGAGGATTTCCCGCAAGCCGGATTCGCGCTCGTCGCGGCTCACCACGCGGGCTTTGATTTGTACGTTGCGAGAGATTAGAAGATCAAGCGTTGACCGATCCCGCCGCAGCACCTTCTCCATGTCTTTCTCAAGCATCGCAAACATCTCGGCGTCCGCGACTATGGCGTGCTTGATGACCTCCGCAAGACCGCCGCGATATTCGCGATCGGAGAGCGTACGCAACAGCTCTGGATCCGTGAGCACCAAAGCGGGCGGATAAAAGGCTCCGACAAGGTTCTTCCCTTCCGGAAGATTGACCCCGGTCTTGCCGCCGATGGAACTGTCAACCTGGGAGACAAGCGTCGTCGGAACGTGTACAAGTTTCACGCCGCGCAGGAACGAGGCGGCGGCGAATCCCGCTACGTCACCAACGACGCCGCCGCCAACAGCGATGACCAGCGACTTGCGATCGGCTCCCGCGCGACAGAGGGAACGAGTTATCTCTTCTACGCTGCGAAGATTTTTCGCTGCCTCCGCGTCATCGAACAGATGAATGGAGCCGCCTTTGGAGAGCCGCAGCCCTCGCTGAACGGATTTACCGACGGCGTGCCAGACTTTCGGAGAGGAAACGACATGAACACTTGAAAACCGTCCCAGACCGGCAATTTCCCGCGAAGCGCGGCGAATCACGCCGGCGCCGGAGAGAATTGAGTAGGGACCAGCGGACGATTTCACGAGAATGCGTTTCATTTTCATGGGTGAGACATTTTCAATGTAACACACGCTTTGCTTGCCTCGTATGCGGCCGGCGCCGCTCAGCGGTGTAATTTCTTCGTGCTACCATACGAAGGCGGCAGATTTTCCACTCCCATGACCGACTCCCACAAAAGCTATCGTGCCGATTACGCCGTTGTTGGCAGCGGGATCGCGGGATTGCGTGCGGCGATCGAACTGAGCAAAGCAGGAAGCGTGCTGGTTCTGGCGAAATCGAATCTGAGCGATTCCGCGACGGCTTGGGCGCAGGGAGGGATCGCCGTAGCCCTCTCGGACGAAGATGAAATCGGGCTACACGAACAGGACACCATCAATGCCGGCGATGGCTTGTGCCGTCCCGAGGCGGTAGCACTGGTGGTTGAGGAAGGTCCGAAGTACATCACGGAGCTGATTGAATGGGGCACGGAGTTTGACCGCGCGGGGACGAAGCTGGCTTTTACGCGCGAGGCCGCGCACAGCCGCTCACGGATATTGCACGCACACGGTGACTCGACCGGCAGGGAGATCAGCCGGGCGCTACTAGCGCGGGCGCATAAAATTCCACACTTACATCTGCGGGCACATGCTTTCACGACGGAATTGATCGTGGAGCGCGGGCGCGTGGCCGGGCTTTGCTTCATCGATGAAACCGATGGCTCGGAACATGATTTGCGCGCGGGAGCTGTTCTGCTGGCGACGGGCGGGCTCGGGCAAATCTACCGGGAGACGACCAATCCCGAAGTGGCCACGGGCGATGGCATGGCCATCGCGTACGAGGCGGGCGCGGTGCTCTCCGACATGGAGTTCGTGCAATTTCACCCGACGGCGCTGGCGGTTCAGGGCGCGCCCCGTTTCTTGTTGTCTGAGGCGCTGAGGGGCGAAGGCGGGGTGCTACGCAATATTGGGCTCGAACGATTCATGAAGCGCTATAACGAAGCCCAGGAACTGGCCCCGCGGGACGTCGTGGCGCGCGCGATTGTCAGTGAGATGCATCACACGCAAAGCACGCATGTGTTTCTAGACATGACGAAGATGAGTGAAGAGTTTCTGAAGAAACGGTTCCCGCGAATCTATGAGACGTGTTCGAGCTACGGTCTCGACCTGGCATCCGATATGGCCCCGGTTTGCCCCGCCGCGCACTACATGATGGGCGGAGTGAAGACCGATCTGTGGGGCCGGACTTCGCTTCCGGGGTTGTACGCCGCGGGCGAGACGGCGGCGACGGGCGTGCATGGGGCCAACCGATTGGCCAGCAATTCCCTGCTCGAAGGATTGGTGTTTGGGGCGCGCGCGGGGCAGGCAATGATGAAGGACGCACCGGTCGGAAAGCGGAGCGGTGCGGCGCTGCCGGGCAGTCCAGCCCCGTTGCCGGGAAACTCTTCAGCTACGCAAAAGGAACCGCCAAAAGCAGCGTCAAAATCAACGTCAAATCCATCGCCGTGCTGTGCGACGCTTGCGAAAATCCGCGACGTGATGTGGCGCGAAGTCGGAATTTTACGTAGCGGAAAAGAATTGGCGGAAGGGATCAAGCAGTTACAAGCGTTGGAGCTACCGAAATCGGAAAAACACGGACGCGAAGAACACGAACTGCGAAATTTGCACACATTGGCACTGCTGATCGCACGCTCTGGAGTAGCGCGCGAAGAGAGCCGAGGAAGCCATTACCGCTCGGATTTTCCTTACCGGAATGACGAGGATTTTGGGAAGCACTCGGTCGTGCAAAAAGGCAAAGATGTGAGGTTTGAGGCGTAGGAGAAAACTCTGCGCTCAGAACTAGAAGTCAGCCTACATTAGTTGGATTGAAGCTGCTTCACACTTTCCAGAAAAACGTGGCCAACGATGGCGAGCGTCTTGGCGCTGATTTTGTCGAGAGAATCCTGCGGCGTGTGCCAGTAACCATTGTTCAAGAAGTCCCCGATAACGTCCACCGCGGGAACGCCTCGCTTCAAGAAGGAATCGTGGTCATCTTGGGCGGAAGTACTCTCGTTTAGAAAAATAGCCGAATAGCCAAGCTTGGCGGCGGTGCTCCAAATGAGATCGACCAATGCCGACGTGGAACTGGATTCGCGCAGAAACCGGGCCGCGCGGCCGCCGACGATATCCGCCAGCAAGAATGCCCGGATCTTCTTGATGTCGCCGCTGGTGGAGAGACGCGCGGCCATCTGACGGCTGCCGTAGCGGCTATCGGTGTCACTCCAGTCGTGCATGGCCTCCTCGCCATCAAAGAAGGCGATCCGAACGGCAAACTTGCCGCGCTGGGGGCAGAGGAGGAGCGCGAGTTCCAACATGAGGGCCGTGGAAGACCCGCCGTCGTCGGCCCCGACAAAAGTTGGCATTGGATGAACTTCGCCGGTACGCGGATCGCGCGCCGAACGGGCGGTGTCGTAGTGCGTTCCGAGCAGAATCACGCCAGGTTTGTCGCCCGGGATCTTCACCAGAATATTTTTCATGGAGATACGGCCGATGGGCGTGTCGGCGCTAAAAGCATCGGTCTCCACCGTGCAGCCATAGCTCTTCAATTCCGATAGCAAATAGTCTTGCACTTTTGCGATAGCAGGTGAGCCCGATGGGTGAGGGCCGAAGCTGACTTGTTTGGCGACATGCGCGAAAGCGCGCTTGCCATCGAAGCCGCTGGTCTTTTCCGGCGGAGGTGCGTCATCACCGGCCTGAGGTGAAGCTGAAGTGTCGGCACTCGTGACTTGTGGCTGGCCCGAACCGTCTGACGACTCGTTGCCGCTCGCTTTGCAACCCGTGAGGCCGACAGGAAGAATGCAAATGCCTAGGGCCATTCGCAGAAGTAGCTTAGAAAAGGAACTCATTTAGCCCGCCTCCGCCGGAGTAGCCAGCCGCCGTTCGCGTCGCCGTGTCACCACGGCGGAAACGGCAATCCCAACAAAATAAAGCCCAACCATGGGCGCCATGAAGATGAGCATAGTCATGGCATCGGGAGTGGGCGTCACGATGGCGGCCACGATGGCGATGACCAGAATGGCGTAACGGAAATTCTTCCAGAGGAATTTCGGCGTGACGATCCCGAAGAGCGACAAAAAGAAAATCAAAATTGGCAATTCAAACACCAATCCAAGCCCGAGCAGAATCAAGAGGACCAAGTCGAAGTACTCGTTGACGGTGATCATCGGCTTGATCGAACTAATCGGGCCCTGAAAGCTGACCAGGAATCGCAAAATGTACGGCAAGGTGATGAAGTAGCCGAAGGCAATTCCAGCGACAAATAGAAACACGGTCGAGAAAATAAATCCGGTGACGGCGCTGCGCTCGTGCTTGTACAGGGCCGGCGCGACGAAAAGCCAAACCTGGTAGAGAACAACGGGGGAAGCAAGAACGATTCCGATATACACGCCGAGCGTAATGTAAGTGTTCAGGTATCCCGCGGGGTGCGTGTAGACCAGCTCGGCGGTCAGGTGCGCTTCCGTGAGCGCCTTAATGATCGGCCTGATGATGAAATTTATGATGTATTTCGAGACGTACACCCCAATGAACGCGCCGATGCCGATCGAATAAAGCGAGTAGATAATTCGTTTGCGGAGTTCGCTGAGGTGCTCGAAAAACGTCATCGCGCCGGCAGGCTCTTCTGCTGGCGCGGTGATCTGCGAATTGGGTTCGGGTTCTGGCACGGATTAGGCCGGGGACTGGTGGCCATTCAAGGCGTCTTGGGGACTGGTGATTGTGGCGCCCTCTGAGCCGGTTTCGGCCGAGTCTTCCGAAGAGCGCGGCACCGATTCGGCTACCGGAGAGATTGCAGGCTCTTCCGTAGCGTGGGATTCAATCGGGGGCTCGCTTGGCGGTGCATCCGCGTCAGTGGAGCCTGAGGTAGCTGGAAGCAGGCTGGTTTCGACGGCCACTCCTGAGGCCGCAACGGCCTCGGCAGTCTTCTTCCGCTCGGCCTGCAGGGCCTGCCGCTCCATTTCGCGCATTTCCTCTTCAAACGCGCTCTTGAAGTCCGTGGAAGCCTTGCGGAACTCCGCCATAAGCTTGCCGAGGCTGCGGGCAAGCTCCGGCAGCTTCTGTGGCCCGAATACGACCAGAACCACGATAAACACCACAATCATGTGAGGAATGCTCAACATTGCGTTTGAGGGCCGTCTAAAGGGTCCATGGGCATCATAGAAAGGGTGTTAGTCCCTGTCAAACCGGACTTTACGGTGTATACGGTGTGCTATAATTTTAGCCTGAGCTGTCACGCGAGGTACAAGGATGAATTCAGAGCGTCGCGGACTTGTAGTTGTAGTGGCTGTATTGCTGGTATCCGCAGTCTTGGGTGGCATTTACGGCCCTAACGTGCGAGCCACGACCGCCTCGGCGGATGATTACCAGACGGCTGTGCGGGACTTCACGAAGGTTCTGAACGTTGTCCAGAACAACTATGCCGATAACGTCGACATAGATAAGGCCGTCTATCAAGGCGCCATTCCGGGCATGCTGCGCATGCTCGATCCCCATTCCAGTTTCTTCGATGCCAAGCAGTTTTCGCTGCTTCGGGAAGACCAGCGCGGCAAGTACTACGGCGTCGGCATGATCGTCGCGCCGCGCGAGAACCATACAGTGGTGATGGCGCCGTATGCCGGCGCGCCAGCGTACAACGCGGGAATCCGCCCGGGCGACGTGATTGTCAAAGTTGACGACAAGTCCACGGATGGACTGACCACCACTGAAGTCGCGGACATGCTAAAGGGACCGAAGGGCACGGTCGTCAAGATTACGGTTTCACGCGAAGGCTATTCCGAACAACTCGTGTTCACGGTGACGCGCGACGAGATTCCGCGGCATTCCGTGGACATTGCGTTTATGCTGAAGCCTGGCGTCGGTTATATCCGGCTGTCGGGATTTAACGAGACAACGGACCGGGAGATTGCGGATGCGCTAAGACAGCTGAATGCTTCTTCACTGGACGGCCTGGTCCTGGATATGCGCGGAAACCCCGGCGGCCTGTTAAACGAGGCGGTCGCGGTGGGCGACATGTTCCTCGACAAGAACCAGCTGATCGTTTCGCATCACGGGCGGTCGTCTCCGGAGCGGCGCTATTACGCGGTGCGTGGCAATCAGGGCGTGACCGTGCCGCTGGTGATTCTGGTGAACAACAATTCGGCTTCGGCCACGGAAATTGTCTCCGGCGCAGTGCAGGACCATGACCGCGGTTTGATCGTCGGGGAAACAACGTTTGGTAAGGGCCTGGTGCAGACGGTGACGCCGTTGAGCGAGAACACGGGACTAGCGCTGACGACTGCGAGGTATTACACGCCGAGCGGACGGCTGATTCAGCGGGACTACAAATCGGTTTCGTTGTATGAATATCACTATGAACGCAAAGTGCCCGATCACCCGACAGAAGTAAAACTGACGGATAGCGGACGCCCGGTGACGGGCGGGGGCGGCATTACGCCAGATATCGTTGTGCCTGCGCCTAAGCTGACGAAGTTCGAACAATTGCTCTACCGCGACGATGTGTTCTGGCCCGCCGAGACGGGCGTAGGCGGCTTTACGCGCTATTACCTCGGCACCAAACCGACGGTTACGAAAGAGTTCGAAGCCGACGACAATGTCATGCGAGTCTTCCGCGAGTATTTGAGCAAGCACAACGTCCGGTACACGGAACCGGAGATGTCTGAAGCCGGCGACTGGATCAAGCGGAAGATCAAGCAGGAAGTGTTCATGTCGACGTTCAACCAGCAGGAAGGCTTCAAGGTTTTGCTGGAAGCCGATCCTCAAGTCCAGAAGGCTGTGGAAGCGATTCCCCAGGCACGCGCGCTGTATCAGAACGTGAAGAAGATTGTGGCGCAACGCTCTGGCGGGGCAATCGAGCAACCGTAAGGGTAACTCAGAGATTAAGCGTTCGATGTCAAGGGCGCAGCAGCCGGCCAAGCCGGCAAGCATGCTGCGCTCTTACCTGTTTACGGGCGGCGGAACGCGTGTTGGCAAGCACCGGGGCCTTTGCTAAAATTGTTTCGCTGCTCGTGGGCGAGTAGCTCAGCTGGGAGAGCGCCTCGTTCGCAACGAGGAGGCCGGGGGTTCGAATCCCCTCTCGTCCACCATCGTTTCAATGGTCCGGCCCGGACACATGGGTGACACAACGTACCTAAGACAT
>Ga0209239_1000016_pt1 | contig 100454 bp, 96 predicted proteins | sample GraSoi013_2_20cm_FD_185824 | JGI IMG/M metagenome (GOLD analysis project Ga0209239, IMG submission 185824) | Grasslands soil microbial communities from the Angelo Coastal Reserve, California, USA - Sample 10_02_2013_2_20cm (SPAdes) (version 2) | ecosystem: Environmental > Terrestrial > Soil >...
ACTTTCTCATCTCTAGTGGTTGTCTGTGGCGTATTTCTTTCACGGGATTTCCATCCATGACAAGGGCCGCGGTGGGTCCAGGTTCCTCTAGGCTGACTCTAAGTTTCTTGTCTGCTGGGACTACTATTGATTTGACAGGTTGGAGAGGGGCGATGAGAGTGAGGGCGAAGACATCGAGTGATGTCTCTAGAACTGGTCCCCCTGCCGAGAAGGAGTGGGCTGTTGAGCCTGTCGGGCTGGCGACCATGAATCCGTCCGCCCTCGCTTTGATGATCCGTCTTCCGCTCTGAGAAACGTCAAAATTCAGCATCTTGTCGGGAACTGTCGGCAGGAGGAGAGCTTCATTCAGGCAGTTTCCGATGCGGCGATCATTCTGATTGACAGAAACGCACCATTGTGCCTCCATCTGAAAATCTTGCTTGAGCCATCTGCTGAATGATTTTTCGAGATCTTCCGGTTCGATTTCTGTAAGATATCCTCTTCTTCCGAGGTTTACCGCTAGTATCGGGGTCTGGGGATTCGGCATCTCTTGAATTGCCTTCAATACTGTGCCGTCGCCGCCCAGAGTGATCAAGAGATCGACTTTCATTCGGTTGAGGGGTCTGCCGCCCGGCAGCTTCGCGGTCCGGGAAAGTTCTGCTTCGGGGACTGGTGTCAGTCCTGAATCCGTTATGACTCGGTAAGTCTTCCGAGCCGTAGCCAGTGCTTCCTTCGACTGCGTCTTGGCCAGGATTCCAACTAGCTTGGTCATGTGAGTTCCGTTTGTCTCAGCCTATCGTGATCTGATCGCTTGAAAAGAATTCGCCTAGCCTCTTTTTCGCGGGAAGTCTTTTAGATGGACTCTTAGGCGATTAGTTTTCGAGCCAGAATTTATGAGCAAGCCTGTCTATGTCGGCGAACTAAAGATCGGCCAGTATGTGATCATTGACGGCGAGCCCTGCCGAATTGTCGAGTTTGAAAAGTCGAAGCCAGGCAAGCACGGATCGGCCAAGGCTCGGATCACCGCAATTAGCATCTTCACTGGTCAGAAAAAGACGCTTCTGAGTCCGGTGGATGGCAGAACGGAAGTTCCGATGATCGATAAGAGAACCGCTCAGATTATCTCCATCTCTGGGAACGTCGTCCAGATGATGGACATGGAGAACTACGCCACCTTCGAGAGTCCCCAGCCTGACGATGCCGAACTCAAGGCCTCCCTGGCCGCAGGAGTCGAAGTCGAGTATTGGGATGTTCTGGGGCGCAAGATGATCGTTCGCCGAAAGGGCTGACCCCCCTTCTCCGCGAGAGGACCAGCTACCGTCAAGCACCTCAAATTACGTCCAGGTATGACTCTGGATGCTCTAGCACGCGAGATGAAGGGAACTCATGTGCTCGGAGCAGGGCGGATAGGGGAAGCTGTTGATGTCGTATCAGAGATGTTTCGGGAACGTTCCTACACGAATTTCCTAACAATCGCAGGTCCCATGGTACCGGCCGGCTTTCGACTTCTGTTCGTAGATTTGATCAAACGCGGCTTCGTTGATGCAATCGTAACAACCGGGGCAAACTTGACTCACGATGTAATTGAGAGTCTAGGGCTTCACCATTACCAGGGCAGCTTTCAAGTCGACGATAGAAAACTCATCCAGCGCGGCTACAGCCGAATCGCTGACATCTTCGTCAAGGAATCGTCCTTCGAGAGACTCGACAAGACAGTCAGAAAGTTCCTGTCCAAGATTCCTGTCGCAGATCGCAGAAATATCGCGTTCTCTGAACTGTTATTCAAACTTGGCGGGATGATCAAAGATCAAGACTCCATCCTTCACCAGGCAGCACTGAGAAACGTGAAAGTATTCTCCCCCGGACTGCTAGACTCGATACTTGGACTAAGCCTCTGGAGCTTCGCTCAAACCGAGACGTTACAGCTCAACCCGTTCAGTGACGTGACAAAGATGGTGAACATGGCCATGGACGCTGAGAAGATTGGCGTGCTAATTCTAGGCGGCGGCGTTCCGAAACATCACACTCTGCTCGCGAGCGTTCTCCGTGAAGGAGTAGACAGAGCTGTCCAAATTACCTCGGACCATCCCGAACCCGGAGGGTTGAGCGGAGCATCCTTGGCAGAATCGATAAGCTGGCGGAAAATAAGGAAGGGCGGAAAATTCGTGGACATTTACGGGGACGCGACCATCTGTCTACCATTGGTTATTGGAGCTGTTCTGGACAGGGTTAAGAAGCGCGAGCGACGACTAGTAGAATAGGATGGAAGCCGTAGGGCGATCCCTCACCGATGCGGTCCGGAAGATGCTCCGGATGCCCAATGTTGACGAGCGGGCGATCAAGGAGCTAGTGAAGGATCTCCAGAGAACCCTCTTACAAGCAGATGTTAACGTCGAACTAGTTCTCCAACTTTCCAAAGCCGTAGAAGAACGTTCGATTAAGGAGAAGCTTCCGCCTGGGATCAATCGTCGAGAGCACGTTGTCAAAGTGCTCTATGAGGAGATGGCCAAATTTGTGGGGCAAGACCCGGCCAAGGTCGAGATCCAACCAGGCGCGTTCCGGAAGATCATGCTGGTCGGGATCCAAGGAACCGGCAAGACAACCAGCTCAGTGAAACTTGCACGATTCTTCAGCAAGAGAGGCCTAAGGGTGGGGATTGTTTGCGCTGACACCTATAGGCCCGGTGCATACGATCAGCTGTTACAACTAGCGACCAAAGCAGAGATTCCTGTCTACGGGGAGCCGGGAAAGAAGAAGCCAGAGGATATCGCGAAACATGGCCTCGAGCATTTCAAGAAGGAAAAATCTGATCTCGTAATTATCGATACAGCGGGACGCCACCGGAACGAGAAGGACTTGATGGACGAGATGAAACGGATCGCGTCCGCAGTCCAGCCAGACGAAATAGTCCTAGCGATTGACGCAACCATCGGTCAACAAGCTATTCATCAAGCCAGGGCGTTCCACGAAGCTACCCCGATCGGCTCTGTTTTGCTGACCAAGATGGACGGCTCGGCCAAGGGCGGAGGTGCTCTGTCAGCTGTAGTTGCAACGGGCTCGAAGGTGAAATTCATCGGATCCGGAGAGCGAGTCGAGGACCTAGAACTCTTCGTCCCAACGGACTTCGCGGGTCGACTATTGGGGATGGGAGACCTGAACGCTCTTCTGGAGAAGGTGAAGGAGGCCGAGGTCAAGGTCCCCGAGGCGAAGGTTCGTCAGTTCATGGAGGGACGGTTCAGCCTCAAGGACATGTTCGATCAGATGGAGAATCTACGGAAGATGGGTCCACTTCGAAAGGTATTGCAGATGATCCCGGGAGCAGGAAACTTGCCAGAGGAACAGCTGGGGGTCGCGGAGGAGAAGATGACTGCATGGCGTGTAATTATTCAGTCGATGACACCGAAAGAGGTGGACGAGCCGCGATTAATTGATAGTTCACGGGCGAAGAGAATAGCGCATGGTTCAGGCAGATCTGAGAGAGAAGTTCGAGAACTAGTAAACCAGTATTTCTCGATGCGAAAGATGATGAAGCAGATGAAACGGCGGGGACCAATGATGAAAGGAATGCCGTTCATGAAGAAATAATTATTGAATCAGTTAGCAGGAATGAGCCTTCGGGTCCGAGCTCTTCTGCTCTAGTCTGTCTTTGACTCTTTCTTCTTCCTTCTCAAAATAGCGCACCCCTTCCTTGAGAACGGACCCAAACAAAGGGCCGAACGTGAAAGTCATGGCTGAGATGGCGGCTCCGATTGAGAAGAAGGCCATGATAGCGGCAAATATCTTTCCCACATCGGTCGCTGGAGTGGCGGCTGGCCCCTCCGCGGTAGCGAGCAGCGCCATGAAGTAGAAAGATGCGACTAGACCCCATCCTTCGATTACCATGAGTCCGACCGTGCCAACAGCCATCACAATCGCGAGCACTACGATTGCGTAGAATGCTCTCTTTGTGAATGGAGAGAGAGGATGATGAACGATCTCCGAGAGTCTGCTTGGCAATTCTTCCTTCTCGTAGCCCGACAATCTCAGGGTCCGGGTGGTTATCGCTTTTGATACTAGTCGAGGCATCGCTCAGAATGGACCCTTATTGTCGGAGTCTGCCCTCTCTATAGGTGAAGGCTCAGTCAGGAAAAGGTTAACCTATCAGCCTAGTCCAACTGGCAACGAATAGAATGGGGCTACCGAAGCCTACCGTGCAGCTGCTGCTTAAGGAGAATCAGGATCATGCCTGCGCAGAGGCTCCTGAGATATGTGTCAAGGTGATGGCTATCGCTGAACTCCCTGACATGTTTGGCGAATTCCAGGTGGTGGCGTTCTGGAATAATTTTGATAGGAAAGAGCATGCTGCGCTGATCCACGGGGACATTTTCGAGAAGGACGAGGTCCCAGTACGACTTCATTCTGAGTGCTTGACGGGGGATACTCTTGGGTCTCTTAGATGCGACTGTCGTGAACAGCTGCAAGAGTCGATGAGACAGATTTCCAAGATGGATCGGGGCATCGTGCTGTACATGCGGCAGGAGGGACGAGGAATCGGTTTCATCAACAAGATCAAAGCATACCAGCTGCAAGACGAAGGATACGACACGTTCAAGGCGAACGAAGTACTCGGGTTCAAACGGGACGAACGCGACTATGATCTAGCAGCCCACATGCTGAGGTCCCTCCACGTCAAGTCGATCAAACTGATGACCAACAACCCTGCCAAGATCAAGGACCTCCAGTTGCACGGGATCCGAATAACAGGGCGAATTCCGGTCGTCGTTCCACCGAACAAGTACGATAAGTTCTATCTGGAGACGAAGAAGAGAGCCGGTCATCTTCTCGACAAGACCCAGCCGGAAGAGTTTCTTGAACAATCAGAGGAATTGCAGGACAACCATCATTGGGAACAAGCCGAGTAGTCGGTTCGATCCCAGGCAAATTGTTGGATTCTTCTTTACGCTTTGACAGATGGAATTCCAAGGAGGCAATCACTCTATGTTACCATTCACGGTTACCAAACCCGTTACCAAACAGGAAATCTCAATTGCACTTGATGCCCGCGACGCGAACTCGCCGTTGAATGGGAATTAACAAACGGTAACTCGTACTCGGTCTTGCCGCACCCCGTCCCCCTTCAAGGGCGACCCGCGCAGAATAAGCCTTGATCCGGAATCGGGGCATGCGATTTGAGATCACGCAGTTTGCACGTTGACCTGCACGCTGAGCTACGGCATACCGAAAATAGCGGACCGGCTGATTCTGCGACCTGTTTCGCGAGACTCGCCCGGTTCAGCTTCAACTGGCGAGACCTCCCTCTGGAAAATCTCAAAAGCAGTTGCTCCCCGCGACACAGACCAGCTCTTTGGAGAGGTTCTTTTTGGGAGACGAAACTCTTCTCTTGTGCCCGAGGTCTAGCCTCATCTCCCACGTGCGTTTGAAGCCTAGCTTGCTGTAGACTTTGCGCCCCATCTCGCTCGCGTGCAGCATCAACCGCTCATACTTGTTCCTCCGGCACCACTCGATCGCTTCGTTCACAACCATCGACGCGACACCCCGGCGTCGAAACTCCGGCTCAGTATACATCGACAGGAGATACGGCTGGACCATCGACGCCCTGTGAGGCCTAGGCTGGACCGGCTGAAGCCAGACACAGCCTCCACCCGCAGTCCTCCCATCATCGCTCTTCACAACCCAGGCGATGAGCTGATGATTTCTAAGACGCGCCCGTGCCCATCGCCTGTAGACCCTATCTCCTATTTCGTGCAGCTCATTATCTCTGATCCCGAGAGCCTTCCACATGGCCCGACGTTGGTGAACCAGGGCATCGAGATCTCGCACGGCGGCCGTGCGCACTGACAGTCTCCGTCTTGCGATTCGGCTACGTCTAGCTGACATTTCTTGAGGGTAGAGTTGGACCCTTCTCGCCGGTCTAGCCCCTAGCCTAGCTTCTTGGGATCGAACACGTTTCCGTATTTGTCGATGAAAGCCAGCTCAGACAGTGGCATTCGATTCTTCTTGCCGAGAATCCTCTTCACGGGATAGCCGAACCCAACAACCGCTACAGGCTTCAGTGTGCTGGGAATCGCGAAATCCTTCCTCATCTTCTCATCCTTAACCCCCGTGTAGATTCCAGAGATGACTCCTTGATCCCACGCTGCCAACTCCATGTTCTGGACAGCCCGACCGGCGTCAATCAGGTGAAAACCAAGAGTGGGATCAGAAAGAAGAATCACCGCAAAACTAGCACCCGCAACCCAGCCCCCAGACGTACTGTCCTCCGCCAATCTCTTCACCATCCCCGTCTCTTCGACCAAAATGAACCTCAACTCTTGCCTGTTGTTGCCGGTTCCCGAGGCGCGAGCAGCCTCAAGGACTCTCAACTTAACCTCAGCCGGGACCTGTTTGGAATCGAACTGGCGAATATCCAGCTTGCTCAGAATCACTTTGTAAGTATCCATCCTCTTCTCTCCGTATCTATGTTGGAATCAGTACCAATCTTAAAGAATTCCCTTGACTCGAACGAGTGGTACTCAGGGGAACGTGAAGATTTGGATCAACTGACGGTCAACCCAGTCATTGTTAAGGAGGCAAAGCTCAAGGAGTTTTGCAATCGAGTCTGGACCAAACTCGGAGTTCCAGAGAAAGACGCTCAAGTTACAACTGACGTTCTGGTACTCGCAGACCTACGAGGAATTGACTCTCATGGGGTTGCAAGACTCCCCCGATACTACACTGACCTGAAGAACGGCTGGACAAAACCCACAGACCAAAGCAAGATCGTCAAAGAGACAAAAGCGACAGCGCTCATCGACGGAGGCCAGAGCCTCGGTCAGGTCGTTGGACGCAAGGGAATGGAACTCGCAGTAAGGAAGGCGAAAGAGACCGCGATAGGAATCGTCTCCGTCCGAAACTCCCACCACTACGGAATCGCTGGATACTACAGCCTGATGGCGCTAGAGCATGACCTAGTCGGTGTGAGCATGACCAACGCCGCACCCCTAATGGTTCCAACCTTCGGCCGAACAGCCATGCTTGGAACTAATCCAATCAGCTTGACAGCGCCTGCCTTGAAGGAGAAGCCGTTCGTGTTGGACATGGCAACGTCCGTGGTTCCGCGAGGGAAACTGGAGGTCTACGATCGGCTGAAAAAGAAGATGCCTCTCGGCTGGGCAGTTGACACAACTGGGCGAGGAACAACTGATCCTCGCACAGTTCTAGACTCCTTGTCCAAGAGGCTGGACGGGGGCATTCTCCCGCTAGGTGGGGAAGGAGAAGAGCACTCCGGCCACAAGGGTTACGGACTCGCCATAATGGTCGATGTGCTCTGCGGGGTTCTTAGCGGATCGGCCACTGGGCTTGGAGTCGATGTCGACAAGGCAAAGCCGGACGTGGGCCATTTCTTCATGGCACTGGACCCGGCTGCATTTCGTCCATTGCAGGAGTTCAAACGGGACATGGATCGCCTATCTCGGGAGTTGAAGGACGCGCCGAAAGCCGAGGGTCAAAGCAGGATCTATGTTCACGGAGAGAAGAGCTATGCTAGAACGGAAAGGTATCGAAGAGAAGGCATACCACTAGGAGCGGAGGTAATTGAGTCGATGAAAAAAGTGGGCAGCGAATTGGGTATCGCTTGGTCCCTCTAGTATCCTTCGGAAAAATCACACTCCAGGCCACGTTGCACTCCATGCACTCGCTCACAAATCTAGCCTCCAATTCTAACATAGCAACTGAACAGGTGTAAAGAAGAGTCGATTGGAATGGAACCCTGGGATGTTGTTGTCATAGGCGGCGGAATCCTGGGGACATCCGTCTCCTACTGGATAGGAAACCAATACGACGGACGAGTCGCAGTACTTGAAAAGGAACAGGACGTCGCGGTACACACCTCGAGACGAAACACGGGGGTCGTCCACCGCCCCTTCTATCTCGACCCCGTAAAACGGCGAGTCTTCGCGCGGTCCTCGCAAGCTGCATACGGCATGTGGAAATCCTACGCCAAAGAGCATGATCTACCCTGGAAGCCCGTAACGACTCTCGAGGTAGCAACGCGACCTGATGATATGAAGCGAGTCGAAAAATACTATCACTGGGGGCTCCAGAATGGAATGGGCGAGGACGAACTCGAAGTTCTCGCCGCCGAAGAGGTTCGAAAACTCGAACCTCATGTCCGTGGCCACGGAGCCATCTGGTCAAAGACAGATACATCAGTAGACTATCGCGCATTCACAAAATCCCTTCGGGCAGACGCGGAGGGCGAAGGTATCAAGTTCTTGACAGGAATCGAGGTTGGATCCGTGATTGGATTAGGAGATTCGCTGGAGATCCGGCCGAGAAATGGCAGCGGTCCGATTCGGACTCGATTCCTGATAAACTGTGCCGGGGGCAGCTCACTACGTATTGCTCACATGTTGCGGCTGGGAACCGAATATTGCGACCTGAACTTCAGAGGGGAATACTGGGAAATAGGCAGCGAATGGACCTACCTAGCCACGAGAAACATCTACACCGTGGCGCAACATCCAGAGCTTCCCTTCTTAGATCCACACTGGATTGTGCGAGCCGACGGCAGAAGAGAGATCGGACCGAACGCCGTCCCCGTAGCAGGTCCTTACACCTATACCGGCTTCTTCAGGAATCCGGTAGAGGCTGTGAAGAAGATATTTGAGCAGCCGATTGCCAACAAACTTGCCCTACTCTATAATCGGGACTTCCTTGAGTTAGCTGGCCAAGAATGGCTTTCTTCGATATCGAAGAGTCAGATGGCACGACGCGCCCAAGAATTCATCCCCGAGTTAAAAGTAGAATATCTGGCGAGACCTGGAATCGCAGGTGTACGAGCCCAGGTGATAGATCGGAAGGGAAATTTCCTGAAGGAAGCGGTCGAACTTGAAGGGCCCCGGTCATACCATATCATCAACTACAATTCTCCGGGGGCCACCGGGTCTCCAGCGTTCGCAGCTTGGCTCGTCAACAAGCTGGACAAGAACGGTCATCTCAGCCATCTAGGGCACCGTGTGTCGAAGAAGGGGCCTTGGGATTTCAGGACAATAAGCGATCAAATCGACACGCCGGCAGGCTAGACAGTCCACATCGTTTAGTTACAATCATCTCTTGATGCATGCCTATTGGCTGGACCAGCCCCGTTTTTTCTGTGAATCGATATTGGAATACTGCGGAGAGGACTTCGATTACCGGCAACGCCTAATGTCATTTTTCGCGGTTGGAAAAAGTGTTTGGCTCTACTTGATGATTGTGAAAGAGAACTGGTTGTTCCTCTGGGTGATCAGCGTTATCGTGTAGCTGTTCCCGGATTGGAAAGTGAAGGAGTTTCCAGTATGGGTGCAACTGCTGCATGCTGTGTTGATGGGGAGGAACACTCCGGTTCCGTTCACTATGCTCGCCGGAGAGGTGGGTGGTACTGTCCAGGAGGTTCTTGCGTATTGGTTGCCGTTCTGGTCTTGGACGTAGTAGCTGGCTAGGGTAGTAGGGGTGGAGCCTGTGTTTCTCAGGTATAGGGTTAGTTTCATGTTGCTGGTGTCAAAGCCTTGGTTTTCTATTGTGAGGATCTCTCGACCGGTGGGTGGTGAGGGGAGGATGTTTCCGAGGACTCCAAGGGACCAGGAGTAGACGATGACTGTCATGACCACGACTATGACTACGAGTAGGAGGGTGGCAAGGATGGTGTCGACTCCCTTCCGGTTATAGCGTCTGTAGAGCATGACTGTCCCTTGGCTCCGTTCGGGATTGGTTTATTCGGGCCGTCTCTCAAGCCTGTGTCGTCACCTTGTTAGAACTGGACGAGTAACATCGATCGGCGAGGGGATAGGGGCCGTCTGGACGGGCTCAGGGGCTTGAGTTTCGGATCGGCCGCTTGAGGGCTGGAGAATTTCGCGTTAGGCGTTTCAGAATACTGTTTCTGGGAGCGGATTCAGGATCCCGGTTCAGGGCATGGTTTCAGGAGCTTGTTTCAGACAGCGAATCAAGTATTGTTTAACCAGCGTTCAGGACACTGATTCTAGTTGTCGGTTCTAGACCGATGTTACGTATGTCTCGTCCTATTTCCGAGGGTCCGTCGTAGGCACTCTAGACATGTCTTCTAGATATTCTCAACTATGGAGGGCTTTGCGCTTGCGTTCATATTCCCGGATGGTGTTTGGTCTGGACGAGTTCGGAAGGCTGGCGGGAACGGACCGTGTCCAGCTCCAGTAGGAAGAGTTGCGTTTGCGACCCTCTTCACTTTCGCATTCTATCTCTAACTAGCAGATATGCCACTATTGCGAAAAACGTAATGGATCCCGCATCAAGAGCGATCCCGAAATAGTCGGGTCCGCTCTGAGGGGCCTCGGGGAGACCCGGGCACTTCGCGTAGGATAGAACCGTTCCTCGAACGGCTAGGAGCAGCAGGAGCACGAGAGCAGTAGGCTTGCTGACAGCGGGGATGGGTCTCGCGTTTGCAACACGACGCACAGGCTTGCGTCTCTTGATAAGAAGGAAGGCGAGCAGCGTCACGGCGGCCGCGATGAGTATGTACGGGAGGATCATCTCTAGTTGATACAGGAAGCTGGCGCGAACTTGCAAGAAAAAGATACCTACCACCGCTGCCGAAGTCCCGTCCTTCGCGACGACTCCTGCAGCGTAGATGCCGGAGGGTAGGGTGAAGTCCGGTGTGATCAAGATTGTGACTCTCATCGTCTGATTTGGGCTCAGGGTAAGCGCATAATTTGATAACGAAACCTGTGATCGGCTAGTAACTCCTGTCGTCGAGAACGAACTCGTCACATCGAGAGAAACCGTAATCTGAGTCATGAGGTTGTTGGTGACTGATAACTGAGAGCTGACCGTCTGACCCGCGTCGATGGTGCCTATTGGCAACGATACTGGGCTGATTGTTACTATGGAACTGGCATTTCCGGGAATCATACCGATCTTGTTCGCGTCTGCTTCTGTGAACCAGAAATCACCGTTCTGGTCCAGCGTGTTGTATAGGGAATACGCTCCAGGAACGGGAATGGTGAACTCGTCCATATTTCCCGTAGCAGGATCTAGACGCCCGATCTTGTTCGCGAGATGCTCTGCGAACCACAACCGACCGAGACCATCCATCGTTAAGGTTGCTGGCGCGGTGGCCGAGCCGATCTGCGAAGTAGGGTACTCTCTGAAGGTCGAGTTCGAAGGAATGAACTCTGCCACTGAACTTCCACCGTGCTCTGAGACCCAAATGTTCCCCTTCGGGTCCGCGACTATTCCAACAGGATAGTTCAACGGGACCGTGGGAATGAACTCCTGGAAAGAATGGGTAATCATGTCGAACCTGGCGATTCTGCCTGCAAACCCTTCGGAGATCCATATGTAGGATGTTCCAGTCTGTAACGCCATCTCAGCTGGACCCGAGCTGGGTTGTGGCAGCGAATACTTTGTCATGTTGCCTTGCGGGTAGCTCAATTCTGCCACGTAATTCGCAGTGGTATCCGTAAACCAGATGTGGTCAGTTTTGTCCACCAACACAAAGAGGGGGGTAGAATTCGTAGCATTGGTCAGATATTGGTGGAACTGTCTAGTGCCAGTATTGAATACCCAGACGCTAGGATAGGAAGGGTTCTGATCAGTCAACCAGATTCGACCCTGCGTGTCCATAGCCAGTGTGGCAGGACTCGACCCTTTTTGGGGTATGGGGTATTCTGCCGTGACGTTTCTTGTCAGACCATTTAGCTCGCCTATCTTACCTGCTCCAAATTCAGTGAACCAGAATATCTGATTTGAACCGTTGATTATGGCTTCTGGAACCGAGTTCGGGGTGGTAATGTTGAACTCTTTGACAGGTGAAGTCGCACTAGGCTGAAGTATGACAGGGAGGGGACCTCGGCCCGAACCGCTACGTTGGCTGGACTCGTTACTCGCTAAAGCGACAGAGAGGCTGGAGATCAGAACCAGCGACAAAAACAAGATCGCCTGAATGCGGGTCTTGAAAGGCTTCCTACGTTTTAGAAATCCCATAATTCGATAAATCTTCCAGTAGCCTTCCTGCGCAGAGTCTGGCTCTGGTCGATTCTCAGTCTTATTTTTGTCGGATTCGTCAATTCGTAGGAAACCCCTCTCGTTGCAGTAAATGCGATTCTGACGATGCCAAGCCTTGACAAGTGAGCTAGGTGCTCGCTTACGGTTGACTTGGCGAGCCCAGTGAGGTCGCAAAGACGCTTGGGCGATAGACTCGCTTCTTCGAGCAGAGATGCAAGGAGTTTCCGATCTGTCTCTGCGCGAAGAAGGGAGAACAGTACCTGGTCCTCGTTACTTGTCCCTGCAGGATAGAGTCTAGAATAGCCTCCGTCCTCTGATCGGTCAATCTCCCCCTTCTTGACCAGTTTTTCCACATGATGGCGGGTGGCGCTGAACGATAGACCCATCAGTCTCTGCAGATCTCGCATGTGCAGCCCTGGTTGAAGTGAAACTAGGAACTTGATTCTCACCCGATTCTCGGATTCCATTGCTAACATACCTGTCCATTCTTGGCCAGAAGCGCTAGGCCGAAACAGGACAACATTAGGAATTCCAAGAAGTGGGATAAGTGTATCCCCGTGAAAGGAACGAAGATCAGCTGTGAGGACAAGAATAGAGTCTCTATGAGACTGACTGTCTCGCTCGACGCGAGAAACATGAACGCGAGAGATAGGTAGAGAAACCTGGATGTCTTTCGTTCAGCGTAGGCCAGGACGGAAATCAACAGGACCACACCGGAAAACGCGAATAAAAGAAGATGCACAATTCCGTCGGTGAGGTCAAACAGGCCAAAGACACACTCGAACAGAGGTTAAGGGTTGACGTTTAGTCTCCCGTTCTGCATCCATGGATAGTGAATCGTGCAAAAAATATTGCAGAACACCGTGAAGCTTCCCGGCGTATCAGCAGAGAACCTAACATCGTAGCACTGTCCTGGGCGTACTGTGATTCCGCCGTCTAGAAAATGCGTTATAGCGAAACCATGAGGTTGAGTGGTGTCGTTGTTTATGACATGAATGATAACGTCCTGGCCTCGGGAGACATTGATCACGGGCCAAGGAAAAGCATGGTACTTACTACCGTTGTAGCCAACGTTCAGCCCTTCGTTGGCCATTACAACAGTGAATATCGCAGTGTTAGGTTGGTTAGCGGGACGCGCCCAGCAGCTCGTTAATCCCAATCCAAAGAAATGAAACGCATAGGCTGCTACGATGAAGCCGGTCACCACTATTACTATAGCCGCGACGGCAAGAGTCTGTCTTGATGGCCTTAAGTGCAGACTTTTCTTTCCCTCTCGTCCGGAAGATTCCGGTCCGTTGTTCCTAGCTGTGAAAAAGTCCAGCAAAGTACATCGCGTAGAAACCCAGCAATAGCGGGAGTATAGAAGCGTAGAGCCGACCGCTGCGGGATAGGAATGGGATCAGTTTGATCTCGACGTAGACTGCGCCCGCACCGCCTATCGCGAAGAAGTAGCTTGAATCCACCATGCTTGGAATACCGACGAAAAAACCGATCACCGTGGGAATCCCGCTCAGGGCTCCGAGAATCGCGATCTTTCTGGCCGAGGTTGCGGAAGCTAGCAAAGCGAAGACTCCAACGACGAAACCCTCCAACCCTTTGTGCAGCACATATGCCACCCCTGGTAGAGTGCCGCCTATCGCGTCGAGGACCGATGATGCGTTCGGTAGAGTTGATCCGATGTCTAACCCCTCCCCTAAGCCGTGAAAGCCAATACCGAGGGCGGCAACAGCTGCCATTGCAAACGTAAACCAAGTCGCAGAGGACGTGCCGGGTGAACTTGATTGAGGTGATTCGGGTGCGGCATCTTGGGATTTGGAGAACTTCCTCTCGAAACCAAATAGCAGTCCAATACCCAGCGCAAACATCAAGGCGAGAATCGGATGGGTATAATCACCTAGTCCGTTGGCGAATCCTTGGTTAACATCTAGCTGAGCCGCGTCTCCCATAACATCGAGGAAGAACCAGAAGATGATACCGCTCGCGATAGCGACTAGCCAGAGCGTAATTCCAGGTCTTCTCATTGAGGATATCAGTCTGGGTGTGGTCAGACCCGTGAAGAGTGGAACGAAGGTCCCAACGATGCCGACAGCAAGGCTGGTGAGAACGTCCACCAATTCTGGATTCCAAAGTATTCCATGCTCCTCAGAATTAAGAGATTTGTGGCTCAACCGGCGAACTGGAATTTGATTCCGTGGAATCGCTATGAGTAATCCAAGAGTGTAGTCTTCCGCTTCGGCCTTAGTCCTGTGCGCCTGACTGTCGCTAGGTAACGGTGCATTCGCTCTTCTTTTCGTAAACTGGTCCAGTAGTATGCTTCGTCAATAGTTCCCTCGGTCATCAACACCGTTGTTTTACCAGGTCTGGTACGTCCGGTTCTTCCGCGCCGTTGTATCATTCGAATCTCTGATGGGACAGCCTCGTAGAATATTACATGGTCCACGTCTGGCACGTGCAAACCTTCCTCCCCAATGCTGGTGGTTACTAGAACGTTGTATTTGCCATCTCGAAAGTCTTCGAGAATCTGCATTTGTTCGTCTTGAGTTAGACCCAAGTCCTCCGGGTTTCGGCTGGCCTGTCCTACGAATCGAACTGGCAAGACGGCCTCAATCAGACTGAGATCTTCGACGATAGTTTCGACACTATCTCTAAACTGTGTGAACACAATTATTTTGGAATCGGGATTCGATCGAAGATCCTCGGAGATTAGCTCTCGAAGCCGCTTTTGTTTGGGATGCGGGATTTCGGCAAGGGAAGCGGACCGTTTCTGAGCTTCAATTACCCGAGGATCGCGAGCCAGTCCACGAGATGATCTTGTGCTAGCCCTCTCCAGCTTGGAGAGAAATCGGTCTGCACTCTGCGACCCTTGTGTCTCCAACAGGTCTATAGCATGGTTCAGTGACATTGCCTGAGCTTGGAGTTGAACCGCGCCGAATAATGCGCCGCCTCCTCCCCTTCTCAAACTCCGGTGAAGCTTCTCCCCCAGGTCTAATAGTAGCCTCTTGCTTACTCTAACATTGGCAGGTAGCTGATGCATGGATCTCAGTTTGTTTATCCTCTCGTCAAGACCCGCGCGCAGAATTTTACTTACCTCTCTGTATTTTTCAGGAAGTGCTAATCGCTCATAATTCAGGGAGACCTCTTGGACATACGGCGTGACGTCCTCGTCAGCTTCTCTGCGGGTCTCCACGTTGGTTATGGCTAGTTTTTCGCAGATTTCTTCGACCCTGCTCTTCTTCGCGCTTGGAGACGCGGTCAAGCCTAGAATTAACGGATTGCTTGCTTGAAGCTTGTAGGCCTGCGCCACCTCAGAATAAGCGTAGCTTCTGACGCATCTGTGAGCCTCGTCGAAGACTACAAGAGACACACTTCGCAGACTGTATCGATTAGCCGAAACGTCGTTTCTGATGACTTCAGGCGTAGCAAAGACCAGTGTTGATTCGGAGAAAGCCGCCTCCCGTAATCGGGCCGGAGTCTCGCCTGTAAGAACAGTCGATTTTGCCTCCCGGTATGGGAAATGGTCCGCGAAGAACTTGGCGTGCTGAAGGACTAGCGGCCTCGTAGGGGCTAAGATCAAGATCTTGGTTTGAGGATACTCTGACAGGCGGTCAGATGCTACGAGCATTGCTACAATCGTCTTTCCCAGTCCTGTGGGCAAGACTACCAGAGTGTTCGCGGTTAGGGCGGATTTTGCGATAGCCCTCTGATACTCCCTAGCTTCGATACCCTCTGGTTTCAAGGCCTGCAAGGGCGAACTCGTTACCAGTCCCTAACGATTCGGGGATGGGTAGTTGAGCGGAACATTCCGGAGAATGAAGACGTGTCTGCGCCCATACTTGGTTACTAGGATGGCGCTTGCCAGCCATGCCCCCGAGGCGGTTGCTTCAACTACCATTCGGGCGGGCCGATCGAAGAAGAGAAAACCGGTTAATCCCAACAAAAGGCCGATCAGAGCTAAGAATTGGTATCTGTCGACGAAATGGAAGTCCGACAGTCCAGCTCTCCAAGATTTCAATGCAGCGGCCAGATAGAGAAGGAGCCCTCCCCCCGCGAAAATGCTTACAGATATGATATTCCAATACGATAATTTCAGAATCAGCAACCCGATCTCGTCCGCTATAAGTCCTAGTCCGATACCTGCAACGAGAGCGCTGTCCCATCTTGCCCTGGCGTCCGAGGCGTAGACCATTACGCCTAATGAGACCAGGAGCAAGAGAACCCCGTAGTACATGTGGTGAAATCTGAACCCTTGGACTTTGATGACGGGACAGTGTTGAGTGCAGACTGATTCTAGGGTGACGAAGAGCCGCGCGATTCCTATTGAGACCGTGTAGCCTAGTGAGACGAAGAATAGTCCTACCGGACCAAGGAAGGAGCCGGCCCGTTTCATTCTAGCACCGTCAAGGCCTTCTCATTCTCTTTAACCTATCCGGTCATGTTATTGATTCTAGTATACGAGAGGAAAACCCTCATTTAGAGGCTAAGCAAAAACAAAGTTCTAAGAAAAAGGCGAGACCAGCCATACTTCTCTACCGTCTTCAGTGAAACGCCTTTGACTGTTGGGGTCTTGCGATGAAGTGGAAGGAACTTAGACACAATGGTGTCGCGTTTCCACCTGCGTACGAGCCCAAAGGGCTCCATATCAACGTCAAAGGCGAGACAGTCCGGCTCTCGCCGGATTCAGAAGAGATGACTTATGCGTGGGGAAAGAAGAGAACAACCCCGTACGTCCAAGATCCAGTTTTCCAGGCCAACTTCCTATCCGACTTCCTGAAACTACTCCCTGACAAGTTCGCTGATGCAAAGTATTCCGAGATCAACTTCACACCGGTCTACGAATATCTATCGAAAGAAGAGGCTCTCAAGTCTGACAAGGAACTGAAGAAGAGAGTGGCTGCGCAGCGAAAGGAGCTTCGCCTTCAATTGAAGGAGAAGTATGGTTATGCTATCATCGACGGCACAGAGACTGAATTTGCAAACTACATGGTGGAACCGCCGAGCATATTCATGGGGAGGGGCAGCCATCCCATGCGAGGCCGTTGGAAGCCGAGAATATTTCCTGAAGATGTGATTTTGAATCTCTCGGAGGACGCTCCCATGCCACCCGGGAATTGGAAGGAGATTGTTCACGATCACGAGTCTATCTGGCTCGCCTACTGGGTCGATAAGCTGAATCAGGTCAGGAAGTATGTCTGGCCGTCGGATATTTCGGATCTGCGCCAGGAACGGGACAAGGTGAAGTATGATAATGCGATAAAGCTGCGAAGAAAACTGTCAGATGTCCGCGAGTTTATCGGGAAGAACCTTCACTCACCAGATGTTAAGGTCCGGAAGCTGGCGACCGTTTCATATCTGATCGACAACTTGGCCATGAGGGTCGGTGACGAGAAGGAGGAGGACGAGGCCGACACGGTTGGCGCCTCGACCCTTCGTGTCGAGCATGTTAGGTTCCTTTCAGGAGGCGTCGAGTTTGACTTTCTCGGAAAGGACAGTGTTCGATGGCAGAAGATCCTCAAACTAGACGCCGCTGACAGCCCGATACGGAGGAATCTGCAAGAATTTGTGTCGGGTAAGAAGCCTGAGGATCTTGTTTTTGACGGGATCACTTCCGCACACGTTAACCAGTTTCTGGGGAAGGCGGCTCGGGGTCTCACCGCCAAGGTCTTTCGAACCCATCACGCTACTGAGACGGTCCAGACGTACCTAGGGCGACACAACGGGTTCAAGCGTGACGATTCTGGATTCGTTAAGCTGTACCATGCCCGAGTTGCGAATCTGGAGGCTGCGATACGGTGCAACCATAAGCGGACCCCGCCGAAGACGTGGGAGGGGAGTCTAGACAAGAAGCAACAGCGGCTCGCTGAGTTGAAGAAGCGTCCGACGAAGACCGACAAACAAGTGCAGCGGCTAGCTGAGAGGATGAAGAAGCTGAAATTGGACATTGATCTGCAGAAGCGGACCAGAGACTATAATCTGAACACTTCTCTCCGGAACTATATCGATCCGCGAGTATACAGGAACTGGGCTATCAAGGCTGAGTACGACTGGACGTCGATCTATCCAAAGACGTTGCAGAGGAAGTTTCTCTGGGCAACAAAAAGTAGGGCCCAGTAACTCGAAGTGGGCATGTGCGTAGATTTTTTTCAAACGAGTCGATTTGTAGCCTAGAAGATCGATCGTGTCATTTCCATTATCTTTCCAAAGTCTCTCAAGAGTCCGGCGTAATTCTCGTCGGCCCCCGCCCAGACTTGGCGTTTGCTCGTTATCGCCTCCTTTGCGTCAGCCAGTGACATTCCGGTCTGCATCAGATAGGCGGCGGCGCAAGTCGGGCTCCTCCCTCTTCCCTTTAGACAGTGGAGAGCCACTTTCTTGCCTGAGTCGACATTGTCGCCGATGACGGCGGAGGCTATCTTGAGACGGCTTATTGGAATGGCTTGACCCGACTCAGGCACTATTGGAGTTCTATCATCGTACATTATGCCGAGTTCGCGACACCAAGATTTCTCCTCGCCACTACCGGTCAAGTCCATAATGACAAGCTCGCTCCCCATCTGACGCTTGAGTTCGACTAGGTCGTTCTTGGTGGGGGCAGCGCCGATCCAAAGTCTCTCTGGAACGATCTCAGTAAAGTCCAATTTGAATATCGGTCAAGACTTACTCGTTATTAGGATGACGCTCTCCCAGTTCGCCGAGTCGTTGTGGCTAGGATGAAGCACGCGCTGCTCGTAGGCACGGACGTCGTAGACGAGAAGAGCATTAGGACCCTATCGAAATATTCCAAGGTCTACAAGCTCGTCGATCTGACAGAGGATCGGCTCGACGAAGTTCTGCCTTCGGTAGATTGTCTCGTAGTCTTCTCTTGGCCGAGGCAATTGACAAGTGAGAGACTCCAGCAAATGACGGGTCTGCGCTTCATTCAGAGCATACTGGCTGGCGTCAACCACGTACCATTCGCGACTCTGAGCAAGGATGTTGTGGTGAGCAGTAACGCGGGAGCTTACTCCGCCGAGGTCGCCGAGTACGCATGGGCCCTTCTGCTCTCGGCCGCTAAGAGAGTTGTTGAACTTCACGTGGCGCTTCGAGAACAGAGATGGAACCTCAAACGTACTCTAGACGAAGGAAGCGAGATTACAGTCCTGAGAGAGAAAATTGTCGGAATACTTGGGTACGGCGGTATCGGGAGTGTTGTTGGGCGAATCGCCCCAGGATTTGGGATGCAGGTCTACGCCTATTCGAGGAGGAAGTCAGCGGCGAAGGGGGTCAAGTTCTTTACGGGAACAAACGGGTTGACTGAGCTTCTCAAAAAATCCAACGCTGTAGTGATTGCTCTTCCCCTAACCAGTGAGACTGCGAGGATCATGAATGCAGAGCGATTGTCCAAGATGAAGAAGGACGGGATCCTCGTAAATGTTGCCCGGGGAGAACTGGTTGATGAAAAAGCGGTGTACGAACACTTGGTTGCTAATCCGAACTTTCGCTATGCCACCGACGTATGGTGGTATAGGGAATCGCGAGAGTCACTTCAAACAGACTATCCCCTTCTCTCCCTGCCGAATTTCATAGGCACGCCACACGTCTCCGGGCCATCAGGGCTTGCCACGGGTCGGCCTGTTCAGCTCGCGGTGGAGAACACTATCCGATATCTGAGAGGACTGCGACCCCGCAACATAGTGAACCCGGAAGAGTACAAGACAAGCTACCCCTACTGACTTTTGACCAGAATGGTCCTTAGGAGATAAGTCTGTTTAGGAGACTCAGCGAGACATTTCCTCCAGATATGACTAGGACAACGCGGTCGCCTAGCTTGTTTGCTTCCTCTTGCTTCGAGAGAACTGCCAGTGGGGCTGATCCGGAGGGCTCGGGAAAGATGTGAGCCTCTCGTATCAGCAGTCTCATTGCCGACAGAATCTCGTCGTCAGGGACAGTGAACATTCCATCAACGTTCTTCTTACAAGCCTCTAAGGTCAGCTCTCCAACAGATGCGGGGATTAGTCCGTCAGCGATCGATTTCGGGTCCTCCACTCTGACGATCTTCCCAGCCTTGAGGGATGCTTGCATCTTTGCGGCGCCAGAGGGTTCGACCCCATAGACCCGCGTCGACGGTTTGAGTGATTTGATGGCGATCGCGATTCCGGAGATGAGTCCTCCTCCTCCGACTGGAACGATGACAGAGTCGACTTGGTCGAGTTGCTGGGCGATCTCTAGGCCACACGTCCCTTGGCCTGCGATGATGTCAGGGTCGTTGAAGGGAGGGACGAACGTTGCTGCGGTGCAGCCTGCGATTTCGCGCGCCTTCTCTTCTCGATCGGCATGGTACTTTCCGAATTTGACAACTTCTGCTCCGTTCTCCTGTATGATCTCGATTTTTTCTTTGACTGCCCCCGTCGGGACGACGACTGTGCACTGCTTTCTCAATAGGCGTGAGCTGTAGGCTACCGCAATGCCGTGATTCCCTGATGATGCAGCGACGATCTTCTCGGCGGATATCTGGCTGATCTTGTTATATGCGCCACGGATCTTGAAGACACGGATCGGCTGGAAGCATTCAAGCTTCAGGTAGATTCTCTTTCCGAATTTTCGCGAGAGTGCTGGCGATTCGACTAGTGGAGTTCTAGACGCGACTCCAGATATTCGCCTGCCCGCGGCCTCGATGTCGGCGATTGTCGGAAGTCTTTCGTGTGGCATGTCTCGTAAGCGTTTCTTCGGAAGTTCTTTAACCTGTGATTGGTTGCTTGAGTCGTTTCAGGCGATGCTTCCAACCGCTGGAGTCAACAGGGTATTTGGTCTCCTGGATCTGCTAAGGGCGTACAACGGTAAGACTGACGTGGCAAACCTTACTATCGATCTAAGGATTGCGCTTGACGAGCTGCTTCCGATAATAGATACCGCCGAGTATCTGGGACTGGTCGCGGTGCAGCAAGGAGACATTTCTCTAACGGATCTCGGCAAGAAAGCGCTTAGCGGAAAGATTCCCGAACGGAAGAAGATCGTCCACGATAGGTTGACAGGGCTTGAGCCGTTCGCTGACGTGGTTCGAATGGTTCATGACAAGAAGCAGTTGAGCAGGTTCGAACTGGCCAGGTTTCTGAGTTCAAAGTTCGGCTATACTACGGATCTCCCTACGATCATCAATGTGCTGATTAGCTGGGGGGTCTTTGCTGGGCTCTTCAGGTATGATGGGCAGTCGGAGAGCCTTCTCCCAAGGGAATCCATTTAGCTGATCTTGGAAATTATTCTGTCTGAATAGTCAAACATAGCTGGGTCCCTCTGGTTCCTTGGTCTCTCTAGCGTTATCTTCACATCGTCGACGATCTTCGCGGGCCGATGATTCAAAACTATGACGCGGTCAGCCATGTAGACCGCCTCCTGCACATTGTGCGTCACCATCACAACACAATTGGTGGCGTAGACCGGGTCCCTCCATATCTCCAACACTTCCTGTCGAAGGTTCTCCGCGGTAAGAGCGTCAAGGCTGGAGAAAGGCTCGTCCATTAACAAAACCTCAGGCTGGAGCGCCAGGGCCCGCGCGATGCCTACCCTTTGCTTCATTCCGCCAGAGAGTTCCTTGGGATAAGCGGTCTCAAACCCTTCCAAGCCCACGTCTTGAATGTACTTTTTCGCAATTTTCACTTGTTCATCCTTCGGAACTGTCGTTGTTTGGAGTGCCATCTCCACGTTGCCGAGAACGGTCTTCCAGGGTATCAACGCGAAGGTCTGGAAAATTACTCCAATCTTGGGGCTAGGCGTGGTAATGGGCTGGCCGTGGAATAGGACTTGACCCGTAGTTGGGCTGTCAAGTCCGTCTATTATCCGGAGAAGTGTGCTCTTCCCGCATCCTGAGGGTCCCACAATGCAGAGGAATTCCTTGTAGACGTTGAAGTTGATATCATCGAAGACTGTCGTGCTCTTGCCCTCTCCAGGATACACTTTCGAGACATCCTTGACTTCGAGAAGTGGCTCTGCGGACTGGGACACATTCTTGATGTCAGGGAGGTGTTCCGTTGGCTGGGTCAAAGACTGCTAAGCCTCGAACTTGTACCGATCAGCCTTCCTGAGCAATCGTCTCCAGACGAGCCTGTTGATGGCGAGAACTGTTGCAGTCATAGCGAGTAGGGCTGCGAATATTTCCACCGAAGAGAGGAGAACGTTCGATAGGTTTGAGGCTTCCACTAGAAATGAGCCTAGTCCAGGTACATTCGCGTTTGGATCGATATATTCAGATACTATGAGTGCGTTCCACCCGCCTCCCCAGGCTTGGATGCTGCCGATGAGGATCGCAGGGAAGGCAGCCGGAATCAGAATCTGTTTCACGTACCGTCCTCCTCTGACTTTGTACGCCTGAGTGGCTTCGGTAATGTCGTTCGGAACACTGTTAACAGCTCCGACTATGTTGAACAGAAGATACCACTGCATGCCTGTCAGGAGGAGTATGATCGAGGCCAGGTTGAGGGTCACCCCCAGATACGGAGTGTTTCTGAACGGGTTGACAAGTACTATCACTACCAAAGGAAACAACGCGGTGGCGGGAATCGACTGGCCGATATCGAAGATTGGAACAAGCCACCTGGATAGTCTCTGGCTTCTCGCAATAAGTATCCCGGCTGCTAGGGTCCAGCCTAGTGCGATGAGGTAAGCTGTGACGAGTCGTGAGAGGGAGAAGAAGGTGAGCCCGACTAGCTGTAAGGGAGTCACGTTAGCAGCCAATACAGAGAGAGCGTTTAGGATCGACTCGGATCTCGGGGCAATGAGAATTTCGAGACCGATCGCCACAAGCCCTAGGAAGATCGCATAGCTCAGGAGTCTTCCCCAGAAAGGTATCCTGCTGATGCGTTCAGGAAACCTCAATCTCTCAGTGATATGAACTAGCTTTGTGACTCTCACAACTTCGAGAGCTCTCGTGACTATAGACCTTTGCGACTTGTAGAAAGTGCGTACCGGGGACACGATACGATCTTCGTACCTTTTGACTCCCTCTGAAACGCCGCTCCTCGTAGTTGCAGTTGTTCTGGGAGCGGCCACTGATTCGTACTTGTACTTCTCAGCCCTCGCGCCTAGGGGTCTCCATACGAGTTGGTCGATAGCGTAAATGATTCCGACCAGGATGATTAGTCCGAAGAGAGCCGAGGCTATGTCCGAATTGGCAGATGCTTGAGCGATGTATGTCCCAAGGCCGCCTGCTGGAGCTGGAACTCCACGGAATGGAACATATTCTTCGATCGGAATCAGATACCATCCCGATCCCCAGGCGAGGATACTGGTCCATACGAGTTCTGGGTAAACAGCAGGGAGCACAATTTGTCTGAGATATCTGACGCCTCTTAGGCCGTAAGCACGTGACGCTTCTTTGATATCGGCGGGAATGGCGTTTATCCCGGCTATCACGCCGAATGTCGGGGACCAAGCCATTGCCGTGAAGATCAATATGATGGCAGCGATCTGAAGCCCGAAAGGATTGGCGGTTTGACCAGCTCCGAGAAATATAGCAAAGACGATCGGGAGGTATCCTAGCACAGGGACTGACTGGAAAATATCCAGCAACGGCAAGAGGACATGGGAAGCTCTGTGGCTCATCGCAGTCGCGATTCCATAGGATAATGCGAAGGCTAGGGCTAGCGCATAGGCAATCGTCATCCGGCCCAAGGTGAAAACTGCAAACTGAGGGAGCATCGGGGTGAGAGAGTTCTTGAGAATCGAATTCAAACCGCCATTCACGATTACTTCGACCACGAGCAGAAAGACGGCTGTGACGATTATCACTCCTTCAATAGTTCGGATAATCCGAGGCCTCGACGCTCGGGCCCAGGGTCTAGGCCGACGAACGTTAGCAGGAGTGAGTCTTAGTGGACACAAGAGCCCCGATCCACCATCGTTTCGGAACGGGACGGCCAATCTATGTTATAAAAGGGCAATCCGAGCAGAGTCGTCATCACGCAATTCCTCAGAGCAGGAATTCTAAGGAACCAGGCTAACCGGTGAGATCTGTTTCGCGATCGAGCAAAATTTTTCGTAGCTCTCCATTCTCTGGGTCATCAAATCGCGCAGGACTGGTTGCATCTCCGGTGCCTCCCCTAGGTTTCGGAGATAGTCGATTGTTAAGTCGCTGTCGTGAACGATCCCGAGCAGGGATTGCCAGGATCGAAGTCGGGTTACGAGCCCTGTTGTCTTCTTAGACCTGAATAGTTCGGCTAAGTAGCGGAGCCGTCTACAGTCTACTCTCAAGAGATGTAGGTCCTTGACGTTCTTGGAGTCGTTAAGGACCAGTGGCAATCGACTGTTTACGGCCGTGATGAGCTGGTTCGTGATCTTGTTGAGCAGTTTCTGAAGTTTCGGGACTGACAACTCTTTCTCTCCTATCTTTGGGACGCGTTCCTTCTGAAACGCAATTGCTTGCCGCCGAGCGGCCTGAAGCTGAGACTCGCGCGTTTCCTTGATTCTCGCGATGCGACCTTCGATACTCATATCGGGTTTGTAGGCGGATATTTTTGAGAGAACAATGTCTAGGTCTCTGACTTTAGCGTTCGCCTTGGACGCCTCACCTAAGGAGGTGATGAAGCTTCGAGTCGTCTTTGCTTTTCGAATCTTCTTTGGAAGCAATTCGATGCAGAGGCGCATTCTGCGCATCCCGATCCGGAGGCTTCGGACATTTTCTGGGCTCGAATCCTTGAGGTACGCCTTGATTCGCTTAGCCAGGACTTTTCTTGTTCTCGCGTACCTGATAGCGAAGGACATCTTCAAATTGAACAGAGCCGGCTAGATGGAGGCTAGGTATCTGTCGATTCTCTGTTGCAAGTCGAGATGAATTTCAGGGATGGGTCGGTTTCCGTCTATCCGGATGAGTCCGTATTTCTTAGCTAGGCTGGCGAACTCTCGCGCCATTCTCTGCTGGTAGGTGATGAATGTGGAGAAGAGGTCGTCGGAGAGGTCCATATCTGCTCCTGATTCGTAATAGTCGAGCGAGGGGCTCTTCTGGACCACTCGATGGAAGAGTTCGTTCGGGTCAACGTCAAGATAGAAGACGAGGTCTGCTTTGAGCGCGAATCCGAATAGGTCCTCAGACCACTTTGTTCGGATCCCTCGGACTGTGCTTCGAGCGATTAGTGTGAAGATGTAACGATCTGCCAGAACGATCTCGCCTGCTTCCAACGCTGGGATTATCTTGTGCTCGAGCTGGTCGGCAAAGTCGGCTGCGTAGAAGAGGGCGAGGGTCCTCTTTCCCAACGGTAGCATCTGCTTGGCCTGAAGAATTCCTTCTTTGATGAGGTCGGATCGCTTAAGGCCCGTATTCAAGACCCCGTGTCCGTCTGCCTCGAGTTTCGAGATTATCATGTCGATCTGAGTGCTTCTTCCAGAGCCGTCGGGGCCTTCGATAACGATGAGTCTCCCTCTGATGTCCACTTCTTTCAGATAGGGTATCCCTTCTCCGTAGAAATCCAGGGGCCTTGCAGGCGCTTTTCTGGTCCAATGGGATACTATGCTCAAGCTCTGATCACCGGTTGCACGGTCTGTTTCATTGGGGCTGGGAGCAACTTTGATACTGTGTCCCTTACTTTCTCCTGTTGCTCTTCTATGTCGAGGGAGCCATCGACGATGGTGAATCCTTCCTGTTCGGCCATGAGTTCGTATTGCTCGATGATTCTGGCCTGGAACATTCTGTAGCTCTCAAGGATGTCGTTGCTCAAGTTCAGGTCCATTCCCGCCTCGTAGAATTTCAGTTTGGGCCTGCTTACGAGAATGCGCTTCATCGCGACCTCGATAGGTACGCGGAAGTAGAAACGAATGTCAGGCCTAGCGGCGAAGCTGTATGCCTTCCTAACCCAGTCGGGGGAGCTTCCTCGAACAACGTCCCTCGCGTACGCTGTGTACGCGTACCTGTCTGCTAGGACGATGTAGCCTCCTCGCAGCAAGGGGAGAATATTTCTCTCGTATCGATCCGCAAAGTCCGTGGCGTGGAGCAAGCTGAAGGTGGTGGGTGTGAGCAGCCCCTTCTTCTTCCCCTTAGAAGTTATTTCACGGACGATCTGCGACGAGTTCCATTCAGTCGTGAATACGGGCAGTCCTCGGCCTCTAAGCCACCGGTCAAGCAGGTGAAGCTGAGTAGATTTGCCGCTCCCGTCTATGCCTTCTACTACGATGAGTTTGCCTGTGATCTGGAATTTCTTCGGGGACCCTGATTTCGGGCGTTGCATTTCTTCAAGCCTTCTCCGATGACAGGATTCCTGGCGTCAGCTTCTGTGATGACATAGGGATCAGGGAGAATTGTGCTTCTAGCTTGAAGGCGTTCTCGAAATCCTTCAGTGTATTCTTGAAGAGTGCTGTCGGAAAGTCTTGCTTTCCGGGGCTTATTCTAAGACGGATCTGGTTCCCACTGAGGGTTACATGTAGGTCCGAGCCGGTCTTCTCGAGGATCTCGATCAGCGTTATCATCGATGATATTCTCTTTATTGTGTTCTTGGAATCTTTCTCCAGCATGTCCTTGTACTTTGCGTAGAGCCAGTCTGCGCCTCTCAACCCTCGGATCCGTACGAGAGATAGACCGAGGAGCAGCTGCTCCGAGTGGGTTAGGACGCTATCCTTATTCGTAATGATGTAGAATAGCGTCTCCGGGTCATAGAGCGGAAGTTTCTGGGCTTCTTCAAGCGCCCGAACCAGGATGAAGTGTTCCTGAGGATTGAATAGCTCGCGAGATGCAAACGCTTTGATGATTCTTGAAGAGGTTGGCGAGAGAGAGACTGGCTTGTCTCTCGTAACCCAAGGCAGAATTGAATCAACAGACCCCTTCTCGTAGGCGGCCGGATCTTTCAGAAAGGCAGACAGGACGCCGTCTCGGAGCCCATGCGTGCTTACCACGAGCTGGGGAATCTTCAGCTTCTTCATCATCAATTGAATTACAAGCGACCCCGCGACGATTGATTTGGCCCTGTCCTCTCCAATTACTGGAATATTTCCGATCTGCTTGGGGCTCATCTTTCGCAGGGTTCGGTGGATCTGTTCGACCGAGTTCTGGTCCATTGAGTAATTGTGAAGCTTGTCGAGCGGATAGTCTATGATCATCTGATGGTATCTAGCGACCGCTCTTGCAGTGCCTCCAGCCCCGACCAGCCTTAGCTTTCCTAGTTGAGGGAGTTCTTTCCTGTCAGGCAGGAGTTCGAGAATTCGGTCGCTCATCTTGGAGTAATTTTTCTTTGTGAATCTTCCGTTACCGCTCGCGTAAAGGTCGGTAAGTCTCAAGCCTCCAAGTGGGGTGGAGAAGACTCTTCTGACTCTTGATTTCTCTGCTATGACCATCTCGAGGGTGCCTCCTCCCAAGTCGAAAAACAGTCCACCTGGAACGTTCGTCGCTGTATAGGAACCCGCGAAGGAATAGAGGGCCTCTTCTCTGTCTGAGAGGACTTTGAAGTCGAAACCGGTTTCCCCGCTTACGAGGGCTAGGAACTGGTCCTTGTTTCCAGCTTCTCGGACCGCGCTTGTTGCGACTGGTAGCACTTGTGCTGACGATTCAAACTTGACCGTTTGCTGAAGGAGTTTCAGAGCTTTTACTGTTCGAACTATCGAGTCGTCTCTCAGAAATCCCGTCTCATCCAACCCCTCGCCTAGTCTGGCGAGAATTGAGTGTTGGGAGTAGGCCGAGAAGGTGTTGTCAATCCGAACGTCATAGTTGACCAGTTTAAGCGAGTTGTATCCTAGGTCGATCACTGAGATCTTCATGCAGGCACCGACCTGGAGGCCAACTGCGAAAGCAACCCAGTTGTCTGCGGGGATACTACTCGACTTGTTAAGAGAGTTTTCGAATCTGCTTCGGCGTCAATAGCCAGCGCAGTTCGCCCGAGGCTTTTGGAACGAAGGAAGTGACTCGAATCTTCGCCAATCCTCCTTTTTTTAGCGTAATGTGACTGTTGCCGTTTCCAGAGACCATTTCGCCGATCATTGTGCCCAAGTATGGTTCGTGACCTACAAGCAGAATCTCCGAATCTTGCTTGAGCTTTGAGAGTCTGCGATAGAGGTCCGGTCTACTTGCTTCCGGCCTAAGTTCATTCCACTGTTCGAGCACGTTTAGACTCTTGAAAGTCTTAGACACGATAGCTCCTGTCTCGTAAGCTCTCTTCAGGGGGCTTGCAATAATTCTGTCGAACCTCATCCCCTGACTCAACATGGACGCTGCTATTTCCTCAAGCTCCTTCCGACCCGCGACGGTGAGGGATCTTTCAGCGTCCTTTACAGGAATAGCTGACCGGTTGCCCGCTTCTCCATGTCTGAGTAGGTAAAGATTCAGGCTTTGCAGAGTCTTTCCACCGCATAAGAGGCTTCTCCGGATATTCCCATGGAAATCTGGATTCGTGTCCTCACAGCCAGCCTCAAAACGAGAACCTCTGAGGAATGGTTTGCCGAATAGTTAAGGACTATTTTGTGGAGAAGCTCATCGAACAACCGTGCTTCCCGCTGAGCTTTCCCTGGAAGCCCAGTCCCAGACTTTCTGCGGCCTTCTTGTAGCTACTCATGCAGGTGCCGCAGAACACCGACCTAGCTTGGGCCCCAGTTAACTCGTATGCTTCTGCTTGCGCCACAACGGATTCTATGCAACCGCACCGGTGCAACCTCACAGTCCGAGCCCCGTTGCCGGTTTCAATATCGTAGTCGCTGTCGAACGTCTCGCCCATGCTTTGGGCCAAGTTCTGGGAAAGAGCCTCTACTCTATCCTCTTGTCCCTTCTCCTTAATCTCCTGAACCTTCAGCTCTGCTTTCTTGTCCGTCAGTACTCCCATTGCAGGCCCAATCGCGTCAAAACCCGCCAGTGCAACGAATGTGCCCACTTGGAGGAGAAGGTAGTGAGCTAAGGTCTTCCTAAGCATCTCGTACCGTTCCTCGAGGCTCCGGGTCTGCTTCGGTTCCTTGAGCTTGGATAATCCCATGTTGATGCGTATTTCCTAAACGACCGGTTCTTAAGTTATGCCGAACCTATGCCCAAGGCGGATGCCTAGTTTCCAGCACCGTGTTTTCTGAGAAGCCCTACAACTCTCTCCTTATTGCGTTCTGTAGCAACTTCAAGTGTAATCGTGCCTTGAAAATTCTTCGCCCGAATGTCAGGTCTAGCGTTCTCAAGCAACCATTGGACGATTTCGTAATTACCCCTCGACACGGCATTGTGCAGGGCGAGAGTCGCACCAGATTTCGCACCTCGTTCGAAGACCAGTTGAACCAGACGGAGATCTCAGCTCCATATTGCGTGAGGGAGTAATGGTATTCCGTGAGCACCGGTAGCGTTAGCATTCTGAGGATCCTCATTGAGCCAGTGTTCCACCACGTCTCGCATTCCGAGCATGGCGGCCGTACAATTCTCTAAGGGGGGCGCCGTGCTTGAGAAGAAATTGGGCGACATTAGCGCTGCCAACTTGGGCGGCGGCCTGAACTGCCTGTTTCCGCATCGTTCTCGTTCCATCGATATGATGCATTGAGGAGTCTAGGATTCTCTGCAAGCATTTGTTTCACTTTCTCCAGGTTTCCGTGTCCTGCGATGACGATTTCGCGGATCTGTTCCGTAGATGGTGGCTGTTCCTAGGTTTGCATGAGCTGATAGTTATCCAAGCGCAAGTATAACTCTTGTTTGGGACTGAACCAGATTAGCCTAGTTTCTTGATCACGTGCTCGACTCTTCGTCGTTTTGATAGCGTCTCGATGCTCCTCGTCCGTGAAGATAGTGTATTCACGAAAGTCTTCCTGTTGTCATCATTGACGATCCGCATGGCGTTCTCCGCGTACATTGGCAGTTGATTCGTGGGACAAGTCTTCAGTTGTTCGATGAGTAGTTTGAACGCGGTTTTCTCGTATTTTCTGATCGTGATCATCTTGGTCAGAATGCTGACCGCGTGATCTCTTGCGATTATGGATCCCGAGTTTGTAGATCTGACGATGGCTGGAAGTCCGGAGCGAATTGTCTCTGGGTCTTCAAGTGTGATCGTGTCGAGAGCAGTCATTGCTCCCCAGACGAGTCGGTTATTCTTGCTTTCGAGAAGCGCCAGGAAATCCTTGGCGTACTTGGAGATCAGCGCCGGTTTGCGCTCGCCAATTTCATAGAGAACCTTGATGCAATCGCTCTGTATGTTCTTGTTCCTGTTGGTGAGATTATCAACCAGTTCTTTCACTGCGAGCCTGTCCGCGTGATCAGCTATTGACTGAGCTAATTCCTGGTTAGCAGTTTCGTCCCTTCGATTCAGAGAAGTAGCGAGTTTGTCAATCACGCCCATTATCGGCAAACGACCCTGCCCGTCTTCCGCAACGTAGCTAGCTTTAAAACCGGATGGAGTTGGATGGCCGCCGTCCTTTCTTTTGAGTGAAGAGCGCTACATGCCAGGTGCAACTACAATTGGAATGGTCTGCAAAGATGGAGTCCTACTCGCATCTGAACGTCGGTACTCTTATGGGACCTTCGTCATGAGCAAAGGCGCCAAGAAGGTGTTCAGTATTACGGACAAAATTGGCGTTGCCTGCGCGGGCATTGTGGGTGATATGCAGGTTCTGACCAGGGAAGCTCGGGCCTACATGAAAATCTACCAGTACGAGAGGGATAGGCCGGGGACTGTGAAGAACACGGCCAAGCTCATCGCCAATCTGCTTTCTAGCCGTCGAATGTTTCCCTACCTTGCTGAAACGATTATCGCTGGTGTTAGCGACGGGGTACCTGAGCTCTACGTGTTAGACCCCATAGGGTCTGTTCTCTCTGACAAGTTCGCGGCAGTCGGGACAGGAGCTCCGATTGCGATAGGGGTTCTGGAATCAGAATACAGTGAGGGATTGTCTGTTGATGAGGCGAAGCCTGTGCTTCTCAGGGCTGTAAAGTCTGCGATGGCTAGAGACATATCCAGTGGGGACGGTGTAGACTTGATGGTCATCACTGAACAAGGAATCAAGGAAGAATCTCCCCGATTCTCCTGAGACCGACTCGAGTCATCCTATCACTTCATTAGTAGTCTGCCCATGGGCGTCGTTGCAGGGAGCTTGATGATGGATCGCCGTCTGATAATGAGGGCGGCTCTCTACGATCACAATTTTCCGACTTGTCGTCGAAAGCTAGGGGCCGTCATGATTCTGACTTCTTCTCGGGTTTTTCAGGTCACGTAAGTCTGGCCGAGTGTTGGTCTTCCCGTCAGTTCGACCAACCTCTTGCCCTTCGTAAGTCTCGATACCCAAAGAATCCCCGCCATCTCTAGTTTCATCAGCTCGCGGTTGAGTTCTCTAAAGCTGAATTCCCCGAAGCTTGACTTCACCTCTTTCTGCAGGTCGATGTCGCTCATCGAGCCCTTCTTTTCCAAGACTTCCAGTATGGCTAGGGACATAGGTCTGGGACTCCATACTTTGTTCAACGCGGGGGTCAAAAGGAGAGATTACGCCCGGAGAGGCCTAAGCTACGGCGACCGGGGCTCTCGGCTTCTTGAACCTCTTCGTGAATCCCTTATACCAGTTCTCCATATCCGCTGTCATCGAAGGCTTGACTCGTTCCAAGGCATCCCGAAAGTCCTCCGTCGTTACACTTTTGGATTCGATATCTCGCCTCAGAGAGAGGAGTCCCGCCTCTCTGCAGACAGCTTCTAGATCCGCTCCCGAGTACCCTGCGGCTTGACCGGTAATCTGGTCGATATCAACGCCCTCGGCTAGGGGCATGTTTCGAGTGTGGATCTTCAGGATCTGGAGGCGAGTGGCGTGGTCGGGTGGTGGGACGAAGATGAGCCTGTCGAACCTGCCGGGTCGTAGCATAGCTGGGTCGATCATGTCTGGCCGGTTGCTGGCACCTATGATGACCACGTTGACTAGTGCTTCGATGCCGTCCATCTCAGTGAGCAACTGGCTTATCACGCGTTCTGAGGCTCCGCTGTCATCGGAACCCATTCCTCTCTTTGGAGCAACCGAGTCGAGCTCGTCGAAGAAAATGATGGATGGGGCAGCGCTACGACCTTTCCTGAAGACCTCGCGTATGGCCTTCTCTGATTCTCCGACCCACTTGCTGAAGATCTCGGGACCTTTGATGGAGATGAAGTTGGCTTCGCTCTCAGTAGCAACAGCTCTCGCGAGCATAGTCTTACCGCATCCAGGCGGCCCGAAGAGCAAGATGCCCTTTGGCGGCCTGATTCCAACTCTTGTGAAAGCCTCGGGCTTCTTCAGAGGCCATTCAACGGCTTCCTGAAGTTCCTGTTTGACATCGGTCAAACCACCCACGTCCGCCCACTGGACAGAGGGTACTTCGACGTAGACCTCCCGCATCGCGGTTGGCGTAATCTCGCGGTAAGCGTTCATGAAATCATCCAGGTTCACTTCCATCTTCTCAAGCATCTCGCTCGGAATTCTTTCGTCCTCTAGGTTGATCTGCGGAAGGTAGCGTCGCAGTGATTTCATCGCGGCCTCTCTGCAGAGCGCTGAGATGTCAGCGCCAGTGTAACCGTGGCTGATATCCGACAACCGGTTTAGGTTCACATCTGAGGTTAGTGGCATTGCTCGCGTGTGAATCTGCAGAATCTCATGTCTGCCTATTTTGTCAGGGACGCCGATCTCTATCTCCCTGTCGAAGCGTCCTGGACGTCGGAGCGCCGGATCAATGGCGTTGGGCCGGTTAGTAGCACCTATCACGATGATGTTTCCCCTGGCGCCCATACCGTCCATCAGGGAGAGCAGCTGCGCCACAACTCTATGTTCCACTTCACCGGTCACTTCTTCCCTCTTGGGAGCGATGGCGTCCAATTCGTCGATGAATATGATGCTGGGAGACATCTCCTGAGCTTTCTGGAAAATCTCTCTCAGCCGGGCCTCTGATTCTCCGTAGAACTTGGACATGATTTCGGGGCCGGAGATTACGAAGAAGTTCGCGTCCGACTCGTTGGCAACAGCTTTTGCCACCAGTGTCTTGCCGCAGCCTGGCGGTCCATATAGGAAGATTCCTTTGGGAGGCTCGATACCCAGTCTCTGGAAAAGCTCAGGGTGTCGAAGTGGAAGCTCCACCATTTCCCGGATTCTTTGAATCGCCCCGCGGAGCCCACCAATGTCTTCATAGCTGACGATGGGTAAGCCCTTCTTCTCGGGCATAGGCTCACTCATCACCTGGAGAACGGTGGACTCTGTGACCTTGACGGGACCGTGGGGCCGGGTCCGCGTTGCGATTAGAGGCACGGAGCTGCCGAATATGCTCAAGAGGGTCATGTCTCCCTCAACGAAGGGCATGTCCATGAAGCGGCGCTTGACGAATCCCACGAACTCGTCGTCTACGCTCAAGCGGACGTCGGTGGGTGCAAAGACGATGGTCTGAGAGTCGTGTACCTCTGCCTTCTTGATAATGATGAACTCGCTGAGGGCTACTCCTGCGTTCCTCCTAAGCAGCCCATCAATCCGTGCGATTTCCTGACCTTGGTCTTCGGCATAAGCTGGCCAGGCAATGGCAACCGTATTGCGCTTCCCGCGCACTTCTATGAAGTCCCCGGCTGTTATCCCAAGCTTTTCCATCGTAGTATTATCGATGCGGGCTTTGCCATGCCCAACATCTCGCTGCTTAGCATCAGCTACCCGCAACTGTACCTCCTTGGACATCATAACTGGTTCAACTCCATGGTTGTAATGAGAAGACTGAGTGCAGGAGAAGATTGGCGACTAGTGCTCAGTATCTGCTCCGGACCTCCCTTCATCGTTCTATTCGATCTCAATAGGCTTTATCATCATTATTAGCGATGTGTATCTCTCTCGACTGTCTGTGCCTCGCACGAATAGTTATAGGAATAAGCAGGTCCCGGTGGAGAAATTCTGCGACACTTCCTATTCTCAGCGACAAGCCCTCTTCTGGCAATTCAAGATTCGATAGGAACGATCTCACATCCGTAGATGTGCCAATGTAGACAATTTCGGGCAGTCAACCGTTTGCAACGTCTTTATCGGTCGCTGCGCTGAACAGGTAGAGGATTCATGGGAGCTGGGTTCGAAAGTTTCGGTCTGGAACTTCCATTGGTCCAGGCTGTGCGAGAAATGGGCTTCGGTGAGCCATTCCCCATACAGGCTATGGCCATAGCGCCCCTTCTAGAAGGCAGAGACCTGATGGGCCAGGCTCATACTGGAGCCGGCAAGACTCTTGCCTTCGCACTGCCCATGCTTCAGAAAATAGACCAACGAACTCCAGGAATCCAAGGGCTGGTAATAGTTCCTACAAGAGAACTAGCTCTTCAAGTGGCGCGCGAGTTTGAGAAGCTCGCCAGGCATCTTCGGGTCAGGGTCGCCGCCATCTACGGTGGCGCGAGTATGAGGCTTCAGATGGAGAAGCTTAGGAATCGCTCTTGCAGTATTATCATCGCAACTCCAGGCAGGCTGATCGATCACCTCGACCGGCGAACGGTGAGTCTGGACAAGACGAGCTTCGTTGTTCTAGACGAAGCCGATAGAATGCTGGACATGGGCTTCATCGACGATGTACGAATCATCCTTAGTCACGTTTCGAGAAACCACCAGACTGCGCTATTCTCCGCGACCATGTCCAATGAGATAGTGAAACTCGCTCATCGGTACATGAAAAACCCGCTGAGAGTATTCGTTGACACAGACGAGCCGACCGTGGACTCTGTCCAGCAGAAATTTGTTAGAGTAGACGAGGGCAGAAAATTCCCCACCCTCCGTGCGCTCCTAAACCACGAGCACGTAACGAAGGGTTTGATCTTCTGCGAAACAAAAGCAAGAGCGGGAGAGCTGGCCCAGGCTTTACAGGATCAGCATTACAAGGCCTTAGCTTTGCACAGCGATCTCTCACAGTACCAGAGAGACAGCGCTGTTCACTCCTTCCGGATTGGCCTCACAAACCTGCTCGTAGCCACCGAGGTCGCCGCTAGAGGATTGGACATACCCAAGGTAAGCCACGTCGTAAACTACGACATGCCCCAGGAACCCAAGATGTACTTCCACCGAATCGGCCGAACGGCCCGGGCAGGAAAGCCCGGCATTGCGCTCTCCCTGATCACACGTCAAGACGAAGACGGCTTCAAGCGGATAAGAAAGATGACATCATCTGACCTCCGTGAAGTCGCCGATGGGCTTTTGCCTGAAAATCGCGTCGGTTCGAAGTTCTTGCTCCCTTCGCGCCCCTCTCAAGGACAAGCCGGCCAAAGATTGTCCTCAGGAAGACGGCCGCGACGATATAATCGTCGAGAGAGGTCCTTCAGGCGAAACCGTCGACGTTGAGTATGGGCCGCGAGGTAACTGTCCGGCTAAGATCTTACCCTTAGCGGAAGAGAGCTTCCTTGGCCCACTCGAAGTATCTCGAGATCGGTTTTCAAGTAAGCACTCCCGAAATCTAGTAGTTCAAGTTGAACGAGGTACCGAATGGCTAACCCTGATTCAGAATATGGCAATCGTGCAAGTCGTTTGGTGGGCACACACAGTAATGTCCGATGCCGTTATGATATTGATCTGCTTTCCTCAGTCGCGCTAGAATCGGAAAATATTTAGAGACGATAGATCGCGCGACTCTCTACCTAGGAGGATTCGCCCTCCTGACGTTTGAACGCTTGTCCAATATTAGCCCATGATGGCGCGGTGGTGCGTGTCAAGCAAATCAAGCTCTGCATCAATCGCGACGGTTGACCTCAGGGTTGAGCTGTCGAAGACAAACCGCTCGTCTGCATGCTCGAATACGATTGATGCGATCTCATTCTCGCCGAGTTCTATCCAAGGGTGTGTACCTTCAATGAGTCTGCGTTCTTACAACTTAGAAGAAAACTCATCCCGTCAGAGGAAATCTTGATTCTGCGGTCCGCCGGAAGACGTAGAAGGTACGGCAGATCGAACACAAAGCTAATTTTCAGACGCCATGCCTCGGTAATTCGTTGTCCTGAGGTACTAGGGCGCCTGCTCAAGACGCTCGAGTAAGTCCCGGAAGCAATTTAGGAGGAAAGTTCGAGGACTGGAAAGCTTCGGTTACTAGTTTTGTGCAGCTCTAACGAGAGTGTTCTTGAGTTTGTGTTACTATTTGCTTAGAAACTGTGGTGTGCATTGAGAATTGAATTGAGAATTTTCTTTTGTGAGTGTGTGGGTGTGTGTGGGTCGTTTGGTGGGGCCGGTGGGATTTGAACCCACGACCTCTGGCCCCGATCTTCTCGGAGTCACCAGCGCCCCAGGGTCACCGTCCATAATTGGACTCTGGTATCCTCTGGGCGGGGCTAAATCCCCTGGACCAAGCTAGACGACGGCCCCCAATGCTCCCAGATTGAATCCACAGGTATTCTACCTTTCCGTCCGCGAGAAAATCGGAGCCTGATCGCGGATAGAGCAGGCTCGTCAGCGGTCTCGAATGGCCTTAGAGACAAGGCTATGAGGGTGGACAGGAGAGTTCCAGATTCATGGAATCGGCCACCGCAACAGAAACAACTAGAGTTGTTGTTATCGAACGGGATATTCCGGAACCCGCAGTGGCCGGGCTTGTGGAATTCATTGACAGATATTACATCCGGTCAAAGACGAGATTCATCGAGACCCTTTCCTATCGTAAAACCGTTAGCGGGACTGGCTTCGAACTGTTCTGGATATTGAAGCCTGTCGGACCAGAGCAAGCGACCCCTCTCCCGGTGAGTCTGAAGATAAGCCAGGCGGCCATCGAGGTCGATTTTCCAGGTTTAGACCCAAGTGACAAGTCTCTACAGAAGGCTGTCGAGAGAACCGTTGATGAGATCGAAGCAACCGTCCTCTCCTATTTCCAGAACATCAAGACAACCAGCCTCTACTTTGTCATCGGCGCGTCCGAAGAGCACTCCGAGGCACCTGACCAGAGAGGCCTAATGCGAAATGTCGCGAAGAGAATTTTCACAGGTAACACTACAAGCCTCTTCCTCTCATTCATTCTCCTGAGCTTCGTCCTCTTCTTCATTATCGGAGTCTTCACCGTCTTCGTATTGATCAGCGTCCAACTCGTCGCCCTAATTTTCTCAGACAGGATTGTCTACAGACTAGGAAATGTCCGCCCGGATGCTGAGAGGCCACTCGTAACGGTCGTGAGCGTGCGATCCAACGCGGACATCCTCAAGTCAATCTCACAGCACGGCAAAAAGATACTCTCACAAATCCGAGAGGAGATAGCAAGAAGTGCGACCGCCACGTATTCAGCTCAGGCCAACGAGGAGCTCAAGTCAACAGTCATTGGTGCACTACTAAGGCACGGCATCATAGCGACTGGTAACCAGATCACCGTCAAGACGAGGGACGTATACCGTATTGTTCACGAAGTATCGGAAAAGTTCGGTAGACAGACTCCAAAGATCACCATTGCGAACACGATCGTGTCCAATGCTTCCGCGACTGGAATCTCGTCGAATCGTTCCACGGTAATGATCACAGCCGGTTCGCTTCAGGACCTGAACGACCGCGAACTGGAGGCCGTTGTCGGTCACGAGCTGGGACACGTGGCGGACCATGATCCCGTGATTCTCTTCGCCGCGACCTCCTTCGAGTTTCTCGGAAGATTCTATCTCTGGTTTCCTCTACTCCTCTATCTCGGCTTTTTCTACTTCCTCCTGGCGTTTGGCGGGATCTATCTGGTAGGAAAGTTTCTGGAGACGAGAGCTGACACCGAGTCGGCAGTGGTCCTTGGAAATCCAGAGGCACTAGCCTCTGCGTTGACAAAGATAGGATTCCGACAGCTCTATCGTGAGAAATACAATCCTGGAGCAAAGGTGTTCGACTGGTTTCAGTTTGACCCGCATCCGCCCATCTATTTCAGAATCGCTAGGCTGTCAAAGTATTCGGGGCGACAAGAACCCGTGAAGCACGCACTTCTGGTCTCGATACGAGATATCGTAGTGGGCTTCTTCTCAGCACTGTTCCAAGTCTAGACTGGGAATCCAAGCCAATGCCGGCCTCTCTTCAACCGTGGACCCCGGCTCTTCTGCCACTACGGTAGGTTACCAGGGCTCCGAGTCCGCTTATCAGTAGAAGAGTAGCTATTGGGAAGACCGGGACAATTAGGAACGTACTCACTATTCTATCGGTCGCTAGACTTACCGTTCCACTGTATACGCCGGAGAACCGCAACGGCAGAGCTGTTAGGTCCTTTGATCTTGCAGCATCAGCAATTCCACTGGAGAAGTATACACCGATCAGGAAGGTCGTTAGGGCTCCGAGAATATTGATTACTCCGCCGGGAAGAGTGAATCTCGCCAGCATGAGGCCGCTTCCTAAGAGCATAATGAAAGCAAGCACCAGCTGAGCTAGCATCAAGTTCTGTGACTGTAAAGAGGTAACGTTTACCGCGCTCGGCAGATTGTACGCCCATAAGGCCCATCCGATCGCGAGGAGGCTTGAGAAGACTCCCAGACCCCCAGAGAGAAGGGCCCTCACGTGCTTTTGGGTCTGTAATGCTCCTTGAATTTTGACAGTCGACATGAATGCGCGCCGTAAACCTCGGCTCGCTAGATAAATCTACGAATTTGAACGGAGGGATTCAAGAAGTTCGCTCAGCGTCATCTTCCGCTTTTTCGCTTCTTTGAGCAGGACCTTCTGGACCCCGGTTGAGTATTGCACAGCCTTTTTTGGCCGATTGACCACAGATTCAGGCAATTTCCAAGAAGCAGCAAGCCTCCTAAGAACGTACTTTCGAACTACACCGTTGCCGGTGAGTCGTAACTTTAGTGAAATAGGAATGCTCAGTGCGTAATCGACGAGTGGAAGATAGGCGAATGGACATTGAAGTTCGAGTCGATGAGAGACAGCTAGTTTGTCTCCAGGCTCAAAGTCGTTCGTCGCCGCGGCCAGAACACTCCTCAAGACTTCCTTCTTAGCTTCTAGAAAGTGGTGTTTCAGAGCTAACTCCTCGAACCTGCCGTATCCTGCGAATAGTTCGTCACTTAGCTGACCAACAAGAAGATGCCCCATTCCCATCTCTTTCGCTACCTCGCACACGAAGAAGAGCGGGACCGAATGGCCAACTAAAGTCGAATCGGTACTCTCAACAGTCTCAACAACCTCTCCAAGACGATCCATAATCTCTGATTGTGAGAGTTCTCGGACAGTAATGTCAAGCCCAAGTTCCTTTGCTACCCGTCGGGCGTGTTCTAACTCGGCCTGACCCTTCAGACCCACTGTGATCAGTTCGGGTCCCAACTCGTTCTCTCTCGCGGCATAGGCCACTAGGGTGCTGTCCAAACCGCCAGAAAATGCTGTGACGTAGCCTTCCGGAACGTCTTCGGCCAAAGACTCTAGGAGAAGTTCTCCTGTCCGAGCTGCGGCCTGATCCTCTCCAACTTTCAATTCTTTGAAGCGAGATAGCGTCTCTCGTGCTAGAACCGTCACACGTTTGGTCGACGCTGCGAGCAGATGGCCTGACGGGACGGTCCTAGGGTTCGAGATTCCTAATTTCGATAGAGCTGCCTTGAGGCTCGCGAAGGCGACAGTGCCCTGAGGGTCTCGACCATAGTAGAGGGGCTTCTGTCCGAGTATGTCTCTGCCAGCCAGGAGTCTTCCTCGTGAAATTCCCAACACGGAGAATCCTCCAGGTTCTCGAATAGATTCCGAGAACCCCTTTTGTCCCGCCTCCCCACCGATTTCTTCAAGTTCCAAGTTTGCTGGAAGAGATCCGTCAACAGCGAAACTAGTCCTCTCGACGCTAACTTTCGGGGAGTGTTCTAACCGATGAGAGCATGAACCTAATGCGACTGATCCATATTTTCCGCCGACCGTTATCGATTGAGTGAGAGACCCTCGGCTCTTCATGGCACTCAAAGCGATGTCGAGCTTGGAAGATACCTTCCTGGCATCTGGTCCGATGATTCCGACTATCCCTGACAACGCTTGCAGAGTGTTGCTCGCAGTTGTTTAATATCATGCCACGCTGGAGTCTCGTCGATTTCGATTGCCCATCCTTCCGATCGACACCGGCAGATACGGTAGTCCCGAAATGAGGCGCATCTTCGATGAGGAAAACAAGCTTCAGCTTTGGCTCGATGTTGAAGCCGCCGTCGCTCAAGCCCAAGCTGCGGTGGGAGACATTCCCAAAATTGCGGCGGAAGAGATTGCGAAGAATGCTAACACGAAGACTGTGACGTTAGCTCGGACAAAGGAGATCGAGAAGGAGACTCGACACGATCTCGCTTCGATGGTCCAGGCCCTATCGGAGGCTTGTTCTGGCGAGGGGGGAAAGTACGTTCACTACGGCCTAACAAGTATGGACGTCGAAGATACCTCGACTGCTCTTCAGTTCAAGGCGGCGTTCACCATTATCGAGAAGGGTTTGGACCAACTGGAAGAGACCCTCAGCACGATGGTGCGAAGACACCGCAGTTTGCTTGAGGTGGCCAGGACCCATGGAAGGCACGCGGGAGTCATCACCTTCGGTCTGAAACTCGCCGTCTGGCTCTCGGAAATCAAGCGACACAAACAGCGCCTGAAGCAGGTCCGCGAGAGAGCCCTCGTTGGTAAGATACTGGGCATCGTGGGAACTGGGGCGGGACTTGGGAAGAACGCGTTAAAGGTCCAGGAGAAAGCTCTGAGGGGCCTTGGGCTGAAGCCAGCTGGGGTAGTAACCCAAGTCATCCAGCGGGACATTCACGCCGAGGTCGTCACCTACTTCGCTTTGCTCGGGTCCAGTCTCGACAAGTTTGCTACAGAGATTCGAAATCTTCAGAGAAGCGAGATTGCGGAGGCATTGGAGCCTTTCGATCGGATGAAACAGGTTGGAAGTTCGGCGCTGCCTTCAAAACGAAACCCCCAACTCAGCGAGCGAGCATCCAGCTTAGCCAAGCTGCTGAGAGCCCTTGCAATACCAGCGCTAGAGAATGTCCCACTCTGGCACGAACGGGACCTGTCTAATTCTGCGAACGAGCGGTTTCTCTTTCCAATGTCCTTCATTCTGACAGATGAGATGTTGCTACTCGCCATCAGAGTACTCAAAGGGTTGGAAGTGTCTCCCAAGAATATGGAGCGCAATCTCGAATCTTCCCAAGGGGCTATTCTAGCGGAGAGAGCTGTTAACATGCTGGTGGAGAAGGGAGTCGCAAGACAGGACGCTTACGAAAGGGTGAGAAGAGTCTCGGTGAGATCACTGGACTCGGGGATCCCGTTCAGCAAGGCGATTCAGGAGGATCCCTTCGTCTCAAAGAGGCTCACGCTCAAAGAAATCAAGGAAGCTCTCGACTATCGCAATTACCTCGGAGTCACGTCACAACTCATCAATATGGCTCTCAACGAGTAAGGCTGCTCAGAAGAGGTAATCTTTTTTCTAAAGAGCAAATCTTAATTCCGCTTCCTTTCCGTTACTCCACGTTCGAGAGGAATCTCTTGCGCGAGGCCATGCTTACCGTTGGAACACTCCTTTTGTTCTTCGGTGGACTTGGTGCCATAGCAGCCACCACACCTATGGGTGAAGGAGCTCTGATTACCCAAGCAACCTTGGTGCAGATGGGTTGGTCAATCAGCATCTTTACCGTTATCGCGTTCATCGGGGCCGCTCTGATTATTCGGAATCGCTAATCATCGTTTCAGTCATGTTAGAACGCGCTAGTGGAATGCAGATTCGCTGGCTTAGGCCGGAGAACAGTTACTGCTTAATACCCGTCGGGATTCCCTACTCAGCCTATGACGGATCAAGCTAGTAATTGGAAAATCCACGTGAAAAAGGGAAGTTACGAGGTACAGGTTGAAGGTCCAAATCCTGAGCGCGTGGAAAAGATGTTTGATGAACTAGTAAAGAAATACATGAAGAAAATCGCTTCACCGTAACATCCTACTTTCTTCTCGAGTTTTCAAGCAGGCTAGAGCCGCCTCTTTAGCTCTGAAATCGGATCCTAGTTCGGCATCGTCATTTCCCCAGAAACGAGGTCATCGAGTTCCTCTTTCGCGTCTAGCGAGACAGCAATCCGCTCATACTCGTCCGGGTTGTGTTCATAGATAAATCGAAGGAGGGGAAAGTAGAGTTGTTGGGCTCGACGGACGGATACATGACTCTTGACGCCAATAGACGAGGCAGCCTTCTTTCGGGTATCTCGAATCGATCGAGTTCGGGACATTGAACTGATCTTCTGTGGAAACTTCATCGGGACCCAGCCGCCAGGTGAGGTCTGCTTCGCAACAGCCACGCCCGCTGTCATTAGGTCCAGGGCGTAGGACAATAGATGCCAGGACTGGGTCTTCTTGATTCGGCCGAAGTACAGATCGGATTCGGCGAGAGCCGACATGGCTTCCTCCAGCTCTTTCGGCTTTGGGATTTGGTATGGTGCATTCTCGAAGATCCACTGAAATAACATTTCCTGGTCGAGGTCTGAGAGTGAGAGGGCTCGTCGTGCCGATGCGGCAGTCCGACTGTTGAAGATTACCCGTAGAACCTCGAAGATGGATTCTGTCCGATCCCTTCCTGAAAGAAGGTCAACATCGTCAACAGCTAGCGTCCCATGTTTGCTCGAAAGCAGTTGTATATCGTTCAGGATAGATCTGATGTCGCCACGGTCTCGATCGAGTATGAGCCTCAGAGCATCCTCGTTAGCTTTCACTCCTTCCTGATTCAGAATATTCCTCAAGAGTGGGAGGCCGTCTCGTACTCCTAATCGTTTGAGTTCTATCTGCAGGCATGCTTCTCGTAGGGGTCTGATCTTGGGGTCCCACGGATCATTCGCCGTCAAGATTAACGGATACTGCGTCTCCTTGATTATCTGCAGGATGGTTGTTACTGCTGCTTGGTCGGCTCTAAGGTTGATCCCGTCAACCTCGTCGAGAAGAATGAGCCTGCCCTTGCTGAACAATGTGCTCTGGGTCGACGCGAGCCCCGCAACCTTGGCGAGAATGTCTCCGCTTCTCTTATCCGACGCGTTGATCTCAACGAGGTCCCAGCCACGTTCTCTCGCTAGCGCTTCGGTCACAGTAGTCTTGCCGACACCAGCCGGACCGTAAAGAAGCACTGCCGCTTTACTGGGTCTGCCCTTATTCCATGATTCGATCCAGTCTCGAAGTTTCTCGATGGCCGGTCTGTTCCCAGCCACATCCTTGCTCGTCCTCGGTTTGTATTTGACCGTCCAAGGCTCTACTGTCATGGCAAATGTCTCAAAACTAGGCGTCCGACGCGAGTCTCGCCAGCAAAGCGCTTAGCTGTATTTCTTCATCTCCACCCTGTACGAGCCGATAGTCGATCTCCCCGACTGCTTCGATGAGGCTGATTCTCTTTTTCTCTGGGACGGGAAGCCGGAAGATCTCAGAGTGTATCTGCCGGACTATCTCGGATCCCGATAATCCATACTTGACCAGGAGTTGCCGAAGTTCCTCTCGGGCTTTGATGAAATCGCCCTTCATCGCATGAGTAAGCATCTCATGAACATCCGTAGACTTTGCTCTACCTACCACTTGGTAGACCGCTTCCTCCGTAATCCCCTTGGACATTGACGCTGCTGCTTGAAGCGTGTTGATCCCCTTCCTTAGGTCCCCTTCCGCGACTTCAACTACCGATTTGATACCCGGCTCAGCCACCTTCAATCCTTCCTGCTTGGCGATACGGTGAAGATGCTCCACAATCCTAGATTCTGGCAAAGGAGTGAAGCGGAATAGGGCACATCTAGACTGGATGGGCTCGATTATTCTGCCCGAATAGTTACAGCATAGGATGAATCGGCAAGTGTCAGTGTACTTCTCCATCGTTCTTCGAAGCGCCGACTGTGCATCATTCGTCATGTTGTCAGCTTCATCCAGCACTAGAATCTTGAACGGCACCTGGCTCAGCGACGCCATACGTGCAAATTCCTTCACGGTCGTCCTGACAACGTCAATTCCTCTCTCATCACTCGCGTTCAGCTCCATGAACACATCTTGGAATCTCTCACCAAACAGATCATGCGCAAGGCAGAGCGCAGCGGTCGTCTTCCCAGTCCCCGGTGGTCCCGCGAAAAGGCAGTGCGGCATTGCTCCCCTCTTGACAAACTCTTTGAGACGAGAAACGATCTCTTCCTGATCTACGATCTCGTCCAGAGTCTTCGGCCGATACTTCTCAGTCCAGAGAGCGGCTTCCAACAGCGTCGGCAGATGAGATTTCGAGTCTAATACAAAAGACTGTTTCGCCCACCTCTACACGAAATATCCTGAGGATCAGATCGTTCTTTCTGGTCAAGAACAGATATAGTGGGGTCTCCGAACCGTCACACTCCCTCCTGGGGCGAGCAGTCTGAACGAAGAACCATCAATCGTTACGATAGTTGACACGGAATTTGAGAACTCGCTCAGCAGAGTCAATTTTCTCAGAGAATTTCCAGAGACAAGAATGGGAGACAGAGTCATGGGCCCCTATCGTCAGGGTCAGGAAGTGGAGCTTCCGCTCTGGATTACTACTCATTTAGTGCAAATGGGATATGCGAAGTTCCGAGATGAAGACCAACTCACCCTCAACACTCTCTCGACAACACACTACAAAGAGACCCTCCCTGGGTCCCGCCAGGTCCCAAAGCTCCCCCGGATCTTCTACTTCCAGCTCCGAAGGCTCCTAAGAGAACTCAAGGGTCAGGAAGCCAAAGACCGAGCCAAGGGCCGAGACCTTGACAAGGCAGTCTCCCTCGCACAAGACATAGTGAACATTAGGGTCAAGAAAATCGCCTCCCTTAGCGCTTCGGGCGAGCAGACCACCGAACTTACATCCAATCTAACCGCCGAGGAGCTCGCTCTCTATCAGAACATCCGAGAAACGGTGGACAAGTGGAAGAAGGACATCTTGGGACGTGAAGCGACGAGTTGACCGCCCTTCTCAAGACCGCCCGCCCGGAAGATGTCTTCCAGGACCTCTTTCGAACCCACGAATCCGACCAAGTTGGCTCAAAATACCGAAAACGTCTCGCACAAGTCGCCATCACGAACGGCAAGTCCCTCGTGATCGACTTCGACGACCTAATCTCCTTCGACCCCGCCCTGGCACGTAGCCTCGTTGAGAAGCCTGATGATTTCATCACATACGCCAGTTCAGCAGCCACCGCTCAGATGCGGGTCGAAGATCCCGAGTACGCTGAACATGTTGGCAAGATTTTTGCACGGTTCAGACGCTTACCAGAAAAAACTGCGCTGAGAAAAATCGGAGCGGAAAACATCAAGAAGATCGCTCTCGTAGACGGCATAGTTGTACGAACAACCCAGGTCAAACCAACTATCGTCAGCGCGGTCTTCCGCTGCCGAAAGTGTCTCGAAATAACAATTCTGGACCAGGAAGGGGAGCTGATTCATGGACCCGGGAGTCACTGCCAGTTCTGCAAACAAAGCACCTCATTCGAACTCTTACAGGAACAATCAAAATTCAAGAACACGCAGGAGGCTAGAATACAGGAGAGACCCGAAGATCTTCCCCCTGGGCAACTACCAAGATATCTCGAGGTAAGGTTGGAGGACGATCTAGTTGACTCCGCACGCCCAGGCGACAGAGTCTCCGTGACATCGATCGTTCGGGCCGAGAAACAAACAGTCGGAGAACGAGGAAGACTTCGTACCTTCAATATCTACTTGGACGCCAACTTCGTCGATGTTGTTGGGAAGGAAGCAGAAGTCGTCGAAATTACTCCGGAAGATGAGAAAAAGATTCTGGAAGCAGCTCAGGATCCTTGGGTCCAGCGAAAACTCGTCATGAGCCTCGCTCCATCCATCTACGGCTACGAGGACGTAAAGGAAGGAATACTCTACCTCCTCTTCGGCGGAACAGCAAAACAACTCCCAGACGGGGTCAACATCAGAGGTGACGAAAACGTATTGTTAATCGGGGATCCTGGGTGCCTCGTCGGGGACGAGCGGGTTGTGATGGGAAACGGCACGGTGATGAAAATACGAGACATGGGGTATCAACACATGCAACAAATTAACTCCCTCGTGTTAACCGGGCTTGGGGGCGCGAAGAGGGATACGGCCACTCGGTTTCATATGTATCCGCAGCAACCAACCCTTGAAATTGTCACCGAGACCGGGAAGAGTATCAGAGGGACCCCCAATCATCCGCTACTTGCGGTAGAAACAGTTGATCGTAGCCCAGTTAGAAGATGGAAGCGCCTTGACCAATTCAAAGTAGGCGATCGCGTCGCAGTAGTTACCGGCTACCCTTGCATAGTAAGGAAACTTGTGAGTACTCACTGGCATCCAGTGTCCTCCCGACATACTTCCCGCTCCAGGGAGGCACGTTTGCCAACGGACGTAACTCCTCAACTTGGTGAATTATTGGGGTATGTTCTGGGGGATGGATGGGTTGACAAGTACAGGGTTGGCTTCGTCGTCGCGGAGGGGGAGTTTGACATTCTAAGTCACCTCTGTAGAATCACAGAGGAACTATTCGGGATTAGACCGAGAGTCCATGGAGCAAGGGGAAAGGGCAGAAAAGTTCTTGTTCACAAGGCAGTCGTGCAGAACAAAAGCGTCGCGCAAAATCTCATCTTTCTAAGGGACAAGCGCGTCCCCGATCTGATACTTCGGTCCGGAGATCGGGTGGTTTCCTCCTTCTTGAGGTGGCTCTACGAAGCGGATGGAACAGTGTTCTCCAGCAAGCGAGGCTGCGGTGCCATCGGCCTCAAAGCGAAAAACATTGAGCTACTCAGAGATGTCCAGGTTCTACTCTTGCGGTTTGGTGTACACTCGCGAATAATAGGAAACGCCCTTCTCACGCGACGAGGAGAGAGCATTCTCAAGTTTGCTAAAAAGATCGGCTTTGCCTCCAACAAGAAGCGAACGCGCTTGGCTGAACTGGAGGCGCGGGCAAGAAGGCTGAAACGGCTTACGGGACAACGCAGCGAGCGTATTGTAGCAATCTATAATCGCGAACCAGCAGATGTGTACGACATAGAGGTCCCGCGAACCCACAGGTTCATCGCGAACGGCATCGTATCCCACAATACCGCTAAGAGTCAGTTGCTTCAGTACGTCTCGAGGATCGCGCCTAGAGGTCTCTACACATCTGGGCGCGGTACAACTGCTGCGGGTCTTACTGCTGCAGTCCTGCGTGAAAAGACAGGTGGCATGATTCTAGAGGCTGGCGCCCTCGTACTCGCGGACAAAGGAGTGGCATGTCTCCACCCCGATAGCCAAGTGGTGATCGACGGGATCTCAACTCGCATTGGTCATCTTTTCGATGCGAAGAACGCGAAGATAGCTGTGACAAAGGCAGGGCAGCTCTTGAGCATGTCGGTGTTGGGACGTAGAACAATCAACCTTGGCTTGGACAATCTTCAGGCGCGTGAAGCTGCAGCTACTCTTGTCACCATGCGCGACTATGAGGGTCCGTTGGTATGTCTCGGCATGAAGTCGGGATTCGGGCTTCGTGTGACACCGGACCACTTGTTGCTCGATGGTCCGCGCTTCAGCTGGCGGCCGGCGGGGGAGATTCGCATCAGCGACCGCCTTCTGACCATTCAACGCCTTCCCCAGCGTAGTGATCGGGTCCGGATATTGGATATCTTGCCCGACGATTGGATTGTTCAGCCATCACTGGAAGAACGGACAGAACTTCGTAAGCGAGTGCTCGAACGCTTTCGAAGCTTTGCTGCAGCCAGCCGACACTATGGTCTTCGGCGCGAAGCCCTCACACTTAGGGGTAGAGACGCGATTCGTCTTGACACTTTTAGACGGTTATTGTTGGATTTGGACCTGAAGGAGTGGCGTGATCGCGCGTTTGCGTACGGCCGCCGCAAGAAAACAGAGCGGTTCCAGGTCGCCCACATCACGCCAGACCTCGCCTATATACTTGGTTTCATCTACGGCGACGGCTACGCCCGATCCAACTCGAAGCACTCTATCGTAAGAATCTCACAAAGCGACTTGCACCGTAGACACATAGACCGCCTCCAACAAGCCTCCCAGGCGACCTTCAACACTGCTTGGCATGACAGTCCAAAGCCGGGCACAAGCCAAGACTCATTCCGAATCCACAATCTCCGACGCGACTCGAACCTATTGTTTGCGCTATACGACTGGACGACCCGCGACGCCCTACAAAATCTTCTTCGTTTTTGTCAGGACACGCTTGCCGGATTCCTCGCGGGATGTATGGATGCGGACGGTTGTGTCTCCACAAAGCACTATCGGAAAAGCGGCAGGGAATATCGCATGATCGACATAACCTTCTCACTTTCAGATGATCTAGACACAAACCGGATGCTACTTTTGGCGTTGCGACGATTTGATGTGTACGCGAGAATTCGCCAGCAAAAAGGAGTGAGGATTGTTCAGATCACTGGTCGTGACGATGCAACGAGGCTCGTTAGAGTCCTATCTCCATACTCGATCAAGTGCGAAAAGATTCCTGTTCGATCGACCGCCATTTCCCCGGATAACGAAGAGGTCCCTGCGCCGTTGCTCGCGCAGGTTTTGAAAGAGATCCGGCCCATTCCTAGTCAGCTTCTTCGAAGAGGGAGCTGGAGTACGTTTTACGAGCTTCGAGCAGGAACGAGACGACCTTTCAAGTCAGGTGTTCGCCGCCTACGAGACACCCTTGACGAATGGTTGTCCCCGGAGCAAGCCGCGTCTCTCAGCGCGCTCTCGGCCTCTGACTATGCCATGGACGAGGTCGTCTCGGTCAAGGTGGAATACTACAAAGGACCGGTCTATGACCTCCGCGTTCCCGAAGGGTCCAGTTTTCTCGCGGACGGGCTGTGCGTCCACAATTGTATTGATGAATTGGACAAGATGCGTCCTGATGACCGGGTGGCTATTCATGAGGCTTTGGAGCAGCAGACGGTCAGCGTGGCTAAAGGAGGAATTGTGGCTACTCTGAACGCACGCGCAGCTGTGCTTGCCGCTGCCAATCCCTCGCTAGGAAGGTATGAGCCTCATCGGAACGTTAGCGAGAACATCAACCTTCCTGTCACTATTCTATCTAGGTTTGACCTGATTTTCATCATCAAAGACCAGCCCGAGCCAGATTATGACTCGAGAATGTCGGAACACATCCTCGCCCTTCACAGGAGCAAAACCAGTCCCGAGACTGCTCCCTTTGCTCCGGATTTCCTGCGGAAGTACATCAGCTTCGCAAAGAGAATCACACCGGTCCTAACGCCTGAGGCAGTTATCGAGCTACGCGACTTTTACCTTAAGATGCGATCAAAGGGAGGGGAAGAAGCGGCGGTTGCCATTACTCCGCGACAGCTAGAAGCACTTGTCAGAATTTCCGAAGCCCGGGCTCGCGCCTTTCTGCGCGATACAGTGACGGTCGAGGATGCAAAGAGCGCTATCCGGATAATGACCGTGTCTCTGTCAGATGTTGGGGTCGATGTCAAGACAGGCGCGATGGATATTGACGTGATAATGACGGGTAAACCCCGCAGTCTCCGCGACTCATTCCAGAGGGTCATCGAAACCGTTGCAGAAATGGAACGGGAGACCGGAACGGTGGAGGAGACAGTTCTCATCGCGGCACTGGTTGACAAGGAGAAGATGGAGGAGAGGGAAGCCCGACGCCTCATCGGACAGTTGATTAAGGAAGGAATACTATACTCTCCGAAACCTGGAAGATTGAAGAGAACTGCAGGCTAGCTTTTCTCTGGCATAGAGGAGTATCTGCAAGGGTGAGAATCAGAGAGCTTCAGTTAGACCCTCAAGTCGTAACTCTCCTAGAAAATGAGGGTCTGGACCAGCTCTATCCGCCTCAGGAGGATGCGATAAAGGCTGGAGTATTAGACGGGAAGAACCTAGTTCTTGCCAGTCCCACCGCAAGCGGTAAGACCCTCGTCGCCGAGATCTGTATTCTGAAGCATATCCTTGAGAGGAATGGAAAGGCCATCTATCTAGCTCCCCTGCGTGCTCTTGCGAGCGAGAAGTTCAAGGAGTTTCAGAGATATTCCTCGATAAAGAAGCCTAGCGGCGAACATCTACGCATCGGAATATCCACTGGAGACTATGACAGTTCGGACCCGTGGCTTGGAAGATACGACATCATCATATCGACTAACGAGAAGGCCGACTCGCTCCTACGACACAGGGCTCCATGGATGAACGAGTTATCGCTGGTCGTCGCCGATGAGATTCACCTCCTAACCGAACACGAGAGAGGACCCACCCTCGAAGTGGTTCTCACCCGGCTAACTGAGATCAACCCGGACATACAAGTTCTTGCCTTGAGCGCAACTGTCAGAAACGCTGAGGAAGTGGGTCAATGGTTGCACGCAGGGTCCGTCACCACCGACTGGCGCCCCGTTCCGTTACGGGAAGGCATCTACAATCTCGGCCAACTTCAGTTCAATGACGGTTCCAGCAGAGCCATTCAGAGCGGGACCAAGACCCCGGTCTTGGATATCGCGCTCGACGTATTGAGCAGTGGTGGTCAGGCACTCATCTTCACTGAGACTCGTCGGTCAGCGGTGGAAATGGGACGGAAAGCCGCGCTCGCCGTCAAGCCCCGACTCTCTAAGATCGAGGAACGCTCACTCAACACGATAGCAGAAAGAATCCTATCGTCGGGAGAGAAAACACGACTTGGCGAGGCCCTAGCGAGCCAAGTATCTTCGGGAGTAGGATTCCATCACGCCGGTCTTACCGGTGCACACCGGGGCATAGTAGAGTCAGCGTTTCGAGATGGGAGATTAAAGGTGCTCGCCGCTACGCCGACTCTCTGTCTACCCGCGGGTGAGGAGATTTTCGGGAATCCTGGACCCATTGCGATAGAGAAACTTTCCAGTCTCGATAGAGTTCTGACTCACGGGAGCGTCTTCGAAAATGTTGTGGCACCAACATCCAGACACTATCACGGGATACTTGTGAAGGTAACGCCTTGGTTTCAGCTTCCAATGAGGATGACTCCCGAGCACAGAGTGCTCAGAGTGACCCGCAAGAGAGAATCCTTGCACAACCTTACGACGAATCGTCATTGGTGGACATACTCGGAACCAGAGTGGATGGAGGCAAGGAACCTGAAGTTAGGCGATCTGGTGGTGTTTCCGAGGATCAAGGAAGACGTTGATCTTCGGTACATCGATCTTCCAAAGCAGGGTGCCTTGTCGAACCAGGTTGGGGTCGTCGGAGAGCATTGGTCGAGGCTGAAAGTGGACCGTCTGGATCTGACGCCTCAGACCCTCGAAGTGATGGGTCTCTACATTGCTGAAGGGTACACCGGACGAAACGGGCAAGTGATGTTTGCACTGAACACAAAGGAGACTGATCTTACTGCACTGATAACTGGATGGCTTAATGGAATCGGTTTACGGTCCCGAGTAATCGACAGCGATAGACACAGGCGGGTTGTGAGGGCTTGCTCCAAGCAGCTTGCGGAGTTGCTTCGTGGCCTGTGTGGTCACGAGGCGGCTGAAAAAATCATTCCACACCAGCTAGTATCGGCTCCGAACAAGCAGCTCGGTCATCTTGTGAGAGGAATGTGGCGCGGAGATGGCGACATAACAGAAGCGAGGGCAAGAACTGCGAGATACTCGACTACTTCTAGGCGTCTTGCAAAACAGCTGTTTGCTGTACTTGTCAAGATAGGCTACATGCCGACGATCAAGATGACTAGACGGGCTGGGAATACCTCGGAAAGAGGTCTCCCGATTACTCACAGGCACGACCTCTACACTGTTTCAGTTTCTGGGAGACAACTGACCCAGTTCCTTCGGGAGGTCCTGTTGACAAAGCCTGAGGGATTTGAGGGCAATCATGAATTTAACAGAGGCTATCTCGATTCAAACTACTATTACATGCCGATAAGAAGAATCGACCTGGAACCCTATCGTGGCACAGTTCACAACCTGGAAGTCGAAGGGCACAGTAGCTACGTGGGATCTTTCGTAGTGCACAATTCAGCGGGCGTCAATCTTCCAGCTCGCACCGTTATCATAAGCAGCTACGAGCGTTTCGAATCTGGACACGGACGATACCCCATCAGCGTCCTCGAATACAAGCAGTTTTGTCTGCCCCACAACGCGAGCGTCACCTTGCACGACGGGTCTGTGGCTCCGATTGGAAATCTGGTCAAACATCATACTAAGTCCATGGTTCTCTCAGTCTCTAATCCCCACGGCATGGTTGAGCAGCCCGTTACTGAACGCTTTGAGCGGAGCGCAGATGAGCTTGTCGAAATATCAACAGACATCGGCAGAGAACTTGCAATTACTCCGGAGCATCCCATTTTGACGAGGGGAGCCGATGGTCGTCCCGAATGGACTCCAGCGGTGCAAGTCAAGGTCGGTGACCGGGTCGCCTACGCGCGTGATATCGTACCACCAGATCGTGCCGTCTACTGGCTAGATTTCTTGCCGCCTAGCGCCACATACGTTGTGCAGCCAATTAGTTTCCTCAATAGGAAATCTGTTCCACCGGGGTACCGAGATCTAGCTCGGAAACTCGCTATCAAACTAAGGACCTTCAAGGGATACATGGGGCATCGGAGAAATCCACCTCTTCGATTTGTGCTCTCACTAGCCGAGCTTCTGGGGATTGAAAGGAAGACTCTTGCCTCCGAAATCCGCTATGTGAAGTCGAAATGGGGTAAACCCGTTCAGTTGCCTCCAATGTTGAATGAGGATTTCATGTGGCTCGCAGGAATCATCGCTTCGGATGGTCATCTGAAAAAATCGATGAGTGACCGGAGAGGAACGTACTATCAAATTAGAATATTCAACAAAGACGAGCGAATCATAGAAAAGGCTCTTTCCATTCTGAGGAAAATGGGTCTTACCCCCAGCGTTACCATGAGGGCCGGCGGTAATAGAATGGTGCAAGTAGGATCCAATCTCCTCGGACCCTTGATCTCTCGATTCGGGATTCCTTTCAGGGACAAATCTCTGAGAGTTTTCGTTCCGGATTTCATGCTAAGTTTCCCCAGATTATTGATCGGCGCTTTTCTTGCAGGAGTTTTTGATGGGGACGGCTCGTATTCAGAGACGAAATATCTGCGGGGAATCAAGACCAAGGTCAGAGCGATCGTAATAGCTACGGGCAGTGAAAAGTTTGCCTGCGGAATACACGAGCTATTACTTCGACTAGGCGTCCTGAGCACCGTCGCTAGAGATACAAGGGAGGTCAACCTAAACGGCAGAGTAACAACATTCCCCAATCCAGTGTACAGGATAATAATTCGGAGTATTGCCGACATCCAGAAATTCAGAAGTTGGGCGAGATCTGTCAAACAGATCCCGAAGATCGAATATAGCACATATCACAACGTCAATGCACACAGAGAGGCCGAAGCTAAACGCCCATTTGCGTGGGTGAGAGTGACCCGCAACATCAGAAAGAAACTCTCGAGTCCCATCAAAGTCTTCAATCTATCAGTCGGGGACACAGAAACCTACCTAGCCTCGAACTTCGTTGTTCACAATTGCGGGCGTGCTGGTCGTCCGAAGTACGACAAGTATGGAGAGTCGGTCTTGATTGCTAGAAATCAGGATGAGGCTGACTGGCTGATGGAGAATTACGTTATCGCCCAGCCTGAGAAACTATGGTCGAAACTCGCTGTTGAGAGAATCCTCAGGCCTCACGTTCTTTCGACCGTAGCAGCGGGCTACGCGAAGACCGAGGAGGGGTTGTACGAGTTCTTCGGACGAACCTTCTACGCGCACCAGTATGGACCGCGGATGATCAAGGGAAAGATAGGCGAGGTGCTCAAGTTCCTCGCGAAGGAAGAGATGGTTGTCATGGAGGGCCGGGATCTCGAAGCCTCGAGATTCGGCAAGCGAGTATCAGAACTCTACATTGATCCAATGTCCGCAGTCATCATCCGGGACGGACTCTACAACCGAGCGAAGAAGATGACAGACTTCAGCCTCCTACACCTGATATCAAGAACGCCAGACCTCGCGCCGCGTCCTCGGCCTAGAAGTAGCGAAATGGACAAGCTGGGAATAATGGCTGAAAGCCAGAGGGACGAGATCATGGGCTACGCGCCCAACCAGTTCGAAGATCCAATCGCCTACGACGAATTCCTCTCAGAACTCAAAGCTAGTCTTGTACTATCCGACTGGATAAGCGAATTCACCGAAGACCAGATTCTAGAGACTCGGAAAGTTGAGCCTGGTGATCTGCTCAGACTCGTCCAGGGGACAGAATGGCTAGTCTTCGCTGCTCAAGAGCTGGCTCGACTCTTCGGCCACAATGACCTCCTTGCGCATATGGAAATGCTCCGGGTACGCGTCTCGAAGGGTGTGAAGCCGGAGTTGGTTAAGCTGGTAGGCTTAGAGGGCGTCGGGAGGGTCCGTGCCCGCATGATGTATAGCGCCGGTCTGAAGAGCATTGACGATATCAAGGAGAGAAGCTTAACGGACCTAACCAGCATTCCGACCATTGGGCCTTCGCTAGCCAAGAGAATCAAGGAGCAAGCGGGGGGTCTGATCAAGGCGGAGGAATGGGAAAAGGCCAAATCGACCAGGCCAGCCGAAGTTGAACAGCAAATAATGCTCACCGAATATGAAGACACGGAATAATATCAATCACGGCTGGATACCGTGCTTGCACATATTCTTGTTACAACATGCCTAACAGGTTAGAATCCCTGTTGGCACAGGTACAGGGGCCGGCTCTTGCGTTCGGACATAATAGAGACCTTTCAGGGTATGCTTGTCCAGTGTTTCAGTCAGACTATTGAGAACCTATTCGGAAGACCTGTCAAGGAGCAGCTCATCCGGATCCTGGCCGAACACAAGATTCCGAAATCTGAAATCGGGGCCAGGTTTGATGATGTTGCAAGGGTTCTTACCGATGTTTTCGGAAGCAGTTCTCGGCTACTGATTTTCAAGACAGTGGTGGAGTTGTACGAGGAATATTCGGTTAGGGCGACCTTCGGGTTCTATGATTCGCTCAAAGACCAGATATTGTATCTGAGAGAAAGAGTGCTTGCCGACATCATCAAGCCTAGACACTCGCCTACAATCGATGACTCAATCTACGTTACGGGACCCAGACGCATCGGCTAGTCTCTTGCTAGGCAAGCGTCCTCACGATGTGTGTCCTAGGCTATGTCGAATGCTGGTAACGAGAAGGTTATGCAGATTGAGGGTTCCGGTCTAGTGGTTAGAGCATGAAGAGTCTGCAAGAACCAGGAAGAGAAATGCGAGAATCTCGCGAATTTGCGAACACGTTCCAACTATCAGTTGCTGAAGGGCTCGCTGACACTCTCGGGTCGATCGTCATGCAGACGCTCAAGACTCTTCTCACCTATTCACTTGAGACATATGCTGAAAAGCCCTCTGAACTCCACCGGGAACTCTCCAAGGTTTTCGGGTCCGGCGCGACAACTCTTGAACGGATGATAACGAAGGAACTCTTCCAAAGGTTATCCCGCCGTTATTCGAACGAGCTTGGCTTTGAGGCGAGTGTCAACCTAGCAAGGCGCGACATGATCCTCAGCGAACGAGGAAACAATTGAGATGAGCGCTCCAAACCAACTGTTCCAGTCAATGTTATCGTCAGAGATCAAAGGCGACTTACTCGTTCTTTTTCACAAGAACCCGGGGCTGATCGATAGCCTCGACGGCGTCGCCCGAAGAATAGGCAGAGTCGGGACGGCGATCCAGTCCGACGTCCAAGACATGGTGAGCGTCCATATCTTGGGCGCACGACAAATCGGAGGTCGCGAGATAATTTTCCTCGACCGTTCCGGGGACAAGGCCGCTCAAGAATCTATCTTGAATTATCTGAAGAATCTAAAGGGAAAGACAGAGTAGGTCAGAATGGATCGACAGAAGACAGGAATTGTCGAACTCGACGCAATGCTGCATGGAGGCTTCCTAGAGCGAGACGCTGTTATGGTGGCTGGGAGTGCGGGAACCGGCAAGACCACACTCTCACTCCAACATCTGGTTAACGGAATCACCAAGTTCGGAGAACCCGGAATTTACCTGACATTCGAGCAACTCCCAGACCAAATCTACCGTGATGCAGAGAACTTCGGCTGGAACCTGAAGAAGCTAGAGGAACAGGACAAATTCAGGCTAGTCTGCACAAGCCCAGACTTGCTGCTAGAACCTGATGGAGCAGGGCAGTTGCTGGATTCTACGATCAAGGAAATACGGCCGCGACGCATGGTCATAGACTCGCTGAATCATCTGGAAATGTATCTTCCCCGAGGGGGGGATATGCGGAAGGAAGCCTACCGGGTACTCAACTATGTCAAGACAAAGGGAATCAGCCCTCTAGCGATATGGGAGACACAACAGACTGCTGGACAGGCATTCAATGTTACCGACGTGGGAATGAGCTTCTTGGTCGACTGTATTCTGCTCCTGAAATTTGTCGAGATAGATTCAGCCATGAAGAAGGCTCTGGTGATAATGAAGATGAGGGGCAGCGACCATGACAAAGAGCTCAAAGAATACGCGATAACGCCTCAGGGCTTCAAGATCCAGGGAGGCTTCTCAGACTATGAGGGGGTCATGTCCGGATCCCCACACAAGGTGGCCTCGGAACGGTTCGTGGATATGTTCCAGAAGGCATCTGAGAAACACAAAGGCGGCTTGTCTCACTAGGAACTAGTTTGGGTCGTCACCGCTGGTCCTGGGTAATGAGAACACAGTGATTATTGTCCAGAGCTTTTGACTGTGGAACCAATGAAACGGGTCCACGACTCTCCTCCACCAGCTAGAAGCGAGTCTAAAGACGGTAAGCCCAACCAAGCTTCTGTCACGTTCGTCGACCTGTTTCGACGCATCGTAGCTGAAAGCCAGAAGGAGAAGCTGAACCATGGTTGACGCCACATTATTGACCGGCATGTGGATTGTTGCTGTTCTACAGCTGGGACTTGAAGCAGGCATAGTACTCTACGCGTATCGACTGACTCGATTGACAGGCTCGTTCAGAGCCTGGACGATGATCATACTCGCATTCGTACTTACAACCGCCTCCAGTGTATTCGGCATCTTCCTGTTGCTAATCAACCCCGAACTCATAGTCGGACTAATACAGTCGATCAGTTTGTCAACATTGATCGTTAGCTATGCCGTATCGATCGCGACTTCTCTCCTATTCTTCTTCGGTGTCTTCGACCTGGTGAGAAGATTCAAACTCGCAGCCAAGAAACCTCCAAGCGCAAGCGCGTCCACATTCTGATGAGCCTTTCGAGCATGCGCCGAGGGACTCTGAAATTAGTATTTTGAGACCTCGCTTCACAGTTTCCTAGATTTATAATACGACGACCCGAGAGTGGGTCCCATCCAGAGTCGTTCCATAGATGGGAAAGATCAAGGTCGCACTCGCCGGGGTCGGAAACTGCGCCAGCGCACTCATCCAGGGGATACAGTACTACCGCAAGAATCCTCCTGTTGAGGACGGTCTAACAACTGGGCTCATGCATCCCAGTTTCGGGCCCTACAAGGTCGAGGACATTACGTTCGTCGCCGCATTTGAAGTGAACAAGAAGAAGATTGGAGCAGACCTCAGCAAGGCAATCTTCACCGAACCGAATTCAGCCCCAAAGATCAGCGACGTCCCAGACATGGATGTCACAGTCAAGCCAGGCCCGATACTCGACGGTGTAGCGCCACACATGAAGGAAGCCTTTCACGTCTACAGCAAATCAAAGACTAGGCCGGTAGATGTAGCGGTGGAGCTCAGAGACTCGGGCGCGGAAATTCTGGTAAACTATCTCCCCGTCGGCAGCGAGAAGGGAGCAAGATTCTACGCTCAAGCGGCAGTAGATGCAGGATGCGGATTTGTAAACTGCATCCCAGAATTCATCGCCTCAACCGACAGCTGGGCCAGAAAGTTCGAAGAACACAAACTCCCCATCGCAGGCGACGACGTCAAAAGCCAAGTCGGCGCAACAATCGTCCACAGATCACTCGTCGACCTCTGTCTCAAACGAGGCGTCAGAGTTGACGAAAGCTATCAATTAAACCTCGGCGGCGACACTGACTTTCTCAACATGACAGTCGAGGAAAGACTGCACTCCAAGAGAATTAGCAAGACAACAGCGGTTGCCAGCCTGATCCCCTACCAGGTCCCGACCAGGATAGGGCCCTCTGACTATGTCCCACATCTAAAGAACAAGAAAATCTGCTACATCTACCTGAAGGGCCGAGGATGGGGAAACATCCCATTACAGATCGATCTGAAACTCGCAGTCGAAGACTCTCCCAACAGCGGAGGAGTCGTAGCGGACGTCATTCGCGCAGTTAAGATGGGCCTTGACAGAGGAATAGGCGGACCCCTAACGAGCATCTCTTCCTACAGTTTCAAGTATCCACCGGTCAAGATTCCTGATGGTCAAGCTTCGCAGTGGGTTGAAGAATACATTCAGGGAAAGCGAGAACGCTAAGCTGACGCACGCCTCGTCTTTGGGCTGGCAGCAGTTGGAACTGCTTCCATCCAGTCCACGTTCAACGGTCCTCTTGACTTCCACTCTTCATAGTGCTCCATAATTCCCGTAAACAATAGAGGAAGCCCGATTGTCGCGTCTAAGTGAACCGTGCACTGCTCAGCACTTGGATCAAGCTTTCCCCAAGACTGGCTCTCAGGAAGCTCACAGCCCGACAACCCTCCAAACTTCGGATCATCTGTCGTTACCTGCATAGCGTAGCTGTGGGGTGGAACGGCCCAGCCGGAGATCTCGGCCATCGGCACGACCTGTTGAATGTAGTTCTTGGGAGTGCCACCGCCGATGAATATCACTCCCGACTTGGGGAATTGCCTCTTGAGACCCATGATCTCAATATTGTCCATCAACGCATCGTAGACAGCTGGGGGAGCGTTCTTCTTCATCTTCTCATTCCGGTCGACGGTCAACGCCATGCCGATCGAGCTATCAGCCAAGGCAGGGCAGAAGATAGGAAGTCTCTCCTTGGCAGCGGTTGCGAGAATCCCGTAATCGTCTCTTATTCGTTCACCCATCATCTGAAATAACTCCCTGCTCGAATATGATCCAGGCTCAAGACTATCCGCGAACTTTTCTACAAACTCGTCCGCTTTCGTAAACGTCACATCATCAGCATACGTATCGTACACTCTGTCAATCCTCATTTTTCGCAGAGTTGGATCGTCAATGTGATCATGAGCCATGTAGTGACGACCACCAAGTGATTCGTACAAATCATGACTCAGATTTGCACCAGTAGACACCAGTACGTCTATCGCGTGAAACGCTATCAAGTCTCGAATAATTCTCCTCATCCCACCAGCTATCATCGCACCTGACAGGCCGAAGAAGATGATTGGTCTCTCGGGATCATTCAACATCTTGAGCCAAATCTTGTAGCAACGACCGAGGTTCCTGCTCTGGAAGGATGTAGCGTTGAAAGCTTCCAAGGCTTCGCTGACACTGCGAACTTTCGCAACATCATAATGTTGCACAGGGTGTTTGAAAGCATCACCTCTCGGAGAAAAGCGAATACTCGATGGTGTTTGCGGAGAATATTCTTTCGATTGGGAATTAGGATTTCTGTTTGCTCTCATCTTGTGGGACTTGGATCCGAAAAGTTGTTTCTATTTCTATTAAAAACTACCCTTCCAACTAATTTCTGTCTCAGTTGTTGGAAAACCTCGGGCCGAGCCTCAACCTTCTAGCAGTCCAAGCTCACTCATCAATTTCTTGTAGTGTGAATTGATAATCTCCCAGATCTTGTCGCGGGTGACTCCCGTCGCCGTTTCCCTTTCGAAGGTTAGTTCCAAGGCCTGCTCCGGAAGCTTGAAGCCTGAAATCTTGATCTCGGGCAAATTAGCCTTCGATAGATCCTCATTTATCGAATGTTCTAGATCCTTCAGTCTTCCTGGAGTCTGCAACGCTGGCTACAGCCCATGAAACTCGTCGCAGTTCGATATCTATCCATTGTAACTGGGAGATGTTCGCTTGAGGATTAGTTCGGTGCTTGTTCACGTTATCGGGTTCCGGACTCTATCTCTCGCTTCAGGTCCAAGTATGCCCTCTTCACTTCCTCCACAGATGCCTCGTCCTCGAGCGTCGTCACATCACCGATAGACGTCCCAGCCACGACGGCTTGTACGACGCGACGCATGATCTTGGCACTTCGTGTCTTCGGAAGCTTCGAGACGAAGAAGATCTGTTTCAGAGATGCGATCGGTCCCACCTTTTCTCTCACCCAGTCGTGAAGTTTACGGTTGAGTTCGCCATTCGGCTGTTGCCCCGCTCGCAAAATCACAAACGCCACAGGCACTTCCCCCTTCAACTCATCCGGTACCGCCACCACGGCAGACTCTGCAACCGCAGGATGCTGGATAAGAGCAGATTCTAGCTCGAAAGTACCCAATCTGTGGCCGGCCACTTTGATTACTTCATCAGCCCTGCCCAAGATCCAGAAGTAACCGTCATCGTCCCTCACGGCATAGTCACCCGGGTAGAAGCTGCCGGGGAACTTGGTCCAGTATACCTCCTTGTATCGATCCGGGTCCTTGTGAATAGTCAATGGCATTCCCGGCCAAGGGTTCTTGATCAGAAGGTAGCCCCTCTCCAAAGGTCTCTGTTCCTTACCGTTATCGTCGACGACCTCAGCATCGATTCCAAGAATAGCGGGTCCGTTCGTTCCAGGTTTCATAGGAACCATGTAGAGCCCGGGAGTGTGGCCGACGAGAATGCCGCCGGTTTCTGTCATCCACCAGGTGCTACCAAACGGGATCTGGTTTCTGCCAACGTGCCGCAGCATCCACCGAAAGGCTTCAGGATTGATGGGTTCGCCCACAGAGTGCATGAGTCGGAGCGAACTAGTATCGTGTCTCCTAACCCAGTCTTCGCCGTTCTTCATGAAGCTCCGGATTGCTGTTGGCGAAGTGTAGAGAATATTCACGCCGTGTCTCTCAATGATCGAGGCCCATCTATCAGGTTCAGGGTATTCCAAGGCTCCCTCATACATCAGCCCAGTCATTCCTTCCATTAACGGACCGAAGACGATGTAAGAGTGGCCGGTGACCCAGCCTATGTCTGCGGTACACCAGTAGACGTCATCATCTCTCGCATCGAAGACCCATTTCATAGTTGCATGTAGTAGAGTCAGATATCCACCAGTATCATGGACTTGCCCCTTGGGTCGGCCTGTCGTCCCGGAAGTATGGAGGATGTAGAGCGGGTCTTCCGATCTTACCCGCTCCGGCTCAACGTAGATCGTCTCGGGTGTGCCTTGAAGAACATCATGGAGGAACGCGTCTCGATTTTTGTCCATCGACACGTCGTTGCCTAAGTGCTTGACCACGATGATCTTCTTCACGCACGCCGCTTTCTCTGCTGCCCTATCCGCGATCTCTTTGAGCTTGACGAGGTTGCCTCTCCTTCGCCCGCCGTCTGCGGTGACTAGAAGCTTGGCATCCGCGTCTGCAAGCCTGTCTGCGAGCGAGTCCGCGCTGAAACCAGAGAAGATGACGGTGAAACATGCTCCCAGCCTCGCGGCTGCGAGCATGAAGACTGGGAACTCGGGAATCATCGGGAGATAGAATCCTATCATGTCTCCCTTTCTGATACCATACTTCTCCCGTAGAACGTGGGCGATGCGATTTACGTCGCGATAGACATCTTGGTAAGTTAACTTGCGAATGTGCGTCGGAGCTCCGTTCTCGGTAGGCTCGCCCTCCCAGATGATTGCTACCTTGTTCTTTCTCCAGCTCCGGACGTGTCTATCCAGACAAAGGTATGATGCGTTGAGTTGCGCTCCGGGGAACCACTTGTAGAATGGTGGATTAGAGTCGTCGAGCACTCTCTCCCATCGCTTGAACCAGTCGAGTTCAGAGGCTATGCCTGCCCAGAATTCCTTGTAATTGGCGACGCTGTTCTTGTGGACCTTCTGGTAGGATTCTACAGGTATGAGTGTCCGCTTGTTCTCTAGCACGATCCTCTCGTCGAAGGGGAGGGCCCAGCTTACGGACATACGTGGGAGAATATTGTTTGATTCTAATAGACGTTCTCAAAGAATGACCAGGCGCGTTGATCTGACCTTTGGAACGGAAACGATCTGCCTAGGGTGACGCGCGCCGTCGTTTCCAGAGCCGTGACGAATCTTCAGCTAGATTTTCGTGTCGGTGCTCCCAGGCTTTGTGTTCGGGCATATGCTTCTCGCAGAATGTCTTGTGGCAGTATTCACATTCAGTATTGAGGGGAGATTCTGTTCCACATTCGGCGCACTTGATCACTACGTCACTAGCTCCTAAATCTAGGTGGCTCAAGTATCGTTTAAGCGTGTTCTTGGACCGCCTGTGGTACTGGGCCCTTGTCCCATTCAATGATTAGTTGCCTGAGTATCCTCGCGCGCGGATTTTCCAGATTCAGCTTGAACATTCGGACTCTTCCATAATCGTGCTCTTCCACTATAGCGGCGTCGGACAGATCTTCAAGGTGGCGTTCTGCGGAGCTATAGCTTTGGTCAGTTTGCTTAGCAATCTCTGTAAGATGCAGTTCTCCCACGTGGGATAGAACGGTCAGTATCTTGATTCGTCCCATGCTGGAGAGGACTCTTGCGAGTGAGTGTTTCTCGGGCAAGGGGTTAGGGCCGGCGTACTAGGCTGGATTCTAGCCATCGGCGTATAGCGGAGGCTGGGGCTGTTGGGAGTCCTAGGAGTGTTGTTTTTCCTCTGAAGCCTGCGGTGGAGGGCTGGGTTGAGATTATGCCTGTGGCGCTGAGGTTCTGAACATACTTCCAGACCTGAGTGTGGGCCCGGTAGGGTTCCTTGTATTCTTCGCAGGCCATCTTGTAGGCTATCTCTGTCTCGCCCATCGACGCGTATGTCTCCTGGGTCCGCTCTAGTGTCCTGGCAAGGCCTAGGAGTAGTAATTTCTCGTGTTGGTTCAGGTGCTGGGCGTAGTCTGTTCTCATGACTGGGTAGACGCTCTGGGCCGCGGCCCGGACATGCTCCGCCTTCACCTCTCGTGACGCTTCAGTGTCCGCATATTTTCCGGCTCGCCAGACGAGTTCGATTGCGTACCTCGCATCGCCTGCTGGCGCTGCCATGTCAGCGATGAACTCCACAACTTCTTCCGATATTGTTCCTTCTTTGAATGCTAGTTCTACTCGTTCTCTGAGAATTGATTCTAGCTGGCTGATCGTGTAACGATCTAGTCGTATCACGTTTCGTTGAAGTGTGCTCTGGGTGCTCCTGTCTAGATCATCTAAGTTTCGTAGTTCTCGGATGATGACGATTAGTGAGAGTCTTACTGGTCGGCCGGGGCGTTCCTCTTGTATTCTTGTGAGGTTGTAGAGGCTTGTTGATCCTTCGGCTTTGATCAGTACGTCTGCTTCGTCTAGTGTGAGTATGATGTGTAGGTTCTTGCTCTCTAGCTGGTCTAGGAGTATGTGTAGTAGTTCTTCGCTGGAGAATCCTCGCTGGGGGAATTGGGGTGTAAAGTTCTGTAGGACCCGTTTGAGGATCATGAAGAGGCTGCCGCGGAATTCTCGGCAGTTGATGTGAACGTACTGGAGATTCAGCTTCAGCGTCTTCGCTGTGCGAATGATGTCTGTTCCGAAGCGTTGCGTGAGGACGGTCTTCCCGGTTCCGATGTCACCGGTTACCAGGATCTTTGGGCTGGTGGTTCCAGGCCGGTCTATGACGGACCGGAATAGTTCTGCTAGGAATCTCAGCTGTGTCTCTCGGTGGGGTAGTCGGGAGGGTAGCCATTCTAGGCTTAGTGGTTCTTCGTTCTTGAATATGGTGGGTCTGGATAGTGCTTCTCGGACGATCTCGCCAGGTGGTATGAGACTGTTCTTCTGGATCAACATCGATTACTTCCGGTGAGTAAGCTCTCAAACTATACTGTTGAACGTATAAAATGAGCAGAGAGCAGCGAAAGTAATCCTCTGTGGAAGAGTAAGAGTGAAACAGAAAGCCGACCAGGGCGATCCTACTTTTCAGAGTAGAAAAGATAGTGAATCCTCTATAGCCAGAGAAATCGTTCTTACCACCCAGTTCTGGAGAATAACCGTCACTGACACGGCAGGGGCTCGGGTTTTAACGAGCTCAACGCTTACTGGGCTCAACAGTGGGATGGACACTGCTATCTGCTCGGGTTTGCGGGAATATCATTGTATGAACGCTGTGAGCTGACCTTGTAATCGTTATTCCAATTTGGGCGGCCGATTACGAGTAAGCTTTTATTGTCGGAGCCCAAGCAAAAAAAGAACTTGTTTGCATCTACAGTCCCGAATTAGGCTTCTATTGTTCTTTGGAATGATTGTATCCCTGGCGAGCCTCCCAGCGTTTCCCGAGGCTTATGCTGACACCGATGCTTCAGCAGGTGCTTGGTATCCTGCCGGACCTCAGATGAACACGTTGTCGATAAGCGGAGTTCGCCAGTCAATTGGCTGAGTATAATGCTCTTACCCTTAGCGGTGACATTGATTTGATGGACCAGCCGCTCACGCCTGCCCAAATGGCGATCTGTCCGCTCGGGGGTCCGCCTCCCGGTTTCCTCTGTACTACTCCAGACGCAGTTGGGAACGTATACGGTCGTTCTGGTAGTTGGCCTCTCGGCGGCGCCGTTCCGGGCATCAGTGGGGCCATCGCGCCGGGGACTGCGGGGCTACCCAACTTTTTCAACTGGCTCAACGCTTACAGCGACACTCCCGCGGTGCCTGCTACAATTCGCCAGGGCTTCTTTCCAGCAGTTGGTAGCTTGAACCCATTTACTGCGCCCGTGGCTCCACCACAAGACTTCCGTATTTTGAGCAGCATGGTCTATGACACACTTCTCAAAGCAAACCCATTATGTAATCAAGTTCCTCCTGCAGCGTCAGGTGTTCCCGCGTGTCCGTCGATGGTCCAGGCTCTGGACTGGACGACAGACTCTCACGCTGTTGTCTGCTTTCCGGGCGGCCCTGCATGTGTTCCAACAACGCTGGGCTACACCCCGCCTCCCGGTACCGTGTATTCTCTCCACATTCAGCTACGACAGGGTCCGAGGTGGCAGGACAATCTTGCTCCGGTAACCGCCTGGGATGTAAAATACACTTACCTCAACCTCCTCTTTAATGGGGCTCCTCAGGCTGGCCCCCTGGCGGCGCTCATTGGAGTACAGGTATGGGGCTTGTTCTCGCTTGACTTCAACTTCGGTGCGGCGATTGGTGACTTGCCGATGGGTGGCATTACTATCATGCCGGGCAGTCTTTGGTCTGCTTGTGGCGCTGCGGCCTGGTACGCTAACCTAGGTGGCTCCAACATTGCAGGTACTGCTCTGGTAGCCGCTCCTGAGGATGGCTGTATCGGGACCTTCGGGCCGTGCCCTGGCTCTTCAACCCCGGCCGGGTGCGTCGGGGCTATTGGGGGGCTCTCCTATGCGGCTCCCGGGTTCGACCCTCTCATGAACGGTTTGCTGGTTGGATCTGGTCCTTGGACATGCGAGAACACTGGCGCTAATCCGGGTGTTCCGCTAGGGACGATAGGAACTGGTTGTAGCATCGACAACACTCAGGCTCCAATCGCAGCATTGGGAGATTTCACCTTGATACGAACAGGTTGTATGGTAACTTCCGCTGTAGTGGGCTGCGTCGCTCCCGCTGGCAGGGGAACAATAAATGGGCTTCTCAGTCTACGACTACTTCCGCAGCAGCGGATTCCTGGCGCTATATATCTGGTCAGGCATGTGGGGACAGAATCCAGACTCGCTCAAACTGGCCACTGCGAACGCTTGCAGATCAACAGCTCCGTCTGCTAACTGCTCACACTGGGCGCAAGGTATTGGATACCCGAATGCTAATACAAACTTGGGTGCCATGGGCATTCTTCAGTTGGTGAGGGTCAAGATTTTCAAGGGCGTCAGTTGGATAGCATTTTCGACTGAAAGGACCACTGGCACACTAGTACCCCTACCGGTAGCCTGTGGACCCGGGTATCAAGTGCCTGGAACAACCTCGGCCAGCTTCACATGCCCAGTAACAGGCTCCTGGACAACCACTGTACTACCCGGTATCGGGGCCTATCCTCCCACACTCAACGAAGTAGGATCCGTGCCTGCCACACTGACACCGGCGATGCCAATTGGAGGTCCAAACGGTGCCTACACCAACTGTGCCACGCAGCCGAGCCCACCTGCCTGGAATCCTAACGGAGCGTGGAATCCTGTCGGATTGCCGGCGAACGGGTTCCTCGCGGACTATCCCGGCGGCGGATACGACTGCTGACATCAGTCTCCCCCATAGCGTCACTAGGAAACTACGGGCTCCTCATGCCCATCGGCACCGGAGCAGTGTTCGTCTCTTCAGTCTAGCAAGTGGACAAGTCCCTCCGCCGAACCTCAACCCCACTTTTCTTTGATCTCCCACTTCCAACGCACTAGCGCGTGGTACGGACATTCTTCTGATCCCGCTTGAACATACGGCCGCCAGTAGAACTACGAACCGTCTTTCTTCCACGGCAAGCAGTCTGTCCTCGGAAACCCAGGGAGACATCGCGGCAATTTTCTCGGACCGATATTAGAGCTCATAACCCGAGTCCCAGCCCCCATATCCACGGACTTATTTGTCGGGCTGGTCGAGTTACTATCGAGGAACGCTGAAATCCTCAAGGTTTTTGGAAATCGAAATAACGGCCGGGATTGTTTCTGCACAGCCAGTCGCTCCCCAAGTTTAGGGGTGGTAATCGTTCAGAGTAAGCCCGGATCAGCAACCTGGGAGGGGGCATCCCATATGGCGCCCAGTTCAAGCTTGCACAGTGCCATCATTCCGTTAATTGAAAATTTCTGATTCGGCGGTTCTGCGCGACAAATCGCGAATCTCACGGAGAAACGGTTCAGAGAAAAATCGACCCTTCCCTAGAATTTACAAAAAAAGAAATCTTTCCCGCGACATAAAGCAGCTCTTTGGAAAGAGGTAGGTGCTCCGAAATGGAGCCCCGAGCGTTCGGTCTATTTTTCATCAGCTCTTTCTTTTCTACTATCTATTGTTTTTCTCGATCCCCCGGGGGGGGGGTATGTCTGATCTAAAAGAGTCCTTCACACTTTTACGCAGCTCGCAGCCATGAACTTCTAAGACTCAGCTATCACAGGGAAACATCCTGCTTGTCTCCTCCTGCAGAACAAAGAGTTTGCGACAAGAAGCCTTAGCCGAAGTACTTCCGGACCATCTTCATACCGATATCGCTGGCCGCCCACTTCTCACCGTTGAACTTGACCGCGCCCAACCGCTCAAGGTTCGCCAAGTGCTCCCCGAGCTTCTCTGCTGGGAACCCCTTCTCCTTATGGCCGGGGTAGATATCTCCGAGACCCTTCGAGAGCTCCCGAGCCGTCTTCGGAGACTCACAGATCCTGACAATCTGAATATTCGTCTCGGTAGTGGTCAATATCCGGAAGATCTCCTCTTCCGACAACCTCGGCTTCGTCAAGCTGAAGCTAACAGCACCCGCAGTCTGTGACGGACCCACCTTAGGCCCATGCCTCCGATGCCGCATAAACGAGTAGCTCACAGCCCCCCAAGTAGCCAACAACAGCGTCCAGAGGAATCCTGCATTCGCTAACAATCCAATAACTTCGTCGAACTGGAGAGCTACAGTTGTCATAGTTCTACCTAACCCTGTGCAATGCCGCCATCTCGATCCCCGCCGAGCCCACGCGGTACGCGTAGACTTTCATATCTGTGAATGCGCCCGGCATCTTCAACACACGCATCTTACGAGCATAATCCTCACTTCCAAAAGGCTCAGTCGACAAATCAACCACCCCATCACTCAGATGCTTCACAGTATTCTCAACATGTTCATTGTGAACTCCCTTATTCGCCAAGAGAAGATACAATCCAGAAGTCTCACGCACGTGAGTCTGCAAAGCCTTCAGTGTCTGTTCCACAGCCGGAAACGGCGCGGAGCGAATAACATCGCTCAGACTGTCAACCACGAGCGTACAAGCTCCTAGTGGAGCAACGACTTGCGGAAACTCTTTCGCCAGAAGATTGGCGGGTCCAATATCCCAGTTGACCACGCCAGATGGTTTCTCCTTCTTCATCCCGAAGCTGTCAATGAACCACATCTTCCGCGAATCAAAATATCTCTCAAGACCCCAGCCATAGAGATTCATCTCCGAGACGATATCCTCCCAAGAACGGCCCGTCGTGAAGTAGACAGCAGGCCGACCGTCAAGCAACCCTCGAAACATGATCTGCTGAGCACAAGTGGTCATCCCAGTGTCCGCTTCGCCCAGAAAGAGGACGATGCTGCCAGAAGGAAGTCCACCCATGGACTCGTCGAATGCCGATATTCCGCTTGACAAGTTCTGCAATTCTTACACCTGATCCTGTCTCTGCTGCCCCTGGCCTTCCCCAGTGAATCCCTGCTGGTCGATGGCGTGGGCTTGCCCTTGAACCCCTTGTTCCACTACCCCGGACCCGTCGGATACTGGAATCGTCCCCGTAACGATCTCTTCGAAGCCCGAGTCAGCGGCTCCGGCGCTTTCTCCGTTGAGTATGGAGGCGCCTGCTACCGTGACTCGCGCTTCTAACACCGATCGGTCCCTTGATGTTAACACCCTCTGTTCCGATGGTGAAGGCGAAGTCGTTGAGACTGTGACTGGTTCCACGCATCTTCCGGACGAAGAGCTTCCGAAGTGGCGAGCTCTGCTTGACGAGCGAAAGCACCATGACTCCAGTGGCAAGAAACTCCTCAATCCCGTAGCGGCTGATGAGCCCTGAACCCTCCACGATCTCCGTCGTCATCAACGTAGTGCAGCCAACATCCTTCAGCAGTAACCCAACTTCGAGGAATATCTCCCGGAGAGTGTTGAGGTCCGTGACCCTGAATCCAAAGCCGGGCAGTGAATCGACAACCAGCCTCGTCGCTCCCAACTGTTCCACCAGTATCTTGACCTCGGAGAGCTTAGATCGCAAGTTGTACAGTATCGATTGCAATGACTCCTGTTCAGCCATCTCCGACTCGACCCGCTGATAGACCGCGTCAACCATTCCGATCTTCTTCTCAGCCTCGAGCTTCTTGAAGTCCCAGCCAAAGCGCAGCATGTTGGCCCGGAACTCTGTCGGAGGCTCTTCAGTCGAGACGTAGACACCAGGCTCACCGTAGCGCGTAGCGCCCTTGTACAGATACTGCCCGCAACAGATGGTCTTCCCACATCCAGCGCCGCCAGCGACTAGAACTCGTGCCCCTTTGGGAAATCCGCCTTCAAGCACATGGTCCAATCCGGGGATGCCAGTGTGGACCCTTTCAATTGCCTCTTCCATAATGTCCCGTTCGTATCGGTCGGAAAATCCACGATAAGCCTAGAGTAACCTGAGACAGGATGCTACAGTAACAATGAACGACGGAAAGCATTCGCAGTTTAATCACTCAACAAATTCTCGACTCATGATTCCTTCCTGGGCCAATTTTTCCATCTCCGATCAACGAACCTTTTTAGGGCAAGATGCGCCGGAGTCGGACCCTTCCGTGAGTAAAATGCCAGAACGGGGATACTCGGTCACTGGGCTAGACCCAGACCGCACTGTAAAGTGCGCAGGCCGATCACTACGAATCTCCCCAAAGGCATCGGTCGAACTCTGCCGCACAATCCGAGGAATGAAACTCCCAGAAGCCAAAAAACTCCTAGAACGAGTAATCGAGAAGAAAGTGGCAGTAGCATATCGACGCTACCACAAAGAAGTCCCACATCGTCGAAACCTTACGGAACCCTTCTACGCGGGAAGATATCCCCAAAAGGCAGCTGGACGACTTCTCCGGCTCTTGGAGGAGCTTGAGGCAAATGCAGAGTACCGCAACCTCGATACGGAGAGACTCAAAATAATTCATGCCGCGGCCCAGAGGGCCAACAAGATCCCGAAGCGAAACCCTCGTGCATTCGGACGCTCGGATCTTCTTCAAGGGACTACCACTCATATTGAACTCGTCGGGTTCGAGGCTGAGTAATTGTCGGTAACCAAGTATTTCATCAAAGATGTCTCCCGACGTCTTGAGATCGACGAGCTGCTTCAGAGAGATTTGAAACGAGCCGGGTACAGCCGGGTAGAACTGACAAAGAGTCCGGTTGGAACCAGAGTCGTGATCTACGCCGCGAAGCCTGGAATGGTCATAGGTCGAAGAGGTCAGAGCATCAAAGATCTCACAAAGCTTCTCGAAACGAAATTCGGCATCGAAAATCCTCAGTTATCAGTAGCAACCATAGAAATTCCTGAACAAGACCCGAAAGTCGTTGCATCTCAGGTCGCCCAAGCACTACAGAGAGGCGTGCACTTCCGAAGGGCAGCCTACTGGGCAATACAGAGGGTGATGGAATCGCAAGCTCTCGGCGTCGAGATCATAATCCGCGGAAAACTCACAACTGAGAGATCAAGATTCGAAAAATTCCGAGCTGGGTATCTCCCGAGAGTTGGAGATCCAGTCTTGAAAAGTGTGAAAGTCGCAGTTGCGGATGTTCAATTGAAACAAGGTTTGTTCGGCATCAAGGTCAGAATCCTGCCTCCCACCGTTGATTTCATAGACAAGCCCACCATGAAGACTCCACCGCCCAGCGTCGCACCGACCCCTGCAGTCAAAGCCACACCTGTCGTCGAAAGTGTTGAGGTAGAAGTGGAGAAGGAGGAGCCCATTGGCAATACTGCGCAAGCGTGAGATGAAACAGATGCTTCCCGAAGAACGGAAGAAGAAGATCTCAGAGCTCAGAGCCGAACTCACGACGATACGGACATCCGTAAAGTCAGGAGGAACCGTCGAGAATCCTTCAAGAGTGAAGGAGCTTCGCCGAACGGTCGCCAGACTCCTAACAGCAGAGAATAGTCCAGTCATGGCGGAGGAAGCTGAATAAATGCCGATAACCCCACAGAACGTTCTTGCTCACGAGTTGATAGGTCTTCAGATTACGGTCCAAGCGTCGCCGGACCCGGGACTAAATGGCTTTATCGGGATCGTTAGGGACGAAACACGAAACACCCTACTAATCGAAGCTCGGAACCGGCTAGTAAGAGTGCCAAAGTCTAACGCCCTATTTGTCGCGACCCTGCCGACCGGAGAATCAGTTCCCGTGCAGGGGCCGCTTCTAAAGCATAGACCTGAAGACAGAGTAAAGAAAGGGCTCGCAAAATGGTAGTACACAACATCGGACTCAATGTCAAACCGCCCAAATCTGGATGTAACGATCCAGTCTGCCCATTTCACGGAAGCCTATCGGTAAGAGGAAGAGTCTTTGAAGGAACAGTCTCAACCTCAAAATCCCCAAAAACCGTATCGGTTGAGCGAGCGTATCTGCACTATTATCCGAAGTACAGCAGATACGAAAGGCGAAGAAGTAAGACCCTCGCACACAACCCCCCTTGCATAGCCGCAGCAACAGGGGACCTAGTGACGATAGCAGAATGCCGACCACTCAGCAAGGAAGTCTCGTTCGTCGTGATAGATAGGAAAGGAGTAGTAGAATAGACTTGCCAGCACCGAAGACGAGAGCAGTAAGCGCCCGCGGAATGGTTGAGTATAGGCCCAGAATCGCTCGCGGACTCCCAGTTGGCTCTCGTCTAACTTGCGCTGATAATACGGGAGCGAAGGAATTGAAGCTGATAAACGTCCGAGGATATCACGGACGTCTCCGACGAGTTCCCGCAGCCTGCGTCGGAGATATGATAATGGTGTCAGTGTCAAAAGGCAAGCCGGACCTAAGAAAACAGGTCTTTCCCGCAGTTGTTGTTAGACAGGCGCGAGCATTGCGTAGACCTGATGGAACGAGACTCTCTTTCGAAGACAACGCCGCAGTCATAATGACCCCCGAGGGGGAAATGAAGGGAACAGAGATCAGGGGACCCGTCGCTCGGGAAGCAGCTGAGAGATGGCCTCGTGTGGCGAACCTAGCTTCAACGGTGATATAGACAGTGGCTAGCTCGAAACCGTCGAAGCAACGTAAACGGTTCTTCCAAGCGCCCAAGCACCGTCAGCGAAAGATGCTGTCAGCTCGGCTATCCGACGATCTGGCTGGAAGACACAAAGTCAGACGCATTCCACTAAGAACTGGAGACACGGTTCGAATAATGAGAGGCGAATTCGCGGATCTGGTCGGAAAGGTGGAGAAGGTGGAATATTCGACAGGGAGAGTCTTCGTCGAGGGCATGACCCGGGAGAAGGCGGCCGGCGTCTCATCTAAACTTCCCGTTCATTCTAGCAAGGTCCTCATCACCAACCTTAACCTGTCCGACAAGTGGCGAAGCGGGCTCCTCTCCGAGAAATCGAAGTCCGTGGAGGAGTAGTCGATGGCGCGAAAATCTGGACCAAGGCAGCTGAAACGCGAGGCATCACCAGGATTCTGGCCAATCAGGCGCAAGGAGCGAGCATGGGCACCGAATACTAGAGCTGGTCCTTATTCCAGAGAAAAGAGCCTTCCGCTTGTAATCATCATTCGAGAAATTCTGGGATATGCCAGAACAGCAAAGGAGGCTATCCGAATTATCAGCACCGGCAAAGTCAAGATAGACGGGGTCGTCAGAAGGGACCACCGTTTCCCCGTAGGGCTCATGGATGTGTTGCAGATTGAAGGGGCGGGTCAGATCTTCCGCATCCTACCCAAACCGAACAGAGGACTAACCCCGACGCCAATTTCCGAGAAGGAGGCCGGATTCAAACTCTGCAAAATAATCGGGAAAAGGAATATTGAAGGGGGAAAAGTCCAGGTCAACCTTCACGACGGCCGAAGCATCATTCTTCCGAGCCAAGGCCCCAGACAGAGGACTGAGGGGGAATTCGCTCCTGGAGGAGCAATGCAACTCGGCTTGCCCAAGCAGAACATGATGGGAATGATACCCTTCCAGACAGGCGCCCTCGGATTAGTCATCGACGGCCGAAACCAAGGAGTCTTCGGAAAGATTACCACCATAACCCCTGGAACTCACACACGCCCCAAGATAGTCAAGATTGAGACAGCGAGCGAGGCCTTCGACACGCCGGCAGAGTACGTGATACCAGTAGGAACCCAAGCATCACTCATCGGGCTAGGAGAAAACTAGAATGTCTCAACCTGCCGTAGAAAAGGAGTCGACCAACTCTCTAAGAGTTGTAAGGATCGAGAAGGTCACGTTGAACATTGCGACCGGCAAATCTGGCGAACCGCTCGAAAAGGCGAAGAAGGTTCTCACCCAGCTAACCAACAAGACTCCGACGACCAAACAGGCAAAGAAAGCGATCAAAGACTTCGGAGTCAGAAAGGGAGAACCCATAGCAGCCGTGGTGACGCTACGCGGGAAGGACGCGGGCGAGTTCCTAAAGAGAGCGCTGGACGCAGTCAGCAACAAAGTCAACGAGAGGAGCTTCGATGACTATGGCAACGTCTCCTTTGGAATCAAAGAGCACATAGAAATTCCCGGAACAAGATACGTACCCGAACTAGGAATATTCGGGGCAACAATCCACGTCACTCTGGGACGACCGGGATATAGGATCCGGTCGCGGGCCATCCGTCCCTCAAAGATCGGACGCAACCACTACGTATCAAAGGAAGACGCCGTCAAGTTCATGCAGAACAACTTCGGAACAAACATAGGAAACTGAGAACCGTCATGGCCAAGCTGAAAGCGAAGAAACAGAGGAAATATGGAAAGGGAGCCCGCCCATGCAAACGCTGCGGCCAATACGGACCCATTGTAAGAAAATACGGACTCAACTTCTGCAGACAATGCTTTAGAGAAGTCGCCGTGGGACTCGGATTCAAAAAATACATGTGACCAAGAATGGAACCAATCTCCAACATGTTCTCATCCATCCTCAACAACGAGCGCAGACACAAACACGAATGCATAGTCTATCCCGCATCAAAACTGATGGGCCAAGTTCTACGCGTCATGCAAAAGTACGGCTACGTTGGAGAATTCGAATTCGTCGACGATGGCAGAGGAGGAAAATTCAAGATACAACTACTAGGGCGAGTCAATGACTGCGGAAGCGTAAGACCCAGATTCTCATCCACAATAGGCGAGTTCGAAAAATGGGGAAAACGCTTCCTACCATCGCGAGACGTCGGAATTCTCATACTCACCACACCCAACGGTGTTTTGGCGCACAAGGAGGCGCGCGAGGCTGGAGCTGGAGGCCAGCTCCTAGGATACGTCTTCTAAAAGGTGAATCATGACGACGAGGTTTGAGACTCTTCAAAGAACAGTATCCATCCCGGAAAAGGTATCCGTGCAGGTCGAGGGAAGAACCGTAAGGGTAAAGGGTCCACTAGGGTCGCTGCAGGAAGATCTGTCTCACCTACCGGTCTCAATCAACGTGGACGATAACAAGGTCCGACTGGAAACGACGTGGCCAAGAAAAAGGGAGATAGGAATGCTCGGAACCGCGGCGGCCCATGTCCGGAACATGCTCAAGGGAGTCACCCAAGGTTACAGGTATGAGCTCCGCACGGTCTATGCGCACTTTCCTGTCACCGTGAAAGTTGACGATAAGGCGAAGGTGTTGAAGATCGAGAACTTCACCGGAGAGAAGACGCCAAGATATGCGAAGATAGTTGAGGGGGTGAAGGTGGATGTCAAGGGCGAGGACATCTCAGTGGAAGGCATCGACTTGAAATCGGTCAGCCAGACCGCCGCAAACATTCAAGACAGCACTAAAATCAAGAAGAAGGATCTCCGAGTCTTTCTAGATGGAATCTACGTCTCAGGAAAAGGACCCGCCCAGCAGTCAACCAAACCGGCAAAGTGAAAGACATGACAGGATCAAAACCCGAGTTCAGACGCCAAGAAAGCTGGAGGTACAAACGGGTCAAAGAGAACTGGCGTAGACCCCGAGGCGTTACGAGCAAGATGAGAAAGGAGGAGAGCGGCTTCCCCGCAAAGGTCAAGAACGGATACGGCTCCGCCAGCGCGACTCGCGGACTCCATCCGAGAGGCCTCGTCGATCAACTAGTCTGGCGAGAAGTTGAACTGGAGAAACTGGATCCTAAGGTGCATATTGTAAGAATCGCAGCACGCGTTGGAGAGAAGAAGAGACGAGGAATCTTGACAAAGGCAAAGGATCTGAACTTCCATATAGCAAACCCTGGAAAAGAGGAAGGACGAGCCGTGACAGAGACTCCGCCAGTTGAGGAGGAGAAGGGGCTGCCGGCGGAGACGGGAGAAGAGAAGATGCAAGAAAAAGCTGAGACGGCTGAAGACGAGGATCTCAACAAAACGGAGGAGAGTTCTAAGTGAGCCTGAAGAGCCAGAAACGATTAGCCGCAAGCCTTCTCGGCGGAGGATTGAACAGGGTCTGGATCGACCCAGAGGAGAACGACCGGGTCCAGTCAGCCATCACCCGGGAAGAGATCAAGAATCTGATACGCGAAGGTAGGATAAGCCTCCTGCCAAAGACAGGAATCAGCAGAGGCAGACATCGTGCAAAGTCAGGACGTAGAAAGAAGGCTGGCAGCAGGAAGGGCGGTCAGAAGCCCGGCAAGAAAGCCTGGGTTCTCAAGATCCGAGCAATCCGCAGACACTTGCGCTGGCTGAGAGACAAACGACAGCTCTCGCCAGGAAACTATGCAACACTGCTGGGCATGGCTAAGGGCGGAGCGTTCCGTAGCGGGTCGCACGTAGATGAGTATGTAAAGGCCCGTCAACTAGTGAAGAAGCGTTAGTCCATGGCTGACAGTCCGCGCTACGCGCTACCATACCGGCGACGGAGAGAGGGTAAGACAGACTACAAACTCCGCCGGGCGCTTGTGAAGTCCGGCAAGCCGCGCGCGGTGGTCCGTCTTACTAACAAGTATGTCACCGTGCAAATTACTGACGCGACCCTCAATGGCGATATCGTTAGGGCCTCGGCCTCCTCGCGGGAGCTTCCGAAGCTAGGCTGGAAAGGCGGGCTTGGAAATCTTCCCTCTGCATACTTGACCGGAGCGCTCGCGGCGCGCAGAGCTATGGCAAGAGGGATCAAGGAAGCAATACTGGATCTTGGACTCAAGGGTGCGACGAAGGGCTCAAAGCTTTTTGCGGTTCTCAAAGGTTTGGCGGATTCGGGTCTCACCGTTCCACACTCTCCGGAACGTCTTCCGTCTATGGAAAGGATCGGAGGCACTCACATCGCCAGCTACGCGAAGTCGTTGGCGGGCGATCATGATCTGTACAAGAAGCGTTTCAGCGCGTATCTCGCCCGGGGATTGAAGCCTGAAGATTTGTCGGTTCATTTCGAAGAGCTTAGGAAGACAGTCTCAATGACACCCGTGGAGGTTGCGCGATGAGCCAACGTCCTGGTCAAGAGGTTGGATGGGTGCCGAAGACTAAGCTGGGCCGACAGGTCCAACAGGGAGAGATCATATCGATGGAAGAGATCTTCACACAAGGACTGAGGATCAAAGAGCCGGAGATCGTCGACACGCTCTTGCCTAATATTCAGCAAGAGGTTCTGGGAATCGGGTTCGTCCAGAAGCAGACAGACGCGGGGGAGAGGTCGAGGTTCCGAGCGGTTGTTGCCGTGGGTAATAGTGACGGGTTTATCGGTATTGGCGAAGGAAAGGCGCGCCAGGTCCGGACGGCGATCGACAAGGGCACCGTCCAAGCGAAACTGAATATTATTCCAGTCCGACGGGGTTGTGGGAGTTGGGAGTGTCGTTGTGGGACTCAGCATACCGTTCCGTTCAACGTTACAGGTAAGACCGGGAGTGTGCGGGTGGAAGTTTTGCCTGGGCCACGTGGTCTGGGATTAGTGGCGGGAGAGATTCCGAAACAGGTTCTTCGCTTGGCGGGTGTGAGGGATTGCTGGACGCGGACGTTCGGGTCAACCTCAACCCTGTCATCATCGGCGTTGGCGGTGTTTGACGCGTTGACGCAGACGTACAATGTCGTGACGCAGAGCGACTGGGTGAACTAGATGGAATCGCCGAGCAAGAACCCGATCCTGGCAGTTCGGCTTCGAGGGACTGCTTCGGATAACCCGGATGTTCAGAGGACGATGGAATCGCTCAAGCTCGAACACACCTTCCAGGCGAGATTATTGGATAATACGCCGTCGAACCTGGGAATGCTGCGCTCCGCCAAGGTTCTCGTAGCTTGGGGAGAGGTCACCCCGGACCTGCTGGGACGCGTCTTGGAGAAGCGAGGTGAGCGTGACGGCGCTGATGGATTGGATGATGGTTTTCTCAGACTTCTCGGAAAGTCGAGCTTTGACAATCTGGCGAAATCGATTGTGGCTGGCGAGACTAGTCTCCACGAATTGATGCGGGCCGGTTTGAAGGTGCCGTTCAGGTTCCATCCTCCACGCGGAGGATTCAAGCGGAGTCTCCGGCGGGCCGCGACTGATGGTGGAGAGCTAGGCTATCGTGGTGTGGATATCAATAGTCTGGCGAAGCGGATGATCTGAGCCGGGCCGGGTAGGAACTCCAATATAGTCTCGGAATAGTATCTGATTCTGGTCGTTAGTGTTTGGCTCCTCGTAAAGAGGTTCGGCGACGGCGTAGTCGTTCGGGTTGGTGGTTTGACGTGTTTGATGAGATGGAGAGGATGGACCGGTTGATGGATGATATGATGCGGAAGGCCGTGGAGATGCCTAAGGCGCAGGAGGGCGCCTCGCCATTCGTGTATGGGTTCTCTATGTCTGTCGGTCCCGATGGGAAGCCTGTGATTCGCGAGTTTGGGAATGTGGAGCCTGGTGTGCGGGGTCCGTTGGTTAAGGAGGAGCGGGAGCCGCTGGTAGATGTCATGGATACTGGCAAGGAGGTTGTGGTAGTTACTGAGCTGCCTGGAGTTGAGAAGGAGGATATCAAGCTGGAGTCAACTGACCGAGCCTTGAAGATCAGTGTGGATTCTGCAAAGAGACGGTACTTGAAGGAGCTGGAGTTACCGCACATGGTTGATCCACGAACAGCAAAGGCCACATACAAGAACGGGGTCTTAGAGGTCCGGTTTGCGAAGAGCGACGAGAAGAACCCCACAAGACCCATACCAGTAGAATAGCTACCGAACAGAAACCCTGGAAGAGCGCTCTTCTGCCGTGAGGGTCACATCGATGGCCTCTTTTTTTCCGGAGGGCTCTCGCCAGTTGAAACTGTTCTGGCGAGTCTACCGGTTAACGGCTTAGAATACGCTGGCCGAGCATCTTGCTATGTGTGATTTCTCTGCATGATCAAACGTCAAGATCTCGGAGATCAGAATCGCATGCCCCAGTTTCCGGATCAGGGCTGTTCTGCGCCTGTCAGGTTTGAAACAGAACAGCCTGTGCGATTCCTATTTTCTAAGACGGGGCGGAGCAGGGAGTACCCCCGGCTAATTCCCTTGAAACCCTGATCTTCATGTCGCGAATTGACCCCCAATTCACGATTTCCAGCAGAAGATCTTGCTAGGTCAATTGTCTTCTCGGCGAGTCCCTCGGTTCTAAGCGCAGAATCGGATTAGCTGGCGTTGCAGCAACCCCGATACAACCGCAATCAGACTGCCTGAACTTTTCCAGATTCCTGACCCAAACCTAATCTGAACGATCTTTCTTAGAAGAACCCTCTCTGAAGAGCACTCTTCTGTCGAAAGGTTAACGCTTTCGAGGCTTCTCGGTTGGTAGCGGATCTGGTAATCGTGGATGGCAAGATCGAGACCCGTTTTTGGGGGCTGAATTACGAGTATGATTACCCGGACCCTTCGATAGATGCAGGCTTTGGAGAAAACCGATCATGAAGATCATTGAATCGTGACTTTGAAAGTGTACGGTGAGGCCGGGAGGGTCATGCCTACGTCAAATCTGCAATCGATGGTGCCGCTCAGCAGAGCAAGCGTCTGAATGCAAAGTGGTCCATATGTGGTCGAGCCGACAACCAAGGTCACGTTGAACGGCGTGTTTGCAGGGGCTCCAGAGGTTGCGTTTACCTGCACGTCGTAAACCAAATGGCCAGCAATGATAGTTGTATTCGCGGTCTGTGGTGACGCGCTGAAACTGACAGGACTACTGCAAGACACCCCGGCAGACGTCCCTGCCGTCGGCGATACGGAGAAGCCTTTGTCAGTGGCCACCAGACCGTTCGCAACGTTTACTGCCGAACCTATCTCAGCCTGATACGAACTCGACGTCACCGAGACACTAGCGGCAAAGACGATAGCCACTAGCGACAAGAGCAATTTGGCGGCAAAGATCCACCTGCTCCCTCTACCGATAATACGGGATATCCGACCGACTTTGCCCATACTTTGTCGTTGCTAAGCTCATGAAGGACGAAGTTTTAGATTTCAGTAACCGAGCCATATTCACGCGAGTAACGCTAGATCGCCCGTTGAAAACCCAGAGTGAAGGGGCTACCTTGGTCGAATGGCCGTGTTGTTCCTTCACAGTCTTTCGATCTCCGGAATACAGTAAAAAAGTTCGGCTGGGGCACTGGGGCCGGGTTTGAGGATCTAAGTGATGTTGATGTAGACCGTGACGGGGGCTGTCAGACTGGCCGTTCCCAAGTCAACATAGAATGTCACAATGCCTGTGCTGGTGCCGCTGGTGGTCCATGTGCCCGAAGTGACTGTTGCTAGAGATGTACCTTCTGGTCCAGCACCGTTTCTCGCCGTGATCGTGGCAGTGTGAGTGCTTATGCCTGGTGTGTTCATTTGAAACGTCAGTACGTCCATCCAGTGACCGGCGGTCAGAGCGTTGTTCAGAGCTATACCGGATCCTGCTATAGTTATGGCATTCGTAGCATTAGTGGAGGCAGCGTTCGCCACAATAGACAGTCCATTGTCGGTGACAGTGAAGATGCCGGTGTTGTTGTGATAGGTGCCCACTTCGCCGGTATAGATAGCCTGGTTGAGGGTGATAGTAGCTGCAAGAACTCCTGCCACCATTCCTACAATACCGACGACTACCAGCGTTAGCGCGGGGACTTTCTTTGTGGTGATGCGACTTACCAAAACCCGAATGCTGCTCAATTCCACACCAGGAAAACGGTAACCCCACCTTCTTTTCGATAAGCCACACGTAACTAGTGTGGACACTACACGGTATCAGGAATTAGACTGTTCAGAGTCGCTATCAGAGTCGTTCGACTTATGATGTTCGTAACGCGGCCTTTGGAGTCTTGTGATCAGCCCTTGCGGCCTGGGAAGTTTGGGTCGAGCGCGAGTAATCCTTCCAATAATCGGGAGCCGCTGCGACTTGTCTGGAGCCATCTGTTGATCGCCCAGCCACCACTTCTGCAAGACCCTTGTCCCTGCCTCGTCGGCCTCTTCGATTAGAAGAATCTCTCTGCCATTGTGATTCAAGAGTGTCGTCTCGATCTGCCGTGCCGAATCAAAATCTACTTTCTTGTCCACCAGTTCCATGTAGACCTGGTTCAGAAGCTCGCGATACGGAACGGGCTCTTGACGGGTCGTAATCGTCTCTATCGCCGACTTGAGCATTGCACGCTCGGGACGGGTCACCTTAGCACTTCGCCAGGTGGGCGGTTGCCGGATCTCAACAATGGGCGGCTGTTCTGAATCGACTGCCTCCTCAGCAGGCGTAGTGGCTGGCAACAGTGCAACCGTAGGAGTTACTTCTTCTGTGGCCTGTTGAACGTTCAACGCGGCTGCTTGTTCTTGGACCGGTTTTCTAAAGCGCAGTTGCGTTTCTGGTCTCCCAGGAGTTCTGTAGACTATTCCTGACGATTCAACGGTGAAGCCCGTCGCAGGCATAAGTTTCTGAAATCGATCTCCGAGAGTAGTAGCCCAATCGGGCAGAACTATCGAGAGGCTGCCCCCCGGTTCGACCGTGTCAAAGAGTTTCTGGAAGGATACGAGGAGTTCGTCGTCGTTGAGCATTTGGGGATCTTTTCCAAGCGGATTGAACTCTCTGTCGTTGCTTGAGAACCAGACGTGCTGGTATGGAGGACTAAGGTAGACGTCGCGGATTCTGCCGCCAGGCAACAAGGCAGTCAGGACTTGGAAGGCTCTCTCGTGGATGGTTTTGATCAGGCTTCGGCCTAGTACCAGGCCTAGAGAGAGGAAGCCGAGGTAGTAGGGAAAGTAGAATGTGGCGGTCACTAACGGTGCTGCGTAGTATCTGAGGTCAAGACCGAGGATGCTCCCTTGTAGAGCGGCTGTCCCGTAGTAAGGTGGGACGATGCCGTAGGTCTGTACGATCGCCGTCTCCGCCCAGTAGAAGATCATGATGAAGCTGAAGTAGAGTTCGACGAGCGAGGATAGCCCGAAGTAGACTGCAAGATTCCGCCACCAAGCTGTCGGCTGAATACTTCCCGCGAACAGGGCCAGTGATCCCAGGATCAGCAGAAGGCGAGTGAAGATTCCGAGATTGTTAGCCAGGGCCGTAGTGGAAGGGAGACCGATGGCATTGATGTGAAGGTAGAATGGTGAGACTTGGACGGTTAGGAGATTACTAGTGGTCGTTCCTGTTAAGGTCCACCAGTGCTCGCTGCCGAGGGCCACGAAGAGCGCCAGAAGCGCACCAAGCAAGACGAGCAGATCGACTTGGCGGAGCAATCCAAATCTATCATTCGTACCCGCGCTCATTCTCTACTCCTCATCGTATGACAAGAAATCGACCCAAGATTCATTCTCAGGGTCTGACCAGTTATAGGAGTAGGTGGGTTGGAATAGGAGTCCCGTTACCGTCCAGCATTTTGTTCAGTCTCTCAGGATGCAGACGTTCCACGCTAGTCTGGCGTGCTGTTTTCTATCGAGGCTTCACTTGACGATCAACAATCTCGCCGGATACTGTTCACTGGGGCTTGACTTGTTTTGGTCGAAGGGTTGGGGCTGATTTGGGCTTTGATCTGTTCACCATTCTAGTGGCCCAGTTCATCTGTCTCTCAAGATTCAGAGTATACTCCTTGAGAATGTATTCTAGGTCTGCTGGTGTGATCTTGTCCGATTTGGATTCGAGCATTTCCTGAGCCATCTGGAATTGCCGAGTGGACCCATCGACGAAGAAAGTTGCCAAGTTCTCGGGATCTATAAGCTCGATGAAGAGGCGTCGTAGACTGCCGAAGCGCTGTTGGAAGTTGGTGAACATTTCCTTGGCGTGCGCGAGTGATTCAACACCTTTTGATGTGATATGGTAGACTCGTCGTGTGGCTTCGTCGGATGGTTCTGGTTCGGCCTTGATGAGGCCTTCAGAGACGAGCTTCTTGAGAATGGGATAGATTGATCCGGCCCCGGGTCTCCAGGCGCCATCTGTCTTGCTGTCGATGTCCTGTATGATCTCGTAGCCGTGGATTGGTTTCTGATTTATCTTGTGGAGGATGTAGTACCGGAGTAGGCCTTTGGGCGCGCTGTGGAGCCGATCATGAGCGCTGAAGCTATCGTGCTCTTGAGACTTTGACTGGCGCATCCTTCGCGTTCAGGGTTGCCGGTCGGATATAAGGTATATCGTACACGATACAGAATCCGATATCTAACGAATGCCGCCGCCGGGCTGAAGAGGACCGAAAAGATGGATGGGGACGACTTATGCCTTGGGAGTGGATGGAGTGTAGCCCGGTAGGGCTCTGGTCTTGCCTCGGAGATACTTGAATCCGGCGAAGCCTACTAGGATCGCACCTATGCCGCTGAGGAGGATTGCGACGGAGTCCAGCCAGATGCTGGTGAAGGTGGCGGTGTCGGTTCCGCCGCCGATGGTTGCGAGACTGCTCTGGGCAGCGTTAGCATCGTTGAGCGCGTTCTGATATTCTGTCTGGGCAGTAGCGAAATCTCCCAATTGATACGCATTGTTCGCGAGAGTCATCTGGGTGTTGGCTTGAGCCAATAAAGCTAGAGCGGCGCTTGTCCCGGGTGCGGGTGAGAAGGTGCTGCCAAGTACGGCATTGAGAGAATCGGTTATGGCCTTGGCTTGCACCTTGGAGTTGTAGCTACTTGTTTGAGCGCTGGAGTATACGGCCAAGTTACCGTAGGTGTACGGGTAGCCATTGCTGGAGAACGTTTTACATGAGGCAGCATTGGGAGGAGGGTAGTTGTAGTCGTAGCAGCCGGTGTATACGCTCCAAGTGGCGCCCTGGGCCATGTTCCACATCTCAAGGGTCCACGTGTGGGCCTGCTGGTTGAGAGCAGAGTACTGACCTGTCAGTGCTGGGATTGTGTAGGCTAGTGAGACGGTCAGAGTCTGGCCAGCGTAGACTGCTGTGTCGCTTGTCGTGTTCTGGAAGTTCGTCATCCAATCATACTTTATGCCCATAGTCAGGTTCCGCTGATAAACAACCGAGCTAGCCACAAAGACGACGTTGAAGGTTAGAGTGTTGCCAGCCTGTACAGCATCGACAGTACTTCGGAGATACGAATCTGAGATGCCACGTGCAAGTAGACCCGTGATATTCAGAGTACTGCTATTATCGTCTCCATGTGCTCTCGGAACAGACAATGGGACTGCGACTCCAACAAGGAGTACCGCGAATATCGGAACGAGGAACTTTCGATGCTGCACTGTTGCAACCTCAGACTACTGAGGCACTTTGGGGCTTCTACAAGTAGCCGTCGTAACTCCTCCATCGCAGAAACGGTTTCTGATCAAACGGCACTGTAGGGTTGATTTCGCGTCAGTTAACCAGAGTATCGTGAATTGTATTACTGGAATGAACTCGCTTGCGAATTAGAACTCATTTGAGAGGAGGACGACAGGACCTCGTTGATTTGCCCACAAGGTACAAGGGCTGTTCGAACCGAGTGTTCAGGATCCGAGTGGTTTACTTTTCTTGAACTTGCTTGTTATTCTCGTGACCTCTAAAGGGGTGAGATGATCGGTCCCGTGAAGTTCTGTGTTCTCTTCGCTCCTTCCTCTTCACATGTGCCCTTACAGCGATAACCCCCGCTGTTACAACGATGACTATCAAGAACAAGGCAGGCAAGATCTGCAATAGTAATGCCAGCCTGTCAATCGAGATGGTGACGCCACCGACTGATCCGGATCCCGTTTGGACTGTTACTATCGCTGTACGAGATAGCGTGCCGTTCGTTCCGGTTACCATCACCGTGTAATTTCCTCCTGTAGAGGCGCACGAGATGATGGCGTTGCCCGAACCGGTTATGCTTGTGGGAGTGATAGCGCAAAAGGTGCTGTTGGTTGCGAGACTCACGACTCCGGCAAAACCATTGAGTGACGTTATGTGGATTGTCGAGTTTGAAACTGTGCCAGGATCAACAGTAATGCTGGCCGGACTGGCTGCGAGAGCGAAGTCCTGTACTATGTACATGGCGTCGGCGGAGTGGGACAAGCTAGTGTTGGTTCCAGTAACCGTCACATCGACATTTCCTGCAGACGCAAAAGTGCAAGACAGGGTTGCACTGCCAGAGCCTGTCACACTAGTCGGGCTTGCGGTGCACGAAGTGCTATTGGTGGTCAAATTGACGACGCTTGAGAAGCCGTTGAGAGCGGTTATTGTGATCGTAGATGTGCCAGCAGAACCCGCGAGGACAGTAACGGAGGTCGGACCAGCTATTACCGTAAAGTCTTGGACATTGTAGGTTACCATGGCAGTGTGAGATCGTGGGCCGCTCGTACCGATCACGGTCACATGTATTGTGAAGGCAGAGGTGAAAGTGCAGGACAAGATGGAGCTTCCGGAGCCGGTCACACTGGTTGGGGATACGCTGCACGAAGTGCTGTTGGTCGCAAAGGCCACTACTCCACCGAAGTCGTTTAGGGCGGTGACAGTGAGAGAAGAGGTCGCAGCCGTTCCAGCGTTAGTAGTAATGCTGGTTGGGCTGGCTGTCAGAGTAAAGTCTTGTACGATGTAGGTGAAAGTGGCATTGTGCGAGAGTCCTGCGTTCATGCCGGTGACCGTTACATGAACTGTTCCTGCGGAGTCAAAGGTGCAAGACAGATTCGAGCTCCCTGAGCCTGTAACGGTTGTGGGCGAAACACTGCACGAAGTGCTGTTGGTCACAAGATTGACAACGCCAGCGAAACCATTCAGACCCGTAACGGTGACTGTCGAAGTGCCGGCGGTACCAGCAAGAACGGTTACAGATGTCGGACTGCCTGTCACAGTGAAATCTTGGACCGTGTAGGTGACTGTGGCGAGATGCGACAATGAGCCACTTGTTCCTGTAACGGCGACGTAGATTGTAGATACCGAGGGAAAAGTACAGGAGAGTGTTGCGTTGCCCGAGCCCGTAACGCTTGTCGGCAAGACAGTGCATGAAGTACTGTTAGTGGTAAGACTCACAACACCAACGAAACCGTTCAATCCTGTAATCATGATCGTAGAAGTTCCCGTAGCGCCAGCGTTTACCGCGACAGACACGGGATTGCCGCTTATCGTGAAGTCTTGGACGGTGTAAGTGATTGCTGCAGAATGGGATAGACTTCCGCTCGACCCGGTTACCGTCACTGGGAAGGTTCCCGCTGATGAGAACGTGCATGAGAGTGTGGAGCTGCCCGAGCCCGTGAGACTTGTCGGAATAAGCGTGCACGCTGTGCTGTTGGTGGATAGGTTGAGTAGGCCTGTGAAGCCGTTCAGAGCCGTGACCGTTACGGTGGAGGCGGCGGCCGTTCCAGCGTTGACCGTGATGCTTACCGGGTTGGCGCTGATGTTATAGTCTTGGAATCGGAAGCTAGCGGTTGCTGAGTGGCTCAAAGAGCCGCTAGTGCCCGTTATGGTTAGAGTATAGTTGCCCGCGACAGTGGCACTGCAGGAAACAGTAGCCATGCCTGATCCTACAAGGCCGCCTGGGGTAATTGATCCGCAGGTCAGACCTGAAGGAATGGCATCGATCAAAGTGACGGTGCCCGAGAAACCGTTGATGGGAGTGATGGAGATGGTGGAGACGGTGGACGTGCCGGAGTTGACCGGAGTGGGGATGGAGGCTGTGATGTTGAAATCTTGGAACCGGAATGTTGCCGTCCCCGAATGGACGAGCGAGCCGCTTGTCCCTGTGATCGTCAGCGTGTAATTCCCTGCGGTTGTTGAAGTGCATGAGACTGTCGCGCTTCCTGGAGCAGTGACACTGCTCGGAGTAATGGCGCCGCAGAACAAACCGCTTGGGATGGTGTCGGTGAGCATGACCGTGCCAGGGAAGCCGTTTAGGGGTGAGATGGTTATCGTCGAACTAGTCGATGAGCCCTCATTTACCGCCGTGGGAGGGGACGCGTTGATTGTGAAGTTTTGGAATCGGAAGATTGACGCAGTGGAATGGGTCAACGAGCCGCTGGTGCCAGTTAGGGTTAGAGTGTAGTTGGCTGCTGTAGTCGCACTGCAGGACACAGTGGCGGTTCCCGATCCCGCAATGCTGGTCGGAGTTATCGCTCCGCAAGTAAGCCCTGACGGTATTGTGTCCGCGAGAGTCACGATGCCTGTGAAGCCGTTCTGCGCGGTTATTGTGATCGTGGAGGCTGGAGACTGTCCAGCATTCACGGGGGTGGGTGAAGATGCAGTAATTGTGAAGTTGACGAAGTTGAAGGTCGCGTTGGCAGAATGAATAAGGCTATTACTCGTTCCCGTCACGGTGGCCGTGTATCTTCCCGCGGTGTTGGAGCTGCAGGATAATGTTGCAGTTCCGGAGCCGATCACACTACTCGGAGATATTGCACCGCATGTCAGAGCTCCCGGGACCGTCTTTGTAAGTGAGATTGTTCCGTTGAACCCGTTGACTGAGGTCAACGTTATGATCGAATTGGCCGCTTGGCCTGCATTGACAGCGCCCGGCGAGGTTGCCGAGATCGTGAAGTTCGGGAGTGGTTTGAAAAACTCTGTCATCGGGGTTGCGGCCGCGTCATTGGACGTTAGAGTCGTGAGATTCCAGTTCACCTCTATGGTTTTTGTGAGAGAGTATTGGTTGTAGAGCTGTGACGAACTGAAACCCGTCTTCGCTACCGGGCCGGCCCAGACCGCGTAGAGACAGTCTTCTGAGCTACCGTTCAAAGGACAATTTGTCCCGGCGCCCTCGTCAAAGACTATGAAGAGCGCCGACCTCTGGGCCTGGAACGCGTGACTGTTCAGGATGTTAGGTACTAGGCTCTTGAGGTAATCATCACCTTTCTTAATACAAGTACTACTTCCACCCGTCGTGCAGCCATTGTAACCGTTGCCGGTAGTGCATATGCTGTTGGCGTGCATATTGTCACAGTCATTGGGCGTGAGCCACATGAAGTTCGGGGTAGAGGACGAGTTGAGATCATTGATGAGGGTGCAGTCGGTCAAGCTTCCGCAGATACTTGGATTCGCAAGAGCTATCTTGCTACAACGGGTAGAATTAGTGTAAATGTCCTGGAAGGAGACAAAGCCGTTATGCTCGTGCTCGTATGGTTCGTGAGTAGTGCCGTCACAGCCTACTGCACCATTCTGGTTCTCCATGTAGCCCTTCCAAGATAGACCCACGGCCTCAAAACGGTCAACAAGGTTCGGGGCGTTGATCCCTCCTGCGGGCGGGTAGCAGTTAGTTGGACATCCGAAGATGGAGGCCCCGAGGATTCCGTAATAGTTTGGCTCGCTTGTAGTGATCAGGGAGAGATACCGTTGTGATATGCCGTAGCTGTTCGCCAGGCCGGACATGTAGGGAGAATTGGTTCCACTGCATGGAGGCGGGTTTCTGTTGCAGATCTCGTTCATTCCTTCGTTCTCCATCATAATGACGACCACGTGGTCGAACCATGCACCGGCCGGGGGCGTGGGTGGCGAAGCTCCTGAGTAGCTACTGAAGAATTCTGTCATAGGAGTCGCGTTCGCATCATTAAGGGTCAGACTTGTAAGGTTCCAGTTTATCTCGACCGTCTTCAGGAAAGAATAATGATTGTAGAGGTGGCTTGTCACGAAGCCTGTCTTAGCTACCGGGCCGGCCCAGACAGCGTACATGCACTCTTCCGAGCTACCATTCAACGGGCAGAAGCCCGTGCCCTCGTCGAACGTTATGAAAAGCGCCGCACGTGTCGTTGTGAAAGTCTTACTGTTGAGAATAGTCAGGACTAGGTTGCTGAGATAGTTGTCGCCATCGACTATGCATGCCGTACCTACGGTGGTGCAGCCGTTTGTGCATGTGCTGTTGCCGTGCATGTCATTGCATACGTTTGGCGTGAGCCACATGAAGTTGGGAGCAGAGGACGAGTTGAGGTCGTTGACGAGGGCGCAGTCGGTCACGCTCCCGCAGCCACTTGGATTTGCAAGAACGATCTTGTTGCACCTGTTGGTGTTGTTGGTGATGTCCCGGAATTGGACGAACGGATTATGCCGTGGAAAATAGGGTAGCTGGGTTGTAGTGACGCAACCGCTCGCCACATTCTGGCTTTCCATATAGGCCTTCCAGCTCAATCCCGCAGCCTCGAAACGGTCTACGAGGTTGGGACTGGTGATGGTCGGGCATGTTGCTGCGCAGCCGTAGGTGGAGCCGCCTATCATCCCGACATAGTTCGGCAGGCTCGTCTTGTTGAGGGCGACGTATTGTGATGCTACGCCGTACGTGTTGGCGAGGCTGGACATGTACGGAGAGTTGGGCCCGTTGCAAGGGGGCGGGTTTCCGCCGCAGATCTGGCTGATCCCTTCGTTCTCCATCACGATGACAACGAGATGATCGAAATACGTGCCGGGTGGGGTATTCTGGTGGAACCGCCATCCAGTCACAGAGTGAATCTCCCAGCCGCTGAAGCTGTGCCACTGCTGGTTGACGTTGTCAGCGTCCCAGTAGACGAAGCCTTGAACATCAAACACTGACGAGCTGTTCGTCTGCGAGTTCATTACGACATCGTCGCACGCGGTCGCTGCTCCGCAGTACCCGGCGGCCTTCCAGTCATGATCGATCTCTATATGGATCCTACCGTAACAGGTGGGGTCCGAAGCGCTTGAGCAGGATGTAGAATAGTTTGGAACTACTGCAGGATCGTAGATATTGAAGTCGGTATCACAGTAGTTTCCACCATTCGAAGTTCCCCCGTTCACAGGGTCATAGGTGCCTGTGCAATCGCCGTTGCCGAGAGATCCCCTCTTTACACCATCAATCTCGACGAACATGGAAACCTGTCCATGGGAGTTGGCTATGGTGCAGGGCGGTCCAGGCGAGGTCCACCCGGGCGGGGTGTTGCCGGCTGTGAGCCAGCGTTTTGCATCTCCAACCGGAGAGGTTATTCCCGGATTGAAGACGCTGTTTGTGAGAGACCCAGAGCCTGTCATGTTGTTCGTCAAGTCTGTTATCCTTATGATCCAAGGCGTGGAGCAGGATACCTTGGGATTCCAGGAGCCTGAGCCCACTGGAAACTGGGGTGAGCCAACGATTCTCGCGTTGGACCCGCTGGTCTGCATTGTTGATAGTAGAAGAATTCCAGTTAGGACGGGAAGAATGATCCAGAAACGGTTGAGGCAAATCATTGTACGCCACTATCCAAAATGGAGAGGTGGACGACAAATCCATCTTGTGTGAGCGGGGTGATTCGTCCTAGAAGAGCAGCTAGAGATAGGCGCGACTGCGCTTATGTGGATATAATATCCCCCGATCGCTCAGGACTGAAGCCCTCCAGACTATAAAGCCTTGACTGGTCGACTGGATATCTAAGGACAGAGAAGGGATGCCAGTTCAGCAGACGACTACAGTGTGGCCCAGCGGCTCGGTGAGTGGGTCGCCTTCGACCTCTTCTTTCTCCACCCCAATGATGCGGCCGTTACGGTCACAATAGCGGCGAGACTGGTGATCGTGGCTGGTAGTAACTGGGCGAGTAACTTCAGCTTGTCCAGAGGGAGCGCAACGCCACCGACAGAACTAGACTGGACTGCCACTGCCGATAGAGCAGCGTGTGAGAGAGATCCACTCGTTCCAGTTATTGTTACCGTGTAGTTCCCTGGGGTAAGCCCGTTGCATGTGATAGTCGCGATCCCTGAGCCGATGAGGGTGGGTGGAGTTATCGGTCCGCAGCTAAGACCAGATGTGACGAGGTCGGTTAGCGAGACGGTTCCTACGAACCCGTTTATTGAAGTGACAGTAATGTTCGCCGTGGCTGACCCGCCCATGATAATCGTGATGGGAGTTGTGACGGCTATTGTGAAGTCGGGATATGGCAGTACCAAGACTGATACCGTGATAGAGTGAACTATTGCCCCGCTCGTGCCAGTGGCGGTCACATTGTAGTTTCCCTGCGCCGAGGCTGTGAGGTTGCATGTGGAGGAGCCGGATCCGCTTGGTATGGTCGTCGGGGTGCAGCCAACCGTGAGCCCTGTCGAGGGGGAAGTAGATGTGGAAAGGACGACGGAGGCTGCGAAGCCGTTCTGGGAAGTTACTGTTACGGTGAACGTGCCCGTGTTGGTTGCGGGTTCTAAGATGAGGCTGGCCGAGATTATCGTGAACGGGATGGACGAGCCGCTGGAGTAGAAGACCGCGCCGACAATTGTCGGATAGGATTGGATGAAGCTCGAAATACTGCTGGGATACTGCACGGCCGGCGCGCTGATCCAACCGATGGTCTTGGTCCAAGTGCTGCCTGAGCCCGACCACAGGTCTATCCTTTGGAGTGTGGCGTTGGTATAGAAGAGATCAAACACGTTGTCCTTCGCATCGTAGCTCGCAGAGTCTGGAAGCGAATAATATGAGGGTGAGAAGGCGATCGTTCCGGTGTGGGTCTCTCCCGTTCCGATCGTGTTGATCGCCCAGGTGCCGGTGGAAGATCGCGATGCGAATTTGTATGTCTCGGTCGCGTTGTCAAAATAGACCGCATAGACGTTAGTGTCGGAGTTGAATAGCCAGGCGTTGACGTCGCTCCTTGTGGTCGGGGAGGATATCTGCTCATCAGGGCTCCAAGCCGTGCCGTTGTATAGACGGCCGTGAAGGTCGGAGTTTATGATCCAGTAGGAGGCGTAGATTTGGCCGCCGCCGAGCGACACTAGGGCTATCTGCCAGTTGTCCGAGTGAGCTGTTGTTAGAGTCGTATTTCCCGTCCAGACCGCATAGTCTGTGCCGGATGAATGGATTACTTGGGGCGTATCTGTGCCGTCGCCTCCGCACATTGTATGATTGTCGATCATGTACGCTATCCAGATCTGATTGTTGTTGTCGACAATAATCTCGTCGTTGGGATAGTCACGATTGGATGCGCCGACGGCAACTGTCCGCTCTGGCTGCCAGGCTATTGTTCCTGAAGTGTTGAGTGTTCCGAGGCCTAGCTGGATTCTCTGTCCGCAGGTCGATTCGAAGCTCGTCTCGTTGTAGCGGACGTAGAAGATGCTCGTGCCGTTGGTGTAGACGCTGAAGTCGTTGGCTACGATATGAACTGGGACCTTTGTGGCAGGAGCCCACGACGAGCCGCTTGTCGAGGTTGTGTACTCTAGACAGCCGCTCTGGTGCTCGCAGGTGAAGCTTGAGTCTCCGTAGAATAGCCAGATGAGACCCTTGGCGTAGAAAGAGTCGGCGAGGTGCGATTCTTGGAAGAATGTTTGATCGCCAGTCGAGCTGACAGTCACGGGTGCGTTTGCCGTAGTAGATGCTTGACCGATGCTGAGCGAGGTGGGAGTTGCAGATATGGCAAAGTCGGGAGGCACGACCGAGAAGATGACCGTTGTGTTGTGGGACAGGCTGCCACTCGTGCCAGTGACTCTCACGGTGTAGGTTCCAGTTGAAGAGGATGAGAAGATTAAGGTGACGATGCTAGTCGCCTGCGCCGCGAGACCGATGCTTGCAGGGGATAGTGTGAGGCTGGGTCCTGTTGGCGCGCTTGAGGCCGCTACATTAACTGTCCCCGCGAAGTTGTTGATGCTGGATATGATGATGGTAGAGTTTGACCTTAACCCGAGGGGCGCTATCACTGGACCGGTCGGATTGACATGGTTGTTTGCGAATCCTGGGTTCTGCTGGACTGTGAAGTCTGCGGGCTGGTTCTTGAAGAACTCTGTCATCGGAATCGCATTCGTATCATTAAGGGTGAAACCGGCAAGGTCCCAGTTTGCCTCGATCGTCTTGGTGAAGGAAAAGTGATCGTAAAAGTGGCTGGTGGCGAAGCCTGTCTTGGCCACCGGGCCTGCCCAGGCGACGTAGACGCAGTCCTCCGAAGTGGCGTTGGGGAAGTAGCCGTTGCCCGGGGGGCAGTATCCGTTCCCCTCGTCGAATGTTATGAATAGTGCTGAGCGAGCTGTTGTGAATGTACGGCTCTTCAGTATCAACGGGACGAGTCTTGACAGGTAGGCGTTGCCTGTGGGGATGCATGTACCATTGACGACCCCGCATCCACCTGTGCAGACGCTACTGCCTCGCATGTTGTCGCAGTCGTTGGGTGTCAGCCACATGAAGTTGGGCGCAGAGGCCGTTGCGTTGTTGAGATCGTTGACTAGAACGCAGTCCGTAGAACTGCCACAGCTGTTCGGGTTCGCGTCGATAATCTTGTTGCAACGCGAAGTGTTGTTCGTAATGTCTTGAAAGGGAATGAACGGGTTGTGAACCTGATTATACGGTGGGGGGGAAGTGAAGCCGCCATTGCATGATCCTGGCGTGACAGTCATGTTCTCAAAATAGCCTTTCCAGGATAGACCCGCGGCCTCGAAACGGTCTACCAGGTTTGGCGCGGTTATGATTGGGCAACCGCTGCTCGTGCAACCCCGCGTGGACCCGCTGATCAACGCGACATAGTTGGGCTGGCTGGTTGTGATCAGGGACAGGTACTGCGAACCGATAGTGTAGTTGTTCGCGAGGCCTGCTATGTAGGGAGCTTCAGTAGTCAAGCACGGAGGCGGACTGTCATTGCAGATATCATGGACGCCCTCGTTCTCCATCAAGATAACGACAACGTGATCGAAATACGTGCCTACTGAGGATCCAGTTGTAATCTCAATTGACTTTACGGGTCCCGAAGAACTTGCAGGACTGGTGGGAGATATCTCCGCGGATCTGCTTTGCGAGGAGACGATGATCATGCTGAGGGCTAGTGATAACATGAAAAGTGTGAATAGTCGAATGCGCGGGTCATTTCTTTGCCGAGTCGTTACTTTCCCCTTCCTCCATGGCTCAGCAGTCTACCGCGTAAGAAGATCGCCGTGACCACAGTAATAGCTAGGAGTCCTTTAGATTCAAGCTCATCCGGATAATGTCGCCGGATATCTGAGCCCCTCAGTTCAATTAACTTTCCACACTATGAAGAACTAGCCGCGACTGTCTATTAAGATGGATAGATGAAAAAGATATCCAAGGCACCCGAAAAAAGCGCCCGCTTACCATTTGGTCCGCGGTGCTATCTAATAGGATGGCCGTCAAATGCATACTTGTACTTGGGCACGGCTCTCGCTCTTCCTCGCCTTTCAGGACATGGTTCCCGAGCATTATCGTCAAGTATTGTAACAGATTCCAAAGTATTGAGGATCCAGATTGTAATACGAGAACGCGGAAGTTCGAAACCGCAAAGGTAACTATGAAGCGATTGTATGAGCGGAAGGCGTTGTGCAAGTAGAAAGCCCTGGTCTCGCTTGATGATAGCCAATGACTTGTCGAGTTGCCCCACAGGGTCTATGATTCTTGCTTTCTCAACGAGGCCGATTACACTGCCATGTCTTCAGAGATAAAGCCGAAGACGATGAAGATTATAATCAGAATCCCGAGCCCTTCACGCATATGAGAATGAAGAAGAGGATGACGCGGCGAGCCCAGGACCTCTGAGAGCTTTACCGATCGATTCAGAGCCTGGGACTCGTCTCTAGGTAGAGCTATGCTTGCTTTGCTGGTTCTGGTTCTGCTTTCTTCGATTTCCTTCTGAACGGATTCCGCATTTCTTCTTTCACCCTTGCCGATAAGTGCGTTTTGCTGGCTATAGGTGTTTTGGGGGCAAATCGTTGATCAACGCTTGATCAGGGGCACACATTGCTGGAGAAAGCGGATTATTACCTCGAATTCTCAAGAAGACGCTAATTCCTCATTCCAAGAGCTACGGTCATAACGGCCGAGAGTCAGATCTGCTTTAGAGCCTGTATTCTTTCTTCCAGACTCGGCCACCTGGACTGCCGACCTCCGATGTCCTTGTCTTTCAGCTCCAGATTGTTGATCTTGTCGAGGACGCGGAGCAAAAGATCTTTCCCCACAAGTTGTGCAGCGAGCCTATCGGCCTGAAGTCGAAGCGATTTCAAGAGGGGGTTTACAAAGGGAATTCCCATTAGCAGCAACACGATCGAAGCAAAGAAGAGGGGAATCGCGGCACTGATCACGGCTGAAGGGTCGAACACTCCAAGGATTGCCACTAGTGCCGTGTCAAGCAATATCGTAGCAACTACGCTTGCTGCGAGGCCCACAGTTTTTTTCAGTTTTTGTTTTCCGGCGTAGATCAATGGGGGGGCTAGCAGCGGCCTCCAGTCTTCAGGCGCAAGTTTCCCCTTCAAATCACCCGGGAGTACAACTTCGTCCCAGGTGAAAACAGGCCATCCGGGTCGTACGAGCCTTATGTGCGGGCCCGTGAAAGTTCCTCGGCCCGCGATGATGTAGTCTACCCAAGAAACTCGAGTGGGCTTAAAGTCGGACACTTGGAGTTGCCTTATCAACTGATTGGCATTCTGGAGGATCTGAGTGTCGACTTCCTGTGAATCCTGGGGTGACATGTCTGCACGTCCTCAATCGTCAGCCGAATGATACCCTGTAATGAGGGCGGCGGCTAGGGCTCTCATCTGCATTTGCTTCCCGAAGCGTGAATGATGAAGGAAAAAGAATTTGTTCTCTGGGCCCCGAGGACGCAAACCTTGAGGTTAGAACCCGCCCTCCAGGTGAATAAGCACAGCGGGCCAGAGGATCAATATGCCAAGCTCGAGCGCTGGGATGGGATCCGAGAAGAGGTACAGGTCACCGAGGACGCTCGCTTGCTCATACAATGTCCAAGTGTAGGTTGCAGCAACAAGTTCTGGGATAACTTGGCCCGGGACTTCCAACCAGGCCGGCAGCTGAAAGACGGCGCATTGTGCGTAGATTGCGCAGGGCAGACCTAAGATCGGTGGAATCATCAGTCCGTAGAGGTAGTTGATGAATTCTGGACTTTTCGAACCATACGCGAAGCCAGCTAGAACTGCCACGCTTTGGGCAAGCAGAGCGATCAGTCCCGCAAATATGGGCTCCTCCGTCAAGCCCAAGGTCACCAGTCCAATTCCGGCCTCGGCTGTCGATGTGACGACTCCGAGAAGGAAAGGATCCAATGCCAGCGGAACGAGTCCCTGAATTGAATAGACTACGTTCGCCGGTCCGAGAAGTTGTGATATTGTGTGCAGGTCTACGACCCCTGCGATCCCAAGGTCGACGTAAGTTTTCAGGACCGGCACGTAGAGCACACAGATCGTCCCGAAGAACGTGTTAATTTTGGCAGCGCAGACCCACTGGAAGCTGAATCGCGCGCTAGCGGTGGCTGTAGCAGATGCTCCCAGAAATGAGACAGTGATGCTCATTGACGTGAGGGAGGGGAACGAGAGGGAGACTGAGGGCAGAGTACTGGATTGTGAAGCGCTGGCAGATGAGAGCGTTAGTGACTGAGTAGATCCGCCCGCAGTGTCTATTGATGTCAATTTCTGGACGACAATATTTCCTGCACTAGTGGCTGTCGATGATCGGTAGTTGGTGTCCTGTGAACTACTTGCTGTAAATTTGGCAGTTATTGTGTAGGAGCCAAGTGCTGTCGGGGCCCAAGTGAACTGACTGTTCCCGTTCGAATCTGCTGTGAGGTTCTGGTATGACTTGTTATTGATGACAATCGAGATCGTTCGGCCTCCCAGGGGATTGTTGTTAGCATCTTTGAGGTTGACGGAGAAGGAGTTTTGCTGTCCGAGGTAGACAGTTCCACCGGTTAGGGTTAGTGAGGTTTGTGTGAATACTTTTACGCTATTGTGAGTTGTGGCTGAATTGTAAAGTGTGGTCGCCCCAGACTGGAATTGTACGTTGTAGACTCCGTTCGTCGTGAAAGTGTTGGTGAAGGTGGCGTAGCCGTTACTGTCGGTCGTGACAGCAGGATAGCTCATTCCGTTAATGTAAGGGGTTATGGACAGACCTGTTACGGAAGCATTGTTCATCATGTCATAGGCTTGGATCGTCCAGGTTACTTGATCTCCTGTGTTGGGTTGTGCTGGTGAGTTAACTGCGATGAGCATGACTGGCCGCAGTGTAGCTGAGACCTCGATTGAGAAGCTGGCCTTGGGGTAATAGTTCTGTTGAGGCACGGTTGCGTTCAAGATGTACTGGCCAGCGCTGGGCGGAATCCATGGGAAGGTAGCGTTTCCGCCAGGGTTCGTGAGATAATAGTTCGTTGTCGAACATCCTGATGTGGTGCAGAACTGGGTATTGCTATACAGCACCCCGTTGACGTAGACGCGTTCAGTTAGGCCCGGCACGGCCATCAGTGTCTTCGTCGCGTTGTCGATTAGCGACGTTGTGAAGAGGTAAGTGTTTCCTGCAGTGGCTTGCTGGATCCATCCCGGCCTGATGATGATTATGGTGTTGGCTCTCCAGACAGTAAAGCTGGCCTGGTAGCTGGAAGCGGCTGAGGTTGAGTTGCCAGTCCAGCTAACGATCAGAGTGTAGTTTCCGTAAGACAATTTGCCGAGGGCTAGAGTAACGTTGCCTCTGGAATCTGTCATGAGAGTGCCCGAAGATATGGCAGTAGGGTTGGGATCTGTTCTCTGCAGCGAGTAACCGACCGTTGCGCTTGGCATGCCTTTCTGTTCGGCTTGGTCTTTCAGTGCGATCGTCGCGTTGATGTTGTCAAATATCGTTGCTCTTCCTGGAGTCACCCCTACGGTAACCTGCGTCAGGTGCTTCTCAACCATGACGAAGACGTCACAACAGGAGAGGAATGCCGGCTGTACGTCAGAATAGCTCGCGGTTGGATTAATGATCGTGAAAGTTGAACTCTGATAATAGGTGTGCATGTGAAGGAGATATCGTCCAGTCTGTGCGGGGGCGTAGATCGCGTAGTTGTATCCCTGGAAGTTTGTATAGAATGGATACGGGTTGCTGACGGCCTCGATTCCAAATAGTTCGGATAGAACTATCTGGGTATTCGGGGTTGATAGATAGTAGTATGGGTATGTACACTTCGATGGTCCAGCTAGGTTGAGGTGCGCTATTCCATGGTAGTCCGTGGTAGTTGAGATGCAGAGTGTGCCCTTGCTGTTGTACAGGTTCAGAACAGTGTTAACAGCCGGCGCGGTACAGGCGGAGGACGAACATACGTATGCGAAGTCTGATCCCTGAGTGAGACTTGGCACTGGGAGGCCGTAGTAGTTGAAGCAGGTCGCGGGGCATTGCACGCTGGAGGAGAGCGGCGGCCCGAGAGTGTGTGCTAGGTATGCGACATAGGCCTCAAGCGCGACGGAGAGATTCTGCACCTTGATCGATATGTATGGATAGGTTGCGTTTACACCGACATAGATGTGGCTGGGCGGGGTAGCAGTCTGATTGACCTGAGGGAGCGGTTGGATCGCGTCGACGATCTGTTCCCAGCTGTTATTGATATTTGCTCCAAAAGCGACGCTCAGGTTCGTAACAGGAGAGCTCGCTATTTCATACTCTGTCGAGAGTCCTCCGGTTACAGTTATCGTGGTGAATCCTGGTCCAGGTGTAGGCACGGGAGCACCCGCGTGCTGGACTCCGGAGATGATCATGTCAAACGGATTTGTAGTCGATAGAGTCACCGAGGTTCCGTAGCCTACGCCCGCCAATGAGCTGGGCAGTGAGACGTTGGGGTCGAAGGGACTGATGAAGTTGGCTCCACTTATGCCAAAGACCTGGAATCCATTGTAGCCATCTCCGCTTGTACAAGTCTCTGTAATATTGTCCGAAGATAGCGGATTTGTGCTTCTCGCCCAGAACTCTGCAAACTGGGACCTCCACCAGCCATTCTGAGAGTCATAGTCGTTTAGAACAGTCTGGCCCCTCTGCATCCATGTTAGCCCGGCAGAATCAGAGACGTGGAAAGTGCAAGAGTAAGTATAGAGGTCGAGAGCCTCGTGGGTGTACACGATTATGATATCATTTCCATGGGATGTGCTGAAGAGTGTCGAGCAGCCGGGGGTGTAGTGAGGGCAAGAGGCGATCTGCGAATTGTCGATCGCCAAGGGACTGCTTACACTATTCAGGTTCTGATATGGAAGGTTGAGTTTTGTCGAGGCCGCGGCGTAGAGAGTGCTGGGGGGAGAAAGAGCCGCGGTCAAGTTCATGTGCCCAAATCTCGAGTTCGTTGAACATGATGAAGGAGTTGGGCAGGGTGGTAGGTAGAAGTTCCTTGTCCAATTCATCGCCTGTGTCTGGACATAGGTTCCGTTGAAGGTGATGGTGACGGTGGTCTGGTTGAGTCCCGTCCAAGAATATCCGGGAATATTCGGGGGACTAGCAGAGCTGCCCGAGGTGGGAGGCATGTAGATATTGGCTGGTCCAGCATTACCGGACGCCGCTAATTGCAGGGTGACGACAGGAGCTACGATTGGTCGGCCGGTTCTGTTGTAGTAGTTGTAAAGGTCCCATGAATACGCGATCGGAGACGGACTCAGAATTTCTACAAATGTGGGAGTCGCGCTTACAGGAACAGTGCCAGTGGCTGAACTACCGTAGTGCCCTGAGTCCCCGATGTAGAGTGCCATTATGGTCTTGGTGCCCACCGTGTTAGGTGTCCAGACTACTGAGGCATAGCCCGTGCTGTTAGTGTTTCCTATTGCGATAAGATGTACTTCCGACGTGCTGTTGTAGAATTCTAGTCCTTGTCCTGTAACAGGGTTTCCGTTGGCGTCCTTCACAAGCCCCGTCAACACCGTTGGAATTGTGGAATACGCGCTGGACGGGAGAAAGAGCGTTGTTGTAGTCGAGATCGGCGTCCCACCACCACCTCCTCCACATTGTGGCGTGATCTGGTTGCTGGTTACGGAATCACCAGAGATTATTGGCAGAGATCCTATCGGCATTACACAGCAGGGAACGTTGCAACCACCTGTCTCGGGGATAGGGACTACATACGACCTAGAAGCCAACGAACCGTAGACCAAGTTCGGACTATTAGCTGGACTGACTGAGGGGTTTGGCGCCGAGATGGGACCGGTAGGGCCAGACGTGCTTGACGATGCTGAGCCGTAAAACTGGTCACCTCCGAAAGAAGCTCTCCATGGACCTGCTGGAATTGTGCGGAAGGATGCTCGGCCTTGGTCGTCAGTGTACGCTGTTTCCGATATTGTCCAGTTTCCATCTCTTAACTGGTTCTGCAGAATGACGAGGCGACCTTGGATAGCGGCGTTGTCGTCAGCTTGGACGAGCGTCGCCGTAATCCCGCCGTTAATTGGCTGTGCCCGGAGGATAGTGGGCTTGACCTGAGCTGTGAAGTCGGAGACGTGGAGAGGCAACGCCAGAACCGCGTTGCTGTCGAGAACTCTTACATCAAGACCGTACTGGCCGGCGGAGAGCGATTGTCCAACTTGGAAGATGGCTCTTCCCTGAAGATCAGTCTTCTCGCCAGCCAAGTATGTGCTAGTGTTCCCCTGGGCGAGGAATAGCCCCAGACGAATGCCTGTGGTTGGATTGCCATCGGAGTCAGAGAGTCTTACTTGCGCGCCAAGCGACCCTGTAGGAGGCGAGAACGATTCGGAGGTCAACCGCGCAGAGCTCGGAACAACACCGAATTCTGCGACATAGCGAACGATGATCGAGATCCCTGGGAGAACTTCGCGAATGGTCTGGAGAACAAGTTGGAAGTTACGGTTCGGCGGGAAGAGCGTCGGACTCAGACTGAACCTGGAAGAAACGCGGGTATAGTCTGTCGATTCCTGGCTCAAGGTCGCGCGACCTAAACTGTCAGATGCGACTAACACCGACGGGCCGATTGATCCGGATGGGATAGTGACCCAGATGGGTTCGCCCGCACCAAATACGTTCGTCACGGAGGGCGTTGATCGGCCGTCCAGGCCGAAATGATAGATGGTGAGGGGAAGATTCTGGACGAGGTCCATCGCACCGATAGTCAGGTAGGCACTTGCTACCATTAGGAGGATGATGAATAGTGATTCGATACGTTTCCGTTTCATGGCTAGGCTCCGTTGCTACTCTTCCAGGTGAGGGTGAACGAGCTATCTGACCCAACACTGCCAACGGCGACGTTCGTAGTGCCACTGTTGACCATGGTGTACACGGTGTAAAGGCCTTGGCTGTAGGCAGACGCGCAACTAGAGTATTGGCCCGGGAATCCTAGCTGGCAGGAAGTGATCGTGACGGTGCTGAATTGGGGAAGTCTCGTATTCGGTCTTGCAGCCGAGAACTGTGCATAGTAAGGTGAACCCATCGAAGAGGTCTGGAGGACGCTGCAGGATGTGCCCTTAGTAACGTCTGTAATGGTCGCAAAATACTGGGTTCCCGCCAAGTTCGGATTGAAATAGTTGTTTGTGACTTCGCCCGTGATCGAGTCTCCTGAGTTTACTGAATTACTACATAAGACGGAGTTGTTCGGCAGATAGTCGTAGAAAAGATGGTATGAAGGGGAATCGCAACCTGCAAGGCCGCAGTGCTGGTCAGAGAATGAGCCAGCGAAGACCGCTCCGCTGCTGCTACCGCTTCCGTCTGTGAGCGCAGACGAGACTGTTACGTCGCAGTCTTGATTGTAACAATGGTAGCTGCTAGGTTCGTTCACGGAGGGAACCGTCCAAGACGACTTGCCTCCCAGAACGAGGCGGTTTCCGGCACAGTTCAGGCTGAACAGATAGCCCGCGACGTAGATCGAATTCCCAGAGCTCGAGTGGCAGACATTAACGTCGACGCTGGTGGTGTGAGAGATGGAGCCGCTCGATCCAGTGAGGCTGATAGTGTAGTCACCGGTTGAGACTGATGACGGTACATTGATCGTCATGTGGGAGACTCCTGATCCACCTAAGCTTAGAGAGACCGGGTTTGTGTCGAACGATGTCGTGATGCCCGAAGGACTGCTCGCCT